>Ga0315273_10005416_pt1 | contig 15775 bp, 13 predicted proteins | sample YL17G02_0_MG_FD_205753 | JGI IMG/M metagenome (GOLD analysis project Ga0315273, IMG submission 205753) | Sediment microbial communities from Yellowstone Lake, YNP, Wyoming, USA - YL17G02_0 | ecosystem: Environmental > Aquatic > Freshwater > Lake > Sediment | place: USA: Wyoming | collected...
TCTACGACGTATGTAAAAAGGAATATGACCTTTATACAGCGGACCAGCGCGCCCCGATGGATGCGTTCGCGGAAGGAGTTAACGCCTACATCTCCGGGCGCTCACCGGGTCAGCTATCGGTTAATTACAGCATCCTCGGCCTGACGGGCGTGAAATTTAAGGTTGAACCCTGGACGGCGCTGGATACGCTGGCCTTTGCCAAGATCATGGCCTGGGACCTCGGATTGAGCCGCGACCTGGAGATCACTCGCACTAAACTTTACAGCCTGCTGGGGGCAGAGATGGCCGACAAATGGCTGGTGCCGGCCTGGCCCATCGGGCAAAAGCCGACTATTTTATTAGATGATGATATTCAGACCCTGGAAAAGTCCGCTCCGCCAGTCACGTCTCCTGTCAGTGCAACATCTTTACAGCCGGTCGCCATGACTGCAGAGCAAACATTTGAGGACGCGTCTATTGGCCTCAAACAGTTCATCGGGGAGCAGGCCGGTGCGGGCAGCAACAGTTGGGTGGCAACCGGCAACATGACGCAGAGCGGCAAGGCACTGTTAGCCGGCGACCCCCACCTTGGCATAGGGATGCCCTCAATCTGGTACGAGGTCGCACTCCATTGCCCTGATGACGGCACTGGTCAGCCGTTTGATGTAGCAGGCTTCACCTTTGCCGCAAGTCCCGGGGTCGTAGCCGGGCACAATAACTATATCGCCTGGGGCAACACCAACGTTTACCCAGACGTGAACGACCAGTATATGATAAAGGTCAACCCTGATAACCCGCTTCAGTACGAGTGGGACGGCAAGTGGCGCGATATGACGGTGCGGGAGGAAAAGGTATCCTTCGGCGACGGCAAGCCTGCCCTAAATATTAAGGTGAGACTATCTCATCTCGGCCCAATAACCAACGACAACAAATATGACTCCAAGACCGGGGAACTCGGCGGTTTCAATAATAAAGACCCCCTGGCCCTGCACTGGACCGCGCTTGAGCCCAGCCGCATCTCCCTGGCTATCCTTGCGCTTGATAAAGCCAGGAATTGGGACGAGTTCCGCAGCGCCCTGAAAGACTGGGACGTACCATCGCAGAGCATTATCTACGCCGACACGAAGGGCAATATCGGCTACCAGATGCCCGGCAAGATACCCATCCGTCCCAAGAATTACGCCGGCCAGGTGCCCGCGCCGGGCTGGACCAGCGAGTACGAATGGAAAGGCTACGTACCCTATGACCTTATGCCGCGCGCGTACAACCCTTCCCGCAGCTTCATCGTGGCTGCCAACCAGGAGGTCGCACCGCCCGATTACTATGAATTCCTCAACACACAGCTTGGTGCGGACGTTAACGCAAATTTCGGCGGCAAATATAACAAATGGGTCTATGGTTACCGCAGCCAGCGCATCTACGAATTGATCAAACAGCTTGCACCCAATACCGTAGCCACTTACCAGTCGATACAGGGCGATAATAAATTCATCCCGGCCGATGAGATGCTTCCCTACCTGGCCAAGCTCAAATTCGATGATGCTGAGATTACCGATGCCAGGGACTGGTTGCTCAAGTGGGACCGATTTTACAACGAGGATAGCCCCCAGGCAGCTCTGTATGCGGAATTCTGGATGAAGCTAATGAACAATATTTACCAGAACAAGATGGGCGATATCGTTAAGTCAGATGGATTGGACAGGGAGATGTGGGCCGTTAATCTGCTGCTGCAAAACCCATCCGATGCCTGGTGGGATGACCCTGTCAGCAAGGAGATCAAAGAAACCCGCGATGAGGTGCTCAGCCGCTCTTTCAAAGAAGGTTACGCCGCCGCGGTAGCTGCACTGGGCAAGGACCGCAGCCAGTGGAAATGGGGCACCCTGCACAAGGCAACCTTCGTCAGCAACCCTCTGGGAGCCAGCGGTATCGGGCCGATAGAGTCACTTGTCAACCAGGGCCCAGTTCCAGCAGGGGGCAGCGGCGAATGCGTAAACAGCATGATGTGGTATGCCAGTAACGGCAATTTCTCAATCCGCCTCATCCCATCTATGCGCGTGATTGTTGACATGGGAGACCTCAGCAAGGGCGTCGGCATGAACTCCACCGGCCAGAGCGGGCACCCGGGCAATCCGTGGTACGGAAATATGATAATCCCCTGGAGCAAGGTCCAATACCACCCCATGCTCTGGACGCGCCAGCAGGTGGATTCAGACTCAGCTCACAAGCTTATCTTGAACCCGTGATCAACGGAGGCCATAAAAATGGATAAAGCCATCAGGGACAACTTTATAACCAAATGGAAGAAATATTTCGGCAACGCCGACCTGCCGATAACTTTCTACTATACCGATGATGAAGGCCGGGCTGAAGAGGTGAAGCCCGGCTCGGTACACAGGTGCATCATCGCGGCGCTGCAGGAGGTAAGGAAAGGGAAGTCCATGTGCTTCCCGGCCGAAGCCATAGGCTGTTTCGGCGGGAAGAGGTACCTGGGCTTCGCCCAGAAGATAATGCCCAACTTTGAGTATTTCCTCTCCTGCGGTATACCGGGCAAGCTGGAAGGGGAACGCTATAAAAAATCTCCGGCGCTGGTAAACCAGGCCATGCAGTTCCAGCGGCCTTTCCAAGCGCCCGGCCGTTATATCGTATTCAAACGCTGGGATAAGCTGGACGAATCCGATGACCCACAGGTCGTCATCTTCTTCGCCCAGCCTGACGTGCTTGCCGGCCTTTTCACGCTGGCCAACTTCGACCAGGAGGATCCCTACGGCGTGGTCTCCCCCTTCGGCTCAGGCTGCTCAACCACCGTCTATTACCCCTATTTCCAGCGCGAATCCCAGCATCCCAAAGCCGTTATCGGCATGTTCGATATCTCGGCGCGTCCTTACGTGGGAGAAAACGAGGTAACCTTTTCCGCACCTCTGTCTAAATTCCTGGCCATGGTAGACAACATGGATGAGAGCTTCCTCATCACCAAATCCTGGAAACAGATACAGCACAGACTTGCCTGATAGGTGACCGACTTCACCTCTCACGCTCATTGACGACAGGAACGTTTCAGAGTAATATCTTTTCGGTACAGGGCGTGGCCTGACAAGCTTCATCCCCGAAGCGTAATAAACCTGCAAGGAGGCTATTTTGGAGAATAAGGTAGAAACCACCAAGGCAGTCAAAAAGAAAAACGGCGGGAAAAAAGCCTTACCCGCATTGATAACTATCTTCGCTATCATCGTTATACTCTGCGGCGGGGGTATAGGCTATTTCAATTGCGTCAACAATGCCCCTCTTCCCAAGATAGACGGCGATCTCAAGATTAACGGCTTATTCGATAAAGTCGAGGTGATACGCGACTCCAACGGCATACCGCATATCTACGCCAATAATATACACGACCTGACCTTTGCACAGGGCTATGTGCAGGCGCAGGACCGCTGGTGGCAGATGGATTTCTTCCGTCATACCTGCGCTGGCAGAATCGAGGAACTAACCGGCAAGAAATCCAGACTGGTTTCCTCCGACACCTACCTGCGCACCATGGGTTGGGTCAAGGTAGCAGAACAGGAATATGCCAGCTTTCCGACCGCCCAGCGCGCCATACTCGATGCTTTTGCCCAGGGTGTTAATGCTTATATCTCAAACCGCAGCCCGCAGGACCTCTCGATAAACTACAGCATCCTGGGCTTGACCGGTGTTAAATTCAAGATTGCACCCTGGACGCCGTCTGATTCCCTTGCCTTTGCCAAGCTGATGGCATGGGACCTTGGCTATAGCGGCGATGAGGAGGTCACCCGTTCCCAGCTTTACAGCATACTCGGCGCCGAGATGGCGGATAAATACCAGACCCCGCCATGGGGATACGGCCAGAAACCCACCGTCATCCAGTCCGAGGACATCAAGGCTATGGACAGATCAGGCGGCACGATGCTTCAACCCATTGCCGGAAAAACTGATTCTCAACTGGCTTCTACAGGTCAGGCTTACGATGACCCCAGTCCAGATTTAAGCTGGCTTATGGGAGACCCCTCCGGCATCGGCAGCAACAACTGGGTGGTGGCCGGTAGCATGACGCAAAGCGGCAAGCCGCTGCTGGCCAACGACCCGCATTTAGGCATCCAGATGCCTTCCATCTGGTATGAGATCGCCCTGCATTGCGCCGACGACGGCACAGGCCAGCCCTACGATGTAGCCGGCTTCGCCTTTGCCCCCAGCCCCGGCATTATCATCGGCCATAACAACAATATCGCCTGGGGCGTGACCAACGTATATCCCGACGTGCACGACCATTACCAGCTTAAGATAAATCCCGATAACCCGCTACAGTATGAATGGAACGGGCAGTGGCGGGATATGACCGTGCGCAACGAGACCATCGATTTCGGCGACGGCGCTGCGCCGATTACCTTCAAAGTCAGGGAAACCCACCTCGGCCCCATCATCAACGATAATAAATATGACCCCGAGGGAGGGAAGTTCCTTGGCTTCAATAATAAGGACCCGCTGGCCCTGCGTTGGACGGCGCTGGAACCCGGCACCCTGATGATAGCTATCAACGGCCTCGATACGGCTAAGAATTGGGACGATTTCCGCAACGCGCTTAAATACTGGGATTGCCCATCTCAGAATGTTATCTACGCCGACATCAAGGGCAATATCGGCTACCAGATGCCTAGCCATGTACCGATACGCGCTAAAAATCATAATGGACTGCTCCCTGTTCCCGGCTGGACCGACGAGTACGAGTGGAAGGGCTACATACCCTACGACCTGCTGCCGCGTGCCTATAACCCGGGCCGCGGCTATGTGGTCACCGCCAACCAGGCAGTGGTACCCCCCGAATACTACGATTTCCTGGGCAAGCAGCTTGACCCGAATTTAAACTACAACATTGGCTACGAGTGGAACTACGGTTACCGCGCCCAGCGAATCAACCAGCTTATTAAAGAACTGGCGCCGCATAGCATACAGACGTTCCAGAAAATGCAGGGCGATAACAAGCTCCTGAGCGTAGGCGAGGTATTGCCTTATCTGGCCAACATCAAATTCAGCGACCCCACACTTACCGATGCTAAAGACTGGCTGGTCAACTGGGATTACACTTTCAATGTTGATAGCCCGCAGGCAGCCCTCTATGCTGAGTTCTGGATGAAGCTGGTGAACAACACATTCTCTGACCAGCTTGGCGAACTAATAAAGCCCAAGGGCGATGACAGGGACATGTGGGCCATTAACCTCCTGCTGCAGAATCCCAATGATGCATGGTGGGACGACATTAATACCAAGGACAAGGTTGAGACTCGCGATGAAATACTTACCCGGTCTTTCAAGGAAGGCTACGCAGCCGCGGCGGCAGCTATGGGACCTGACCGCAGCCTTTGGAAGTGGGGCAATTTGCATACTGCCGCTTTCGTCAGCAACCCGCTGGGCGCAAGCGGTATAGGCCCGATTGAGTCGCTGGTAAACAGAGGACCTTTCCCGGCGGGCGGCACCACCGATGCGCCTAACGCCTGCCGCTGGACAGTTGACAAGGGCAATTTTACCGTCCAGACCATGCCTTCCATGCGCATGATAATCGACCTCAGCGATATCTCGAAAAGCGTCTGCATGAATGCCACCGGCGAAAGCGGCAACCCGGCCAGCCAGTGGTACGGCGATATGATAAAGTCCTGGCTGAACATCACCTACCACCCCATGCTCTGGACCAGGGACCAGGTAAATGCCGCGGCGGCGCATAAGCTTCTACTTACACCGTAACAGGCGCAAGGTTCAAAATAAGGAAGGTAGCCATGGGGGCAGAGGTAAAAATACTGGGTATTGCCGGCAGCCTGAGGAAGGGCTCTTATAATAAAGGCCTTCTGAGAACTGCCGCTGAGCTTTTGCCGGCTGGCGCCGACCTGGAGATATTCGACCTTGAGGGCATCACGCCATTCAACCAGGACCTGGAAAACGACCCGCCCGGCCGGGTCAGGGAATTCAAAGCGAAGATCCGGGCGGCCGAGGCCATACTTATCGCCACCCCCGAGTACAACTTCTCCATGCCCGGCGTGCTGAAAAACGCCATCGACTGGGCCTCGCGCCCATTTGGCGATAATGCCTGGAACGGCAAGCCTGCGGCGGTTATGAGCGCATCGACGGGTATGCTGGGCGGCGCCCGCGCGCAATACCACTTGCGGCAGACTTTCATCCCGCTTAATATGCGCTGCGTTGTCCAGCCGGAGCTTATTGTCACCTTTGCGGCGCAGAAATTCGATGAGGGCGGCCGCCTCACGGATGAGGCCGCACGCAAGATACTCCAGCTACTGCTCAAAGAACTTATCGTCCTGGCCGGGAGATAGAGAACTTCAAAGTAAGCCCGTGGAGGCAAATATGAGATTTGTTGGCAAAAACGATAAGCAGGGCATAATCCAACGGTTTGCTGAATACGTGTCACCGGGCAAGGCCGAGACCTTCAAAGCCTACGATATGGAATTCGTCTTCGGCAGGCGCGAAGGCCCTTACGTATGGGACGCGGTCAGCGGCAAGCGGCTGATCAATTGCCACTGCAACGGGGGTGTCTTCAATCTCGGCCACCGTAATGCCAGGATTATTAAAGCCCTGCAGGAAAGCCTCAAGGAACTGGATATCGGCAACCACCACCTGATCAGTGAGCAGCGCGCCGCGCTGGCTGAAAAACTGGCTGACCTGATGCCGGGCGACATCTCCTGCACCGTCTTCGGAGTCGGAGGAGGGGAGGCGGTGGACGTCGCCATCAAGCTGGCACGCGGCTACACCGGCAGGCACAAGGTCGTTTCCGCCATCGGCGGCTATCACGGCCACACCGGCTTCGCCCTGGCCACTGGTGATGAGCAATACCGCAGCCCCTTCGGTCCCAACCTCCCCGGCTTCCTACAGGTTCCCTTCGATAACGTGCAGGCGCTTGAGCAGTCTGTCGATAAAGAAACCGCAGCCGTCATCTTCGAGACCATTCCGGCTACACTGGGCATGCCCGTTCCCCGGGCCGATTTTTTCGCTAAAGCCCGCCGGATTTGCAGTGAGCGGGGTGCCCTTCTTATCATCGACGAGGTGCAGACCGGGCTGGGACGCACCGGCAAGTTGTGGGGCATCGAGCATTTCGGCATCGTTCCGGATGTAATAGTCATCGGCAAGGGGCTTTCGGGAGGCATCTACCCCATGAGCGCCACCTGCTACAGGAAAGAGTATGAGCGCTTCTTCCACCAGAATCCCTTTATCCACGTTTCAACCTTCGGCGGGGCCGAGGTCGGCTGCCCTGTCGCCGCAGCGGTTCTGGATGAGTCCTCCAGGCCGGAGTTCCTGCGGAACGTCAACGAGCTGGCTGTGATATTTAAGGATGGTTTCGCCGTTCTGAAGAAGAAGCATCCCAATATACTGACAGGCCTGCGCCAGCTTGGCCTGATGATGGGCATCGAGATGGTCAACGACACCTGCGGGCCCATCCTGACCAAATCCTGTTACGACCACGGCATACTGGCCATCTATGCCAACAACGATAAACGCGTTTGCCAGCTCCTGCCACCCCTGATAATCGATAAAAAGACGGCTCATGAGATACTTGAGGGAGTGGACGGGGCGCTCACCGACACGGCAGCATTCCTGGGACTGTAATTTTCCGAAAAAAAGGAGGCCGCGATGCAGGTAGATATTGAACTTCTAAAGCAATTTGAAAGCGGGCTGGATCCCGCTCACCCTGAAAAAAGCCGGATACCAGCGCGGGTGCTGGGATACGGCGAGATAAGCACTATCTTCGAGATAGAAAGCCCGTCCACCCGCGACCTGGCCTGCAAGCGCATGCCCATCTTCAAGACAGAGGTCGAGGTAAGCCACTACGAGCGCATTTATAACGACTACAACACCGTCCTCAAGAAGGAAATCGGCATCAGCGTCCCCGAATACGGTTTCGCCTGGTTCACCACGGCTAAAGGCAACATCATAGCTTTCGATCTCCAGCATAAGCTGCCCGGCGAATCCATCGGCAACCGCGCCATTCATAAATTGGACACAGATAATATACGTAAACTTTTTCTGTGCGTTTTGCGTGAATTGATGAAGCTATGGGCATTCAATAAGGCCAACCCTGAGCGCGCACTGGGCATCGACGGGCAGATATCCAACTGGTCTGTCGCCGGATTCGACCCGGCCAACCCGCTGATAAACGCAGGCACGAAATTGCTCTATTTCGACACCAGCACGCCGCTGATGAAGAAGGATGGCAAGGAACTGCTCGACCCCGAACTGTTCCTGCGCAGCGCGCCCTCGTTCCTGGTCTGGCTCATCCGCTGGCTGTTCCTGGAGGGGGTGATGACCCGCTACTACGATGCCCGCCTGGTGACCATCGACCTCATCGCCAACTTCTATAAGGAACAGCGGCCTGAGTTAGTGCCCCCGCTGGTAGATGCTGCTAACGATTTCTACGCTACAGAGGGAAAGGCGCTGGGCATCGCTCCCCTGACCGAGAAGGAGATTAAGGCTTATTACAGCGAGGACAAGACTATCTGGGTGCTTTTCTTAGCCTTCCGCCGCTTCGACCGCTGGCTGCATAAATACATCCTGCGCAAGCCTTACATCTATATCCTGCCGGGCAACATCAAAAGATAGCCCCCCCTGTTGTATAATAAGTCCCTCAGCGGCGCATTTTTAGCGCTCATAGTTATTTATTAAGCGGAGGGATTTAACATGGCACAGATGACCGGCAAGCAGTACAAAGAGAGCCTGAAGAAAATTAAGCCCCTGATCTACTATATGGGTGAGAAAATAGACGATGTCACCACGCATCCCGCCTTTATTCCCCACGTCAACGCAGCCGCTTTAACCTACGAGATGGCCATCGCCCCTGAGTTCGAGGAGCTCTGCTCGGCCAAATCTCACCTCACAGGCGAGAAGATCAACCGCTTCACCCACATTCACCAGAGCCACGACGACCTGGTCAAGAAGGTCAAGATGCTGCGCGCCATCGGCCAGCAGACCGGCTCCTGCTTCCAGCGTTGCGTGGGCTTCGATGGCATGAACGCCACTTACTCATTAAGTTACGATATCGATAAGAAATACGGCACGGACTACCACGAGCGCTTCAAGAAGGTGCTCAAGATGATCCAGACTAAAGACCTTATGCCCTCGGGGGCTATGACCGATCCCAAGGGCGACCGCAGCCTCTCCCCCGCCCAGCAGAAGGACCCCGACCTCTACGTGCATGTTGTTGAGCGCAAAAAGGACGGCATTATCGTCTCCGGCGCCAAGGCGCACATCACCGGTGCTGTTAATTCCCACGGCCACCTGGTCATGCCCACCTCGGCCATGCGGGCGGAGGATAAGGACTATGCCGTCTGCTTCTATGTCCCCATCGACATCCCCGGCCTGCTGCACATCTTCGGCCGCCAGTCCAACGATACGCGCAAATGCGAGTGCTCCATGGATCAGGGCAATGCCGAGTACGGCTGCGTGGGCGGTGAGGCCCTCATCGTCTTCGACAAGGTTTTTATCCCCAACGAGCATGTTTTCATGTGCGGCGAGTACGATTTCGCCGGAGATCTGGTGGAGAGGTTCGCCACCTTCCACCGTCAGAACTACGGCGGCTGCAAGGGCGGCCTGGCCGACGTGCTGGTCGGGGCCGTTTATGCCCTCACGCAGGCGCAGGGCACCAGCAAGGCCTCTCACGTTAAGGATAAGCTGGCCGAGATGATACACCTGGCCGAAACCATCTACTGCTGCTCCATCGCCTGCTCCTGCCAGGGCTTTCAGCAGCCGGCCGGCTGCTACCAGGCTGATCCTCTGCTGGCTAACATCACTAAGCTTAACGTTACCCGCAATGTTTATGAGGTCGCCCGCCTGGCGCACGACATTACCGGCGGCCTGCTGGCCACCATGCCATCTGAGTTCGACCTGCACCACCCGGCTACCGGTAAATGGGTGGACAAGTATATGAAAGGTGTCGCCGACGTGCCGGCCGAGACCCGCATCCGTCTCATAAGGCTCATCGACGCCATGACCTGTGGCACCGCGCTGGCCGAATCGATGCACGGCGCCGGCTCACCCCAGGCACAGAAGATCATGATCGAAAGGCGGGGCAGCCTCGAGCGTAAGAAAAAACTGGCGGAGAAGCTGGCTAAGATCGGCGAGCAGCCTTTCTTCGTCTGCTGATTCACTCCGTGCAAGGCAGGCGCCCTATTAATATCGCGCTTAAATTCTGCGGCTCGTGTAACCCGGAGATCGACCTCTCCTCCCTGGCCGGGCAGGTAAGGGATCGCACTTCCGGCAGGGAGGCTATCCAGTTTGTTCCTTTCGACACACCGGGACTGGATCTGCTGGTCATACTTTGCGGCTGCCGCCGCGCGTGCGCCGATAAGGAAGAGTACAAATCTCAGGCTAAACGCCACCTCATTATCGCCGGCGAAAGCCTGGACGGCAGTCCGCAAAGTGAAAAACAGCTCGCTTGCCTTATAGCTGACGCAATCGGCTGCCTGGCCTAATAGAAAACTGCCATTGCGAGGCCGGAGGCATCGATCCTTCGCACGTCACGTGACTAAAATCATTTTCCATTTTAACCGCTGCCTTTACAATAAATAGAGTTTAAACACAGTTAATATATGCAAACAAGGGAGATTAAAATGGAAAATGAAAAAGGGCTCGTGCTGGAGCTTAACAGTAAAAATTTAGAAGATGCCATCAGGAACAACCCTTCTCTGGTCGTGGATTGCTGGGCGCCTTGGTGCGGACCATGCCGCATGATGTCACCGGTCATAGACGAATTGGCAACCGACCTTGCGGGCAGGGTTACCTTTGGCAAGCTAAATACGGATGAGAACCAGGATATCGCCATGAGGTACCAGGTGCAGGCCATACCAACCCTGCTCATCTTCAAGGACGGCAAACTGGCCGACCGCAAGGTGGGAGCGCTGCCCAAGAAAGTGCTGGCAGTGGAATTGACCAAGTACAATTAGGTTTACGGGAGCCTATAAAAAGCCTGCCGCGCGTTAAGACCGCGGCAGGCTTTTCTGTTTATTAATTATTATAAGGCTACCTTATTTCACCTGAGCACACCCAGATTCTGTGGTTATTGACCACACTTTTCCTCCCTGTCCATTGCCCCGTCCTTGATCCACAAGATACGGTCCGCATATTGCCTGTGCTCCGGTTCGTGGGTGACCATGATGATGGTCTGTTCGCGCTCATCGCAAAGCTGGCGCAGCAGTTTCATAACGATCTCCGTGTTCCTGGTATCGAGGTTGGCACAGGGTTCATCGGCGAAGAGGATCTTAGAGTGATTGACCAGCGCACGGGCGATGGCCACGCGTTGCTGTTCCCCACCCGACATCTGGCTGACGAGGTGCTTGGCCCGCTTGCCCAGTCCCACGGTCTCCATCATCTCAAGGGCCACCTTCTCGTAGTCTTTAGCCGGCGCTCCCAGCATCATCAGGGGTAAATAGACGTTCTCCAGCGCGTTGAGCTCTGGCAGCAGCGCATATTCCTGGAAGACGTAACCCAGCTTATGGAGCCGGAATGAGGTCTTCTGTATCGATGAGAGAGCCAGAACATCTATACCGTCCACGGTTATCTTGCCTGCTGTGGGGTCGTCCAGCAGCGCCAGCATGTGCAGGAGGGTGGATTTACCTGAGCCGCTGGGGCCCATGATGCCCACAAATTCCCCCTCTTCAATGATCAGGTCGACATCTTTGAGCGCCTCCACCGGCACTTCCCCTCCAAAGGTTTTCCGCAATCCTATCGCTTCGATAATGCCCATAGTCTTAACCCCAGATAGCCTTGATGATATTTTGCCGCGTAACCATCCATGACGGTATAAAGCCCGAAACCATGCTGACCACTATCATGCTTACAATACCAAATATCATATCCTGCCTGACCAGCACCAGGCTGACCAGGCCGATGGGCATGGGGAGGGGATTTTGAATAAAGTACGGTATCAGGAAAGCGTGGATTATTATCTCCCCGGCGATAATGCCCAGCGAGGCATAGAATGCTGCCTGAAATACATAGGACATAACTATAATGCGCTCTTTCATGCCGATGGCCTTGAGGATTCCTATCTGCCTGCGGCGGTTGATGGTAGCTATAAAGATAACGATGAAAATGGTAATTCCGGCTACCAGCAGGCCTATCGTAGTAACTATACCTTTAATGATATCGAAGGTCTGCGTCAAACCGCTGATATAGCCGATGAAATCCATCCAGACGTTGATCTGCTCCTTCTCGATGCCCATCATTCTCAGGCGGTCGATATAGACTCGCTCGGGCACCGAGCCGTCGGTTTTAATCAGTACCTCCGAAGCCCTGTTGTGGATGCCCAGGACCGATTCCATCTCCTTCTCTGTCACAAAGACGCTGAGGTCAGCCAGCGGAAAATACGTATTATAGATTCCCTTGATTTTATAATCGCGCTTAACGCCGTTACCGTAGGCAATCGTGACCTCATCACCCACCGGGGCGCCTTTAAGCGAGGATATCTGGAAGCTGGCCCCGTAGCCGCCTGCTATCTCCTTGCCCATGATTATCTGGTTGCGGTCATTTTCCTCCAGGTACCTGCCGGCTACCATGTAGTTCTGCAGGCTGGTGACCTTAACCTCCTCATCAGGATTGATAGATTTTATATTCCAGGCTTTCTCGCGCACGTCCTGGTTATCCTTCTCGGGGTCGTATCTTATCACACCCGACTGGGCGTAGCGGGAACTGCAGCTCACTACGCCCGGCAGGGTATTGATTTTGGTCTTTATCTGCTGCACCTGGGTGACGTATTTCTCATCCACAGCAGGCAGTATGACTATGTTAGATACGTAATTTTCCTGCGCCTGCTGATAGGCTTTACTGATGGCGCCGTTCATAATAGAAGAGGTGAAGATGATATTGATGAAGGCCAGCGTGGTGACGAGGATGGTCAATATGAGGGTATACTTATTGCCCCTCGTGATGGCCTTATAGACCAGGAAGATCGCTACTCTTAAATCGTTCCACATACGCGCTGAAGCCTGCAATCCGTTTGTGTTTGTTCCCGGTAATGATAAAGAGGAGCGTGTAATAAGTCAAAGCGCATAAATTAGTAGTTCCTGCCAATGGCAGGAACTACTAATGAATATACTACGATTTTATACTTTTGAATATACTACGATTTTATACTTTCTTGAATCCTATTTTATTCTATGCTGGTTTAATTGCCTGTACCTTTATGCTCTTAATTAACCCCATAGCCTCCACGAGTTCAGCTTTATCCAGTCCGGACTCTTTAATAAAGTTTTTTACTATGGGATCATCCGGAATATTGTCGGAAGGCAGTGACAATTCACCTGCAATCTTAACTTCACGGAACCCGGCTTTTTCGATCGCCCCGACGTATTCGTTTTTCAATGAAGCGCCGGCAATGCAATGGACGTAGGCAGCGGCCGAGTCCATCAGCTTATCAGGCAATTTACCCAGCAGTACCATATCCGAAACCATCAGACGACCGCCGGGCTTAAGCACGCGGAAGGCTTCGTCAAATACCCTTTCTTTATCGGGTGACAGGTTGATTACGCAGTTGGAGATAATAACGTCCACCGCGGCATCCGCTACGGGCAGGTTCTCTATCTCTCCCAGCCTGAATTCAACATTGTTGTAGCCTCCGCTGGACGCATTTTTTCTGGCCTGGTCGAGCATTGAGGCCGTCATATCCACGCCTATGACCCTTCCGGTCTTACCCACCCTCTGAACGGCCAGGAAACAATCGAACCCGGCTCCCGAGCCAAGATCCAGTACTACCTCACCCTCTTTGAGAGAGGCCAGCGCTACCGGGTTGCCGCAGCCCAGACCCAGGTTGGCCCCATCCGGCACGGATTTCAGGTCTTCATCGGAATACCCGATGGCCTTACTGAATTTGTCAGTAGCCGAAGGGGCGCCGCAGCATGATGGTGTCGGCCCGCAGCATGAACCCCTGTTAACGCTGATCTCTCCATATCTTTCGCGCACAGCCGATTTTATTTCTTCTTTCTTCATTTAACCACTCCTTTTTATTTAATGATTTCGCTCATTAATGGACCCAGTATGTTTTTAACCATGCCCGTTAAATCCTCAACCTTGATCAAAGACAGGCAGCATATTTTCTCTTCCTTTTCCCAACTGATCAGAGCCAGTTTATCCCCGGCCAGGTTTCCATCGGCCTCGATTGCCGCCTGCTGCCCGGCTTCACCCCTGATAATCTCATAGTCGAGCTTAAATCGCTGGCAGGCAGTGATATAGAGTATGAGCAGTTATATTTCGGCGGCGGCATGCCTGAGGCGAATATGGGGTTATATGGCACACTGGCAGATATATTGAGAGAAAGCGACCCGGGCGGGACACCCACGCCCATGCTCTTCCCGGCTGTCACCGATGCGCGCCTCTTCGCCAAGCTGGGCATTCAGACCTACGGGTTCACCCCACTTAAATTACCTCCCGATATTAATTTCGAGCACCTCTTTCATGCTGCCGATGAACGTGTGCCAGTAAAAGCGCTTGAGTTCGGAACGGAGGCATTGTTTAAACTGTTGCAACGGTTCGGGGGGTGATGGGTGCTGACCCGGCCACAGATTCAAAGCGCACCCCCCGCTACCAGGTAAAATTAAAGGGCTTCGAATTAATTCGAAGCCCTTTTTAATTGTTTGAGACAAATCGCCCTGGTAAATGAATCTGTAGGTACATCGCCTTATTTTTTATAGCTGGCTCTGTGCTCCTTGAGTTTAATTTCGTCACGGCCAGCATGCCTTGATAATGCAGATACCATATACTGATTAAAGCTAACACCATCAAGTTCTGCGATCTTTACCAAGGTTTCATGAAGTGAAGGAGGCATGCGTAAAATTATTTTCCCGCTGTATTTTCTCGTTCTTAATGGTTCTGGCATTTTGTTGCCCAGCTCAAGATTGGTCTTTATCCAATCACGTTTAACATCTTCGATTTCGTGCAACGCATCTTCCGGTGTATCGCCATGTATCATACAGCCCTGTAGTTCGAGAACATGTGCTACATAGTAGGGACCATCGCCATCGTCCCATTTTTCTATAGCTATCTGATATGGCAGATTAGCGTAGAGATCTACCTGTGATTCAATGTCTTTTTTCATAATTACCTCCTGTCAACCGGGTCACAGATTATCTATATACCCCAGTAATTGTTTTACGTATGCTGATTTTATAGGATTTGTTCGTTTGTATGCCATAAATTTATTCCCGATTACTGCCTGCGGGTGTTTCCCGCCTTCCTTAATATATCCATATTGATTAATGAGTGCTTCAAAATCTTCAAGCGAAACATTTGTCGGATTACTCCGAATCTTCTGCTCTCGTTTTTCTTTCCTGCTCATTCCGACAACCTATACTTAGATGATATCAAATATGATACTATCAATCAATAGGCAATGCAAATGAAGGATGTTGCTATCACAGCCATTGGCAGAGACGGCCAGACGGTGTCATACGAAGTTAAATAATCAAGCGGGGCCTTTCAGCCCCACCTTTTTTTAATTGTCTAAATCACAGTCGAAATCTTAATCCGGGAAAAATAAAGCCTAAATAGTGGTTGGATTTACGTGGCGCTGGGAAAGTACGATCTAACTTTTGACGTTGCACCGGGATCGATCGTTCGGTTGGGTTTAGTTAATCAGGCTCATTACAACTATACAAATCCAATCATTAGGGGTATAGTCTTTTCTAATCCAATAATGAGCCTGGAATGAAAGTAGCGTCAGGCATCCCGTTTACCCTGCGGGTAATGTAGTCAAATAGATTGGAACGTGCTTTCACCATCCTTTCTGCAAATTCATTATCAC
>Ga0315273_10005417_pt1 | contig 15774 bp, 16 predicted proteins | sample YL17G02_0_MG_FD_205753 | JGI IMG/M metagenome (GOLD analysis project Ga0315273, IMG submission 205753) | Sediment microbial communities from Yellowstone Lake, YNP, Wyoming, USA - YL17G02_0 | ecosystem: Environmental > Aquatic > Freshwater > Lake > Sediment | place: USA: Wyoming | collected...
CCCTCTGTTCGACCGCACACGGAGGTCCCGTGCCTTCTTATTCGGCGACCAGCGTGTGATAATCATGCACGTCTGCATGTCCCGCCCGGCGGCCCCTGGTCGCCGTCAGTGATGGCGAAGGCCCGGGGCGACCAGCGAGGAGTGGCCTAGCAATGTTCAAGTTCGTCGTGCGCCGCGTGCTCTGGAGCATCCCCGTGCTCCTTTTGGTCATCTTCCTCACGTTCGTGCTCATGAAGGCCATCCCCGGCGGGCCGTTCACCTCCGAGAAGGGCGTCCCGGCGGAGATCCTGGCTAACATGAACGCCAAGTACGGCCTGGACCAGCCGTGGTACACCCAGTATGTGCGCTACATCTACCACGCGGTGCAGGGCGATCTCGGCGTCTCTATGACCCAGAAGAGTCGCACCGTGATGGACGTGATCGGGAACTCGTTCCCGGTCTCCATGCACTTGGGCTTCATGGCCTTCACGCTGGCCATCCTTATCGGTGTGCCCGCCGGCATTATCGGCGCCCTCAAGCGGAACACCTGGGCGGACTACGGGGCCCTCTTCTACTCGACCATAGGCTGGGCCGTACCGGTATTCATCATCGGCCCTGTTTTCATCTACATCTTCGCGATCAGGCTCGGGTGGTTCCCGACCTCGCGGTGGGAGGGACCCAGAAGCTGGGTGCTCCCGACCGCAGTGCTTGGCTTAGCGCTCTCTGCTTACTTCGCACGGCTGACCCGCGGGAGCATGCTCGAGACGCTGCAGCAGGACTACGTCCGGACGGCCATCGCCAAGGGGCTGCCGTATCGTACCGTAGTGATGAAGCACGTGCTCCGCAACTCGCTCATTCCGGTTGTCACACAGGCGGGACCGCTTCTCGGGTTCGTCATCACCGGGAGTTTTCTCACCGAGTACATCTTTGCGATCCCGGGTCTCGGCAAGTACTACGTGTCCAGCGTGTCGAACCGGGATTACTCGGTGGTCATGGGGCTCGCTGTCCTGCTCTCGGTGGTGATCATCGTCGCCAACCTGCTGGTGGATATCCTCTACGGGCTCCTTGACCCACGCATCCGATACGAGTAGAGGGTGACGACGGAACCCACATTCCCTCAGTCTGGTCTGGCCCCTACGGCGTCTGTTGCGGGCATGCAGGCGGTGGCCGCCTCCGCCGCAGATGAGGTGTCGACGGCCCCCGTCTCTACGCCGTCGGTTCGGGAGACACTCCGGGACCTGGACGCCGGGCAGCCGCTGAACCTCAAGCAGAGCACGTTGTGGGGCGACACCGCCCGCCGCTTCTTCCACAACAAGGCCGCCATGATAAGCCTGAGCATCCTTGTGCTTCTTTTGATTTACGCGACGATAGGTCCCTATATCCGCCCCTATGGCTTCTCCGACCAGGACTTCTCCATCGCTCACCAACTCCCTACCAGCGAGCACTGGTTCGGGACGGACATGTTCGGGCGCGATCTCTTCGTGCGGGTGGCCATGGGAGCCCGGGTCTCGCTCCTCGTGGCCGTCGCGGCCACCCTGGTCGTGCTCATGATCGGCGTCCTCTACGGCTCCATCTCGGGTTTCGCCGGTGGCAGGACCGACGACATCATGATGCGGTTCGTCGACGTTCTCTACGGCCTGCCCTACCTGCCTTTTGCCATCATCCTGTTGGTGATCCTGGGCAGCGGCATCGTGCCCATGTTGCTGGCGCTTGCCATCGTCGGGTGGCTCACCGCTGCGCGGTTGGTGCGGGGGCAACTCCTTACGTTGAAACAGAACGAGTACGTGGAAGCAGCTCGAGCACTGGGAGCGCCCCGCAGCCGTATCGTCTTCCGGCATCTTCTGCCCAACACGCTCGGCATCATCGTGGTGGCCATGTTCCTCGAGATCCCGGGGATGATCCTGGGCGAGGCGATCCTCTCGTTCCTGGGGCTGGGCATCTCGGCGCCCAATGCGTCCTGGGGCACGCTGGCACAGGATGGGTGGAAGGCGCTGCGCTCCTACCCCTGGTTGATCATCCTTCCGGGACTGTTCATCGCGGTCACGGTGCTTGCGTTCAACTTCGTGGGCGACGGATTCCGCGACGCGATCGATCCGCGGACCAAGGAGACCAAGTGACTCCCCTGCTGGAGGTCCGCAACCTCAAGACGCACTTCTTCACTCGAGAAGGGACTGTGCGTGCGGTCGACGGTGTCAGCTACACGCTCGACCGAGGCAAGACCCTGGGCATCGTGGGGGAGAGCGGCTGCGGCAAGAGCGTGAGCGCGATGTCGATCATGCGGCTGATCCCCGATCCACCGGGAAAGATCGTCGAAGGCGAGATCCTCTTCGATGGTCGAGATCTGGTGAAGCTGCCCGAGAAGGAGATGCAGTCTATACGGGGCAACGACATATCCATGATCTTCCAGGACCCCATGACGTCGCTCAACCCGGTGCTCCGTATCGGTACGCAGCTGACCGAGGGCGTCAGGCTGCACATGGGGCTTTCGAGGAAGGAGGCCGATGATCGGGCGGTCGAGCTCCTAGAAGCAGTTGGCCTGCCCGATGCCCGTCGCCGGCTCAGAGACTACCCGCATCAGTTCTCGGGGGGCATGCGCCAGCGGGTGATGATCGCCATGGCCCTGGCGTGCGAGCCACAGGTGCTCATAGCCGACGAGCCCACCACGGCCCTCGACGTGACCATCCAGGCCCAGATCCTCGATCTCCTGCGCCGTCTCCAGGAGCGGTTCGGCATGTCGATCCTGCTGATCACCCACGACCTCGGCGTCGTGGCCGGGTTGGCCGAGGACATCATCGTCATGTATGCCGGCCAGATCGTGGAGCAGGCGACAGTCGAAGAACTGTTTGCCAACCCACAGCACCCGTATACGGAGGCTCTGCTCGCCTCGATTCCCCGCCTCGATGTCGCCGGGCACGCGCGCCTTGCCAACATCCCCGGCATGCCACCCGACCTCGCGCATCTGCCCGACGGCTGTCGATTCGGAGCGCGGTGCAGGGAGCACGGCCGCCTCTGCCTACCCACCGACCCGGTCCTTGTCCCCTACGGAGGCGGTGTGCCGGGTCACCTCGTCGCCTGCCACAACTACCGGGATGCGAGAGAGGAGGAGCGGGTTGGACACTCTGGTTGAGGAACACCCCTACTCCGCTCCGCAGGCCGAGTCGGAGCCCCTTCTGCGGGTTACCGACCTGGTCATGCGCTTCCCGATCACCTCGGGCATCATCTTCCAGCGGACCATCGGTATGGTGCACGCTGTCGAGGGTTTGAGCTTTGCCATCAATGAGGGGGAGACCTTCGGCCTCGTGGGCGAATCCGGTTGCGGTAAGACCACGACCGGCCGCTGCATACTTCAGTTGTATAGGCCCACTTCCGGCAGCGTGCTGTTCGAGGGTCGGGAGCTGACCAGACTGAGTGGGAAGGAGCTGCAGGAAGCCCGCCGCCACATGCAGATCGTCTTCCAGGACCCGTATGCATCGCTCAACCCCCGCATGACCGTGGGCACCATCGTGGGGGAGCCGCTGACGATACACCAGATCGGCACACGCCCGGAGCGGAAGGAGCGCGTGAAGGAGCTTCTCGACCTGGTGGGACTCAATCCGCAATTCACCAACCGGTACCCCCACGAATTCTCCGGTGGGCAGCGGCAGCGCATCGGTCTGGCGCGCGCTCTGGCGCTGAACCCGAAGCTCATCATCTGCGACGAGCCGGTGTCGGCCCTGGATGTGTCCATCCAGGCGCAGATCCTCAACTTGTTCGAAGAGTTGCAGAACGAGCTGGGACTGACGTACCTCTTCATAGCCCACAACCTGTCGGTCGTGAAGCACATCTCCGACCGGGTCGGGGTCATGTACTTGGGCAAGATGATGGAGATCGCGCCGAGTGAAGATCTCTACGCGAACCCGGTCCACCCGTATACCATGGGGCTGCTCGCGGCCATCCCCATTCCCGATCCAAAGGTGGAGAGGGTCCGGGCACACGTCGTGCTCGAAGGCGACGTTCCCAGCCCCGCGAACCCGCCGACCGGGTGCGTGTTCCACCCGCGCTGCTTTCGCGCGCAGGAACTCTGCAGCCAATCGGCTCCGCCGATGGAGAACCACGGAGGCACTCACGAGGCGGCCTGCTTCTTCCCTCTGGACCGCGACGCCCCGGAGCCCGCGCCCGGTGGATCTGACGATAGTGACGGGGGTTCCCAACCCGATGGAGGTTCGAGCAGCTTGTGGATGGATCGCCGCTAGCCGTCCGTTCTCGGTCTTTGCCCCTCGTCACCGGCTCATCTGGGCCACTGCTATACTCGACGTGCAGCCCGGGTAGTCGCGGAGAGGGCCGGACCTTCGGGCCGGGTCGCTCTTCGAGGAAAGTCCGGACACCACAGAGCAGGGTGCTGGATAACGTCCAGCAGGGGAAACCCTCGGGAAAGTGCCACAGAAATGACACAGCACACCGGGTGCGGCTCGCCGCCCCGGCTGCAACGGTGAAATGGTGCGGTAAGAGCGCACCGGCGCCGTGGTGACACGGCGGCCAGGCAAACCCCACCCGGTGCAAGGCCGAATAGGGAGGCGCTCGAGGGCTGCTCGTCCGATGCCTCCGGGTTGGCCGCATGAGACGCGCGGCAACGCGCGCCCTAGATGGATGGCTACCCTCGACAGGATCCGGCTTATAGGGCTGCTGACACCGAAGTCCTCCCCAGCGGGGAGGACTTCGGCCATAGGAGGTGTTTCGTGACTCCTGTAGCACCGCGCCGCGTGCTCATCATGGGCGCCGCGGGCCGCGACTTCCACGACTTCAACGTCGTGTTCCGGGACGATCCCGGAGTGATCGTCGTGGCTTTCACAGCGGCTCAGATACCCGGTATCGCCGGCCGGCGATACCCCCCCGAATTGGCGGGCGCGCGGTATCCGGAGGGCATCCCCATTGTGGTGGAAGCGGATCTCGAGCGCGTGATCCGTCGGGAGCACGTGGACGAGGTGGTGTTCGCGTACAGCGACGTCGCGCACGAGACCGTGATGCACGAGGCTTCCCGCGTCCTGGCGGCGGGAGCCGACTTCACCCTCCTCGGCCCCGAGAGCACCATGGTCACTGCCCAGGTGCCGGTCATCTCGGTGTGTGCTGTGCGTACGGGAGCGGGCAAGAGCCAGATCTCGCGCTTCGTCGCCGGCCTGCTGGTGCGCCGCGGACTCAGGCCGGTGATGGTGCGTCACCCCATGCCCTACGGCGATTTGGTCAAGCAACGGGTGCAGCGTTTCGCCACCCTCGACGACCTGGACCGCTACGAGACCACCGTGGAGGAGCGAGAGGACTACGAACCGCATATCCGGCAGGGTCTGGTGGTCTACGCCGGGGTGGACTATGAGGCGATCGTAGCCGAGGCCCAGCGTGAGGCCGACGTGATCGTGTGGGACGGGGGCAACAACGACTTCTCGTTCATCCGTTCCGACCTGGAGATCGTCGTGGTCGACCCGTTCCGCCCAGGCCACGAGCTCGCGTACCATCCTGGGGAGACCAACCTGCGTCGAGCCGATGTGGTGGTGGTCAACAAGGTGGGGTCGGCTCCGGCCGAGAACGTGGAGCGGGTGCTCGAGACCGTCAGCAGGATCAACCCGGGCGCCGTGGTGGTGCAGGCCAAGTCGGCCATCACCGTCGAGGGGGCGGAAGAGCTACGCGGCCGACGCGTTCTGGTGGTGGAGGACGGACCTACACTTACTCACGGCGGCATGTCCACCGGAGCCGGCGTCGAAGCGGCACGGCTCGCCGGAGTGGGCGAACTCGTCGATCCCCGGCCGTGGGCGGTGGGCAGTATCGCCGATGTCTATCGTGCGTACCCGCACCTCGGGCCGCTGTTGCCCGCAGTCGGCTACTTCGAGGACCAACTGCGCGATCTGGAAGCCACCATCGCCGCCACGCCGGTCGATGTCGTGATGATCGCTACGCCTTTCGACATCACTCGGGTGATCCGCATAGACAAGCCGGTCGTCCGGGTGCGGTACGAGGTGGAGGAACTGGGCGAGCCCAGCCTCACGACCGTCGTCACCGACTTCTTGGACAGTGAGCGGAACACGTGAGAGTGGCTCTCCGCGGGCTGAGTCCGTGCATCGCCTGACCCTGGTCGCGCTGGGTGGGAACGCGCTCATTCGACAGGGCGAGGCAGGCACGCTCGACCAGCAGAGGGCCCACATCGAGGAGTCGGTGGCTCCTATCGCCCGAGTGGCGGCGGCCGGGATGCCGCTCATCATCACGCACGGAAACGGACCCGTCGTGGGTCAGCTCCTGCTACAAGGGGAGCTGGCGAAGGCTGAGGTGCCGCTCATGCCTCTGCACATCATGGATGCCGAATCGCAGGGTAGCGTCGGCTTCCTGCTGCAGCAGGCGCTGTCTAACCATCTTCTGATCGCGGGTATCCACAGAGAGGTGGTAACGGTGGTCACCCGCGTGGTCGTCGACCCCGCGGATCCCAGCTTCGCCACCCCCACGAAGCCTGTGGGCCTGTTCTACGAGCAGCCCGAGGCCGAACGCCTTGCGCGGGAACGCGGCTGGTGGATGGCCGAGGACAGCGGTCGCGGCTGGCGCCGCCGCGTGCCCTCTCCTGTGCCGTTGCGGATTCCTGAGGCGGGGGTCATCGCCGGGTTGGCGTCGCGCGGGGTGGTGACTATCGCCGCTGGGGGCGGCGGCGTCCCCGTCGTCCAGCTCGAGGATGGCACGCTGGAGGGTGTCGATGCCGTGGTGGACAAGGACCTGGCCTCAGCGATCTTGGGCAACCAAGCCGGTGCCGAGCGCCTGGTAATACTCACCTCGGTCGGCGCTGTGTGCTTGGGCTTCGGCACCCCGGCTCAGCGGACCCTCGATCGCCTCACCGCGTCGCAGGCCGAGGGGTTGCTGGCCGACGGCGAGTTCGCCCCTGGGAGCATGGGTCCCAAGATTGAGGCCGCTGTAGCCTTCCTGCGGCACGGCGGGCTGGAAGTGCGGGTGGGCTTGCCCGAGCAGATGGACGCCCTTCTGGCCGGCCGGGCCGGCACCGTCCTGCTACCGGGATAGCCCATGGGCGCGGACGACGATGCGTTGACCCTCAGCTTCAAGCTTACGACGGCCTTCCTGCGGCGTCATCCGCGCTACGTGCGCACCTTGTCCTTGACGCCGGAGCATTTCCGGTTCGACCCGGTGCTCTGGCACTCGAGCATGTCGGCGTTGCGCGAGATGCTGCGTGGAGTGGCCGAGCAAGAGGGTCTGGCGGCCGCCGAACCGGACATCGAGGAGGCCGTGCGGAACCTTGTGGAGGGTGTGGTGCTCCGCTCGCGGGAATGGGACCGCTGACGCCGACTACCGCCGAGGGCGACGACCGCCAACGTCGACCGGGTGGGGTCAGCTCCCGGCTCTGACGTCCGGCACGCCCGCACCCTCGAGCACGCTCTGGAGCCGAGCGTTCCCTCGCACCGTGTAGCCCTTGGTGGTCGGGAGAATGTCCACAACGACCGCGGGCTCAACTTCGAGGGGCCCGCGGGGGTCTGACAGCGAGGCGAAGTCACGCAGGATCTGAACCGGGCTATGGGCCGCGGGCGCGGCGCCTTGGTGGTATCCCTTGGCGGCCGGCATGCGGTCGAGCATGTCGAGCATGTACTCCAGGGACGCGTCGGTGACGGTGATGGCCACGAGGTCAGCGTCCACCGCCAGGCGGGCCCCGGACTCATGGTGCGAGCGATCTTCAAGCACTGCCAGCGCCGCGGCCATGAAGACGGGCAGATCGGCCGGCCTTCGAGACGTGACCAACGATCCGTCTACCACAACAGGTGCGTCTACCCATTCAGCCCCGGCGTTTCGCAGGTCGTCGCGGATGGCTGCGACCGAGGTGACCCGCTTCCCCTTGACCACGTTCGCGGAGATGAGCACCGAGCCTCCGTGGCAGATGGCCGCCACGAGGCCGCCCGCGGCGGCGACCTGAGCCACGAACGCCGTGACCGCTTCTGATCGCCTCAGGAAGTCCGGCGCCCAGCCACCCGGTATGACGACACCGTCGAACGCGGCCGGATCGAGATCGGCGATGCCGGCGTCGGGGTACACCGGGTAGGCGTGCTTCGAGAGATACGAGGTCTCTCCCATCCCGGCCACGATCACCTTGGCGCCCGCTTCTTCCAGGCGCAACTTCGGATACCACAGCTCCAGATCCTCGTACTCCTGCGCGGCGAGAACGACCACGTGTGAACCATTGAGCGCCATGGGAACGTCTCCTCTGCGAAACTGTCGTGAGCCTGTGGTGAACGCTGTTCTGGGAACCGGGATGCCTGCGGGAGCAGTGTTCGCTTTCACCTCGTTCTTCCCCAGGATGCAGTCGAGATGAAACCCGCGTGGGTTTGCGTCTGCGGCTTGGCCGGGTAGACACGCCACCGGGCGCGATAGGCGCGCCAGACCAAGAAAGACCAGGAACCCGGAGGAGAAGAATCCTATGGCATTCACCTTGCCCGAGCTGCCCTATCCCAAAGACGCGCTGGCACCTCATCTGAGCGCGGAGACACTGGAGTACCACCACGGCAAGCACCACAACGCCTATGTGACCAATCTGAACAATCTGGTCGAAGGCACGGAGTTCGCTGAGAAGAGCCTCGAAGACATCGTCATGTCGGCGTCGGGGGGCACGTTCAACAACGCAGCGCAGATCTGGAATCACACCTTCTACTGGAACTCCATGAAGCCGGGTGGTGGCGGCGCTCCCACCGGCGCGCTGGCGGCGGCGATCGACCGGGACTTCGGCTCGTTCGAAGCGTTCAAGACCCAGTTCTCGCAGGCAGGCGCAACCTTGTTCGGTTCCGGCTGGGCCTGGCTCGTGGTGGAGGCGGGCACGCTGAAGATCACGCAGACCTCGAATGCAGATCTTCCCCTTAAGCACGGCCAGATGCCGTTGCTGACGATGGACGTGTGGGAACACGCGTACTACATCGATTTCCGTAACCTGCGCCCCAAATACATCGAGACCTTCTTGGGCAGTCTGGCGAACTGGGAGTTCGCCGCTGCCAATCTGGCCAAAGCTGGGTAGATCGTGGCGGCGGAAGACCCGCCGCTCGACCGTGAACCATGCTTCGTCTCCGCCGGGGTCCAGGATCGTCCAGGACCCCGGCGGCATGTTGGCACCCCGTTCTCGCGCGGCGGATAGGCCGTACGAGGGAGCTGGGTTGGTAGAATCCCCCGGTGCGTGTGAGCGGGACACCTGAAGACGCGGCGGCGCTTCGCCGCCGCCAGACGGCGGAGGCGGCCTTTCTGCGGGCCGTCGAGGCCGCGCACCCGGGTTCCGCGGTGCGCTCTGCCGTGCTTGAGGTTCTGGTCGAGAGCGGGCGCGAGCGGTGGAAGAACCTGATCGTCGCGGGAGCCGGCAAGGCGACCGACGCGATGGTCGAAGGGCTGGCATACGCGGTCGCCGATGCCCGGGAGATGGGATGGGGGGGCACGATCCGCGGAGTGGTGGTCTCGCCAGCCCCGGCGGTGAGCCGTGCGCCCGCCGTACCGGGCCTGCAATGGCTTCGTGGCGGGCACCCACTGCCCGACACCGCCAGCGCCGCGGCAGGGCGCGCTATGCTGCGCCTGATGGCGTCGGCCGGCCCTTCCGATGTGGTGATCGGGCTCCTCTCCGGGGGAGCCAGCGCGCTGATGGCTCTGCCGGCACCTGGCCTCACGGTGGCCGATCTCGGTGTGGTCACCCGGCTTCTGCTCGGCGCCGGTGCGACCATCACGGAGCTGAACACGGTCCGGACGCATCTCTCGGCCGTGGGCGGCGGAAGACTGGTAGTCGCCGGCCGTCCTGGGCGGACCGTCGTGCTGGTGGTGTCCGATGTCGTGGGTGACGATCTCTCCGTGATCGGCAGCGCACCCTTCTATGGAGACGCCACCACATATGTCGACGCCGTGGAGACTCTTCGGCGCCTCGAGGTGTGGGAGCGCGTGCCGGAGGCTGCGGGCCGGCATCTTCTTGCCGGAGCGGCCGGGGACCGACCTGAGAACCAGCGTCCCGGCGACGCGCGTCTGTCGTCCACCGAACACCACATCGTGCGCCGCAACCTCGACGCCTGTCGCGCGATGGTGGGCGCCGTCGAGGCGCGCGGATACCCAGGGCTCCTGGTCGGCCACGCGCTGCAGGGGGAGGCGCGGTGGCTCGGCGTGATGCACGCCGGGCTCGCCCTTGGCGCCTTGGCCGACGGCGTCCCCCTGGGTCCGCCGTGTGCCTTTGTGACCGGGGGGGAGGCCACGGTGACGGTGCGGGGCGAGGGGCGCGGCGGACGCAACCAGGAGAGTTGCCTGGCGGTGGTGCCGTGGCTCGCGGGGCATCCCATCACGTTCCTGTCCGCAGGCACCGACGGAATCGATGGCAACACGACAGCGGCCGGCGCTGTCGTGGACGGTGGCTCGGCGGCCCGGGCGCGCGCCGCCGGAGTGGACATCGTGCGTTCCCTGCGCGAGAACGATTCGGGGGGCGCTCTCGCCGCTATGAGCGACTGTCTGATCACCGGCCCGACGGGCACCAATGTGGCCGACGTCCGTCTCCTGCTCATCGGGGGTCTGCCTCGGGGGCCTATTGATGGCTGACGCCCGCGTCGAGACCACCGGAGCCATGGTGCGACTGACGCTTCCTACGGTCGGACTGTCGATGGCCTTGTCTCTGGTGACCACGTACCTGCCGCTGACATTGCGCCGCTACACGGGGTCGGCCACGCTCATCGGCCTTGCGATCGGCGGTGAAGGACTTTTCGCCTTAGCCATCCCCTTGGTGGTAGGGGCGGCCAGCGACCGCACGTGGACACGCTGGGGGCGGCGGCGTCCGTATATGGTCGCCGCCGCCCCGGTCATGGCCCTGGCCATGGCACTGGCGCCCATGCAGCCGGGGTACATTCGTATCGCGGCATGTGTGTTCGTCTTCTTCGCGGCCTACCACGTCTACACGCCGCCGTTCCAGGCATTGATCCCCGACTCTGTGCCATATGCCCGTCACGGTCAGGTGCAGGGCATACAGACGCTCATGCGGGGACTTGGCATGTTCGCGGGCATGGTGGGGGCGGGCCTTCTGCTGGAGCAGTGGGAGCCGCTGCCGTACGTGCTGGCTTCCGGTCTGCTGCTGGCAGTGACGGCGGTCACCGTTCTGACGATCGTGGAGACGCCCCCGGAAAGCAGCCGCTCAGGCCCACGGCAGAGTATCGTCGCGATGCTGCGCGAGACGCTGGAGACCACCCAGGCCGAGAAGGGCATTCACCGCTTCCTGGTCGCCAACTACCTGTGGGAGGCGACGGTCCAGGGCGTACGGCCGTTCATACTGCTGTTCTTCATGTACGTTCTGGGCGTCCAGGCGGGGGGCGGAGCGCTGCTGCTCGGCTGGCTGGGCATCACGTACATAGTCGGCGGCGTGGCCAGCGGCGTTCTTGCCGATCGGTACGGGCGATTCCGTGTCATGTGGGGCGGACTGTTCGTCTACCTGGCGGGCTGTATCATCGGGATCTTCGTGCACGACGTCCGTTGGGTGATCGTGCTCCTGCCGCTCTTTGGCGCGGGCGGGTCCGCGGTCATGACGCTACCCTACACTATCATGATGGCCATGATGCCCCCTGGACGCCTCGGTCAGTTCACCGGCCTCTATTCGCTGTCGCGAGGGCTCGCGATGGTCACGGCGCCTCTGTTCGTGGGCCTGCTCATCGACCTGTTCTCACCGTACATGCCAGAGAGCCGAGGCTACTCAGTGATCTGGCCGATCACCGCCACCATGGTGGGCGTTTCGATGCTGGTCTTTCGCACCGTCAAGGCGCCGCGCACAAGCGTTCGTGTGGTTTAGCGGCCGCGAGGCTGGGGCATCACTAGGTCATCGAATCTACACCGCGGGTGGCCGGAAGGACCGGCTGGGGAGGCTACCATGGAATCCATGATTCCCCTGCACCATTCGCAAGTTCCGGGTGTCGCAGCGTCCGGACGGCCGCCACTCCAGGCGCATGAAGGTGTGAACGGACTACCGGTGTTGGCCGAAGCGGAGGCAGCTGTTCTCGGCCTCATGTCGGGGAGTGGTCATTGTCTTACATTCGGGACCCTCCGTTCGAGAAGCGGCCTCGAGACGGAACGATTGCGCGCGGTTCTCGAGAGCCTGCGTGCCGACGGCTTGGTGGTGCGGCTCAATACTGTCGTGGAGAGCTACGCTTCTCGGTTCCCGGGGCTGGATGTCGAGTAAGACTGACCTCTCGGACGCCCCACCCGAGGCCGCCGCCGACGTCGTGGCAGAGTCCGGGGCACGTGACATACCTCCCCTTCTGGACGGCTATGGGATACGGCGCCTAGGAGCGGAAACGCTGGGAGGGATATGGCGCGACGACTGTTTGGGTTTGTCCGCCGAGATAGCGTACTTCGGCCTCTTCAGCTTGTTCCCCTTTCTGCTCTTTCTGCGGGCTCTGGTGCCCTACACGCCGTGGAGCGAGAAGTTGGTCGACGCCGGTCTGGAGGCCCTCGCGACCTTGGTCAGCCCGGGAAGCGAGCTTTACCGGATCGTGGCGGAGAATGTGATCTTCCAGGTGAGGACCGCAAGCCAGACCTTGCTGTCGATCGGAGCGATTCTCACACTCTGGAGCGCGTCGAGCGTCTTTGCGGTGCTCATCAAGGCACTGAACCGCGCCTATGGACTACAGGAGACCCGCAGCTGGCACTTCAGGAGGGGATTGGCTGTGGTGCTCACCCTGGTCATGCTGGTGCTCGTGCCCGCGGGGTTCGCTTTGCTCTTGGCGGGGCCGTTCATAGGACGACTGATCGGTCGCTATGTGGGCGGCGCCCAGGGTTTCGAGGCGGTATGGGGGTTCGTGCGATGGCCTCTGATCTTTGTATTCCTCGCCGCCGCGCTGGCGATCGTGTACTACTACGCTCCGAACACTCGGCAGAGGTGGCATTGGTTGACGCCCGGCAGCTTGGTGGCGGTGGCCATGGTGGTGGTCGAATCCCTGGGTCTGTCGTGGGCTTTGAGCTTTCGTCTGTTTCGGCCCCAATGGCTCACCTACGGGGCTATCGGTGCCGCCATCATCATCGTCTTCTGGTTCTACCTGATCGGGTTCTCAGTTCTCGTGGGCGCCGAGGTGAACGCCGCCGTGGAGCGTTTGAGGGGCCACTTGCCCCGGCGTTAGCCCTCACGGCGACGACACTGTCTCCGCCCTCACGCCGGCGACGCCCCGCCGCAGCCAGTCTCGCCACGAATCGACGCCCTCGCCGGTGCGGGCCGAGAGGGCGAGTATCTCCACAGTCGGGTTGACCGCGCGCATGTTGGCGCGGATCACGTCAAGGTCGATGTCGAGATAGGGGAGAAGGTCGATCTTGGTGATGACCGCGAGGGACGCCTCGAGGAACATCAACGGATACTTGAGAGGCTTGTCTTCACCCTCGGTCACCGATAGCAGCACGATCTTGCGATGCTCGCCGATGTCGAACTCTGCCGGGCATACGAGGTTGCCTACGTTCTCCACTATCAGCAGGTCGAGGCTGTGGAGGTCGAGCTGCGCGACGGCCCCCGCCACCAAGGGAGCGGCCAGGTGACAGTCACCCCCGAAGGGTCCTGTGTTGATCTGGATGACAGGTATGCCGAAGGGAGCGATGCGATCGGCATCGGCACTGGTCTCTATGTCGCCTTCGATAACGGCAACGCGTATCTCCGTGCCCAGGCGAGTGAGAGTGGCTTCGATGAGGGCAGTCTTGCCGGCTCCAGGCGAGCTCATCAGGTTGACGGCGAAGACGTCGTGCTCGCGCAGAAGGGCTCGGATGCCCTCCGCGTGGCGATCGTTCGCGGCCAGCAGATTCTGGTGCACCTGGACTTCGGTGGTGTGGTGCGGCCGCGCGTCGCTGCCTGTCTCTGGGGCGGGCGCGGGCAGGTCCGCGCCCGGGGGGGCGGGAGGGCCCGCGCCGGCAGCGCCGGGATGAACGTGGCCGCGGTGGTAGCGTGCAGAATCGGGCGGGTCAGGGAGCCTACGGTTCGCGAGAAGGCCGGCCCCGAACGCGGCCCACGGGTGAGGTCGTATGCTCATGGTCACTCCTCGGGGTCGTCGACTTCGATGGTGCGCAACAGGAGTTCCTTGCCGGAGAGCACCTGCAGCGGCTGGTCGCAGTCGGAACAGAAGAACTCCAGTGCCTCCGCTTCCCACTCGCGGTCACAGCAGACGCAGCGGACCCGCACGGGGACCTGCTCGATGAGCAGTACGGCGCCCTGCGCCCGCGTGCCCTGGCTGGCGGCCTCGAAGCAGAACGTCATGGCTTCGGGCACTACGGCCCTCAACTTGCCGATCTGCAGCGTGACCGTGACGGCTCTGGCTTCACGACTGAAGTCGGAGAGCACGCGTTCTATCTCGGTCACCACGCTGCAGGCAAGGCCCATCTCGTGCATCAGCAGATCCGAGGCAGTTGCTCGCCGAGCGGCATGTCGAGGATGCGTCGTCCGCCGACATCGGTGTCTAGGGTCACGAGGCCGTGCAAACCGGGTTCGATTATCCCGATGATGGCCGCCCCTCTGCCGAGCGGATGGGAGCGCATCGACGCGAGGGCGTCGGCGGCGTCGGCGGCGGCGATCACCGCTACCACCTTGCCCTCGTTCGCGACGAAGAGCGGGTCTATCCCCAGGATCTCGCCGAGAGAGCGTGCGGCAGGCGAGATCGGGATCGCGCCGGCCTGCAGCGCCACACCCCAGTCGTGGCCGGCCGCCATCTCGTTGAGCACGGCGGCCAAACCGCCGCGGGTGGCGTCGCGCAGGAAGCGGACCTGCACCCCGGCGTCGAATAGCGTGTCGATCAGGCCGTTGAGCGGGGCACAGTCGCTGAGCAGCGGGGTATCGAACACGAGGCCTTCACGGGCGGCGAGCACGGCGAAGCCGTGGTCGCCCACGGGCCCATTGATCAGGACGCGGTCGCCGGGCAGTGGGGTGCCCCAACCTTCCGGAAGCGTCCGTAGCTCGCCTACTCCGGCCGTGGTGATGAAGATGCCGTCGGCCCCTCCTCGTTCCACCACCTTGGTGTCTCCCGTTACCAGCTGGACGTCTGCTTGGGCGGCTGTGCGTGCCATCGATCCCACGACTCGGCGAAGGTCATCGAGAGGCAGACCCTCCTCGAGGATGAACGCGCACGAGAGGAACCGGGGTACGGCTCCGGAGACGGCGAGATCGTTCACGGTGCCCGCGACCGCCAGAGTGCCGATGTCGCCCCCGGGGAAGAAGCGTGGCGTGACGACGTAGCTGTCGGTGGTGAACGCCATCCGTCCCGGCGGCAATGAGAACACCGCCGCGTCGGAGAGAGTCGCCAGTGTCGGGTTGTCGAACGCAGGCAGGAACAGCTCTCGGATGAGCGCTCCCGAGAGCGTGCCGCCGCCACCGTGCGCGAGCAGGATACGATCGAGAGGCTTCATTCGACCTCCTGCGCGTCGCCGCGCTCGTGTCCGCGGCGCTCGTAACGATAGTACGCGGCGCAGGTGCCCTCGGTGGACACCATGCACGCGCCCACGGGATCGGCCGGAGTGCACGCGCGGGCGAAGAGAGGGCACTCGGGAGGTGTGACCACACCCCGCAGCACATCAGGGCAGCGGCACGCGGGGTGGTCGCGGCCCTCAGGAATGAGAACGTCGAAGCGACGGGCGGCGTCCAGGTGCTCGAACTCGGAGCGGATGCGGAGACCACTTGCGGGGATCATGCCAAACCCCCGCCATTCCGCGTCCACGGGGGTGAACGCGCGCGCCAGTATGGCTTGGGCGGCCACGTTGCCCTCGGCGGTCACGGCACGCCCGTAGGCGTTCTCCACCTCGGCCGTTCCGTGGGCTGCCTGCTCCATGAGC
>Ga0315273_10005418_pt1 | contig 15773 bp, 13 predicted proteins | sample YL17G02_0_MG_FD_205753 | JGI IMG/M metagenome (GOLD analysis project Ga0315273, IMG submission 205753) | Sediment microbial communities from Yellowstone Lake, YNP, Wyoming, USA - YL17G02_0 | ecosystem: Environmental > Aquatic > Freshwater > Lake > Sediment | place: USA: Wyoming | collected...
ACATGGAGATCGATCTGATCACACCGATCGCCATGGAAGACGGTCTGCGGTTCGCGATCCGCGAAGGCGGCCGCACCGTGGGCGCCGGCGTCGTCGCCAAGATTCTTGCGTAACGAACTCGCGTAACGCTCTCGTCCGAGACCTCGCCCAACCAGCAAGGAGCAATCGATGCGTGACCAGGTAACGCTTGCCTGCAACGACTGCAAGCGACGCAACTACATCAAGACGAAGAACAAGCGTCTCCATCCGGACCGGGTCGAGTGCAAGAAGTTCTGCTCGACGTGCAAGAAGCACACGTCCCACAAGGAAACGCGGTAGGCGAACGCAGCAGTCAGCCGACGCTCGTCGTCGAGGCAGGCCTGTAGCTCAGTCTGGCTAGAGCACCGGTCTCCAAAACCGGGAGTCGGGGGTTCAAATCCCTCCAGGCCTGCCAGTTCAGCACGGGGCGTGGAAGGCCTGAGCCCCGCACTCGAGTGCAGAGGATCAACGTCATGGCGTGGATGGAGCAGGTCCGGGAGTTCGCGAAGGACGTCCGGGTCGAATCGTCAAAAGTCAGTTGGCCGACGCGCAACGAACTGCGGGGCTCGACCATCGTCGTGATCATCGCAGTTCTGATCGTGATGGTGTTCGTCGGGGTGGTGGATCGGTTCCTAGCGTGGGCCGTCGGGCTCATGTTCCGTTGATCGGCGAATCGGGGCGAACGGAAATCATCATGGAAAAGAAGTGGTACGTGATCCACACGTACTCCGGTCACGAGAACAAGGTGAAGACGAATCTCGAGAAGGCCATTCATGCGATGGCGCTCGAGGATGAGTTCGGCCAGATCCTGGTGGCAACCGAGGATTTCGTCGAGATGAAGGACGGCAAACGCAAGACGTCCAAGCGCAAGACCTTTCCGTCCTACGTCATGATCGAGATGGCGCTCACGAACGAGTCGCGCCACCTCGTGCAAAATGTCCCGGGTGTCACGCGATTCATCGGTTCCGGGCAGAGCGCAGTAGCGCTGAAAGAGAACGAAGTACGTCGCATCCTCGGACAGTTGGAGGCGACGCGGAGCAAGCCTACTCCGACCGTTTCGTTCCGGGTCGGTGATCATGTGAAAGTCGTCGATGGTCCGTTCAGTGCGTTCAACGGAGTGGTGGACGAAGTCAACAGCGAGCGTGGCAAGGTCAAGGTCATGGTCAGCATCTTCGGGCGCGCCACGCCGGTAGAACTTGATTTCTTGCAAGTGCAGCCGGTTTGACCCGGCGGACGAGCGATTCGGGTTGCGCGCGACGCGGATGTTTCGCTGCGGCGCCCCCGGCGAGTCGTCGCCAGGCGAGGAGATGATCGATGGCCAAGCCCATTTCGGCAATGGTGAAGCTGCAGTGCAACGCTGGGATCGCGACACCGGCACCGCCGGTCGGTCCCGCGCTCGGTCAGCACGGCATCAACATCATGGAGTTCTGCAAGCAGTTTAACGCGAGGACTCAGCACCAGACGGGGCTCGTGATCCCGGTGGTGATTACGATTCACACCGACCGATCGTTCACGTTCGTGACGAAGACTCCGCCGGCGGCGATTCTGCTCAAGCGCGCAGCGGGGCTGGCGAAGGGATCTGGAGTTCCGAACCGGACGAAGGTGGGCAAGGTGACTCGCACGCAGGTTCGTGAGATCGCTGAACTCAAGGCGCCCGATCTCAATTCCGCAACCGTGGAAGCAGCCGAGCGGATGGTGATGGGCACTGCACGCAGTATGGGAATCGAAATCGCCGACTAGGAAAGGGATGGAACCGAATGGTTCGCCTGGACAAGGAAGATGCAGAGCTGTTGCTGAAGGGCAAGACCCCGCGCGAGATCTACGAGATCGTTCGCGACCGGGTGTCGAAGGCTCCGGGTGCGAGCATCAACGACTTCTTCGAGACGCTCGATTGGGTGGTCCAAGAGGGCTACGCGACCGAGGCTGAGTTGGAGGCCGTCGAGGAAGAAGGCAGCTGATGCGGCGACGGAGTTGCCGCAAGGCAGCGCCGTTCGGCTCCGTGACAGCAATACACTTGAGACATGTGGGAGTGGCGTGTTGCGCCACGCATGCACCACGGGAGGATTCATGAAGTACGGCAAGCGCTACCGCGCAGCCTCCGAGATCGCCCGTCAGGCCGGAGAAGTCCGGGACCTGGCCGAGGCGGTGAAGCTCGTGAAGCAGACCGCGCGCGCGAAGTTCGACGAGACGATCGTCATCTCCTCGCACCTGGGTGTCGACCCCAGGCATTCCGATCAATTGGTCCGCGGGACGGTGGTCCTTCCTCACGGAACCGGCAAGAGCATTCGCGTGCTTGTCCTGTGCAGGGGTGACAAGGAACGCGAAGCCCAGGCTGCCGGTGCTGATTTTGTGGGATCGGACGAGTACTTCAAGAAGATTCAGGATGGCTGGCTCGACATCGACGCCATCGTCGCCACGCCGGATCTGATGGGTGAGGTCGGCAAGCTGGGGCGCGTGCTCGGTCCCCGCGGCCTGATGCCGAATCCCAAGAGCGGCACCGTGACGTTCGACGTCGCGAAGGCGGTCAATGAGTTGAAGGCGGGCAAGATCGAGTTCCGGGTCGACAAGGGTGCGAACGTTCATGCGCCGGTCGGCAAGGCCTCGTTCACCGAGGACAAGCTGATCGAGAACATGCGCGCATTCCTGCGGGAGCTGGTCCGCGCCCGTCCGACGGCGGCGAAGGGGCACTACATCAAGTCCCTGACGCTGAGTTCGACGATGGGGCCCGGCATCATCCTCGATCCGACGGCCGTCACCGCCGAAGTCAGTCACTAAGGAGGACCGATGCCTACGCCACAGAAGGAGCAGATCCTCCAGGACACCAACGAACGGATTCAGTCGGTGCGGGGTATCTACCTCGCCGACTTCAGCGGCATGAGTGTCGAGAAGCTGTCGCTGCTCCGCACCAAGTGCCGGGAACAGCAGGTTCAGTTCCGTGTGATCAAGAACACGTTGCTCAAGCGCGCGTTCAACGCACGCGGCATCGTGGAGCTCGATCCGTTCCTGGAAGGACCGACCGGTCTGGTCTTCAGCCCGGACAACGAAATGGCGCCCGCGAAAATCCTTGCGGACTTCGCCCGCGAACACGAGAAACCGCGTATCAAGGCGGCGGTCGTGGACGGGCAATTGTTCGACGGGAAGGCGATCGCCATGCTTGCGACGCTGCCGAGCCGCGAGGTGCTGATGTCGCAGCTGCTCGGAACATTCATCGCACCGATGACGACGTTCCTGGCGGTGATCGAAGCAACGCTGGCACTGCCGGCCGTCATGGCGGATGTGCTCGAGCGCGAGAGAAGCAAGGGATGACGTGCGCCGGGTGGAACCCGGATTTCGTTTCGACCTGACGAACCTCAAACCTCACAACATAAGGAGAGCCGAAGATGTCCGCTGCAATCGACCAGGTGCTCGACCTGATTGGCAACATGACGGTGCTCGAGCTTTCGGAACTCAAGAAGAAGTACGAGGACAAGTTCGGTGTGACCGCTGCGGCCCCGATGATGGCGATGCCGATGGGCGGCGCGGGTGGTGGCGCGGCGGTGGCCGAGGAGAAGACCGAATTCAACGTGATCCTGTTGGCGGCCGGCGACAAGAAGATTCAGGTGATCAAGGTCGTGCGCGAGCTGACCGGCCTCGGCCTCAAGGAGGCGAAGGATCTGGTGGACGGCGCCCCGAAGAGCGTGAAGGAAAGCGTCTCCAAGGAAGAGGCTGCGAAGATGAAGGCGGCCCTCGAGGAGCAGGGCGGATCTGTCGAGATCAAGTAGTTCCGGTCGACATCGCTTCCAGCCGTACCAGCACCCACGACCGCGGGCGGATGTTTCCGGCTGCGGTGTGGGCGCCTGCGTTCGTCGCGTATCCCCATTCGGAAAGGCGGGGGGACTTTGAAGACCGCACGCCGTAAAGAACGAAAGAGCTTCTCGAAGATCGACCGGGAATGGAATCTCCAGATCCCCAATCTGTTGGAAGTTCAGCTCAAGAGTTTTCGGGATTTTCTGCAGCTCGACGTGGATCCGATGCGTCGCCGCAACGAGGGACTCCAGGAAGTGTTCACCGGGGTGTTCCCGATCAGCGATCCGCGCGAGTTGTTCACTCTCGATTTCGTCGCATATGAGGTCGGCGAGCCCAAGTACACGATGGACGAGTGCGTCGAGCGCGATCTCAGCTTCTCCGCCCCGCTCAAGGCCCGTCTTCGCCTCGTTACGAAGGAAGAGGTGGACGGAGTCAAGCGCGACAAGGACGTCATCGAGCAGGAAGTCTATCTCGGTGAGCTTCCGCTGATCACCGATAACGGCACGTTCATCATCAACGGCGCCGAACGCGTGATCGTGTCGCAGCTCCATCGGTCGCCCGGGGTGTTCTTCGACGAGATCACCCACCCGAACGGGAAGGTGCTGTACACCGCGCGCATCATTCCGTACCGCGGATCGTGGGTCGAATTCAGCATGGACGTCAACGACATCATGTATGTGCACATCGACCGCAAGCGCAAGCTGCCGGTCACCGTGCTGCTGCGCGCGCTCGGCTTCGTCGGCGATCGCGAAATCCTCGAACTGTTCTACGAGAAGGAATCGGTCGGGGTCGGTGGCAAGAAGGCGGAGAACGCGCTCGGACGCGTCTGTGCGCAGGACATCGTGGACGAGGCGACCGGCGAGATCCTGATCGAGGCGAACGACGAGATCTCGCCCGAGAAGGTCGAGGTCATCAAGAAGGCCTCACTCGGTACGCTCGAAGTGTTCGTGATCCCGCAGCAGGACGACGCCGACGTCGTCCGCAACACGCTGCGCAAGGATCCGACCAAGTCTCAGGAAGAGGCGCTCCATCGCATCTACAACCTGCTGCGGCCGGGTGAGCCGCCCCGGGCGGATTCGGCGCGCGAAATCCTCAACAAGCTGTTCTTCAACCCGAAGCGGTACGACCTCGCGCGGGTGGGGCGCTACAAGCTGAACCAGAAGCTCCCGCACGAGTATCTGCTGCCGGGCCGCGATGTGCGCAAGCGTCTGGGGCTCGGGGTTCCCGATCTCAACCACGCGACACTGTGCCGCGAGGACTTCATCGTCATCGTCAAGTACCTGCTCATGCTGCGCACCGGCGCCGACCTGCTCACCGACCGCGGCGCCGAGACGGCGATCACGGACGACATCGATCATCTCGGCAACCGGCGTGTGCGCTCGGTGGGCGAACTGCTCGCGAACCAGTTCAACATCGGCCTCGCGCGTATGGCCCGCATCATCCGGGAGCGCATGTCCCTTCAAGATCAGGAGCAGATCACTCCGACCGACCTCGTGAACTCGCGGACGATCTCGGCGGTGATTCAGAGCTTCTTCGGATCGTCGCAGCTCTCGCAGTTCATGGACCAGACCAACCCGCTCGCCGAGTTGACGAACAAGCGGCGGCTGTCCGCGCTCGGACCCGGTGGCCTCACGCGCGATCGTGCCGGCTTTGAGGTGCGCGACGTGCACTACACGCACTACGGCCGCATGTGCCCGATCGAGACGCCGGAAGGTCCGAACATCGGACTGATTTCGTCGCTGTCGACGTACGCCAAGGTCAACGAATTCGGATTTCTCGAGACCCCGTACTTCCGTGTGCAGAACGGCATTGTCGACCGCAAGAAGCCGGAATTTCTCGCGGCCGACGTCGAGGACCGCTCGCACATCGCGCCGGCCAACACTTCGTTCGACAAGAAGACTGGCGCGGTCACGATGGACACCCTCACGGTCCGTCACCGCGGCGAGTATCCGACGGTGATGAAGACCGATGTCGAGTACATGGACGTTTCACCGATCCAACTCGTGTCGCCCGCCGCGGCGCTGATTCCATTTCTCGAGCACGACGACGCGAACCGTGCGTTGATGGGCTCGAATATGCAGCGTCAGGCCGTACCGCTGCTCGTCACCGAGGCGCCGCTCGTCGGTACCGGCCTCGAGGACAAGGTGGCGGAGGACTCGGGTGCGGTGCTGTTGTCGCGGCGTTCGGGTGTGGTGGAGTTCGTTTCGGGAGAGATGATCGCGGTCCGCTACGAGCGGGACGAGGGCGATCTTCCGATCGACTACAGCGATCAGCCCAATCTCGACATGTATCGCCTGATCAAGTTCCGCCGTTCGAACCAGGACACCTGTCTCAACCAGCGTCCGGTCGTGATGGAGGGCCAGAAGGTCAAGCGCGGCCAGCCGATCGCGGATGGCCCGGCCACCCGGGAAGGTGAGCTCGCGCTTGGTCGCAACGTGTTGTGCGCGTTCATGCCGTGGGGCGGGTACAACTTCGAGGACGCGATCCTCGTGAGCGAGAAGATCGCGAAGGAAGACATCTTCACCTCGATCCACATCGAGGAGTTCGAGCTGCAGGTGCGTGACACCAAGCGCGGCGTCGAGGAGATCACGCGCGAGATCCCGAACGTGTCCGAGGACGCGGTCAAGAATCTCGACGAAGAAGGCGTGATCCGAGTCGGTGCGCGTGTGCGCCAGGGCGACATCCTGGTGGGCAAGGTCACGCCCAAGGGCGAGCAGGAACTGTCGCCCGAGGAGCGCCTGCTCAAGGCGATCTTCGGCGACAAGGCCGGCGATGTGCGGGACGCGTCGCTCAAGGCGCCCCCCGGCATGGACGGCATCGTGATCGACATCAAGGTGTTCTCGCGCCGCGAGAAGGACGAGAGCACGAAGCAGCAGGAGAAGAAGAAGATCGAGAAGCTGCGCCGCGAGAGCAAGAAGGAGCGCGAGCGCGTCGCAGATGTCCGTCTGGCGAGCATCTCGGAAATCCTGAACGACCATCTCGTGAACGTGCTGCGCAGTGCCTCGACGAGCGAGCCGGTTGCCCGCAAGGGTCGCAAGTACTCGCCGGACTTCATCGCCGAGATCGATTTCGACGACCTGGCGTGGGGCACCCCGGTGACCGACGACGAAAAGGTCAACGATCGGTTCTGGCTCGCGATGGAGGGTGCGCAGAGCGCATTCACCCGTTGCGAGAAGGAGCTCGAAAAGGAAATCGAGAAGGTCACGCGCGGCGACGAGCTGCCGCCCGGTGTGGTGAAGCTGGTCAAAGTCTACATCGCCAAGAAGCGCAAGCTGTCGGTCGGCGACAAGATGGCCGGACGCCACGGCAACAAGGGTGTGGTCGCGAAGATTCTGGCCGAGGAGGACCTGCCGTACCTCCCCGACGGCCAGCCGATCGAGATCGTGCTCAACCCGCTCGGCGTGCCGAGCCGCATGAACATCGGACAGGTGCTCGAGACGCATCTCGGTTGGGCTGCGCAGAAGCTCGGCTACAACTGCGCGACGCCGGTGTTCGCCGGCGCCACGGTCGATGAGATCAAGGCGGAGCTGCGCGCGGCGGGCCTGCCCGAGGATGGGAAGACCGAGCTGAGCGACGGGCGCACCGGCGAGACGTTCGATCAGCGCTTGTGCGTCGGCTACATCTACATGCTCAAGCTGAGCCATTTGGTGGATGACAAGATCCACGCCCGCTCGACCGGTCCGTACTCGCTCGTCACCCAGCAGCCGCTGGGCGGCAAGGCGCAGTTCGGTGGTCAGCGATTCGGTGAAATGGAAGTGTGGGCGCTCGAAGCCTATGGGGCGGCGTTCACGTTGCAGGAGCTGCTGACTGTGAAGAGCGACGACGTGGCCGGCCGGTCGCGCATCTACGAGGCGATCGTCAAGGGCGAGAATCCGCCCGAGCCCGGCGTTCCCGAGTCGTTCAACGTATTGGTCAAGGAGCTGCAGAGTCTGTGTCTGGAGGTGCAATTCGAGGAAGTTTGACGGGCCTGGGTACGGACCGCCCGAAACAGAAGTTCTCGAACCCCGAATGAGTTTCCAGCACGGACTGGAGGAGCGAACTCTGATGATTCAGGACACCGAACTGCAATCTCCGCTGAACATGGCCGGTAAATTGGGACTGTCGCGCACCGACGACCGCGAGCAGAAGCGGCGCGCTGCGTTCAATTCGATCCGGATCCGGCTCGCGTCTCCGGACGTGATCCGCAGCTGGTCTCACGGCGAAGTGACCAAGCCCGAGACCATCAACTATCGGTCGTTCAAGCCCGAGAAGGACGGCCTGTTCTGCGAGAAGATTTTCGGGCCGGTGAAGGACTGGGAGTGCAATTGCGGTAAGTACAAGCGCATTCGCTACCGCGGCGTGGTGTGCGATCGCTGCGGCGTCGAAGTGACTCAGGCGAAGGTGCGCCGCGAGCGCCTCGGACACATCGAGCTGGCGGTCCCGGTTTCGCACATCTGGTTCTTCAAGGGCGTTCCGTCACGCATCGGACATCTGCTCGACATGAGCATTCGCGATCTCGAGCGGATCCTCTACTACGAGTCGTACGTCGTGATCGATGCGGGGAACACCGGATTCAAGAAGCGCGAGATCATCAGTGAGGACCAGTACAACGAGACGATCGACGAGCAGCCGGATTCGAACCTCAAGGCGAAGATGGGTGCCGAGGCGATTCGCGATTTGCTGACCGAGCTCGATCTCGAAGAGTTGAGCACCGAGCTGCGCGCCCAGGCCAAGATGGAGACGTCGGTCCAGCGCAAGAAGGAGCAGCTCAAGCGTCTGCGCATCGTCGAGGCCTTCCGTCACAGCGGCAACAAGCCGGACTGGATGATTCTCGAAGTCGTGCCGGTGCTGCCTCCCGATCTGCGGCCGCTCGTGCCGCTCGAGGGCGGCCGGTTCGCGACGTCGGATCTCAACGATCTCTACCGCCGCGTGATCAACCGCAACAACCGCCTCAAGAAGCTGATGGACATCAAGGCGCCGGAAGTCATCCTGCGCAACGAGAAACGCATGCTGCAGGAGGCCGTCGACGCGCTGTTCGACAACGGCCGGCGCAGCCGTGCCGTGCGCGGCCAGGGCAACCGTCCCTTGAAGTCGCTGTCCGACATGCTCAAGGGCAAGCAGGGACGCTTCCGCCAGAACCTGCTCGGCAAGCGCGTGGACTACTCGGGCCGTTCCGTGATCGTCGTCGGGCCGGAGCTCAAGCTCAATCAGTGTGGTCTGCCGAAAAACATGGCGCTCGAGCTGTTCAAGCCGTTCATCATCCGCAAGCTCGAGGACCGCGGTTACGTGCAGACGGTGAAGAGCGCAAAGCGGCTTGTGGAGCGCGAGAAACCCGAAGTGTGGGACATCCTCGGTGAGATCATCGAGAACCACCCGGTGTTGCTCAACCGCGCGCCGACCCTGCATCGTCTCGGCATCCAGGGATTCGAACCCGTGCTGGTCGAAGGCAAGGCAATCCGCATCCATCCGATGGTGTGCGCTGCGTTCAACGCCGACTTCGACGGCGACCAGATGGCCGTACACGTGCCGCTGTCGTTCGAAGCACAGATCGAGACCAGCCTGCTGATGCTGTCCTCGCACAACATCCTGTCCCCGGCGCATGGACGTCCGCTTGCGACCCCGAACCAGGACATCGTGCTCGGCTGTCACTACCTGACGAAGTCGCGTGGCGAGAGTCTCAATCCACGCGCGGCCAAGGCGAAGCTTGCGGCGGATGATCCGCGCCGGCTGCGGGTGTTTCATAGCCCACTCGAGGTGCGCGCCGCCTACGACAACCGCGAGGTGGCGCTCCATGGCCTGATCGCGCTGCGCGCAGGAAGCGTGAACCTCGCCCGTCCGAACGCGGGGGCCTACGTGATTACCTCGCCGGGCCGGGTGCTGTTCAACGAGGTCGTGCCGCAGGAGCTCGGGTTCATCAACGAGACGATGGACAAGAAGCGCCTCGAAACGCTGGTCGGCGACTGCTATTCACGCCTCGGTGCCGAGGTAACCTCGGACTTGCTCGACGAGCTCAAGGACCTCGGTTTCAAGTACGCGACGCAGGGCGGATTCACGGTCGGCATCGACGATGTCCGCATCCCGCCCGAGAAGGACGAGATCATCGACCGCGCCCGCCAGGACGTTGAGCAGATCAACACGAACTATCGCAACGGTGTGATCACCGAAGGTGAGCGTTACAACCGAGTGATCAACACGTGGACGCACGCCACGACCGAGGTCGAACAGGTCACGTTCGACGGTCTGGCGAAGGATCGCGACGGGTTCAATCCGATCTTCATGATGGCCGACTCCGGTTCGCGCGGTAATCGTGAACAGGTCCGCCAGCTCGCCGGCATGCGCGGACTGATGGCGAAGCCGCAGAAGAAGATCACCGGAGGCGTCGGCGAGATCATCGAGTCGCCCGTCATCCACAATTTCAAGGAAGGTCTGAACGTGCTCGAGTACTTCATCTCGACGCACGGAGCCCGCAAGGGTCTCGCCGACACCGCGCTCAAGACCGCCGATGCCGGCTACCTCACGCGCCGTCTGGTGGACGTGGCGCAGGACATGATCATCAACGAGCATGACTGCGGCACGATCCGCGGCCTGGCGGTCGGAGCGCTCAAGGACGGTGAAGACATCATCGAGCCGCTCGCCGACCGGGTGCTGGGTCGCGTCGCAGCAGAGGATGCGATTCATCCGATCTCGAGCGAGACGATTGTCGAGGCGGGTCAGTTGATCGACGAGGAGATCGGCGCACTGATCGAAGAGGCGGCAAAAGCCGGTCTCGACAAGATGCGGATCCGCTCCGTACTGACGTGCGATTCGCGCCGTGGCGTGTGCGGGAAGTGCTACGGCCGCAATCTCGCGACCGGGCGCCCGGTGGATCTCGGCGAGGCGGTCGGCGTGATCGCGGCGCAGTCGATCGGCGAGCCGGGCACGCAGCTCACGCTGCGCACGTTCCACATCGGTGGCGTGGCCGGACGCATCGTCGAGCAGTCGAAGACCCAGGCCAAGGCTGAGGGCGCGATCCGCTTCGTCGGCCTCGAGCAGGTCCGCTACCGCGAAGGGGTGTGGGTCGCGGTCGGCCATCAGGGCGAAATGGAGCTGGTGGACGACACCGGCCGCATCCGCCAGCGTTTCAATGTTCCCTACGGGGCGCATCTGTTCGTGACCGACGGTCAGTCGGTCAAGATCGAACAGGCGCTGTTCGAATGGGACATCTACAACAAGCCGGTCGTGACCGAGAAGTCGGGTACGGTGCGGTTCGTGGACGTGAAGGAGAAGGTCACGGTCCGCGATGAAGTCGACGACACGAGCGGATTCAAGTTGCTCGTCGTCATGGAAGACCGCAACAAGGAGCTGCAGCCGGCGATCGATATTCTCGACGGCTCGGGCAAGAAGCTTGCGCACTATCCGCTTCCGACCGGTTCGCGCCTCGACGTGCGGGACGGCCAGGCGGTGACCGCGGGCGACGTGCTCGTGAAGATCCGCCGTGAAGAGGCGAAGACCCGCGATATCACGGGCGGTCTGCCGCGCGTCGCCGAGCTGTTCGAGGCCCGGCGCTCCAAGGAGGCGGCGATCGTCTCTGAGGTCGACGGCACGGTCGAGTTCGGCGGTGTTTCGCGCGGCATGCGCAAGATCATTGTCCGTACCGAGGACGCAGACACCCGCGAGTACCAGATTCCGCAGGGCAAGCACCTCTACGTGCAGGAGGGCAGTGTCGTGCGTGCCGGCGACCGGCTCACCGAAGGCCCGGTCAACCCGCATGACATCCTGAAGATCAAGGGCATTGAAGAGGTCCAGGAGTACCTGGTCAACGAGATCCAGGAGGTCTACCGCCTCCAGGGCGTGCGTATCGACGACAAGCACATCGAGGTGATCGTCCGCCAGATGCTCCAGAAGGTGCGCATTGAGGATCCGGGCAACACGACGTTCCTCGAAGGCGAGCACATCGACCGTCTTCAGGTTCAGGAAGAGAACAATCGGATGATCCGCGAGGGCCAGCAGCCGGCGACGTTCCAGCCCCTGCTGCTCGGGATCACCAAGGCATCGCTCTCGACCGACAGCTTTATCTCCGCAGCCTCGTTCCAGGAGACCACCCGGGTCCTGACCGAAGCGGCTATTCAGGGGAAGGTGGACTTCCTGCGGGGTCTCAAGGAAAACGTCATCATCGGGCACCTCATTCCGGCGGGTACGGGTATGCCGGGATACCGGAAGTTGCGTCTCGAATCGGAGAAGCAGCAGCCGCTGGCGCCGCTCGAGGAGGATGAGGGCGCCAAGACAGCATAAAAAAACAAGTTGACAGCGATCGGGCAGATCCCTACATTCGCCGGTCTGCGCGGCAACCGGCTCATGCTTTTCTACGGGTGCCGTGGTCTGCCTAACCGCGCAATCTCAACGACTAAACGACCTGGACACAGGCCGTTTGCCTCGACGCCAAAGAGCCTCCCGCGAGGGACTCTATCTGGACGCATGTCGCCCTGTGCAACGATGAGGGCGTCGGCGTGGTCTGGGTTCGTGTTCAGGGTGGAGGTTTATCAGTGCCGACTCTCAGCCAGCTCGTCCGGCATGGACGGCGGCCACAGAAGAGCAAGACCGGCGCTCCGGCGCTCAAGTCGTGCCCCCAGAAGCGGGGCGTCTGCACGCGCGTGTACACGACCACGCCCAAGAAGCCGAATTCGGCCCTCCGCAAGGTGGCCCGTGTCCGGTTGACGAACGGGATCGAGGTCACGTGCTACATCCCCGGCGAAGGCCATAACCTGCAAGAGCACTCAATCGTGCTGATCCGCGGGGGCCGTGTGAAGGACCTGCCGGGAGTGCGTTATCACATCGTGCGCGGCGCGCTCGATGCGAGCGGCGTGCAGGGACGCAAGCAGAGCCGGTCCAAGTACGGCACCAAGTCAAAGTAGGCACGTGGCGTTCTCCTAAGGCCAAGTTGGCCTTGAGTCCGGAGCGTCCCAGGGTTTGCCCGTCCGCGGGCTGCACATAGGAGTTCGAGGGGTCCATGCCTCGTAAAGGTCAGGTTCCGCGTCGCGAAGCGATTCCGGATCCAAAATTCGACAGCGTGATGGTGACACGGTTCGTGAACGCGCTCATGTCGGCCGGCAAGCGGTCAACGGCCGAGCGTGCGTTCTACGACGCGATGAAGATCATCGAGACCAAGGCCGGCCAGGAACCGATGGCGATCTTGAAGCAGGCGATGACCAACGTGAAGCCCGTGCTGGAAGTGAAGTCCCGGCGCGTCGGCGGCGCAAACTATCAGGTTCCGGTCGAAGTACGGCCCGAACGCCGCAACGCGCTCGCGACCCGCTGGATCATCACTTTCGCCAAGTCGCGGGCGGATCACTCGTTCTCGGAGAAGTTCGCCGCCGAAATCCTGGCCGCATCGCGCAACGAGGGTGGGGCGGTCAAGAAGCGCGAAGACACGCACAAGATGGCGGAAGCGAACAAGGCTTTCGCGCATTATCGCTGGTAGCACCGGATCCAAGAACACGACGGCAGTCACCATCGACGGGTGAAGGCGGCTTTCGGGCCGACCTGGGCTCTCCAAACCGGACAGGTGCCGGGGCGAGCCTCAACACTGCGGATGGTCGGAAGTTCATCACCGCACTTTCTGGAAGGGAAGGCAGGTGGTGTCTACAGAGTCCCGCTGAAATAGATAAGGAAGAACCCGCCGATGCCTCGGCAGAGTCCGCTCGAGAGATACCGTAATATTGGCATTATGGCCCATATCGACGCCGGCAAGACCACCTTGACCGAGCGTATCCTCTTCTATACGGGCCGTATCCACCGCGTAGGCGAAGTGCACGACGGTGCCGCCGTAATGGACTGGATGGAGCAGGAACGCGAGCGCGGCATCACGATCACCTCCGCCGCGACGACCTGCCAGTGGCGCGACCACCGCATCAACATCATCGATACCCCCGGCCACGTGGATTTCACCGTCGAAGTGGAGCGCAGCCTGCGCGTGCTCGACGGAGCGGTCGCTGTGTTCTGCGCCGTGGGCGGTGTCGAGCCGCAGTCCGAAACCGTGTGGCGCCAGGCGGACAAGTACGCCGTTCCGCGCATCGCGTTCGTCAACAAGATGGACCGCATTGGCGCGGACTTCGACCATGTCGTGCAGATGATGAAGGACCGCCTCGGCGCGAAGCCGGTGCCGATCCATGTGCCGATCTTCTCCGGCGATACATTCCAGGGCACGATCGATCTCGTGGAAATGAAGTCGATCATCTACGACGAGTCGACGCCGGGCGAGACTAAGATCGACGTCCAGGAGATTTCGCGGGACCTGGTGGAAGTTGCGAATGCGGCCCGCTTTCACCTGCTCGAATCCGTCGCCGAGTTCGACGAGCAGTTGCTGGACGATTACCTGCACGAGCGGCCGTACACCTCGGAGGACCTGCGCCGCGCGATCCGCAAGGGCACGCTGGCGGGCATCATCAATCCGGTGCTGTGCGGCTCGGCGTTCAAGAACAAGGGCGTGCGCCGCCTGCTCGACGCGGTCGTGGACTACCTTCCTTCGCCGCTCGAGAAGCCGCCGATCGAAGGCCACCACGCCTACACGTTCGAGCACATTTCGCGCAAGGCCGACGACAAGGACCCGTTCTCCGCACTCGCGTTCAAGATCATGACCGACCCGTATGTCGGCAAGCTCACGTTCTTCCGTGTCTACTCGGGCTCGGTCAAGACCGGCGACACCGTGCTCAATCCGACCACCGGCAACAAGGAGCGGATCGGTCGCCTCGTGCAGATGCACGCGAACAAGCGCGAGGAGATCACGGAGATGTTTGCGGGCGACATCGCGGCGGGGATCGGGTTCAAGCGGGTGACCACCGGGCACACGCTGAGCTCGATCGAGCACCCGATCGCGCTCGAAGCGATGACGTTCCCCGAGCCGGTGGTCGACGTGGCGATCGAGCCCAAGTCGAAGGCCGACGAAGAGAAGATGTCGACCGCGCTCGGCCGCTTGTCCGAAGAGGATCCGACGTTCCGCGTTCGCACCGACGAAGAGACGGGCCAGACGGTCATTTCGGGTATGGGCGAGTTGCACCTGGAGATCATCGTCGATCGCATGAAGCGCGAGTTCAGCGTGGACGCGAACGTCGGCAAACCGCAGGTCGCCTACCGCGAGACCATCACGGTTGCGGTCGAGAACCGGCACCGCTTCATCCGCCAGACCGGCGGCAAGGGCATGTACGGCGACGTCACGCTCATCGTTGAACCGATGGAGCCCGGGCAGGGTTTCGTGTTCGAGAACGAGGTCGTGGGCGGCGCCATTCCGAAGGAGTACATCCCGGCGGTCGAGAAGGGCATCGAGGAGGCACTCCAAGGCGGAATCATCGCCGGATATCCAATGGTGGACATCCGCGTGCGCCTGATCGACGGTTCCTACCACGACGTCGACTCGTCCGAAATGGCGTTCAAGATCGCCGGTTCGATCGCGTTCAAGGAGGCGTGTCATAAGGCCAAGCCGCGTCTGCTCGAGCCGATCTTCGACGTCGAAGTCGTAGTGCCTGAGGAGTACATGGGCGATATCATCGGCGATCTGTCATCGCGTCGCGGACGCATCGGCGGAATGTTTCAGCGCGGAACTGCGCGCGTGATCGCCGCTTCGGTGCCGCTCGCCGAGATGTTCGGCTACGCGACACGGATGCGTTCGATCTCGCAGGGGCGTGCGGTGTATTCGATGCAGTTCTCGCGTTATGAAACTCTGCCGCTGGCGGTGGCGGAGGAAATCGTGGCGAAGGCGAAAGGCTGAAACGAAGGAACCTGCCCGTCTTCGTGACGGTAGCGGGCTCGACTGAATACTAGATTTCCAGAACGGGACGCGCGGCGGAATGACCGCGAACTCGGTACCACCGCGATTCGGGAGGTCCGTTTCATGGCGAAGCAGAAATTCGAGCGGAACAAGCCGCACGTGAACGTGGGGACGATCGGACACGTGGACCATGGCAAGACGACGCTGACGGCGGCGATCACGATGGTGTTGTCGCAGAACAATCCGAAGA
>Ga0315273_10005419_pt1 | contig 15772 bp, 10 predicted proteins | sample YL17G02_0_MG_FD_205753 | JGI IMG/M metagenome (GOLD analysis project Ga0315273, IMG submission 205753) | Sediment microbial communities from Yellowstone Lake, YNP, Wyoming, USA - YL17G02_0 | ecosystem: Environmental > Aquatic > Freshwater > Lake > Sediment | place: USA: Wyoming | collected...
AAGGGGACATGCGTCACCAACGTGGCACCACAACGGCGTCGGAAACGGACCCGGAGTGATCGAAGAACCAGGCCCCTTGGCATCGTGATCCGGAAAACCCTAGAAATCTGTCAAAGTCGAGGCTGAGCTTGAGAAGCCACGGCTACGGTTTCAAGGGAAAGCGAACTCATTCGCAGGCGACTAGTTCAGGAAGCCTCGCGTTCTCCTCCGCCAGCACGTGGGGGTAGAGGCATGTCCAAGCACTCGGGGCCAACTGCTGTTGCGCCCACGCGACTGCATCTCTACCCTAGGCGCCACTCTGCCACCCACGGGTGCCGGCATCAACTGCGTTCCGAAGCGCCACCATCTGCATGCGCCTGCTGAGCGGAGCCATCCTGGCTCTCCCGCTGGCTGTCGGCAAGCGCCTCTTCGCATCGCTCGGTCAATTGCCGGATATCATCTGACGCCGGAGGTCCGAGAGCATCTGGCGCCGCTTCTCGTGCCGTGCTGAGCGAACGCAGGGCGTCGCGCCATTGCTCAAGGCCCACGTACACTCGGCCGAGCCCCCAGTGATTCCCAAAGTACTCGGGGTCATCACCTATCGCCTGATTGAGTGCCCCAAGGGCATCAAGCCAACGGCTTCTGTTGATGTAGAACCAGCCAAGATGGTTGTAGAAGATGGCCGTCTTCTTGCCCTGAATGCCCGCCCAATAGATTGCCTGCTTAAACTCGCCCACCGCTGCATCATACAGCCCTCTCGCGCCTGAGTAGTTCCCCACTTCTTCCGCGCGATGGCCCAGGCCCTGCAAGGCCAGAGCAAGCCCATCATGCGCCATCTGGTGGCCCCGATGGATCTTGAGCGTGTTCCTGAAGTCCTCTGCTGCTTCGTCGTAGCGTTCCCTGCTCAGGAGCAATCTCCCGCGGCTGTGCAAATGCTGAAACGAACTTTGGTTGCCCGCGACGAGCGCCGTGAGAGTCTCCTCGGCCTCGTCCAAACAGCCGTGTCGAGCGAGCCAGCGGCCCCAGGAGTTCTTGATCACTGTGTCGTGGGGAAATGAACTCAGCAGCGATCCGAAAAGCTTCCTCGCGGCCGTCTCATCGAGACGTCCCTCCATTAGGTGGAGGTAGTGTTCGATGAGATTCTTGTCTCTCGGGTGAGTGGATATGGCCCGCTCGGCGAGCACTCGCGCATCATCGGATCTTCCCAACGAGCAGAGTAAAGCGATGAACCGCGACGGCACGTCTGTGGCATCCGGATGTGCAAGTAGCCAGTCGCTCGTCTCCTTCAGCACGCGCCCGATCTGCTCATCTGTCCCACAGCGTTCCACCAAGCCCAAGTAGCCCGTACGCACGGCGCTGTCATCTGGGTGCTTTGCCAGCCAGTCGCTCGTCTCCTTCAGCACGCGCCCGATCCGCTCATCCGTCCCACAGCGTTCCACCAAGCTCAAGTAGCCCGTACGCACGGCGCTGTCATCTGGGTGCTTTGCCAGCCAGTCGCTCGTCTCCTTCAGCACGCGCCCGATCTGCTCATCCGTCCCCCAGCGTTCCACCAAGCCCAAGTAGCCCGTACGCACGGCGCTGTCATCCGGGTGCTTTGCCAGCCAGTCGCTCGTCTCCTTCAGCACGCGCCCGATCTGCTCATCTGTCCCCCTACGTTGCACGAAGCCCAAGTAGCCCCTCCGGACGGAGTTGTCATCTGGGTGCTTTGCCAGCCAGTCGCTCATCTCCTTCAGCACGCGCCCGATCTGCTCATCCGTCCCCCAGCGTTCCACCAAGCCCAGGTAGCTCCTCCGGACGTAGCTGTCATCCGGGTGCTTTGACAGCCAAGCGCTCGTCTTGTCTATTGCTTCAGCTTGGGTGCTCTCTGTGCCGTATCTCTCGACTAGCCCGAGGTACGCGGGACCGAACCCGCCCCAGTCAGGCCGGCTGTGACTCCATCGCTCCAGTATGGCGAGTGCCTCAGATTCACGGCCACGTTCGCGGCACAGGAACAGCACCAGGTCACTGTCGCTTGCACTCGTAGGCTCCAGTGCAAGCGCCGCATCTGCACAACGCTCGGCTTCTTCGTGGCGATCCATCCCGAGGTAGAACGCTCGCCACATCGTGAGTTCGGAGATATGCTCAGCTGCTTGGACACACGCGCAAACCGATTGCTGAATGGAAGGAAACGCCTTCTCGGCAAGACCGCCCTCGTGCTGCGCCACGCTTCGGAGAAGCAAGGCAATGTATCTCCGCTCTGCGGGGTCTGAGATATCGACCGCTTTCACCAGCTCCTCCAGGACGGCTGCTGGCGATCGATCTCTCTCGAACAGGCTCATCGCCAGCTTGGCGCGCCGGACGTGTCCAGGGCGCAGGTTCTGCATGTGACCCTCATCCCAGAAAACCAGTCCTTGAGCGCCCTCGCGACTGGGGAGATCGCAATAGATCCCTGCATGCCCCAAGTGGCCAAGCAGCGACGCTGGTAGCGACAAGCCGAAGCTGTACGAGAAGCAGAGGTACTCATACGCGCGGTAGATCGGCTCGTGCAGACTCAACAGGTTGGTCAGGGAATCCTGGACGATCGCCCTGAACTCCTTCCCCGCAGTCAGCTCAACCATCAGGACAAGAAACTCATTGGCGTCCCGCATCCGGTTCATCTGCTCGGCGCTGAGATCTTCAGGCTTCCGCTTCAGTTGACGGAGTAGACGACTCTTCTCTGCAGCACTGGGTGGAGCCAGCGCTACGGAGACCACTTCACCTTTGATGCGTTCCGGGTTGTACTCGTTCGTCTGAGAGGTTGCCAGGACGGTCATGGGTAGCCATGGGTTCAACTCCCGAAGAGCGCGACGAACCTCCGGGTGGCGGAAGAGGTCGTCCGCGATCACGTACAGAGGCCGCCTAGCCTTGCCACAGAATCGAGCCATCTCGTACCAGACTTCTGGGTCTTCCTTGTCTCTCACGCGGAGGACGAGTGCGCGGTGCTGCGCGTGAAGCTGCGCTGCAGCGCGCCACGCCAAGGTCGACTTCCCGGAGCCTGGCTCCCCGCATATGCAGACAAACCGAAGGTTCCCGGCCGGCTGGCTGAGCTGCGCGATGACAGCACCTTGCTGGTCGCGCTCAATATCCGCACGAGCGGCAATAATGTCCCAGTCGAGAGGAGCACCCTCATAGAACTGCATCATCCGGACGGCATCTGCAGGATGGGACAGCAGGGCATCAGTGAGGAGCTCCACGCGCCCAGCAAAGACAGCGATGTCATCCTGGATCGCCGCTGCTGGATGCCTGCGTAGGAGCCAGTTCCAGAGTCGGCGGAGCGACTGGCGAGGCCCTTCCGGGTTCCAGACGAAGAAGACGACAGCGAGGGCAATGCCAACGAGACCGATCAGCAGTCCGGCGCTTCCCGATCCCGAAGACGTGGCTGGCACCCCCGCACTCGCTCCGACTACCCATTCAAGGCCCATTGGTGCCAGCGTCTCCTCTCTTGGCAGGTAATCGCATAGGTGTTGCACCCATCCTAGCAGCGCCAGACTGCCCGGGCAATTCCACAGCCCCTGGCGAGCACGAGCGATGCACTACTCCCAGTATAGAGGAAGCGCACAGTCTCAAGATCGAGACGGTCGTTCGCCTTCGCTGAGGCCAGAGCATGAATGCGCGGCGGGCGCGTCTTCCAGCAATGGTGAGTGTCCCAACGCCGTCTCCTACCACGGCGCCTTGGGTCAAGACGGGCGACGCATCTCTGCAAGAAGGTTCTCCCTCTTCTCCCACTTCCCCATGTCCCATGCAAGGCGATACTTGGAGCTTCTCAGTTGATCAACGGCGGCGATGCGCGTTCGGTCGCTCTCGATCGACCGGATCGCTACCACGGACTTGGGAACAGTCGCGCCGCAGCGGATTCGCGCTGCCATCCGCTGACACAAAGGGAAGGATCGCGCCAGGCAAGCTGGACGCAAGTTCTCAGCGTCATTCATCGTGTGCTCAGGCTCTACAATGGATCAGGCCGAGACGGTGATGTGACCTACCGCTTCGCCTTCTGTGTCTTCTACGAACTGTATCGCAGACTCTGGTGGACCTCGCGCACGGGTTCAAGCGAAGGCGAACTGATGCACAGATGACCGCTCTCCGAGACGTCACGCCGTCCTCATCGGGCATCCTATTCCCCTTCTCGCTGGGCCGATTCCAGGGGTGTGCACTGCGCAGGCTTTGGGAGGCAAGACGTCGGATGCGATCCGATGTCAGTGAGAAACGCGTCGAATCGCCGGAATCAACGAGATGCCTTCCGGCAAGGCAGTCAGCGTCTGCGGCCGGGCCTGCTGTCAGGTCACAGCCGCGGCGCTAGTCCGGTCAGCATCATGCTCTGCAGGCGCGCTCTACGCCCACGACGACCTCAGCCAGAGACCACCTGCACCCAGGACTCGAGCGACAACTCTGGCACTCGCCATGGCGGAGGCGGTTGAGTAGACTGACTGAACAGCTGGACCGGCGATGGGGCGCTGTTCTCGACAACAGAATCGGTAGCAGGAGAACTGTGCTGGTCCCATCTGATTGCGCCTGCGAGTACCTGGAGGTGGAGCACGGATGGTCTCGGGGCCACACACCTGAGTGAGGAAGACATCCGATTCCTCGAACGACTACAGAGAGCTGCCGGAAAGCCATACCTGACGGCGAGCCAGGTGCATAGCCCCCTGGTACAGGAGATTCTCGCCATCTCTCAGCGCTCCGCTGCAGGGGTCGAGTGGCTAGATGAGACCATCGTCTCGGAAGGATTACGGAAGACTCTTCTTGCAACGGCTTCCACAGTACCTACGGAATCAGAGGACCTCTTTGGCTACGCGGCCCTCGAATCGCTCTGCCCGCAGATACGTAGTGCGGCTGCGAATCTCAAACTCAAGTTCGCCCGGGAACCAGTCTTCGCTTCGCTCCCGGCAGGCGACGTCAATGCGATGTGGGTACGCTCACCGAGCGGACAGGATCTCGTGCTCCTGAATCGGGGGCTATTCATCTTCCTCATGCTCTTGGGGAAGATCGCCGCGACGTTCCTCCTGACAGGCAATTCCACTGCTGGACGCCTTGATCTCGGCGGCAATGACGTCGTCTCACACGTCGCTTCGAATCAAGATGGACTCCAGCGGCTAAAGGAGGTACTGATGTCGCAGGTGCTATTTGGCACACCAACGTTTGCACCTCAGTACTACCCTCCGTTGCGAATTGCGCAGCTCGCGACGCCCCTGTTCACGTCCGCTGAGTTGTTCGTCGTAGGCCATGAGTATGCTCACGCAATGCGCAGCGGAAAGGTGCAAGAACAGACAACTCGCCGTAGGCTATTCGGCGAGGTCGATGCGGATGCTATCATGCGCAGCAAGAAAGAAGAAATAATGGCGGATGGCTACGGGCTCTTGTTGATGCTCAAAGCGATGGTAGCACGTAGATTCGATGTGCTTCTGTCGTTTGCCGGAACCGAGTTGCTGTTTTCGGGGGTCGACATCCTCCAGGATATCCTCCAACTTGACACACGTGACAGCCATCCCCCGTCTTCAGTCAGGCGCGCGGGGCTTCGCATGGCCTTGAAACTCGCGGTGAGCGGACAGGATGACACCGCGCAAGGCACCGAACTCGCCGAGCGAGCCATCAAACTCGCTAGTGTCTTGGAGGAAGCCTTCAGAGCGGCCTGGGCAGAGGTGAAGCCGGGATTCTTGGACGAGATGGCGGCGTTGCGCAACACGGCGTTCGGCAAGTCAGAAGCCGGATAAGCTACGACAGGAGAGGTTCGGGCTCGCAGCGCTTCACCGCCATGGAACGCGACATGGCAAAGCCTGCAATCGCGTCGGCTGATACGCTCTGTGCGGTCTTGACGGAGTCTAGCAGAGGGTCAGAACAGAGAACTTGAGAGCACGGGCGGCCGGACGTCGCGGACTAGAGCAACCAGCATCGAACGACAGCGGCGGCTTTGGCGGAACCCTTGGCAGTGGGCAGGAGTACGGACCAGCGTTCAGGGAGGGCAAATCATGAAGAGCACAATCGAGATCCAGTTCCCGGAAGACACGACCGATCGCAAGGGCTTCCTTCCGACTCTGAAGGGAGTGGAGCGTGTCGTGCGGAATGTGAACAAGCAGACTCTGGCAGCATCTCTCGCTGAGCTCGCTGAGGATGTCTCGGACATCATCATGTTGGCAAGGAAGAAGAGCTCGCTGGGAGTTCTCGAGTCGGTATCGGTGGCTGCCGAAGTGTCTGCGGAGGGCGGCTTCAGCTTCGTGGGGCAGTTCGTCGCAGGAACCGCTGGGACAGTCACACTCACGTTCAGAGTCGTCGACAACCAGTAGGCTCCGGTGACCTGCCTATTGACGTTGAGGGAGTCGAGCACGATGAGTCAACAAGTGGCTCTGGCGAGTCGCCGAGCATCTCCCATCTCGAGTGGGTCCTCACCGCATACACGTGCTCCACTTGGCTCGGCACTCTCGCCGATCGTGCTTCGGGAGATCCCGTGTTCTCTAGCAATCGTGACCCAGCCCCTTGAAAGCGGCCCAAGCGCTAGGGCTAGGACTTGGGCCGATGGAGGGCGGCAGGAAGTGTCGAGAAGACGTTGCCTACCGTAAGAGATCATCGGCGAGAGGTCGCCTGCGAGCTGGCAGAGGGGCTGGCAGGCGCCTCTCAAGGCTTCAGAACCTTGAGATGACCGTGTCATCTTCGTAGACCAAGATCTCTTGGTGGATTTCGCCACGGGCCCCCTCGAGCGTTTGAATCAGGTAGCGGGCGCAGTCGGGCAGGTGATCATCCCTCTTGATCGGGTTCTCACGGCTCACGCTGCCCGTCATAGCATCGGTCGGGAAGCTGTACCGCTCCATCTGATCCACGAAGTTCGGGCAGCAGCCACGCATGACCTTGAGACGCCCGTCGTTGATGAAGCCCGTCAGTGTGGCGATGCCAGTCAGTACCGCGTTGGAGGCCGGCGCCATCGGGCCGAGGCCGCACGCCTCTAGCTCGGCTGCATCTGTCGCCCTAGCTGGGTCATAGATGAAGGCTTGCACCACGCCTTGGGCAAGCGCCCGGATCGCCGCAGCGTGCACCGACGCCGGCTGGACTTCCTCCATGTAGCGCTCAGCGTAGAGGTAGTACACCCCATCATGCCACGCCGCAAAGAGCGCCCCGAAGAAGACGCCCGGGTCAATCGCAACGTACGTCGGCCAGTCTTCCGGCACGGCAAACGGTTCGACAAAGCACTGCTCACCGAAGGTCGGGTAGACAAGCCCGAATGGTTTGCGGAACTTGCCGAGGTAACGCATCTCGAACAACCAGTCCGGCATCCGTGCCCGAGCCTTCTCAAACTCATCGCGCGGGTAGTTCGGATTCTCAAGCGACGAGAACTGAATCACGCCGAAGTCCGGGTCGCCATCTACCCATCTCCGGTACACGTCCCAGTAGTACCAGCCCATGTTCGTCGGGTAGCCCGTAAGCAGCGTGGGCGCCTTGTAGAGCGCCGTGCGTGCTTGGATGACTGGCCAGATCGTTGCCTTCATCTGCGATGGCTCATCCACCGAGCACGCGCGAACGTGATGCCCCTCAATGCGTAGCGGCTCATCGGCGGACCGAAAGAAGATCTGCCCGCCTGTCGGGAGCCGGTACGTCGCCGCCTGCCGCGCGTACTCTCCCTCGTATGCGGTATCGGCAAACTGCTTGATGAAGACGGGCGCGATCATGTCGCGCACCATGTCTGCCGTCGGCCCTATTGCCAGATACTTGGCGTCCGTGCCGACTCCCGCCTTGACGTCCCTGGCTATGTGGATTGCGTGCCAGACGGGCACTAGGTGGGTCTTCCCGCTACCTGTTCCACCGAGGAGAACGGTGTACCGAGCCTTCGACCGTAGCGCCCTCTTCTGGAACGCGTACGGAACGAAGACCTTACCCGTCGCTGGCGGCTTCACCGTCGTCTTCGTCGGCATCGTCCCCCATCATCACGATAAGCGGCCCCTTGATGCTCCCGGTAACATCGTGCTCACGCTTGTCTCGCCACTCGCCCGGCCGGCGGTTCTTCAGCCAGAAGATGCACGCCGTTGTATCCGGTAGCGCGACCCTCTCCTTGCCCTGCTCGACATACTTGAACCCCTTCGCGCGGCGAAGGAGCGCCGCCTCAACCTCGTCATCCGGCGTCGCTTTCCCGTTCTTTAGGGCCTCGCGAAACTTGACCTTGCTAGCTTTCCACCGATAGAGCGTCGCGCCGTCAATCCCGATCTCCTCGGCAATCTGCTCGTCGGTGAGCCCGGCCTGCGCGAGCCAGAACGCGAGCTTCGGGTGAAGAGCAGAGTCATAGAGAGACGGGCGGCCGACCTTAGCCATCAATCGCTGCCCTCCAGACCGCGGATTGCCTTTGCTTTCGTTCCTTCGTAAGACCATCGCGCAATGAAGGAGCAGAAGATCGGCACCCTTGTTCGATGCATGCGAAACGATGACTGGCCACGCGCTCTGCGCCTCGCTTCATCGTTTCCTCGCCTGGGCGAGCACCGGGCCGCGATCGTCCGCGCCCACGAAGCCATCGCTCATCCTGGCTTCTACTCGCAACTTGGACTTGACGAGGCCACCATCGTTGACGAGGGGATCGCAGCCCTTCGCGCACGCTACGCATCACGACTCACCGCCTGACCGCGCACCCTCTTCCTCGGCGAACGCGAGCGGATCGCCCGCCTCGACGGGGCCGATCGACTTCGTCGCTTTCTTCGGATCGCCCTTGACGAAGACGAGGATGTTCTGGTGGGTCTTGCCAAGCTTGCGAGTAGTCTCGAACGAACGACCTACGCGAAGCATGAGGCCACCCAACTGCGTGACGAGGATCGCCTCGTTGTAGTACTCAAGCCCCGCATCGCGGAATGCCTGGACCGTGTCGCCGACGAAGCCGTAGTAGTTGCCACGCTTGTCTCGCACCTCGCCGACGACAAAGCAGGCAAAGCGATCCGGCTTCAGTAGCTTGCACGTCTCGGCAATGATCGCTGAGTAGTCGCGGCGGAAGTCGGTGTACTCAAGAGTCGAGAGGTCCGCCGGGTCGTCGCTGTATACCTCAAGGTCAGCGTAGGGCGGGCAGGAGAACACGAGGTCGGCCTTGATGCCTTCGGCGAGGGACGCGATGTGTCTGCTGTCCCCCACGTGCCAGACTGGGCGAATGTCCGAGCAGATCTCTTCGGCCTGCTGGCGGTTCGCCTCAATCTGCCCTGGACTCAGATCGACGCCGACATACTGGCGCCCGAGGACCGCCGCAACAATGCCGCGTACTGAGCCGCCGGCGAAGGGGTCGAGCACGGTGCCGCTAGGAGGACAGAACCAGCGATACGCAAGCTCGCAGAGGACGGGGTCGAAAACAGAAGTTCCTGGATGCACCGCCGCGTCAGGGAACGCGGCGTAGAAGGCCTCCCATGAGACCTTGCGGCCGATCTTCGCTTCGTAGCGGTTCTTGGCGTTGTAGACCGAGGGCGGCTGGCAGCTACTGGCGTAGGTCAAGCCGTGCTGCGTCCCGTCGCCTTCATTGCCGCGTCCAAGCTCGCTCAGAAGCCCAAGGGCGAGCCACGCCCGCTTTCGGGCCTGCCACCAGCCCTCGCGGGCATTCAGGACCGAGAACGGCGGGACCAGGAATCGCTCGGCCAATGAGACGCTCTCAGGCAGGTCGCCTGTGCCCTCCGGTGTGAGGGATGCGAATCCCATCGTCTCGAACTCGATCTCCTCGACCTCCGCGCGGAGCTCGGAGAGAACGAGTTCGTCCCACTCGGCAAGCGTTGCGATCTGGTTGTCGGCCAAAGCGAGGGCCTTGCGCCGAGGATCATTCGTCGCCAGATCGACGCGTCGCACGACGACGAGTTCGTCACCTCGTGTTGCGATTTCGCGGACGGCGATGCCAAGCTCACGCGCCTTCTCGTAGACGGCATTCCCGCCGATGACCACACCGTCGCGGTCAACGACGATCGAACGACCTGCTCCGAGCTCGCGCAGGGACGCCGCGACAGCGTTCATGTTCTGCTCCGGGTGGCGGCGGGCATTCCGCGGGTCGAGGGTGTAGCTCTTGGCAGTGGTCGCCTCGTGGTCAGCTGCCTTGCTTGAGCCTACGGGACGATTCTTCTTGTCTCCCGGAGCGGTCATCTGGTTCCTCCCCGCCGTGCCTCGTCGGAGTGGGCTGTTACTGGGCATTGAGGGCCACCAGGAGGCTCTTGATCTCCCCCGCAGACGGCCAAGGGACGGTTTCCAAGCCTGTCAACTACAGGGTTCCCTCTTATGAACTGGCCACGCTCGTTTCGTTGGCCGCTACATTCGTTTGTGATGGCACAATTCACCTTCCCTATTGCGATCAGGGCCGCTCGCCGGGGTCCTCCTCGGGCCGGGCAAGATCCGGGCACAGCGATCCGGAGGAGACGTCTCTCCAGGAGCCACTTCATTGCGCGACTCACACTCGCCTGGCTACGGACCCCGCACCAATCGCCGGCAAAGCGCCAAGAGAACGGAGCGCCGTCCCCAGCTTGTCCCGGCTCGTAGACCTCGCGGAGCCGTAAGAGAAGCACAAAGCCATCGAACAGCTTTCGCGCCACTTTGGGCGTGTCGTCTGGAAGCTCTGGGACGGCAAGCGCAGGAAGTCCCACCCGTCCGAGTTCCGCCAAGCCTCGCAGTAGCCACACGGCCCGCTCGCCCGACGATAGCTTGCGGACCCGCCCGGTACGGACTGCTGCAAGGACGTCAGGAAGTGGGAACCATTCTTCGTCTTTGCTATAGGCGTGGAAGTCGTGCAGCACGAAGGGGCGGCCTGGAGGCGCGTAGAGTGCGGCGCTTGGGTGTGTGTCTATATGCCCCGGAAGGCAACAGCGAAAGGCTTTCTCGATTCGCACACCCTCTCGCCCACAGAGCTGCAGGAAGCCGATTGCGACTTCCGGTTTCTCGAGGAGCGCGACGAGGGCAGCCACGCGGGGCGAGCGTCCGGCCTTGCGCGCCGGAGGTGTAGCAAGAATTTCATATTGAATACTAGCTACAACTGAGCCGACACCCTCTCGTACCGGAGCGGGGGCGGCGATCGGCTCGCCTTCGATCAGACGAAGGACCCACTGCGGGGCGAATGGAACAGGCTCCGTCAGTACTGGGCGGCGTTGCCATCGATAGCTGGTGCCGTTCTCGCTGACTGACGGGGGGACGTTGTGGCAATGCCCGGTGCCTAGTAGCTCGACCTGCTCGTGGAGCCTCCGCGCCGTGAAGCCGGAAAGCTTGTTCGGGATTGAAAAGAAGTAGGCCCAACCCCGCTCTGTCGAACACCAGGGCCCGCGAGGTTGCCAGAGGCCGCCGTGCACGTCACACCAATGGTGCCCTGCAGGGCCGTCAACGTCGACGCAGATGAGGTTCCCAGAACAACGACCGAGGACGACGGCCCAGTTTGCGGTGGGAAAGCGGCGACTCCAGGACTCCACCTCCTCCGGAGCGGGCGGGGTTGCCTGAAGCGCTGTCCAGGCAACAAGCGCCTTCTTTCCGTGCGCGACGACAGGGATCACACTCCACCCGGCACAGGCAAGATCAATTGGCGAAGGGCCCGGCGGGAAGAGTCCGGCGCCTAGGGCCGCAACACCTCGCGACGTCAGCCTCGACAAGTCGGTGTAGCAGCGATCTGAGCATCCGGCCTGCTCTGCGGGAGCCGACGCGAGGCCGGCACTGGCGAGGCAGGCTGAAGCCGGGTAACTTCCCGTTCTCCGAACTGCGAAACGGGAAGCGGGGGCTGTTCGTGTTGGCACACCTGTGTCGAAGGGAATGGCTCACCACCCCACTCTCCGTCTACAGGGCGGAGATCAGGTGCGTGAGCTCATGAGAGGTGAGGGTTTGAATCTCGTCCAGGCAGGCCCATTGTGCGTCTGGAACGCAGTTCTCTAGGCCATCTTACAGCACCGGAACGCCCATGAATCGGAACGAGTTCTATGGTTCGGGCTCTTGGGGAAGCCGTCTTCTCAGTAGGACTTGACGCTGAATCCTGAGCCATAGGAAGGCTTTGGGGACGTCGCCCTGCACTTCGTCGCGGATGGAGACCTGTCGCAGAGTCCGGGTCGCCGGGCTGTGAGGCCCGGCAGCCCGTCTTTGCATCCTTACCGGTTGATGAACAGCGTTCCCTTGTCACTGAACGTGTCCGTCCCGTCCGTCGCCATCATAAGGTAGATGTACGCACCGTTCGCCACGTACGCGCCGCCGTCGTCCTTACCATCCCAGACGACCTTCGTCACGTTCGCGAGCGCGTTCGCCCACACCAGATGTCCAGCGAGGTCATACACCTCAACCGACATCACCGAAGCAATGCCGGTTCCCACGAACCCAAACGTCACGGGGCCAGCCGCCGGGCTCGGCCCAGCGTAGAACCTGGTAATCTCGAGCTTCGACGCCACGATCGTGATCGTGTCCGTCGACGTGTCCGTCGGATCCGTCGGATCCTTGTACGTCGCCGTGATCGTCGCCCCAGCCGCCAGGTTCAGATCCAGTCCAACCGTGATGAACGTGTCGTTCGTCGCGCCGGCCAGAGGAGCGAGATCGTACGCCGTCGTACCGATCGTCACTGCGTCCGCCAACGTCGTCGCCCCAGCGTGGGTCGGGTCGGTCACCTTCACGTACACAAGGTCAGCATCGGTGTAGCTCGCTACTCCCACGCCCGTCGCGTTGACAAACGTCGCCGTCGACGTCTGGAAAGGGGGCGTGCCGCCGCCACCAACGCCCACCTTCGCCGAGATCATCGCCAAGTCACTGTGGTTCGACGGATCCTGGTAGTAGGCCACGATCGTGTCGCCCGGCAGTGTGAACAGTGTCGGGACGCACTCGTACACGCTCACGAGATCGACGCAGATGACCGACACAAAGTCGCCGGTCCCAACGCCCGTCTCGAGCAGGTCGAGCGCCGCCCAGAAACCGCTCCGCGGGTTCAGGACGTAGATCTTCGCGTTATGGCCGTTATTGAAGATGTTCGTGTCGCCAAGTAGTCCGTTCACCGGATGGAGCTGCCGTTCGGACAGCTCGCAGCCAAAGATTCGCGCGTTTGTGGGGCCGAACGGCCAGTTCTGCCAGCCATCCCAGAACGCGTCCACGCGCTCGCGGCGCAGGGTGTCCTCGTTCTGATCCGGGTCCACCACTTCGATGAACACGCAGTCCGAGTTCACGTAGCCGCTCACGCGGTTGCCCTGGCGGTCGAGGAAGTACATGTTGACCGTCTGGCCGTTGTACACCTGCGTGTCGCCAATCGACATCAGGTCGAACGACACGTCGTTCGCCACGCGGATGCGGGCAATCTCAGGCGGGAACGCCGTCGTCATGTCCGCGTCGCCGAGGTCGGCGAGTTCCGTGTTGACGTAGTACACGTCGTTGTACCGAGCGTAGATGTCGTCCTCGTTGAACGCCTCAAGCTTCCAGTTATCGAACTGCAGCTGGTAGCCGCCGAAGCCCGACGCCAGGCCGACGCCAAGCGCATCCCACACCGGGTCGAGCTCCGTGCCAGCGTTCGTGAAGAACACGGGCGAGTTCGAGCTCGTCTCGTCGAGGATGAGCCACTCGGCGTCGTCCTCGTTGTGCGGATCGCAGACAAACACGACGACCTGCTCCGGGCAGCACGGGGCAACGTTCGCATTCGCGTCGATGACCTGCACGTACACCGGGTCGCGGCCGAGCCAATACACTTCCTTGTCCTGACGCGTCGCGTCGGTGAACGACGTGATCGAGTGCATCTTCTCCTCGATGTACGCCGTGTCCAACTTGAAGTCGTCGTAGTCGTTCGGGTCGATGTAGTACGCCACCAAGACGTCGCGCACCCGCAGGCTGTCAAAGCCCAGGTCGCCCAGAATCGAGTTCAGGTTGAGCTGGAAGACGCCCGTGTTCACGCCCGTCTCCTGCGCGTAGAACATCACGCGAGCGAGACCGAACGGATCGGTCGTGTCGAACGCCGTCACGTTCAGGTGGGCGGCAACCGGGTACTGAATGAAGTACGTCCCAGCCACAGCCTCCTGATCGTTGAGGATGTCAAGGGGCGTCCACTGCTCGATCAGACCGCTGTCGTAGATGTTGTACCAGCGGATCGGGCGATCGAGAATCGGCGCATGCAGAGCCTGCACCGGATCGACACCGCCCGTCATGAGCAGCGAGCAGAAGCTGTTCGGCCCCGACGACTGCACGGGGTTCCACGAACCCGGGTTGATGAGGATGAACACCGGCACGTACTCGATCTTGTTGCAGTTCAGGTTCTCGTCCGCATCCACGACCGTGATCGTCGCCGACGTGTTCGCGTCCTTGTAGATCTCCTGATCCCACGTGATCGTCGCTTCGGTGTCGATGATCTTCATCATCGCTGTCGCGACGTCGGTGTCGTCGTTCTGATCCACGTACATCGCGGTCAGCGTGTCCATGTTCTCAAACCGGCCGAGGAGGTATCCCCCGGGGGGATCCACAACTTCTGACGGTAGGTGGGCCGCAAAGTCGGCCCCGTGCGCGGGCATATCTCCGTGAGGGCACATCCAACCGCCAAGCCCAGGACCCCGCGGCCCAAACCAACCCCGGCTATCCGCACGCAGAGAGTCCGACCACAGCGCGTGGAAACTCACGTCGACATACTCGTAGTTCCCCCACTGAAAATCGGACGGCAAGCCCGCGATGCCGGCGTACCCGAGCGTGTCGTCGACGACGTGCGTGTTCAGTCGCTCGTCGCCGTAGTCCTCGCGAGTCCCGATCTGGAACGAACGCTTGGACACGAAGACTCCTGTGTCGGCACCTGTCTCTTCGAGGTAGTCGCCACCCAGCCAGCCGGGGTTCCCGGGGAAGTGGCCGAGATACGGCTCGAAGCGGTCCAGGTCATTCTTGTATAGGTTCGACTGCGCGTCGCCATGCTCATCCTTGTAGCTGACCCAGACGATGTACGCACCGGTCTTGGGGTCCATGATCTTGACGTCGGTCCAGATCTTGTCCCGCACGTCGCAGTCGATGTTCTCATCCGGGTCGAAAACGACGATCCAGATGGACGTCCCTTCCTGAACGTTCGTCACTCGGTTCCCGCCGTTCTTGTCGATCGCGAAGTACATCTCCGCGCTCGACGCCAAGGCGTACGGGTGAAACAGCGTTGCTGCCAGCAACATCACGAGACTCAGGACTCCTAGTCTCTTCATGTCTCCCGCACCTCCCTCAGGCCCGCCCTCTCCCGAGCATTCTTTTCAGACATCATCCAGCGCGCGTCAAGTCCGCGATGCCCACCTCCGTGTGCAAGCACAAATCAGAACAGCTCCAATGCTAGCGGGCCCCATGTTCAGGGTCAATCAGTCAGGCACCTTGCGCGCACGCCCAGCGTTCTAGATGTCAAAGGACGTTCGTCCGTCAATGGGGCACCGAGAGGGCAAGCGCCTCTCGCCGACTCCTCAGCCCATGCAAGCCGGGGCGTAGAGCCGAGAGCCAGTTGACAGCGTCAGCCCTGGGCCAAGGTGGGTCCCCCGGATCGTTCACTACAGAGGGACCGCGGAGAAACGGTATCCCCGGTGAGAAGGGCAGTCCGCTGGGGCCGGCTGCGCTGCTCTTGCCAACAGCTCCTTGGGGCATGCTACACATCACCAGCCATCCATGGACTGCCCACGAGCACGACATCCTCAAGAGCTTGACATCCGCTTCCGGAAGTTCGAAAGTTGTCCAACAAGGCCCATTGAGTTCCCTTCTGTAGGGCCTTTGCTCGATAGACCTAGTGTCTCGTCCGGGAAGTACATGACTCAAGGATCTCGTCAGCCGTCTTTGTCCAGCGGAAGACTCGTTTCTGTTGGTTGAAGTGCTCGATGTACGCGAGCAGCTTTGCCGTAAGGTCTTGTTT
>Ga0315273_10005420_pt1 | contig 15772 bp, 9 predicted proteins | sample YL17G02_0_MG_FD_205753 | JGI IMG/M metagenome (GOLD analysis project Ga0315273, IMG submission 205753) | Sediment microbial communities from Yellowstone Lake, YNP, Wyoming, USA - YL17G02_0 | ecosystem: Environmental > Aquatic > Freshwater > Lake > Sediment | place: USA: Wyoming | collected...
CATCGAGGATCCGCAGTTCGGAGGCGCCCGGCGAATTGCGGATGAGCTGATCGTATTCCGCGGGCGTCAGCGGCTTGGGATCGAGCAGACGCTCCTTGCCGGGATAGAGCGGTTCCGGGTTGAGCATCTGGTACTCTTCGCGCGACGGCGGCTCGGGGCCCAGCAGCCGATACTCTTCCACCCTGAGCGGGCGGGGATCGTACAGGCGTTCTTCTTTCGGCGTCAGCGGCGTCGCCGTGTAGAGGACGTCGCCTTCAGGCGTGGTCTCCAGGGAGCGGATGGGCGTCACCCGCTTCCCGCCCACCAGCAGCATCAGCTTGTGATCGACGTTGGCCGCTTCCACCGTGACCGGGCGCCCCACGGGCAGGACGCCGCCCGACGCCTGGGCCACCGGCTTGTCGTTCAGCAGGATCCGCGTCGGCTGCTCGTGGCCGTCGGCGGTCAACTCAAACCGGAAGGTGTCTTTGTACGCCCGCACCTCGACGGTGACAACCGACGTGGCCTGGCCGGCGGTGACCTCGGCGCGAAGCCCAAGGTCCGTGCAGGCAATCGAGCTGAACCGCCGCCCGTCCGTGCTGTTGTAGGCGTAGAAGTCGCCGATGTTGCTCACGTGCCCCAACGGGTCGCGATGCTGGTAGGTCACCCACGCCGTCTTGTCGCGGGCCGGCGCTTTTTCCGCGACGAACCCGGCCTGCTGCGGCTGCCACTCCTTGTCGGCGATCCACCGCGGATGCCAGTCGCGCCGCGTAGGTTTGTAGCGCGTGTCGTGAACAAGCATCCACAGGGCGTCCTGGGCCGCGTCGGCCTTCTGCACGATCCTGCCGTTGATCTTCACGTCGCCGCGCACCAGCTCGATTGTCTCGCCCGGCAGCGCCACGAGGCGCTTGATGTAGTTCTGCTCCGGCGTGTTGGGATTGTGGAAGACGATGACGTCCCACCGCTCGGGCGGCTGGAAATCGTAAAGGAACTTCAGGACCAGGATCCGGTCGCCGGCGTAGTGCGTCAACTCGGCCGGCACGTGCTGCGGCAGGAAGCAGTTCGGGCACACGGTATCGGGTTCCAGGTGCCAGTCGCCCCCCACGGCGAAGTCATACCCGCAGTCGCTGCACTTGAACTCCAGGTGGGCCCCGTACAGCGTCGCGGCCATCGAGCCGGTCGGAATGACGAACGCCTCGACGACGAACGCCCGGAAGATGAACGCCAGGACGAACGCCACGATGATCGATTCGAGCGTCTCGAGGAATGACTCGCGGCTCTGGCGGCGCTTGTGGGCCTGCTGGAGGTCTTCGAGTGGTTTAGGCGCCACCATGTCCGATCTTCCGAGCCAGTCGTTCGATCCCGCCGCGAACCGCGCCGTGCGTGTTCAGTGCGGGGTGGCATGGCCACCCGCCAATCAAGCCGCCCCTGAACACTCACGAAGCGGCGGGAGACGCCCCCGTGCGCACCTTCTCCCCGAATGCGGATGCGGAATCTTAGGCCGCCCTGCCGCACCCGGCAAGACAATTCCCCCGGCGGCCTCTGCAATTGTCTCTGTTCCTGCCCCTGCTCTTGCCGTTCTCTTTATTTCTTATCTCTATCTCTCCTTTCTCTGTGCTCTCCGTGTTCTCTGGGGTGGAAGTCTTTGCCTTTGTCTTTGCTTTTTCTCTCTGCGTTCGCAGTTTACCCGCCGCGGCAGGCGGCCTCCGCGGTAGAATGGCAGCCCGGCGTGCTTCGCCGCCGCAACAACGACAGGAAAAGGGAATGGCCGGAATCCTCATTGTCGGCAGCGTCAACATGGACATCGTGGCCCGCGTGGACCACATGCCCGTTCCCGGCGAGAACGTCCGCGGCTCCTCTCTGCGGACCATCCCCGGCGGCAAGGGCGCGAACCAGGCCGTCGCGGCCGCCAGGCTCGGAGCCGACACCCACTTCCTCGGCCGCGTGGGCGACGATGGGTTCGCCGAAAAACTCCGCGACAACCTCGCCGACGCCGGCGTTTGCACCGAGGCCCTCCGCGCCGTGCCGCAGTGCGCGAGCGGCGTGGCCCTCATCATGGTCGACGCCCGGGGCCAGAACGCGATCGTCGTCACCGCCGGCGCCAACGGCCGCCTGACGCCCCAGGACGTCGAGGCCTCGCGCCTGCTGATCGAGACCGCCGATGCCGTGCTCCTGCAACTCGAGATCCCGCCCGAGACGGTGGCCCGCACGATCGAGCTCGCCGCCGAGGCCGGCACGCCCTCCATCGTCGATGCCGGCCCGCCGCGCGAGCCTGCTGAGCGGTCCGTCTTCGGCTGCACGCTCCTGACGCCGAACGAGGCCGAGGCCGCCGCCCTTCTCGGCATCGCCCCCGGCAGCCAGCCCCCCGAGGCGATGGCCGCCGCACTCCAGGCACTCGGCCCCGAGGCGGTTGTCCTCAAGGCGGGCGCCGCCGGCGCGGTCGTGGCCGACGGCAAGCGGCTTGTGACCGTCCCCGCTTTCAGGATCGATCCGGTCGACACCACGGCCGCCGGCGACGCCTTCACGGCCGCGCTGGCCATCGAGTTCGTCAAAGGGACCGACCTCGTGGCCGCCGCGCGGGTGGCGAACGCCGCCGGGGCCCTGGCATGCCTGAAACTCGGCGCCCAGCCCAGCATGCCCACCGCCGCCGAACTGGCCGAGTTTCTGCGCCGTCACGCATGACGCAAAATCCATTTCACCGCGGAGGACGCAGAGAACGCCGAGAGAAAAAGAGACAACAGAAACTCACCACAGAGAGCACAGAGAACACAGAGAAGAGGCTGATGAACGGCAAAGAGGCGAGACGAGATCGCGCGGTCGCCGCGCACGGCGGTGCGCGTGTTTCCCCTCCTGTCTCTTTTGTCGGCCTGTCTTTATTTTTTATCTCCATTTACGTTTTCTCTGTGCTCTCTGTGTTCTCTGTGGTGAATGCCTTTGTCTTTGCCTATGTCTTTGCCTTTGTTTTTTCTCTCCGCGTTCTCAGCGGCCTCTGCGGTAAGAAAGGATGCCCGGCGTGCGCTATCTGACGGAAGAGCTCGAGGGAACCGGCGGGCGCCTCAAGTCCCACCCGGAGGATTTCCGCGTCACCGAGATTCCCCTGTACGAGCCCTCCGGCACGGGAGATCACACCTACCTGTTGATCGAGAAGGCGGGCCTCGGCTCGCTCGAGGCGGCCGCCCTGATCGCCCGCGCCTTCGGCCGCCCGCGCCACGTCGTCGGCCTCGCGGGCCTCAAGGACGCCCAGGCGGTCACCCGCCAGTGGATGAGCCTCGAGCGCGCCGACCCCGAGAAAGCGGCGGCCCTGCACCTGCCAGGCATCAAGGTCCTGGCGGTCGCGCGCCACCGCAACCGCTTGAAGATCGGGCACCTAGCCGGCAACCGCTTCGAGGCCCGTATCCGCGGCTGCCGGCCGCACGCCCGGGAGACCGCGGAGCGCGTGCTCGCGGTCCTCCAGGCGCGCGGCATGCCGAACTGGTTCGACCGCCAGCGTTTCGGAACGCGGAGCGACAATCATCTCCTCGGCCGCGCCCTCGTCCTCGGCCAGGCCAAGGAATTCTGCGACCGGTTCCTCGGCCGGCCGTCGGCGACCGCCGACTCGCCGCGCCTCGCCGCCGCCCGCCGCGCGTACGACGCCGGCAACTTCGCGGAGGCCAAGAAAGGCTTCATGGGGCACCCCGAGCAGTTGCGCGTGCTCATGGCGCTCGTCAAGACGCGCGACCCCGCCCGGGCCATGCGGCTGCTGCCCAAGCAGCTCGCGCGCCTCCTCGTCAGCGCGTTTCAGTCGGACCTCTTCAACGCGGTGCTCGAGCGCCGCCTCGGCGAGATCGACCGCGTCGAGGCCGGCGACCTCGCCTACATCCACCCGCCCGTGCCGCGCTTGAGCGGCGAGCCGCCGCCCGCGCGCCAAGGCGCCGCCGGCGCGGTCTTCCGCGTCGACCGGCCCGAGGACGAGGCCCCGCGCGCCCAGCGGTTCGAGATCAGCCCGACCGGCCCGATCGTCGGTCACCGCGTAACGCTCGCCTCCGGCCGGCCGGGCGAGATCGAGCGCGCGGTGCTCGCCGAGAAGGCCGTCGCGCCCGCCGACTTCGAGCGCGTCAAGGCCCTCCGACTCCGCGGCGACCGCCGGCCCCTGCGCGTCCCCGTCACCGACGCGGAAGTCGCCCCCGTCGGCGACGACATCACCGTCCGCTTCGCCCTCCCCTCCGGCGCTTACGCCACGGTCGCCCTGGCGGAGATCATGAAGACCGATTAGCCGCGTGTGCCGCCGTCTATCGTTTAGCCGCCGCCGAAATCGTTTAGCCGCGGCCGGCACGGCCGCGATTATTGTTCGTCGCCGTATGCGGCGACGGCTAAACGGTGCACGGCATGTCGGCCGCACGCTTTTCATGAATAAAGTGCGGCGGCGCGGGCGTTGATGTACGGGGGCACTTGCCGCCGCCGCCGGCACACGCTAGGATAGCGCCATGATCAAACGCGTTGCACTCGTCATAGGCTGTCTCGGCCTCATGGTTGCCGCGCGCACCGCGCTAGCCGCGGCCCCGCCGCAGGACGACCCCCTGGCCGACCGCAAGACGCCCGTCGTCCGGGCGGTCCAGAAGGCAACGCCGGCGGTCGTCAACATCTCCACGAAGCAGGAACGGATCGTCCAGCCGTACTTCTGGATGGACATGCCCGACATCTTCCGCCGCGAGTTCGGCGACCTCTTCCGCCCGCGCCGCCAGGTCACCGGCAGCCTCGGCTCGGGCGTGATCATCAGCGCCAACGGCTACATCGTCACGAACGCCCACGTCGTCCAGCAGGCCGACGAGATCATCGTCACGCTGGCCGACGAGTCGCAGCACAAGGCCGAACTCGTGTCGGCCGACCCCGAGGCCGACTTGGCCATCATCAAGATGGTCACCGACAAGCCCGTCTCGGCCATCCGCATCGGCACCTCGTCGGACCTCATGATCGGCGAGACCGTCATCACCGTCGGCAACCCCTTCGGCTACCAGCACACAGTGACGACGGGCGTGGTCTCGGCCCTCGACCGGACGATCGAGCCCCAGCCGGGCCTCAAGTACGAGGGTCTCATCCAGACCGACGCGCCGATCAACCCGGGCAACTCCGGCGGCCCGCTCCTCAATATCCGCGGCGAGCTCATCGGCATCAACGCCGCCATCCGCGCGGGGGCCCAGGGCCTGGGCTTCGCCATCCCCGTCGACAAGGTCCGCGAGATCATGGTCGGCCTGCTGAACGTCCGCCGCGGCGGAAAGGCGTGGCTGGGCCTGAAGTACAGCACCACCGCGCCGGCCCGCGTGGTGGTCAAGGAGGTCGAGAAGGACTCGCCCGCGGCCAAGGCGAACATGGCCGCCGGCGACCACATCGAGTCGCTCGACGGGCGGCCCGCGGGCGACCTCATCGAGTTCGAGACCTCGGTCCTCGACCGCAAGGTGGGCGACACGGTCCGCCTGGGCGTCCGCCGCGGCGAGCAGGCGTACGAGACCAAGGTCACGCTGGCCGCCGCGCCGAAGCCCGACGGGGCGAAACTCGCCCTCCAGCACTTCGGCCTGCACATCCAGCAGCTCAACCATGAGCTCGCCGGGTCGCTGAAGCTCTCGACCGACCAGGGGCTGCTCGTCGCCGGCGTCGAGCCCGCCAGCCCCGCCGAGAAGGGCGGCTTCCGCCGCAGCGACGTGATCGTCCAGGTCGACCGGTACCCCATCGAGGACCTCGAGATGCTCGGCAACCTCCTGGCCCAGATCCAGAAGGGCGACCGGGCCCTTTTCTACGTGGTCCGTGGCCGCACGGTCGCCCGCGCGGTGCTGACGGCGCGGTGAGCGCTGAACGCCGCGCGGCGACGTCAGATCGCCGTGCGCAAAGGCAAGCGCGTCGCGCGGCGGGTCTCCTGACCCGTATGTGTTTAGCGTCATGCCTGATTGCCGGGTGGCACGGCCACGCAACGGCGAGTGACCGTGCCACCCGCGCTAGACAGGTACCCTGACCCGCCGCGCACCAATCGGCGAACGATCGCTGTCGAACTAACCAGTTGCTGACTAAGGAGATGCAATGCGCGTTCTCGTGGCTCCGGCGTCGCTCAAGGAATCGCTCAGCGCCGCCGAGGCCGCCCACGCCATGGCCGAAGGGGCTCGCCGCGCGGGCGCCGAGGCGGTCGAGCTTCCTCTCGCCGACGGCGGCCGCGGAACCCTCGAGTGCCTCGTCCCCGCGATGGGCCTGCGACTGCACACCGTGCAGGTCACCGGCCCGCTCGGCCAACCCGCCGCGGCACAGTTCGGATACAGTGCCGACACGCGGACGGCCGTGATGGAGATGGCGTCGGCCAGCGGCCTCGCCCTCGTGCCGGCACAGGATCGCAACGCCATGCGCGCCACCACGCGCGGCACGGGCGAGCTCCTGCGGGCGGCGATCGAGGCCGGCGCCGCGCGCATGTTCCTGGGCATCGGCGACTCGGCCACCTCCGACGGCGGGTGCGGCGCGGCCCAGGCGCTCGGCTTCAGCCTCCTCGACGCGCACGGGAGCCAGATCGGGCCGGGGGCGGAGGCGCTCGCGGCCCTCGCCTGCATCGATCCGGCGGCGAGGCACCCGCGCCTCGGGCAAACGGAGATCCGCGTCGCGTGCGACGTCGATAACCCCCTGCTCGGCCCCCGCGGCGCCGCCCGCATCTTCTCGCCGCAGAAGGGCGCCACGCCCGCCCAGATCGAGGAGATCGAGAAGGCCCTCGCGCACCTGGCCGACGTCATCGAGCGCGACCTCGGCATCAACGTCCGCACGATAAGCGGCGGCGGCGCGGCCGGCGGACTCGGCGCGGGGGCGGTCGCGTTTCTCGGGGCGCGCCTGATGCCCGGCGCCGAGTGGATCCTCGGGGCGATCGAGATCGAAAAACACCTCGCCCAGGCCGACCTCGTCCTGACGGCCGAGGGCCGCTTCGACGCCCAGAGCCTCGGCGGCAAGGCGCCGATGGCCCTGGCCCGCCGCGCGGCCGCCGCCGGCGTCCCGTGCGCCGTCATCCCCGGAAGCACCGGGCCCGGCCACGAGCCGGCGCTCGGGCAAGGCGTAAGCGCGATATTTCCTCTTGTGCGCGAAAATGTTACACTCTCCGTCGCGTTGGCGAGGCCGCGAGAGCTTCTGGCCGAGCGCGCCGCGGAAGCCGTCCGCCGCTTCGCGCGCCGCTGACTCGATCGTTTAGCCGCGGCCGGTACGGCCGCGAAGTGTATTTCGCCCCCGGTGAATCACCGGGGGCTAAGTAACGTGCCGGCGACGGCTAGACGATGGCGACGGCTCGCACAGTCGCGCGGTGGGTCTCCTGACCCCCCGCGCACCCCTCAGCGCAGGAGCGATGATATCGACATGAAACTGGCCTTCAGCACGAACGCGTTCAAGCAGGTCAGCCTCGAGGAAAGTCTCCACCAGATCGCGGCGTGCGGCTACGGCGGCGTCGAGATCATGGCCGACGTCCCGCACGCGTACCCGCCGCACATGGACGCCCGCCGCCGCAAAAACGTCGTCGACCTCCTGAAAGAGCTTCGCCTGGGCCTGACGAACCTGAACGCCTTCACGCTCTTCGCCCAGGGCGACACGTGGCACCCCTCCTGGATCGAGCCGGACCCGGAGGCCCGCGCGCGGCGCTACGAGCACACGCTGGGCGCCATCCGCCTGGCCCGCGACCTCGGGGCGCCCGGCATCAGCCTGGAGCCGGGCGGTCCCCTACCCCCGGGCATGAGCCGCCGGGCCGCGATGGACCTCTACCGCGAGGGCCTGCGGCGAGTCCTCCCGACGGCCGAGGAGTGCGGCGTGAACCTGCTCGTCGAGCCCGAGCCACACCTGTTGATCGAGCGGCCGGAGGAGTTCGAGGAACTGCTCGACGGCCTGGCGCACCCGCGGCTGGCCCTGAACTTCGACATCGGGCACTTCTTCTGCGTGGGCGTGGACCCTGCGGAGGCGGCACGGCGCTTGGCGCCCCACATCCGGCACGTGCACCTGGAGGACATCGCGCCGTCGCGCGAGCACCGGCACCTGGTGCCGGGGCGCGGGGCGATCGATTTTGCCGCGGTGCTGGGGGCCCTGCGCGACGCCGGGTACAACGGATGGGTCACCGTGGAGCTCTATCCCTACGAGGCCCAGGCCCGCGAGGTCGCCAGCGAAGCATGGCAATATCTGACTAAACATTTCTAGGCAGGGGCCGCCGCGGCGCGGCGGGCGAGGGTGCGCGAGCCATGAACGGAACGAAGGGCGAATGGCAGCTCATTGAGTGGATCCGCAGCCGCACGCGGCTCGACCCGGCGGCGGTGCCCATCGGCCCCGGCGACGACATGGCCCTCGTCGGCCTCGGCGGCGAGACCCAGTGCCTCGTCACCATCGACGCCCTGCTCGAGGGCACGCACTTCAGCTTCGACCAGGCCACCCCGCGCCAGGTCGGCTACAAGGCCATGGCGGTGAGCCTCTCGGACGTGGCGGCCATGGCGGCCAAGCCCGTCTGCGCCCTGGCCTGGGTGGGCCTGCCCGAGGACCGCGACATGAAGTTCGCCGAGGCGCTGAGCCTCGGCATGGCCGACGCCGCCGGCAAGTACGCCTGCCCGGTCGTCGGCGGCGACATCACCAGCTGGAAGCAGCCGCTGACGATCGGCACGGCCATCGTCGCGCGGCCGGCCGGCATCATCCCGGTGCGCCGCAGCGGCGCGAAGCCCGGCGACCTCCTGTTCGTCACCGGCGAACTGGGCGGCTCGCTCCTGGGGCGGCACCTGACGTTCCCGCCGCGCGTGGCCGAGGCCCGCCAGCTCGCCGCGCTGGTCACGCTCCACGCCATGATCGATCTTTCGGACGGCCTGTCGACCGACCTGGCGCACATCGCCCGCGAAAGCAGCGTGGCTGCCGAGATCAACGCCGACGCCATCCCGATCTCGGCCGACGCCGTGAAGCTCGCCCAATCCGACGGCCGCCCGCCCCTCGACCACGCCCTGAACGACGGCGAGGACTTCGAGCTCCTGATGGCCGTCGAGCCGGTCGACGCCCAGGACCTCCTGAAACAGAACCCGCTGAAGGACGTGCGCCTGACCTGCATCGGCCGCATCACGGAAGGCAGCGGCGTAACGCTCATCGAGCCCAGCGGCGAGCGGCGCCCGCTCGCGCCCGGCGGCTACGAGCACTTCAAGAAACCCAGGACCGCGAAGTGATGGCCGACGCCTGGACCGTGGAATCGCACTCGCCCGAGGAAACGCTGGCGATCGGCCGGCGGATCGGCCGCGCCGCCCGGCCCGGCGACGTCGTGGCCCTGGCGGGCGACCTCGGGACCGGCAAGACGGTCCTCGCGAAGGGGATGGCCGAGGGGCTGGGGGCGGCGGCGGCCCGCGAGGTCTGCAGCCCCACGTTCGTCCTGTGCCGCGAGTACCTGGGCGGCCGCATCCCATTTTATCATCTTGATGCGTATCGACTGCGCGGCGCCGCCGACCTCGAGGCGATCGGCTCGGCCGAGATCTTCACGCAGGGCGGCCTCGCGGCGGTCGAGTGGGCCGACCGCGCCCCCGAGGCGATGCCGGCCGACGCCCTCGAGGTCCGCCTCGAAGTCGCCGGCCCGCAGTCCCGCCGCCTGACCTTCACGCCGCGCGGCCCGCGGTCGCGCGAACTGCTGGAGGCGCTGACCCTTGGATAGTGTCCGGCGTCGCTCACGCACGCTGTCACCCCGAGCGAGCGAAGCCAGCCGAGGGGGCTCGCCGTGAGACCGCAGGAACGGCAACGACCACGACGAGATTCCTCGGCTCGCTTCGCTCGCTCGGAATGACGTGGTTGAGCCGTTGGCAATAAACGCCGCCCAACACGTGCCGCATCGGCCTACTGCCTCTGCCGCCGGCGGCGGAGGTGGTCGAGGTCGAAGCGGGCGATGGCAATCTTGATATCCTCGGCGGTCTTCCGGGCCCGGATCTCCACCTGGCGGCCCTTCTTCTGGGCCCACTCGCGGGTCACCTCCACGTAGTCGGCGAGGCGCCGGCGGCTCGCGCGCGCGCTGTGGCGGCCCCACAGCTTGATGGCCAGCGAGCACCAGTCGAGCCGCACCAGTCGCCGCAGGGCGGCCCGGAGCGAGTAGAACGCGCCGAACGCCCGCAGCGTCTCCACCTGGAGCTCGAAGGTGGTCATCTTCCGCGGCCGGAACACCACGCGGTGCGCGTCGTAAAGGCTCCAGTCGCGCGTCAGGAGCCGGCCCTCGCGGTCCATCTCGTCGAAGACCACCGTGCCGGGCAGCGGCGTCAGGATCATGAACTGGGCGCTCACGATCGGGTGGCGGCGGGCGAACCGCACGGTCTCGCGCACCGTCTCCACGGTGTCCTCGTCGGCGCCGAAGATGAACATGCCGTGGATGCGGATGCCGCGCCGGTCGAACTCGTGGATCGCCCGCTCGATCTCCTCGACCGACTGGCGCTTGTCGTAGCACTTGAGCGTGGCCGGGCTGACCGACTCCATGCCGATATACACATAGTAGCAGCCCGCCTCGGCCATGAGGTCCAGGAGCTCCTGGTCGGCGGCCGCGTCGCAGCGGACCTGGGCGCTCCACTTCACGCGCAGTTTCTCGCGGATCATGGCGCGGCACAATTCCTTGGCCCGCACCCGGTTGGCCGTGAAGTTGTCGTCGTAGATGAAGACGTAGCGGCCGCGCATCGTCCGCAGCTGCGACATCACCTTCTCGGTGCTCTGGAACCGGTAGGCCCGGCCGAACATCTTCGTGACCGAGCAGAACTTGCAGTCGAACGGGCAGCCGCGCGACGTCTGGATCGGCAGCACGCTATCCGACCGATCGCTCGTGTCGTAGCCCTGGACGAGCGCCAGGTCGGGCTGCGGCAGCCTCTCGACGTCGACGCACCCGGTGGCGGCCGGGTTGTGCACCGGGCGGCCGCCCGCGTGCCACGAGAGCGAGGGCATCGTCTCCATGCCGGCGCCTTCGCCCAGGCGCCGCACGAACTCGACGATGAGGTCGTCGGCCTCGCCGCGCAAGACATAGTCGCAATGCTGGAGCGCCTCGTCCGTCAGAAACGTGACGTGCGGGCCGCCCATGACCACGGGGATGCCCGCCCGCCGCGCCGCCCGGGCAAACTCGTAGGCCCGCGGGGACGTGGAGGTGATCGTCGAGACGCCCACAAGGTCCGCCGAGAAAAACGCGTCGAAATCGACCGGCGCCACGTCCTCGACAAACACCTTGACGTCGTAGCCGGCCTCCTTGAGGCGCGTCCCCAGCAGCGCCAGACCCAGCCGGGGCAACTTCCACCGGCTGAAAACGTGCCGGTCGGGGGCCTTCGGTTCCACCAGGACGATGCGCTTGATCACAAAGTCTCTCCATCCCCCATGAGGACCAGCCGGCGCACACAGCCCCCGCCGCGCCGACGCCTGCGCCAAAGCAGAAACTGAGACGAGGGGACCCGAAGAAGCATCCTCTCTCCCGGCCCGCATCCCTCTCCGGGACACCCAAGGAAAGGCAGTCTGCGGCGCCGCCGCTATTATAGACGGTAGCAGTTACTTCTCGATAGTCAAAACTTGCGCCGCGTGGGCCACGTTCTGTTCGTCGTCGGCCACGCGGATCGCCAGGCGGTGCGGGCCCGGCGCAAGCTTCCGGACCGTGAAGCGAAACTCTTTCTGCTTGCCATCGAACACGCCGTCGGTCGGCGCCAGAACGCTCCAATCGGTCGAGGAATCGACGGACCACGCGGCCTCCGTCAGACGGCTCATGGCGTCGCGGGCGGTGAAGCGGACCTCGGCCTCGCCGCCGGCGCGCCCCTGGACCTCCAGTTTCTCAATGATCGGCGCGGTGTTGTCGACGAGGATCGGGTCGCTCGTCTTCGAGGCCTCGCGGGCCACCTCGGCCGGGTTGTCGAGCCGGTCGCTCGCCGCCACCTTGAGCTCGTACCAGCCGTCGGCCACGGTGCTCGTGTCCCAAGCGTACTCGGGCCGCGCGAGGTCCTTCTCCAGCAGGATCCAGTTGGGCTCGCCCTGGCCGCGGAAGTAGAGGTCGAAGCGGAGGGCGTCGCCGTTGGGGTCCTGGGCCTGCCATTGAATCATGTGGACGGGTTGTGGTCCCTCGGCCGGCGGCGGCTGAGGGGGCGATCCCTGCGGCGGGCCGCCGCCCTTCGCGCGGAGCTTCATGTCCTGGCGGAACCGGTCGGCCGCCTGGGCCCGCTGCTGCTGGGCCGGCGACGGCGCCTCGCCGATCGAGAGCATCTTCGGCGGCTCGTTCGTACGCACGTACGGCGCCTCGAACTGCTCGAAGACCGGCGTGGCCGCCTCGCCCCGCGACCGCATCGTCAGGCGGAACTGGACGTACCGGGCCGACGGCACGCCGAACTTGCCCGGCGACTTCGACGCCGGCTTCGACCAGTCGGACCACGTCCCCTTGTCGGGATCGCGCGTGTTGCCGCTGCGGGCCGCCATCTGGATCTCAGCGCCGTCGGGCGTCCGGCCGCGCCACTCCACCGCGCCCCACCGGGCCGACCCGCCGGCGTCGTACACCTGCGTCGCAAAAGTCCCTTCCTTCGCATACCCCTTGGAGAGGGCGTACACGCGGCCGGGGCCGGCCGAGCCGGCCAGGACCCGCCCGTCGCGCGCGACCAGCAGGGACATCACCTGTTTCGGGTCGACCGTGGCGACGCAGGCCTCCTCTTCGCTCGGCTGGAGGGCGACTTCGTAGACGCGGCCGTTCTTGCCGGTGCCGACGAGCAGCTTGCCGTCGGCGACGGCCAGCGCGAGGACCATGGCGTCGCGCGGCTCGAAGAGGCGATTGACGAGGCCCTCGGGGGTGATGCGGTAGACGGCCGCCCCGCCCTTGCCCGGAGTGCGGGCGGGGGAGGAGCCGCCGCCGCGCATGGAGTCGGCGAACTTCTGGACCATCGTCATCGCGGGGCTGGCGGCGGGCGTCTCCGCCGGCTTCGGGGCATCGCCCGCCTTGGCCGGCTCCGGCCCGGCGGCGGGCTTTTCCTTCTCGCCTTCCTTGGGGGCGTCGGCGGGCGCGTCTTTCGGCTTCTCTTTCGGCGCGTCCTTCGTCTCCAGCGACGGGCCGCCGCTCGGGGGCATCAGGGCGGGCGTGACCGACCGGGGCGCCTCGGAGGGCGCCTGGAAGCTGCCCGTGCGTGCCTCGCCGCCGCTGGAGGCCCCGACGTACAGGTTGCCGGCGCCATCGAGCGCGAGGGCCGTGATCTCCGATTCGTCGGCATCGTAAAGGATGAACGACTTCTTGTCGGCCCAGCGGTACACCAAGGCATCGCGGTCGGTGCCGGCGTACACGGTGCCGTCGGGGGCGGTCAGCACGCACAGGAAATGGTCGGCCTCGGCCTTGAGGAGCACCTCGGCCTTCTTGTCGCGCGTGATCCGCAGGAGCTTGCCCTTGTCGCCGGTGGCGGCCGCCAGGGCGCCGTCCTTCATCCACGCGAGGTCCCAGAAGTACTTGACGTCTTCGCCCTCGAAGAAGACCTCGGCCTTGGGGTCGCCCTTGGCCTGGGGCACGACGCGCCAAAGGCGGCCTTTCGTGCCGCCCGAGCCGACGTAGAGGTCGCCGTTCTTATCGACGGCGATGGAAAAGAGGAACTTGTCGGCGAGCGTCGCGAAGACGGCCGCCTTGCCGTCCTTGAGGCGGTAGACGCGGCCGGCGCCGCCCGTGACGGCGTAGACCGAGCCGTCGGGCGCCTCGGCCAGCCGGGCAACGTAGTCCACCCCCTCGGTTTGCGCGAGGAGGCTGTCCATCGCGCGGCCGAGCCGGAGCGTGCCGAGGCTGCTCCAGACGATCCCCTCGGCGTGGCCCTGGCCGAACTGCTCCTCGGTGGTGCCCAGAAAGACCTGGGTCTTGGCCGAGGCCAGAGGGGCGAGGAGGGCCAGCAAGGTGAACATCACCACAAACACACGCTTAGTCATATCGTACCTCGAATTATTGACTCGATGCCTGGTCCTGCCAACGCGGTCGCCTTTGGCTCCCCGCTAAACGGGCGGGTGGCATGGCCACTCGCCGTTGCCGTTCGCCGTTCAATTCGCAATTCGCAATCCGCAATCCGCAATCCGCAATTCCTTCGCGGTCGCCTTCGGCTCCCCGCTAAACGGGCGAGCCTTTGCTTTTCATTTCACATTTCGCATTACTTCTCGGGCGCCTTGCGGCTGACCGCAATCTCGACCGTGCGGCTGCCCGAGAGGATGTACGGCGACGCCTGCTTCGTCACCAGCGCGCCGGCGACGCCGGTGACCTGGCGCCGGGCGGAATCGGCCAGGACGGCCCGCATCGTCGGGGGCAGGTTCGGCAGTTCCTGCTGCCCGATCGCCAGGCCCGCGCCGGGCGCCTCGATGCGGATGAAGAGCTGGTCTCGCCGCTCGCCGCGCTGCATCGCCGCCAGCAGGCTGTCGACGTCGTCGGGCCGGAACCGGACGGGCACTTCGCGCTGCTCCTGGCGCAGGGCCTCGTCGGCCCCGCAGAGGTAAAGGCGGCACGTGCCTTCCGGGAAATCGGCGGGCACCTTCACCTCGACGGTCATCCACGCCGGCTCGGCGCGCCACGGCCGGATCTTGAGCTCGATCGGCACGGTGTCGCCCGGGCGGACGGCGTTCCGCAGGGGGCGGGCCTCCTCGATCTCGGCCAGGCGCGAGCCGACCTCGACCGTGGCCCGGACCTCGACCGACTCGACCTTCATGAGGTTGAACGGGTTCTCCATCAGCAGGCCCACGACGGCGCGGACCTGGCCCTCGAGGTACGCGTCGCCGTTGGGCGAGACCGCCACGTTGTCGCGCACCACGGGGTCGCGCCCCACCGGCTTGACGGTCACGCGGTACGTGATCGTGTGGTCGAGCGGCAGCTCGGTCTCGGCGGTCAGGGCGTTGCCGATGACCGCGGCCACGAGGCGCGGCGAGAGGATCCGATTATGGACCATCTCGCATTTATAGATACGCTCGCGGCCCTTGCCGGGCCCAGACTGCCGGATGGTGACGGGCACCATGGCGGCCCGGCCGGCGCCGACGGCGCCGAGGACGCCGGTCTCCTCGTCCCACGTCAGGCGGCCGACCTCGCGGGCCGCGGCGCCCAGGCGGAACGAGTTCATCAGCGACGGCACCACCACGTGGGCCACGCCCGTCATCATCGGCAGGTCGATGTCGCCCGCGCCGAGCATCGCGTGGCCGAACGCGTAGAGCCGGTCGCCGGCGATCTCGGTGATCGTCCCCATGGTGGTCATCTGGATGTCGCCGCGCACCAGGGTGATGGCCAGCGGCGCGCCGGGCTCGAGCCGGGCCTCGGCCGCCGTTTTCGCATCGGCAGCGCCCCCCTGCATCGGCATCATGCCAAACGGGGCCAGGCTCTCGCGCAGCCGCTCCATCGCGCGGGCCGAAAAGCCGCTGACCATCACGGGCGTGCAGATCGGCTGCATGTCGCACGACTCGCGGCCGGCGAGCGCGGCGGGAACGTCGGGCAGGCCGAGGGCCGCCACCGGCACGGAGAACAGGTCCTGGCGCGGCGACTCCGGCACGCTCGCCAGCGGGCCGGAAATCCCGACCGGCCGGCCGCGGACCCACGGAGGCCGGTCCGTCAGGCGGAGCATCTGCTCGATCGGCTGGATGCCCGCCAGCGGCACCTTGCACCAGGGGAACGCGTACGCCACGGCGCCGATGAGGCGGCCGTCAATATACACGGGGCTGCCGCTCATGCCGGCGACCGTGCCGCTCTGCTCCAGCCCCGCCCCGCTCAGGCGGACGATGATGAGGTTGCGCTTGGGACCGTAATTCTTCACGCACGCCATGACCTTGATCTGGAACTCGACGATCGCGTTGCCCTCGAGCGTGGTCTTGCCGA
>Ga0315273_10005421_pt1 | contig 15772 bp, 11 predicted proteins | sample YL17G02_0_MG_FD_205753 | JGI IMG/M metagenome (GOLD analysis project Ga0315273, IMG submission 205753) | Sediment microbial communities from Yellowstone Lake, YNP, Wyoming, USA - YL17G02_0 | ecosystem: Environmental > Aquatic > Freshwater > Lake > Sediment | place: USA: Wyoming | collected...
CCGATCCGCGCTCACGGCTGTTTCTATTAGCAAACCCGACCCGAGCAGGGGTTCGACACCGGACTCTTGAGTGGAAACCTCTATTTCGCGCGGGGTTCGAGTCCGGACTCTGAAAGTGGAAACCTCCATTACGGACGGCAGTCCGCTGACGTCCGTAATGGAGTTTGCGCGGGCGTTCGCCCGCGGAGTCATAAAATCCGGATTCGTACACGATGAAGAGCAAGCCCTGCAGGATGAATCCCAATCTCCACGCGACGCGAGCTTCCCGTTCGCCAAGCTAGAACGCCAGACGCAGCCCAACCTGATACCGGCGGCCGAGTGTCAGGTGGGCCTCGTTGACGCCGTTGACCTGGCGCCCCCACCCTTGAGCCGCGTTGTAGATCTCGTAGTACCGGTCGTTCAACAGGTTGAACACCTCGGCCGTCACCTGGAGGTTCTGGCCGCGGCCGAGGTTGATCTCCTTGTCGAGCTTCAGATCGATGTTGAGCGCCGGGGAATTGCGCTGGTCGTTCCGCCGCCCGGAAACGTATCGCAGCCGCGCCCGCTGCTGATTCGAGGAGACGCCGGGATACTGCGGCGGAACGCTGTCGAGTGCCGTGTCCGAGATGATCCGGGAATAGGGCAGCCCGGTCATCCACCTCGCCGCGGTTCCGAAGCGGAAGCCCCACGGCGTGACGGTCGTGGCGTTCACCTTGACGACGTGGCGCTGGTCGTAGGAGAGGTACCCTCGCTCGTTTTCCAGCACGGTCCTGTCGTCGCCGAGCGGGGATTGCCATTCCTCGGCGTCGCCCACGGCGCGGGATAGCGTGTAGGAGGCCTCCATCTGCCAGTTCCGGAATTGCCGGCGAACGAGGTCCACGACGAGTCCGTCGTAGTGCGCCGAGTTGAAATTTCCGACGCGGTAGACCGATCCCCATCCCGGGTTGTACAGATAGGTGTCCGCGAAGCCGTCCGGCCGGTGGACAGGTCCCTCCGCGATTCTTCCCTCGCAGTCGTCCAGTTTCCCGTCCGGGACGTAGAGGATCCACGGATCGAACTTCGTCGCCTGGACGACGCAGGTGCCGTAGTCGTACGGGTAGTGGTTGAGTTCCACGTCCTGGAGCTGGTCCTGGTACCGGCGGCGGACGTACGTCAGCCGCAGCGACGTCTCGGGCCACAGTTCGCGCTCCCACGACAGCGTCAGCTCGTCCTGATACGGCGTTCGCAAATTTCGATCCACCGTGGTGACACTGACCGCCGGGTTGAGTCCCGCAGCGAAGGTCAGGGACTGCCAGTAGGGGTACCCCGGACGGCGAGTCGCGGTGAGCCGCACCTCGGTCGTCGCGGGGCCGAGTTCGACCACCGGGACGTCGAGAAACAGCGCCCCGTAGTAACGCCCCGCGCTCATGGCCAGCTTCGTCCTCCCCTCCCCCCCGGGGTCCCAGGCGACGGAGAACCGCGGACTCAGATTGTTGTTCGCCATGTCGATGTCCGACACGCGGCGTTTCTTCCGCCAGGAGATGCTGTCGATCGCGATGGGTGAGAAGAGACCCTCCATCTCCTCGATGTTACGATCGAGGGCCCTGGCGAGGTTTCCCGCAAAGGCTTCAATCCCTTCGTAGGCGGTGAGCGCGTCGCGCGCGACGATCCAGCGCTCGTACCAGGGAACGATCTCCGCGATCCTCAGGAACTCGTCGGATTCCTGCTTCGGATCGAACGGCTCGTAGCCGAACGAGCGCATCTCGTCCCGGTCGAGCCTCAGGCCGAGCGTCACCGTGAGATTCCTGAGCGGCTTCATCTGGTCCTGAAGGTAGATCCCCACCGTCGTCCCGACCGCCCGAGCGCTGGTGCGCTCCGGCACGGCGATCAACGCGTCGATTTCGCCGATCTCGATCGGCACCGGCGTCGACTGGCCCGGAATGGAGACCGTCGTCTTGCTCGTCGAGAAGAACAGCGTCGGCCGCCTGTCGAGGGTTCTGAAGTAGCGCTCGTTCTCCGAGTCGAAACCCAATCGCAACTCATGCGGCATCCCCAGGAAGCTCCCGAGGAAGGCCGTGGCGAGGATCTTCGCCGTGAAGCGCTGCCGTCGATCACGCCAGTCCTGCGGGCTCGGGCCGGAAACGCGGCTCGTTTTCCGGTATTCGCACCGGGCCTGCTCGAGCGAAGGCAGGAATCTCTCCCCGCTGTTCGGGTTCGCCATCCCGACGAGGCAATCGTTCGTGGCGTCGCGCTGCGAAGGGAGAAAGTTGACGTACCCATTCTGGTACGACACGAGGCTGTCGAGGAGGACCTTCGATGACACCGGAGCGGTCCAGGTCAGTGAGTAGGTCGGCCCGCCGCGCTCCTCGCGAACGGTGGACTCCGGAGGGATGAGATTGCTCACGTCGACATTGGTCATGGTGAGGGGATCGAACCGGTACTGGAAGGCTAGCTTGTTGCGCGGCGACACCTGCCAGGTGATCTGGTCGGCTGCGATGGTTTGCTTCCGCGTCATGATCGCGATGGAACCGATCGACACCACGGGCTCCTCGACGTCGATCCACTCGTGGGACAATCGGTACCAGAGGCGGTCCCGCACGATGGGGCCGGACACCTGCACGGAAGGCTGGATCCACTGGTACTTCGGGATGCGCTGGCCCGGCCCGCTCGCGGCAGCGCCGTCCATCAGGCTCGATCTCCAGAGCACGGAGGCCACCCCTTCGAGGTCGTTCGATCCCTGCTTCTGGATGATGCTCGCGAAGCCGCCCTGCGCGCGTCCGAACTCCGCCCCGGCCCCCGCGGTGATGACCTCGATCTCCTCGATCGAATCCGGATTGACGAAGCTCAACCACTCGCCGGTGAACGGGTCCTGGTTGCTGACGCCGTCGACCTGCGCCTTGAAGTCCACCGCCCTGGCCCCGTGAACGTTCGGGTTGCCGTCCCCGTCGGCGTCCTGAACGCCGGCCGCCATCTTGAGAACGTCCTGGTAAAACCGCCCGAGCACCGGCAGATCCTGGAGGAACTCCTCGCCGAAGCGGGTGCTGGTGGCCGTCCGTTCGAGGTCCACGGTGTCCAAGCGCTCGCGCAGCACGACCTTCTCGGAGATCTCCGGCGCGAGGCGGATGGGGACGCTCGTGACGGCGTTCGCCCGCACCCTGATGCCGGCGATCTGCTGCCGGGCATATCCCGAGAGAGAGATATCGACGGCATACCCCGAAACGGCCCGCAGCACCGGGAAGTACGCGATACCGTCCTTGCCGGTGATCAACGTCGAGGAAGCGACCTGCCGATCCTGGCTGGTCAGCGTGACCTTGACCCCGGCGACGGGAACCCGTCCCGACGGATCGTAGATCACCACCTGAAGGCCGCCGCTCTGTGCCGCGACGCCCGTGACGGCCGCGGCGGCGAGAAGCACCGCCGCGACCGCGCGAGCCAAGAAGGAGGCATACCGGCGCTTCCGCACGGTCCCGGGACCGGACTGCGCATGACTGGACCGCCTCGACGCCATCTCGCTCCCGGGGCGAATAAAAATCGGCCGCGGGGCGTTCAGTACCGGTAGTGATCCGGCTTGTACGGCCCGTCGGCCGGCACGCCGATGTAGTCCGCCTGCTCCCGCGTGAGGCGGGTCAGCTTCACGCCCAGCTGGTCGAGGTGGAGGCGGGCCACCTCTTCGTCGAGCGCCTTGGGAAGCATGTAGACCTTCTTACCGTACCGATCCGGGTGGGAGTAGAACTCGATCTGCGCCATCACCTGATTCGTGAACGAGGAGGACATCACGAAGCTCGGGTGTCCGGTGGCGCACCCGAGGTTCAGGAGGCGCCCCTCCGCCAGGATCATCACGGAGTGGCCGTCGGGGAAACGCCACTCGTCGTACTGCGGCTTGATCGGGATCCGGTCGATGCCGGAGATCTTCTTGAGCCCGGCCATGTCGATCTCGTTGTCGAAGTGCCCGATGTTGCCGACGATCGCCTTGTCCTTCATCCGCGCCATGAGCGCGGCGGTGATCACGTCCTTGTTGCCGGTGGCGGTGATGAAGATGTCCGCGAGGCCCACCACATCCTCCACCGGCTTGACCTCGTACCCCTCCATCGCCGCCTGAAGCGCGCAGATCGGGTCGATCTCCGTCACGATCACGCGCGCCCCCTGGCCCCGCAGCGCCTGGGCGCACCCCTTGCCGACCTCGCCGTAGCCGCAGACCACGGCCAGCTTGCCGCCGATCATCACGTCGCTGGCGCGATTGAGCCCATCCACCACCGAGTGGCGGCAGCCGTATATGTTGTCGAATTTGCTCTTGGTCACCGAGTCGTTGACGTTGATGGCGGCGAACAGCAGCGTCCCCGCCTCCTGCATCTGGTAGAGCCGGTGCACGCCGGTCGTCGTCTCCTCGCTCACGCCGCGGATCGCCGCCGCGATCCGCCCCCAACGCCCGGGCTCCTCGCGCTGCTGGCGAGCGAGGACGGCGAGAATCACTTCCCACTCCTCCGGGTCGCTGGCGGCATCGAACGCCGGAACGCGTCCGGCCTTCTCGAACTCGAGCCCCTTGTGGACGAGCAACGTGGCGTCGCCGCCGTCGTCGACGATCGAGGTCGGCCCCGAGCCGTCCGGCCAGGTCAGCGCCTCGTTCGTGCACCACCAGTACTCGTCGAGGCTCTCCGCCTTCCAGGCGAACACCGGAATCCCGCGAGGCCGCTCCGGGGTGCCGCCGGTCCCGGGACTTCCCACCGCGACCGCGGCGGCGGCGTGATCCTGCGTCGAGAAGATGTTGCACGACGCCCACCGCACGTCCGCGCCGAGATCCGCGAGCGTCTCGATCAGCACCGCCGTCTGGATGGTCATGTGCAGGCTGCCGGTGATCCGGGTGAGCGCGAGCGGCTTCTTCGCCCGGTCGCGCGCGCGCACCGCCATGAGTCCGGGCATCTCCTGCTCGGCCAGGCGGATCTCCTTCCGCCCCAGCTCGGCGAGGCCGAGATCGGCCACCTTGAACGGCGCTCGTCCCGCGCGTTCCGCTGCCACGAACGGATGCACGGTCTCGCTCACGTCGGTCTTCATGCTCGCTTCCTCCCGCGCCGGCTCGCGCCACGACGGCACCGATACAGCATCGCGGCGACATTATTACCACATCGGCCGGAACGCCGCGCCTGCGACCTCTTCGCTCACTCGTACCGGAGCGCCTCGATCGGATCGAGGTCGGCGGCGCGGACCGCGGGGTAGATCCCGGACACGAGCCCCACCGCGATCGAGACCCCCGTCGAGAGGAGGACGGAGCCGATCGTCACGACGGTCGGCCAGCCGGCGTAAGCCGCCACGGTTCTCGCGATGGCGACACCAAGAACGACCCCTGCAAGGCCGCCGGCCAGGCTGATGGAGAACGACTCGATGATGAACTGCGTCCGGATGTCGGAGCGCCGGGCCCCGACCGCGCGCCGTACACCGATCTCCCGGGTCCGCTCGAGCACCGTCGCCAGCATGATGTTCATGATGCCGATGCCGCCCACGAGCAGCGAAATGCCGGCGATGCACCCCATGACGATGTTGAACAGCCGCTGGGTGCGCCGGCTCTGCTCGAGCAGCGCCTCGGGTACCACCAGCTCGAAATCCGCCGCTCCGCCGTGGAGACGGTCGACGAGCGCGCGGACCAGGGCCGAGCTGCGGCTCGGCGAGGCGGCGGGATCGAGCCGGACGACGATCTCGTCCAGCGGGGACTTCAGCGGGTCGCGGTCGAACTTCCGTACGGCGGTGGTCACGGGGACGTAGATCTCGCGCGTCGTGGAGCCCACCGCCACCCCCTGGAACGACGAGGCGCCGCCGGCCGGGTCCAGAATGCCGACCACCTCGAACCAGACGTCGTTGATCTTGAGGTCGCCCCCGAGCGCCGGGCCGTAGCCGAACAGGTCGCGGCGAATCGCCGGCCCGATCACGCAGACCTGAGCGTGCTCCTTCTCGTCGGCCGGGTCGAGGAAACGCCCCTCCGCGACGCCGAGCCGGGCGAGGCCGGCCTGGCGGAAAGAGACGCCGTACACCTTGGCCTCCGTCTTGCCTTCCGCGGAGAGGATCTTGTACGGCTCGATGGCGACCCGGGGAGCGACCAGCTCCGCTCCGGGAACCGCCTCGAGAATCGCCTGCGCGTCGCGGGGCGAGAGGCCGGGCGATTTCTTCCGGATCTCGTTCAGCTCCTCCTGCTTCAGCTCCTTCGCGCGGACCAAGATGTTGCGGAGACCGAGGCGGTCGATCATCTCCATCGCCTGCCGTTCGGCCCCGCTCCCGATCGAGAGCATGGCGATCACCGCACCGACACCGAAGATCATGCCGAGCATGGTGAGAGACGAACGGAGCTTGTGCGCCGTGAGGTTGTCCGACGCGGTGCGAAACGCTTCGCCCGGAGTCACCGCACCCCTCCCCTCGCGCTGCCCGCTGGAGCCACCGGCGCGCGATCCCCTCCCTCCGCTCCGGCTTCCTCACCCGCCGGACGCGTCGGATCCCGCAGGGCCACCGTCTCTCCCGCGGCGAGCCCCTTCTCGATCACGACCCTGCCCAGCGCGGACGGGCCGAGCGCGACGCTCATCGGTTCGAACTCCCATCCGCGCCGCCGGTAGACGATCTTCTTGCCGTCCTTCTCGATCACCGCCTCGCGGGGAACCGACAGGGCGTCCTTCCTCGCGTCGAGCATCAGCGTCGCGCGCAAGCGCTGCCCCGGTTTCATGATCTCGGGCTCGGTCCGCTCGAGCTCGAGGGTCGCGCCGAAGTACTGCACCGGCACCCAGTTCACCCGCGGCTTCGCGAGCGCGTCCACCTTGACGACCTTCGCCTTGAAGACGCGGTCCGGACGGGACTCGATCGTCACCTCGGCGGGAAGGCCCACGGCGAGCCCTCCGGCGTCCGCCTCGAGCACGAACACCTCGGCTTCCATCGCGTCCATCCTCGGAATCTCCGCGAGCGGCTGCCCCTTCCAGACGGTGTCGCCGACCTTGGGCACCCCGCGCCACTCGCGCTTGAGCACCAGGATGCCGTCGTGAGGGGCCTGCACCTCGAGCGCCTCCAGCCCCTTCTTCGCCTGCCGGATCTTGAGGTCGGCCTTGTGCTTCTCGATGGCGAGAAGATCGAGGTCCACCCTCGTCAGCTTGTCGCGGATGCCGCGAACCGCCTCGGCGGTCTCCTTCCGGCGGGTCGCGAGCGACTCGTCGATCTGCGATTCGATGATCTCGGTCCTCGAGAAAATCTCGGGATCCTTGCTCTGGAACTCCCGCGCGTACTTCAACTCGAGCGTCGCCACGCCGGCGTCGCGGTCGAGATTCCGCAGCGTCCCTTCCCCCTCCGCCCGCTTGCCGGTGATCCGGTTGTCCGCATTCTGCCGCTCCGCCTCGCCATCCACCAGGTTCTTCTCGGCGTCGGTGGGATCGAACCGGATCACGACCTCGCCGCTCTTGACCCGGCTGCCGTCCGGGGCGAGCCAGGCGATCTTGAGGGCACCCGGGGCTTCCATCGGCGCGGTGAGGACCGTCGCCTCGACCGCCTTCAGGTTCCCCTCGGCCAGCACCATTCTCGCGAAATCCCCTCGCTCGACCGTGGCGGTCGGGACGTCGCGTCCGCGTCCGAGCCCTCGCACGTAAGGGATCGCCGCCAGCGCCGCTGCGCCCAGCAAGGCCGCTGCCGCGACCGACGCGATCCGACCGCGGGTCACGCGTCCCCCTTCTTCCGGCCCAGATCCCGGCGCGCCACCTGATCCCCTTCGGACAACCCTCCCAGCACCTCGACGAGCTTGTCGTTCTTTCTTCCGAGTTTGAGCGGCGCCGCCTCGAAACCGAGCACCGTCTTCCGCCAGGCGACCGGCCCGTCCGGCGTCGGGAACACCGCCTCGCCGGGGATGACGAGGACCCTTGGCGCCCGGCCCGACTCCACGGTTCCCCGGAAGCGCATTCCGGGGCGCATGCGGACGGTGTCGGTCCGGTCCAGAACGATGTCGAGGCGGACGACCTTCAGCGGACTCTGGTACGACTGACGGGTGACCGTCTTCCAGATGGACGAGATCTTGCCGGTGAATTCCATGTCCGGGTGGGCGTCGAGGCGAAGCTTGACCTTCTGCCCCGCCGCGATCTTGCCGGCGTCCACCTCGTCCACCTCCCCCTTCGCGATCATGGTGCGAAGATCGGGGATCTCGAGCACCTTGTCGCCGCGCCAGCAGCTGTCCCCTACCTTTTTCTTCTCCTCCTGCCAGTTGGTGACGTAGATCACCGTCCCGTTCCGAGGGGCCGCAACCGTCATCCGCCCGATCGCCTCGCGGAGTTCCCTCACCCTCTCCTCGGCACGGTCCTTCTGGTTGCGGAGCGAGCGCACCTCCGCGTCGTCCGCCTCCTGCGTGGCGACGAGCCTCGCATCGAGATACGAGATCTCGTCCCGCGCGAGGCCGAGGTCGAGCCGCACCTGCCGCAGTTCCAGGGCGGAGGCCAGCTCGACCGGCAGGTCCACCTTCATCGCCGCCTTCCGCTCCCTCGCCCGGGCCTCCGCCGCGCGAAGGTCGTCCTCGCGCCGGCGGAGCGTGACGTCCACCTGCTTCTTCTCCATCTGCTTCGCCGCGGAAGCGGCCTCGGCGACCTTCTGCTCGAGCTTGCGCTCCATCTCCTCCGTGTCGAAGCCGAGCACCGGCTTCCCCTTTTCGACCCGGTCCCCCTCGGGCGCGAGCATCGAGATCTTGTAGTTCCAGGTCTCGCGGATCTGCGGCGGTCCGATCAGGCTCGTGTCCACCGCCTTGAGGACGCCGGTCGTCTCGACACCGAGCACGAGGTCGTCGAACGATACTCGCGCCCAGTCGGCGTCCTCGGCGGATGTCCGGCCTCGAAGCCCCCACCACCCCGCGCCGGCGAGGACCACCGCGACCGCCGCGAGGCGAGCGCGCTTCGGCACCTTCCAGGCCGCCCGCTTCATCCTCGGCTCCTCAGGCGGGTCCCCTCGGCGAGCCCCCCCTCCACGACACACTCCTGCGCGTTGCATGGACCGAGGCGCACCTCGGCCTCCGCGCCGCTCGAAAGAAGCGCCCTCGCCGGCGAAGCGCCCCGGTCGAGCGCGGCCCGAGGGGCCAGGAGCGCCCCCGCGCGCAGGAGCACCTCCACTTCGACCTTGGCCGACATCCCGGGCCGCATCCTCTCGGGATCCGTCGTCTCGAGATCGACCAGGACGCGGAACGCCCTGCGAAGGGACTGGCGGGCGGGCTCCTGCGCGACCGGGGTCAGCTCGACGACCTTACCCGGAAACACGATTTCCGGGTAAGTGTCGAGCGTGCACGAGGCCGTCATCCCGGCGGCGATCCGCCCGTCGTCGACGTCCGACAGCTGCGCCTCGACGCGCATGGCGCCGAGATCCGGGATCTTCATCACGGTCCAGCCGACGTACGCAGTGTCGCCGACCTGGAACTTCCGGTCCTCCCACGGGTTGTCGGCGACGACCAGGATCCCGGCGCGCGGCGCCCGGAGCGTGAGCGCCTCGATCGAGGTCTCCGCCGTGGCGATCTCGCGGCGCGCCTTCTCGACGGTGAGGCGGCGGTTCTCGAGGTCGGCCCGGGACGACGCGCGATAGGCGTCGAGGTCCTCGCGCGCCTTGGCGAAATCCACCTCCGCGCGCTGCAGCGCGAGCTGGCTCTCCTGGTACTTCCGCCGGTCCTGGATCTCCTCGGGGACCGCGGCGCGGATCTTCGCCGTCTCGAGCGCGACGCGACGTTCCTCGAGCGTGAACTCCCGGTCCTTCGCCTGCGCGCGGGCGTCGGCGGTGGCGCGCTCGAGGTCGCTCTCCGCCTCGGCCCGCGCGAGTTTGCGCTCCTCGAGGTCCCCCGCGAAGGCGGTGTTGTCCAACTCGAGCACCTTCTGGCCCGCCTCGACCGTTGCGCCGTCCGCTTCCATCCAGCGGATCGCGATCACCCAGGCGGGGGTTCGCGGGACGACGATCTGATCGGCGCGGACGGCGTCGAGCTCGCCGGTGAGGACGAACCGCTCGCGGAACTCCCCGCGGCGGACCACCATCTCGCGCGCCCTTCCGGTCTCCGCCGCCGCGTGGCGGCGGGCGCACCCCGCGGACGCGAGCGCGAGCAGCAGTCCAGCTGCAATAGCGCGACGGAATACTCTCATGCGGTTCGAGAAGTTGCTGTGCTCCAAGCGACGCAGTATCCCCTGCCCTTTCCCATGCGTCAAATCGAGGGTACCGGCCGCGCCGTGCTTTCGTCGCGGTCGCGGACTAGACTGATGCGATGTTCCGGCTCTCGTCCGTCATGCTGCTCATGGCGCTCGTGCTCGCGGGCGCCGTACCGACCCCTGCCATCGCGGGCCAGTCGGCGAAGGTGCGCACCGAGTCGTTCCGGCTACTGAACGAAGGGGTGGCCGCCTACCAGCGCGGGAACTTCAAGGAAGCGGCGGACCTTCTCGCCGCGTCGGCCTCGATGGCCCTGAACTCGTACCGGGCGCATTTTTATCTCGGGCTCGCGCTGATCGGCGATCGCCGGTTCGCCGAGGCGGTCGACGCGCTCGAGATCGCCCTCGACCTCGAAGCGAGCGAGGTCCAGGCTCACGTCGCGCTCGGAAACGCCCACTTGCAGCTGGGAGACACGGCCGAGGCGATGGCCGCGTATTACCGCGCGCTGAAGCTCCGCACGGAATACGCCCCCGCCTTGGACGGCATCGCCCGCGTCTACGAGGCGGAGGGGAACGAAGAGCAAGCGCTGACCTATTACAGACGGGCGATCGAGAGTAACAAGGGGTTCGCCGAGGCGTACACTCATCTGGGCGACCTGTTCTTGCGGCAAGGCCGGCTCGACGACGCGATCCGGCTGCTGATCGAAGCGGTCACGATCCGCCCGGACTTCGCTCCGGGTCTGAACCGGCTGGCGCTCGCCTACAACGGGATCGGACTACGGAACGAGGCGGTCGCGACGATCCGCAAGGCGATCTCGCTCGAGCCGAAGTCCGCCGACCACCGCGCCGCGCTCGGCGTGATCGAACTCGCGCTCGACCTCCCGGCCGGCGCGGAAGCCTCCTTCTTGGAAGCTCTCACGCTCGAGCCGGGCCACGCCGCAGCCCGCGAGGGGATGGCGGAGATCGAGCGCCGGCGCGGCGCGTACGACGCGGCGCTGGCACAGCTGGACGCTCTCCTCGGGGAGCCCCTTCTCGACCTGTCGGTCCGAAAGCGCATCGAGGCGCGACGCGGCGCGGTGGCGGCCGAGCGGGACCGCGCCACCGCTCTCGAAGCGGCCGAGTCGTCGGGCACGGCGCCGCCGGGCGGCCTCTCGGCCCTGGCCGCGATCTGCGCCTCGCGCGGCGAATGGAGACGCGCGGCGGACCTCGAGGCTCGAAGCGCGCCGGGCGGCCCCGCGCGCGAGCGGCTGGGTTACTACCTCCTCCGCGCGGGCAGCTACCGCGACGCTCACGAGATCTACGCCGGCCTTGCGGCCGCGGAGCCGCGCACAGGGCTCTCGATCAACGACGGCGTGGCTCTCGCCGGGGCCGGCGACGACGACGCCGCGGCACGAGCGTTCGAGCGGGCGCTCGCCATCGATCCGGTCGAGCCGCGCGCCCGCCTCTACCTCGGCAACGCTTGTCTTCGCCTCGGGCGGAAAGAGGACGCCGTGGCCGCGTATAAGCGGTACGCGGACGACCACCCCGACGGCGAGTCCGTGGAGCGGGTGCGGAGGATCCTCGCCGAGATCGCGCCGGGCGCCCTCCCGCCCCCGCCCCCCCCGGTGGGGCCACCCGCGTCCGTCCCCGAGCCCCCCGCGGCGGAGGAGCCGAAATGAGTCGGCGCACGGTGTCCGCCTCGCTCGGAGCGCTCCTGGCCGCGGCGCTCCTCGCCCCGCCGCCGGCCGCGCAGGACGCCGAGCGGCGGCGAGGCTTCTCCGTCGAGATCACGAACCCCGCCGACAAGGACATCGTCCTCGGAAAGACCCGGATCGCCGCCAGGGTGAAGATCGACCGGCCGGAAAGCGTGGACCGGGTGGAGTTCCTGGTCGGCGACAAGCTGATCTTCGTGGACCGGGAGCCGCCGTACGAGTGCGTCCACGACTTCGGTGAGAACTCGCGAGCCTGGGTGATCCGCGCCGTCGCCTATCACCGGGAAGGGATAGCGGTCAGCGACGCGGTCGTGACGCGCAAGCTCGAGGTGGCCTATTTCGAGCACGTGAACCGGGTGATCCTCTGGGCCACCGTCGTCGACCGGAAGGACCGCTTCGTCGCCAACCTGGGCCGGGACGATTTCCGGGTGATCGAGGACGGCGCCCTCCGGCCGCTCCAGGATTTCTCGGCCGAGGACCGGCCGATCACTCTCGCGATCCTCATGGACACGTCGGGCTCGATGAAAGAACAGATGAAGGAAGTTCACGCCGCCGCCGGCGCGTTCGTGGACGCGTTGCGCCCCGATGACCGGGCCCTCGTCATCGCCTTCGACGACAAGGTCTTCCTCCTCCAGGATCTGACTGCCGACCACGCCGCGCTCAAGGAGTCGATCACGAGCACCGAGGCGATCGGCGCCACCTCGATCTACGACGCGCTCCACGCGGCGTTCCGGAAGCTCAAGGGGATCGAGGGGCGCAAGGCGATCGTCTTGTTGTCGGACGGCGACGACACCTCGAGCCTGACCGGCTATGCGCGCGTCCTCGAGGAGGCCAAGGCGCAGAACGTGCTGATCTACGGCATCGGCCTCGGCGTCGGGTTTCTCGACCTCGGCCGAAAGAACGTCCTCAAGGAATTCTCGGATATGACCGGGGGGCACGCCTACTTCGTCAAGGAGGCGAAGGAACTGGGCGAGGTGTACGCGAAGATCGCGGAAGAGCTGCGGCGGCAGTACTACCTGACCTATTCCACCTCGAACACGGTCTGGGACGGGCGCTGGATCAAGGTCGAGGTCAAGGCGAACGACCCGGACCAGACGGTCCGCGCGCGGCGAGGTTTCTTCGCGGTGCGCGCCGCGGCAGCGGGCACGGGGCCGTGATCCGTCACAGCCCCGGAGGCGGGATCGGCTCCTCCTGCGGCAGCATGTCGAGCGCGGGAGCGACGTAGCTCGCGGGCTGGGGGACGAGCACCGCCTCGAGGCTCGCGTCGCTCGAGAGATCGAGATCCGCGCGCACCGGCAGGTAGCCCGCGCCGAGCGCCTCGATCCTCCACGTTCCGGCCGGGATGTCCGCGAGCGCGAACGTGCCGTCTCGGCGCGTCAGAACCGAGCGCGGGTCGTCGCCGCCGCCGGAGCGGACGAGCCGCAGCCGGGCCTCGGGCAGCGGGCCCGCTCCACGAACGGTCACCTTCCCGGAGAGGCGAATGCGCTTGTCCTGCGGCGGCGCCGCGGCGGCGCGACGCCCCGGCTCGGCCACGAGCGTGACCTCCACGACGGCCCGGAACGGGAACCGCAACTCGACCTTCTCCTTGACCACCGGCGCGAAGCCGTCTCGCCGCACCTCGACGCGGTAAGCTCCTTCGGGCAGGCGGTCGAAAACGAAGAACCCCTTGCCGTCGGTGGTCGTGAGCCAGAGAAGCCTCCGGCCGGCCCCGGTGCTCGCAACCACCGCGGTGCCCACGGCCCGGCGGTGCCGGTCGAAAGAAACCGTCCCCTCGAGGCGAGCGGTACGCGCCGACGGGGAGGGAGCGTCCTCGGCCCGCGGGCTCGAAAACGACGTCAGCGCCGCCAAGACGGCGAGAACGAGAGAAACGATCAGTCGCATGCTGTTTTCCCGCCCTCCGAACGGCGATCTCACAAGGCCCGCTCGACCTCGAGCGGCGATTATAGAGGGGCGCGAGATGCCGCGCCGCGAAGCCGCCCACCATGGAACGCTCACGACATCGCGGCGACGATCCGGTTCCCCCCGGAGCGCGCCACCCGCACGATTCGCATCAGGAGCAGCGCCGCAACCGCCGCCAGGGCGACGACCAGTCCGGCCCAGACCCCGCGCGCCCCCCACCCGCATCGAAAGGCTAGGAACCAGCCCGCGGGCAAGCCCAGCAGCCAGTACCCGACGAGGTTCGCCGCCGACGGCACGTGCACGTCCCCCACTCCGCGCAGGACCGCGAACGAGACCACCTGGATCCCGTCGAACACCTGGAACATCCCCGCGAGGGGCAAGAGCGCGGCCGCGAGCGCCACCACCACAGCGTCCGGCGTGTAGAGCCTCCCGAACACGCCGGGCACCAGGACGAACGCCGCCGCCGGCAGGAGCATGAACGACACGGCGAGTCCCAGCGCGACCTTCGCCGTGCGCGCCCAGTGGAACCCGGCACCAAGCAGGTGCCCGACCCGCGTCGCCGTGGCGGCCGCGAGGGCGTTGGGCACCATGAACGACACGGTCGAGAGGTTCATGGCGATGGCGTGGGCGGCGAGCGGCACCGCCCCGAGGTGGCCGATCATCAAGCCGGCGGCGTGGAACGCCCACACCTCGATGCCGATCTGGAGGCCGAGCGCGAGTCCGACGCCGAAGACCCTCCCGAGCGCAGTCCAATCGAGTGGAGCGCGCCAACCGAGCCAGTGCCCGCGGAAACTCCGGCGGCCGAAGAACAGCAGCGCCCCCAGCATGAACCACTGCGCCATCGCGGTCGCGTAGCCGGAGCCGAGCGCGCCCAGCGCGGGCGCCCCCAGCTTGCCGTAGATCAGCACCCAGTTGAGCCCGGCGTTCACGACGTTCGCGAGCAGCACCGCGATCGTCCCCGGGCGCATCACGCCGAGGGCCTGCGCGAACTGCCGGCAGACGGCGAACGCTAGCAGCCCTGGCACGCCGAACAGGAGCGCACGGCAGTAAGCGCCCGCGGGAGCGAGCAGTTCCCGCGGCTGGCCGAGCAGGTCGAGGGCGGGCTCGGCGAACGCGAAGAGCGCGATCACCGGGAGCGTCAGTAGCGCCGCCATGGCAAGGCCCAGGGAGAGGCCGGAGCCGACCGCCCGCCGGTCGTCGGCGCCGTGCGCCTGCGCCACCAGGGGGTCGAGAGCGCGGGAAGCGCCGAGCGCGACGATCACGACCCCGAAGTTCCAGGTATTGGCCAGCGTGACCGCGGCGAGGGCGCCCGCGCCGAGCCGCCCCACCATCATCGCGTCCACCGTCCCCATCGCGACCGTGCCGAGATACGCGATCACCACCGGCCAGGCCAGCCTGACGAGGCGCACGGCCTCGTCCCGAGGCGTCCCCTCCGGCACGATGACGGTCCGGTCTCCGTCGGCATGGTCCATGGCCCGCTATTGTAGCGGTCCCCCGTGCAGCAGGGCGCCTGCGGGCGGTCGCCCGCTGCCGGCCTCCTGCCTGCTCCCCCTGATGTTTGAGTGGTGTTACCCTGATATGTCGCGTGGGTCGGGGAGGGATCCCGTTCGTGATTCCCGGCATGCGTGGCGGGTTCCCGGGGGCGGTTAGCTCAGCTGGTAGAGCACCTGCCTTACACGCAGGGGGTCACTGGTTCGATCCCAGTACCGCCCACCAGATCCGAATCGCCGCGTCACCGGGCGCGGAACCTCGACTCGGCGAACACGTCGCCTCGTCCCGCCGCCTTTCGCTCTGACAGGCGCATCAGCGGCGTGTTCGCGAGCTACGCCGTGGCTCTCACTCTCCTAGGACGCACATGATCGTGTCCTTGCAGGCACACGTGCACAGGGGAGAGGTACTCGACGACGTGTAGCAGCCGCCCGGCTTGCGCCCCTTTTCCAGCTCCTCGATCTCCAGGCGAAGTCCCTGCACCTTGTTGTCCTCGTTCATGATTCCTCCGATCGGGGCCGGCGGTTCTCGCCTGCCCGTTTTCCGCCATGGTCGAGCACTCTTCTACGGCGAAATCGTCCGGCCGTCAAATGGAGCGAGGTCGCCGCTACGTTCTCGGCGCGA
>Ga0315273_10005422_pt1 | contig 15770 bp, 21 predicted proteins | sample YL17G02_0_MG_FD_205753 | JGI IMG/M metagenome (GOLD analysis project Ga0315273, IMG submission 205753) | Sediment microbial communities from Yellowstone Lake, YNP, Wyoming, USA - YL17G02_0 | ecosystem: Environmental > Aquatic > Freshwater > Lake > Sediment | place: USA: Wyoming | collected...
CACCGCGACAATGTTCGCCGGTGTCCGGCCGACCATCCGCTTCGCCTCGGCGCCGATCGCCAAGATCTTCTTGCTTATCTTGTCGATGGCGACCACCGACGGCTCGTCGATGACGATGCCCCGTCCCTTGACCATGACCAGGGTGTTGGCCGTCCCCAGGTCGATACCGATGTCGTGAGAAAACAGCCCCAGCAGGGCCGAGATGGGATTTATCAATGACTTCTCCTTAAGGTGTGCGACGTGCGGCATTCTGACCGAGCCGCTTCAGGCATGCGGACGGCATTATAACCTATTAGAGTGGCGTGAGAAAAGGGGACTGCTTGGAGAAAATGTTTACCGCTTCGATATGGGCATAAACCCTAATCGAAACAGCGACGGCAATTCCGCTGTCCTGAGGTCAGCCCGCGCTGTGCTGACGCAGCAGCGCTAGGAACTCCTCCTCCGACAGCATCTTCGTCCCGTACTGCTGCCCCTTCTGGAGCTTGGAGCCGGGATCCTCTCCCACTACCAGATAGTTCGTCTTCTTCGTGACGCTGGAGCCGGCGTTGCCTCCCAGGCCTCGCACCTTCTCCTCCGCCTCGCTCCGGCTGAACGCCGCCAGCGCCCCCGTGATGACAAACTGCAGCCCCTGGAGGGGCCCCTCGGCCGGTCTCGCTGCCCCCACCGTCTCCAGCCGCATACCTGCCTGCCGCAGCTTATCGATCATCCGCCGGTTGGCTTCTGTCTCGAAGTAGGCGCGCACGCTCTCCGCGATCTTCGGCCCGACAGCGGGTATCGATTGCAGTTCCTCGACGCTCGCCCCTGCCAGGGTGTCCAGGCTGGGGAAATTCGCCGCCAGCACCTCCGCCATCTCGCCTCCCACGTGCCGGATCCCCAGCGCGAAGATGACACGGCTGAGAGGTCGCTGCTTGCTCCGTTCGATCTGATCCACGGCTTTCTGGGCGTTCTTCTCACCCACTTTCCTAGGATGCTTCTTGCCTGGCAGCATCAACTCGGCGAGTTGCTCTTTTGTTAGGTTGTAAATGTCACCGGGGTCAGCCACTAATCCGGTGTCCAGTAAGACCTTTGCCAGCGACTCCCCGATCCCCTCGATATCCATCGCCCCTCGCGAGACGAAGTGCTCGAGCTGTCGGTACGCCTGCGCCGGACAAGCGACGTTCGAGCAGTAGCTCATCGCCTCCCCCTCCGGCCGGTGGACCGGCGCCCCGCAGGCCGGACATCGCTCCGGAGTCTGGTATTCTCGTTCCTCGCCCGTGCGCAGGCTAACCACCGGCCCCACCACCTGCGGGATGACGTCGCCCGCTCGCTGGACGATCACCGTGTCGCCGATGCGGATATCCTTGCGCCGGATGTCGTCCTCGTTGTGCAGCGTTGCCAGCTTCACCGTCGCCCCCCCGACGCGCACCGGCTCCAGAATGGCGTAAGGATTGAGGCTACCCGTGCGTCCTACGTTCACGCGGATGTCCAGCAGCTTCGTCGTCGCCTGGATCGGTGGGAACTTATAGGCGATCGCCCAGCGCGGCTCGCGGCCGACTATCCCCAGCCTGCCTTGGAGCGCCAGATCATCGATCTTCACGACTAGCCCGTCGATCTCATACTCCAGCCTTTCCCGCTTCCCCTGCCACTCCTCGCACATCCGCGCGGCGGCCTCGATGTCCGGTACGCGCGCGTTGTTCGGATTGACGCGGAACCCCAGCGATCCTAGCCACTCCATCACTCCCCAGTGCGTCGATGGCGTCTCCCCTTCTGCCCAGCCCAGCGCATAGATGAATATGTCCAGCGGTCGCCGTGCCGTCACCCGCGAGTCGAGCTGCCGCACCGAGCCGGCGGCGGCGTTGCGTGGGTTGGCGAAGAGGGGCTGCCCCTCGCGCGCCCGCTCCTCGTTCAGCCGCTCGAACCCCCGCTTGTTCATGTACACCTCGCCCCGTACCTCGAAGCGGACGGGTGCCCCCTCCTTCACCGTCAGCGGGATGCTGCGGATCGTCCGCAGGTTCTCCGTGATGTTCTCACCCCGCATGCCGTCGCCGCGTGTCGCCCCCTGGACGAAGCGCCCGTTCTCGTAGACCAGCGCCACCGCCAGGCCGTCCATCTTCGGCTCGCAGACCAGCGTGAAGTCGTCACGTCCGGCCAGGTTCGCTGCCCGCCGCTGCCATGCCCGAAGCTCATCGCCGCTGAAGGCGTTGCCCAGGCTGAGCAGGGGCAGCCGGTGCTCGACGATCCCGAACGCCTCCACCGGCTGGCCGCTCACCCGTTGGGTCGGCGAGTCCGGCGTGATGAGTTGGGGGTAGCGTTCCTCTAGTTGGCGCAGCTCCCGCATCAACTCGTCGTACTCGGCGTCGCTGATCTCGGGGCTGTCGAGGCCGTAGTAGCGGTAGTCGTGGTGAGCGATGATCGCCCGTAGCTCTTCGACTCGCAGCTTCGCGGCCTGGACCTCGCGGTCGACGCTCATGACGCTCCCTCGTCGTCGAAGTGGGATAGGGGATTCTGACGGCACCAGTATAGCACAGCCCAAAACCGCCGAGCGGGGTTCTGTCCACTGGCCTCCACCACCCCGGTAGGGTCGGGACTCTGTGCCCGACCCGTCTGCTATCCGCAAGGCCGCGTCGGCCATCTTGCGGGGCTCATCTCCTTACGTGTGCCACGAATAAGGAATGCAAAGGGGTTATCTTCTCTCGCCGTTGCCGGTCTGCGCCTTCACCGCGCCAAACGCGTCGTAGGTGTAGGTGTCCGTCAAGTCGCCGTCCCCGTCCGTGAGGCTACGGCGGTGTTGCAGACGGAGTAGGCTCCCCAATCACGATTGGCTGATTGCGCTCCTTGATCTCTCCGAAAGTCGTCGCCTCGTTGTAGAGAACATGCCCTTGTTCGTCAGTAACAACGACTACATATGGGTCCTGATCGCGGCCAATGACGCCCAGCCTCGACGTCGCGTGGGACTTTACGAGTATTCCTCCCCCGTTGTTCACCTCCACATGAATCGTGCCGTCCGTGTTGTTAACGTACGTCACAGTCGCTCCAGGATCGCAGGCGGTGGCAATTAACGCTAGAAGAAACGCCATGCCCAAGAGTACGAACACGTTCTTGCCTGGAGACGAGCGAGTCCTCAAGCGCACTAGTCCAACCTCCACAAGCAACTTTCCCCTTCGCCTCCAGCTAGGTTACGGGAAGGGTGGGGAGTGACCTCGCTGGTCCCGTTCGTCAGCCCCGTCGTCGAGCCCAGGCCGTCCTGCAAGAAATATGTCCGCACACCATTATTATCGGTCGCAGACACTAAATCTAGCCCGTAGAGGTAACTGGTCGTCGCGCCGTTGGTCTTCGCCTGGAGGATGACGGGCAGAGAGGCGGCCACGTCCCAGACGTAGCTGGTGGTCTGCATGGAGAGGCCGCTGGGCTTCACCACCCCGGTAGGGTCGGGACTCTGTGCCCGACCCGTCTGCTATCCAAAAGCCCGCCACCCAGATTCCGACTGAGCAAGTGCCCGCTTGTGCTAGAATGGGGCTCGGAGGTCATTCATGCGAATCGTCGTCGTCGACTATGGAGCGGGCAACCTGCGCAGCGTCGTCCGCGCCGCCGCCCACGCGGGGTACGACGCCCGGATCAGCAGCCAACCGGCCGACGTGCAAACCGCCGACGTCCTCATTGTCCCCGGCGTCGGCGCCGCCGCCGACACCATGAGCAACCTGCGTCAGCGCGGCCTCGTGCAGCCGATCCTCGACTACATCGCCGCTGACCGCCCTTATCTGGGCATCTGCATGGGGCTGCAGGCCCTCTTTACCCTCAGCGAAGAAGGCGGCCGCCACGAGTGTCTGAACGTCATCCCCGGCCCCGTCCGCCGTCTGCCGTCCGGCCTCAAGGTGCCGCAGATGGGCTGGAATCAGGTGCGGCAGCGCCGCTCTCACCCCGTTTTCGATGGGATTCCCGACGATTCCTACTTCTACTTTGTCCACAGCTATTATCCCATTCCCGAAGATGCCGATATGGTAATAGGGGAGACGGAATACGGCGTGACCTTCCCCAGCATGGTCGCGAAGGGGAAGGTAGTCGCTACCCAGTTCCACCCGGAGAAGAGCGGCGACTTTGGCCTTCTCCTCTATCGCAACTTTCTTGCCTGGGCGAAGAGCGAGCAGTAGAATCAGGCTCTGACGCTCGCAAGTAGGTCTTGACCATGGAGATCATACCGGCAATCGACATCCTCGGCGGTCGCTGTGTCCGCCTCTACCAGGGCGACTACGCGCGCGAGACCGTCTTCTCCGAAGACCCCGTCGCCATGGCTCGCCGCTGGGAAGAGGAGGGTGCGCCGCGTCTCCACCTCATCGACCTTGACGGCGCCCGCGCTGGTGAGCCCGTCAATGCGGAAGTCATCGAGCGCGTCGTCTGTGGCGTCAACATCCCCTGTCAGGTCGGCGGCGGCATCCGCAGCCTCGACACCGTCCGCCGCTACCTTGAGATGGGTGTCCAGCGGATCATCCTGGGCACCGCTGCCGTTCGCGCCCAGACGCTGGTGGCCGAGGCCTGCTACCGCTACCCGGGCTCCATCATCGTCGGCGTCGACGCCCGCGGTGGGCAGGCGGCGATCAGCGGTTGGCTGGAGCGCTCCGAAGAGAAGGCGGAGGCCCTGATGGCCCGCCTCGTCGAGCTGGGCGTGCCCCGCTTCATCTACACCGACATCGCCCGCGACGGCACGCTAAAGGGCCCCAACTTCGCCGCCCTCGACCGAGCCGTTCAGGCCGTGCGTGTCCCCGTCATTGCCTCCGGCGGCATCGCCACCCTCGACCACCTGCGCCGCCTGACGCGTACGAAGGTCGAGGGGGCCATCCTCGGTGTCGCCCTCTACCATGGCGCCCTCACCCTCTCGGAGGCCCTCCAGGTCGCCGTCGCCGCCTAGGGAAGGGTGCCGCGCGGTCTCTCGTTGCCATCCCTTCTGGATGCCCGTGCCATACACCCTCGTAGCTGCTACAATAGGCTCATCCTCTAGGAAGGACGTGATTCATGCTTGCCAAACGCATCATACCCTGCCTCGACGTCGACCGCGGCCGCGTTGTCAAGGGCGTATCCTTCATCCACCTCCGCGACGCCGGCGACCCCGTCGAGCTTGCCGGCTTCTACAGCGAGCAGCAGGCCGACGAGCTGGTATTCCTTGACATAACCGCATCGTCCGATGAGCGCGAGACCGTCTACGACATGGTCCGCCGCACTGCCGACAACGTCTTCATCCCCTTTACCGTCGGCGGCGGCATCCGCAGCGAGGACGACGTTCGCCGTCTCCTGGAGTCCGGCGCTGACAAGACATCCCTCAACACCGCCGCTGTCGCCGACCCCAAGCTCGTCGAGCGCTGCGCCAAGCGCTTCGGCAGTCAGTGCATCGTCGTTGCCGTGGACGCCAAGGGCGTGGGAGACGGTCGCTGGGAGGTCTACACCCACGGCGGCCGCACCCCTACGGGCATCGACGCTGTCGAATGGGCCCAAAAGGTCGTCGACCTCGGCGCCGGCGAGATCCTTCTCACCAGCATGGACACCGACGGTCACCTCGACGGTTATGACATCCCTCTAACCTACGCTGTCTCCGATGCGGTGGAGGTTCCTGTCATCGCCTCCGGTGGCTGCGGCGAACCCCAGCACATGTACGACGTCATAGTCGATGGCAAGGCCGACGCCGTCCTTGCCGCCAGCATATTCCACTTTGGGACCTACACCATCCGTCAGACCAAGGAGTATCTGGCGGAGCGCGGTATCCCCATGCGGCTTTGATGAGGAGCGCCCCATGACCGATGCGCCCGGAGATATGCTTTGGAAAGTGATAGCCGGCGAGCTGCCCCTTCCGCCGGTCCTCAGCTTGCTCGGCTGGGACGTCGTCTCTGCCGAACAGGGCCGTGTGCGGGCCCGGTTCCTCGGCCAAAGGGAGTTCTACAACCCGGGCGGCTTCGTTCAGGGCGGCATTCTCTCCGCCATGCTCGACGGTGTGATGGGTGCCGCTGCTGTCTCCCTGCTCGGCGCCGGGGAGCTCATCACGACCTTGGAGATGAAAACAAGCTACATGCAGTCTGTGAGAGACGTGCCTGTGATCGCCGAAGGATGGGTCCGGCAGCGCGGCGGTTCCGTGGTCTTCATGGAGGGCACTCTCACTGCTGAAGACGGGTCGCTGGTTGCCACCGCCACAGCGACAGGCCGGGTTGTGCGCCCGCAGTCCCCAGCCGCTGGGAGAGGGGAGGTGCTCTGATGCTGAACTTCGACAAAGGAGACGGTCTCATACCTGCCGTCATCCAGGACGACGACACGGGTGAGGTGTTGACGTGGGCCTACATGAACCGGGAGTCCTTGTCCCGAACTATCGAATCGGGGCAGGTGTGGTTCTACAGTCGTAGCCGCCAGGAGCTATGGCACAAAGGGGCGACATCCGGCAACTTCCTCAACGTGCGCCGCATCCTCGTCGACTGCGACGGTGATGCCCTCCTCGTGCGCGTGCAGCCTCTTGGCCCTGCCTGCCACACCGGCGAGCGCTCCTGCTTCCACTGCGAGCTGGACAACCTGCCGGAGGAATAGCGTCGGCGTCCTGCCCGGCGCCGCATATCTCCAGACACCCGTAGGGCGGGCATTTGCGCCCGCCCTCTCGCCCTATGCCTCGGCCTTCAGGCCGAAGTGCTGCTACAACATCGCATCTGTCATCTCGACCGCAGGGAGAGATCTCAACCCATGCCTTGGCCTTTAGGCCGAGGTGTTGTTAGAACTCCATATTCCTCTCGTGCCGAAGTAGCGAGGAAGCCTGCCCCGCTGTCTGCAGGGCTTCAGGCTTCCTGTCAGGACTTTACCCCGTCCCCCGCCAACACCTCTCGCAGCGCCGCAATCGCCACCTCGATCTGGCTGTCGTCGGGGTCGCGCGTCGTCAGCGACTGTAAAGCCATGCTCGGCTTGAATATCCACCGCACCAGCCGGTAACGGTCGAAATTGGCGCTGAACCTTATGATCTCATAGCTGATCGCTGCTATTACCGGCAGCAGCACGATCCGCGACCCAATCCGCCACCACCATGTCGGCATCCCCAGCGCCATGAACACGACCATCGCCACGATCGCTACCGTCAGCAGGAAGCCCGTCCCGCAGCGCGTATGTGCGTTCCCAAACCTCCGCACCGCCTCCACTTCCAGCGGCACTCCCGACTCCCAGGCGTTTATCGTCCGGTGTTCGGCCCCGTGATAGGCGAAGACCCGCTTGATGTCCGGCACAAAGCCGATTGCCCAGATATACCCCAGCACTAGGAAGAGGCGGATCACCCCCTCGATGGCAGCAACCAGCGTGCCGTTGTGGACTTGCGATTGCAGCCAGCCCGTCAGGAGTACCGGCCCGACGAAGAAGACCGCCGTCGCCAGTGCCAGCGCCACCCCCATCATGCCCCAGATGTAGGCTGAAGTCGGTTCCTCCTCCTTCTCGCCCTCCTCCAGTCCCATCGCCACCTGCGACGAGAAGGCCAGCGCCCGTAGACCCAGAGCCATCGTCTCCCAGAGGATGATCGCACCCCGCAGCACCGGCAGGCTGCGCGCGCGGCCCGTGTAGAGCCCTTTGAGAGCCTCCGATTTCAGGCGGATCTGGCCGTCCGGTTGCCGCACTGCTACCGCCATGTGGCGGCTGCCGCGCATCATTACTCCTTCGATGACCGCTTGGCCGCCGTAGTGCTGGATCTGCCCGCCGGGTTGGCCGGGCAGCCGATCGCTGTTGACGGATGGGGATTCGTTCATAAAGAAGAGGGGCAGGGAAACCCCCGCCCCTATCGCTATACCTAAACCAAAACTGTTACTTCAGGCCGTAGCGCCTCTTGAAGCGCTCGACCCGGCCTGCCGTGTCCACTATCCGCTGCTCGCCCGTGAAGAAAGGATGACAGCGGCTGCACACCTCTACCCGTAGCTCTTTCCTTGTCGAGCGGGTGGCGAAGGTGTTACCGCAGGCACAGTGCACAGTCGCCTCAACGTAGTCCGGGTGTATCCCCTTTTTCATATCACTCTTCCTGCTGCTCGGCGTACACGCTGACCTTCTTGCGCCGCGGCTTGGCATAGGGCTCGAACTTCACCTTTCCCTTGATCAGAGAGTAGATGGTGTAGTCCCGTCCCAAGCCCACGTTGCGGCCGGGGTGGATACGCGTGCCGCGTTGTCTGAGAATAATTGTGCCCGGAATGACCAGCTCTCCGTCATACCGCTTCACGCCCAGGCGCTGACCTTGGCTGTCGCGGTTGTTCCGCGAGCTGCCCATTCCCTTCTTGTGTGCCATCGTTCGTCACCTTCCCACGAAAGGCGAGCCTTTACTCGCCCTCAGTTTTCTCTTCCTTTGGCTCGGCGCTGGCCTTCCGTCGCGCCCGCTTCGCCGGTGCTGCCGCCTTCTCGCCTGTCGTGATCTCCTTGATTGCCAGGCGGGTATAGGGCTGGCGGTGGCCGGTCTTCGTGCGCTGCCGCGTCTTCGCCTTGTATTTGAACACAGTCACCTTCGGGCCGCGGCCGTGGCTGATGACCTCTGCCGTTACCTTCGCGCTGGGCACCGTAGGACTGCCGGGAGTCACCTGGTCGCCGTCGCCAAGGAGGAGGACGTCCGTCAACTCCACCTTTTCGCCTTCGCCGGCCTCAAGGCGCTCCACGTCGATGACCGAGCCTTCTTTTACTCGGTATTGCTTACCGCCGCTGCGTATGATCGCGTAAATCGTTCTCCTCCTCGGACGATGCTTTTTCCAGTCTACCGTTGACGGTGGGAAGCTGTCAAATCTGGGGGGGCTGTTCACGGCTTCCGCCCAATGAAATAGGCCCCTGAGGGCCCATTTCCGCTGGATCGCCGCCTCTGTCTGTTGCCTATCCCTCGTTGCCCTTGCCAGGAGGCTCCAGATGCGACTGGACCTGACCCCCCCAGGCTAGGCCGGGCTTGCTGACCGGTTTCTCGGTGCCGGGCTCGCCCTCTTTGGGCTCCTCTTCCGATGGTGGGGTGGAAGGGCCGGCAGGCTGGTCCTCTGGCGGTGGGAAGACCTCGTCGAGCGGGGCGTTGAATACCCGCGTCAGCTCTTCCCCTTCCAGAGACTCAACCTCTATCAGCCGCCGCGCGAGCTGCTCCAGCTTGGCGCGATTCTCCGTCAACGTCTTCTTTGCGACCTGGTACGCGTGGTCGATGATCCGGCGGACCTCCTCGTCGATCTCCTCCGCTACCTTCTCGCTGTAATTCCGCTGCTCCCCGATCTCGCGTCCCAGGAAGACCAACTCTTCCTTGCGACCGAAGGTTCGCGGCCCCAGGCGCTCGCTCATTCCCCACTGCATCACCATCTGGCGGGCTATCTTCGTCGCCTGCTCGATGTCATTCTGGGGGCCGGTCGTCATCTCTCCCAGCGCCAGCTCCTCGGCCACGTGGCCGCCTAGAGTGGCCGCCAGTCTGTCCTGGAACTGTGTGCGGGTGCCCAGATGACGGTCCTCTTCCGGCAAGAAGCGAGTGAAGCCGCCCGCCATGCCGCGCGACACGATCGTCACCTTGTAGACGGGGTCGGCGTCGGGGAGCAGCCGCGCCACCAGGGCGTGCCCTGCCTCGTGGAAGGCGATTATCTCCTTCTCCCTCGGGCTGATGACCCGGCTCTTTCGCTCCGGCCCGGCGATGACGCGGTCGACCGCTTCATTGAACTCCGCCATACTCACCCGCTTCTTGCTGCGGCGGGCCGCCAGTAGAGCCGCCTCGTTCACCAGGTTCGCCAGGTCGGCTCCCGAGAAGCCCGGCGTCTGCTTGGCCAGCACCGTAAGGTCCACCTCTTTGTCAAGGGGCTTGCCCTTGATGTGAACGTCCAGTATCCCCTTGCGGCCTCTGATGTCCGGCCGGTCAAGTATGACGTGCCGGTCGAAACGCCCTGGCCGCAACAGCGCTGGGTCGAGGATGTCCGGCCGGTTTGTGGCGGCCAGAACGATGATGTTTGTGTTCGTGTCGAAGCCGTCCATCTCGACCAGGATCTGGTTCAGTGTCTGCTCTCGCTCATCGTGGCTGCCCCCTAGACCGGCGCCACGTTGACGGCCTACCGCATCGATCTCGTCCACGAAGACGATGCAAGGCGCGTTGCGCTTCGCCTGGTCGAAGAGGTCGCGGACGCGGGACGCGCCCACACCCACGAACATCTCGACAAACTCGGAGCCGCTGATCGAGAAGAAGGGAACGCCGGCCTCACCGGCAACCGCCTTAGCCAGAAGCGTCTTCCCCGTGCCCGGAGGCCCCACCAGCAGCACCCCATGTGGGATGCGTGCTCCCAAAGAGGCAAACTTCTCCGGGAACTTGAGGAACTCGACGACCTCCTCCAGCTCTTCCTTAGCCTCGTCCACTCCGGCGACGTCCGCGAAAGTCACATTCGTCTTACTGCCGCTGAACATGCGGGCGCGGCTCTTCCCAAAGCTCATTGCCTGTGAGTTCGAACCCTGGGCCTGCCGCAGCATGAAGATAAGGATGGCGCCGAAGATGATGAACGGCAGGAAGTTGAGCATAAGCGGCAGCCAGTTGCCCCACTTGCTGGGCTCCTTGACCTTGATGTCGATGTTCTGCATCTGGGTGGAGGAGACGCCGGCGTTGTTGAGGACTTCGTAGATGGTGGTGCCGCTTTCCTTGCGCGACTTGTACTTCTGGGAGTCGCCCTTCAGTTGGACGGTCAGGTTATCGCCGTTAACCTCTATCGACTGCACCTCGCCTTGCTGGGCCAGCGTGATGACGTCTCCGATGTCCTTAGTCTCGGTGCCCGAAGAGCGCGGTGCCAGCAGGGACCAGACAATCGCGACGACGGCTACCACGATGAGAAGATAGATGAAGGTGTTTCGCATCCAGCGGGTTCCCATGGCGACTCCTGATTCTTATCCGGGCTGGACCCGGCGAAGACGTTTTCTTTCCGCTTCGATTATATCAGACCTCAGGATGGACGGAAAGGCGGCTCTGCCCGCCTCTCCTGGGCATACCTCTCCCTTGCGGCCCTGAACTGATTATCGGTCTATCTCTTCTCTTCGCTACTAGGGAGATCACTCAAGCTTTCTCGTCTGACGCTAGAACGCCGGCCTGCGCCCAGTTCTCGCGGTCGACGTCCTCGAAAACGACAATCGTGGCATCCGGTGTCGTGTGGGCGATATCGCATACCAACTCGGTGATGGCCCGCGCCAGCTCTTGCTTCTGGGCGTGAGTCCGCCCCGTCCACATCTCAACTCGCACGATAGGCATTTCCGCTCTCCTCTCTTCTGCTTGTGCTTCGATGACGGGGCCGATCATATCACAATCGTTCGGTCGACTCGTAAGACCGGCGCTGCTCCGCCTTTACGACCCTCGCCCGCTGTGCTAGCATCCTCCTAGTGAGAGCAGCCTCTGTCACCGACGCGAGGGAAGAGATGCGGCGCTATCCGACCTTCCAGAGGGAAGCGGCCCTATGGCGCGCCGGCTTCCGACTTGTCGCTGGCGTTGACGAGGTGGGCCGTGGCCCTCTCGCCGGGCCGGTCGTTGCTGCTGCTGTCGTCCTCCCTCCCCGCTCGCGTTTCCCCTGGCTCGCCGAGGTCAACGACAGCAAGCTCCTGACTGCCGCCAAGCGCGAGCGTCTGGCCGGGTACATCCGCGAGAAAGCGCTCGCCGTCGGCTTTGGCTTCCAGTCCCCCGATCGTATCGACGATCTGGGCATCGCCGTCGCCAGCCGCCTCGCCATGGCCCAGGCCCTCGCTGCCCTCGACCCGGCTCCCGACTACGCCCTCATCGACGCCTTCACCATCGCCGGCCTTGATCTTCCTCACGAGGGGATCATCCACGGCGACGCCCTCTGCCTGTCCATCGCCGCTGCCTCCATCGTTGCCAAGGTCGAGCGGGACAGACTGATGCTGACCTACGACGAGGTCTACCCGCAGTATGGCTTCAGCCGCCACAAGGGCTATCCCACGCCGCAACACCTGCGTGCCCTCTCTCAAGTCGGCCCCAGCCCCATCCACCGTCGCTCCTTCGCCCCCGTGCGCGCCTGCTTGGGGTGCCAACCGGCGGAGGCGTTGCCGTGAGCGGCGAGAAGCGCAGCCTCGGTCAGTTCGGCGAAAGGATAGCGGCCGCCCGCCTCGAGGCTGAAGGCTACCGCATCGTCGATCACAACTTCCGTTGCCGGGAAGGAGAAATTGACATAATAGCCCAGAAGGGGGTGTGCCTGGTCTTTGTTGAGGTTCGCGCCCGCCGCGGCGACGCGATGGGCAGCGCTGCCGCCTCTCTCACTCCATTGAAGGGCGCCCGCATCACCGCTGCCGCCGAGGCCTACTGCCAGGAGCGCTCTGACCTGCCGGAGGAGCGCCGCATCGACGTGATAACCATCGACCTCTCGCCGGAAGGGCGCGTTCTCCGAGTGGACCATATCGAGAACGCCTTCGCCGGCGACGAGCTCCCCAGCTTACCGTCTCGCTAGGGTCCGATGTTCAAGCTATCCTCTTTCCGAATCAGGGTCTTCCGGGAATGCCGCCGTCGCTATAAGTACCAGTACGTCGAGCGTATCCCCACTCGGCCCAACCCCTACAACACAATGGGCGCCCACGTCCATGCTGCCCTCAAAACGTTCTTTTCCATCGAGGCGCCGGAGGAACGCACCGCTGATCGGCTCGTCGACCTCCTGCTCGAAAGCTGGCAGCACAACCGCGCCGGATTCAGTGACCTCGCCGACGAGGAGCGCTGGCGCCAGCGCGCCCTCGCCCAGATGCGCACCTTCGCCCAGACGCACGACCTGGCGGCGCGGCCCCTCCTGCTCGAAGGCTACTTCGAGGTGCCGATCAATGAGCGCCTCGCCCTGCTCGGCCGCATCGACCGCGCCGACGAAGATGACGGCGGGCTCCACATCATCGACTACAAGACCGGCCGCCGTCCCCAGGATGTCGACGCTGACCAGCTTCACCTCTATACTATTATCTTGGAGCGGAGCCTCGGTCGTCCTGTGGCTCGCGCCTCCTATCTATATCTGGACGACGGCAGCGCCTGGACGGTCACGCCCCAGCGCCCGCAACTAGACGAAAGCCTCGCCATGACGGTAGCTACCTACGAGGAGATGCTGGCGGAGCGGGCATATCCCACCGACGTCGGCAGGCACTGCTCCTTCTGCGACTACCAGGCCATCTGTCCGGCGAGGGAAGAGATCGTCGGCCGCCGTCTCGTGGAGGGATGGTAGAACGGCATATGCCTATCTACGAGTTCCACTGCAACTCGTGCCGCAGTCGGGTGAACGTCTTTCAGCGCCGCATCGACTCACCTGTCGGTGCCGTCTGCTCCAAGTGCGGAAGCGGCGACCTCACGCGGCTCGTGTCCCGCTTTGCCGTCGTCCGCGGCGAGGACGCCATGCTCGACTCTCTCGACGACGACTCGCTCCTCGGCGGCGTCGACGAGAGCGACCCTAAGAGCGTCGCCGCCTGGGCCCGCAAGATGAGTTCGCGCTTCGGCGAAGAGATTGAGCCTGAGTTCGACGATATGATCGACCGCATGGAGGCCGGTGAGATGCCGGACGACCTCGACGCGGGCGACGATGGTGACCTTTCACTCGGCGAAGGGTAAGGGAGAGGATTCAGGGAGTCAGTCATGCCTATCTACGAGTTCAAGTGTCAGGACTGCGATCGCCTGACCAGCATCTTCGTCCGAACGCCTAATTCTGAGTACGAGTCGGTCTGCCGCCACTGCGGCGGCCGTAAGCTTTCGCGCGTCATCTCCGGCTTCGCCTATCACAAGTCCGAGCAGACGATACTGCAGGAGTACGGCTCCGAGCCCAAGCGTCTTGAAGACTACCGCGACCCTCGCCAGATCGGCCGCTGGGTCGAGCGCAAGTTCGAGGAGATGGGCGAAGAGATCCCTGAGCCGACCCGCAAGATGATCGATGCCGCTCGTGAGGGCGAACTACCGGACCAGATCAAAGACCTTTAGTCAACTTGAGGAGGGCAGTGTGGAGAACGTCGGCCGTGAACTAGAAGCGATAGTCGATAACATGCGCGCCGATTTCGGGGCCCGGCACGCCGCCCGTGAGGAGGGGCTCTCCCGTTGCCGCACGGCCCTGCGCCATTCCGCCAACGCCATTCGTGCCGTCCACCGTGGCGAGTTCGCCGCTGCTGAGGAACTGCTGGCTCAGGCGTCCGAGTTGCTGGCTGGGGCTCTGGTCGCTCTCCGCGACCATCCCTCCATCTTCCATGCCGGCTTTGTCCACGATGCTCAGAAGGAGTACGCTGAGGGCTGCCTAACCCTGGCCATCATCGCTGGCCGTTCGCTTCCGACCCCACAGGCGCTGGGTATCGAGTACAACGCCTACCTCAACGGCCTCGGCGAAGCCGTCGGCGAGCTGCGCCGCCACCTTCTCGACCGCCTGCGCGCCGGCGACGTTGAGCACTGCGAGAACGTTCTCTCCGCCATGGACGACATCTACAGCGTCATCGTCACCTTCGACTACCCGGAGGCGATCACCAGCGGCCTCCGTCGCACCGCCGACGCTGTCCGCGGCATCCTCGAGCGCACCCGTGGCGACCTGACGATTGCCGTCCGCCAGCGCGACCTCGAACGCAAACTCGACGAGTTCGAAGGCCGCCTCTAGCCCGCGACGGTGTATCGTGGGGCGGGCATCCTGGCCGCCCTGCGGCTTCTTCTATACGCTCACCTATTCGAGGCTGAACGGCGGGTACTCGTCGTGCAGCAGCAGCCAGTAGCTCTCCACCCTCAAGAACCAGCGGGTGACCCCTTCTCCAAACCGCCAGAGGCCGTCCGGATAATGGCCCGTGAAGAGAATCGCGAACCAGCCGATGACGGCGGTGACAGCCCACGCGATCCCGACGAACAGCATCACGATCAACTGGGGGATGATCAGGATGAAGCGGAAGCCCACCGTCCAGCGGTTGCGGTTCTCCGTCACTGCCTTGAACTCCGCCGTAACCGGGTACTCTCCGTCGCCGAAAGGAGGATACTCATCGCGGAGAAGCGACTCGTAGGCCAGCGCTCGGGCCCGCCAGCGCAGGTAGAACTGCTGCAGCGATATGATGTCGGCGTTCGCCTTCCCGGTGAACACAATGATGAACCAGTTGATGACCGCTTCGACGACGGCGACCACCCCCAGGACGCTCGTTCGCTCGCCAGGCGTGCTGACACCCACGCCCGGCCCTCCCACCAGAAGTATGTGAGGGATAGCCAGGATGATCCGGAACGCCGTGGTCAAGCGGTTCCGTTTCTCCTCCTGAGGGTTCACCTGATAGCTCGTGGGATACGTGTCCATCCTGTCCTCCTTGGCTAGATGCCGCGCGAAAGGGGCGCTTGATGACCTTCCCCCGATGCTACGCCTTCGGCGCTCGCCCTGCAAGATAGCGTTCTCGGTCGGGTTTGGCTTCCATACGATCCCCCCTCTATGATTCTTGTTGGCCGCCCTCTCCGAATGCTACAATAGAGATTCGGCCAGATACGATCTTTCGCCTTGGAGAGAGCACGTGCCGCTCGACGCCATCATCGTTCGCGGGGCCCGCGAGCATAACCTCAAGAACATCGATGTCTCCATCCCCCGCGACAGGCTCGTCGTCATAACCGGCCTCTCCGGCTCCGGCAAGAGTTCGCTCGCCTTCGACACCATCTATGCCGAGGGCCAGCGCCGCTACGTCGAGTCCCTCTCCGCCTACGCCCGCCAGTTTCTCGGCCAGATGGAGAAGCCCGATGTCGACTACATCGAAGGGCTCTCCCCCGCCATCTCCATCGACCAGAAGGGCGCCAGCCGCAACCCTCGTTCCACCGTCGGCACTCAGACCGAGATCTACGACTACCTGCGTCTCCTCTT
>Ga0315273_10005424_pt1 | contig 15767 bp, 39 predicted proteins | sample YL17G02_0_MG_FD_205753 | JGI IMG/M metagenome (GOLD analysis project Ga0315273, IMG submission 205753) | Sediment microbial communities from Yellowstone Lake, YNP, Wyoming, USA - YL17G02_0 | ecosystem: Environmental > Aquatic > Freshwater > Lake > Sediment | place: USA: Wyoming | collected...
TATGCTTGCTGCTTCTCTACGCTCTTTTAATCGAAAGGTAGCTAGGTATGAGGCAACGAGATAGCCTAGAAGTGGAGTCGTTCATCCTGCTTAAGGTTGCACGCGCAGCCATTCGCATGAAGCACAGCATCGCGGCAGAGCGGGAGCTTAACGACGTGCTGCCTACGCTAGAGAAGGCGTTTTGGCAGAAAGTACAGCAGGGCGAGCTACCCGACCAAGCCACTGCTGCCAAGGTCTTCGCGGAGGTTGTCGGTGAGTAAGGTACGCATCTTAGACTTTGACATTGAGAATCGGCCGCTGAGTTACTTGGGGTCGGACTTCACTACGTCGGACATCACGGTCATCGCGTGGGGTTGGGTCGGTAACGGTACCGTGAGCGTTGGGTTCCAGGAACTTAAGGCAGGGTCCAGCGAAGAAATGCTGCTGTCTTTTTGCAAGGCGTACAACGAGGCAGACATCGTGACCGGGCACTACATCCTGGGCCACGACCTGCCCATCATCAACGGTGCGCTGCTCGAATTTAACCTGCCGCCGCTCGGCCCCAAGATGGTCAGCGACACGAAGGTTCATCTGATTGGCCGCAAGGGCGTGAGCGCGAGTCAGGAATCGCTGGGCGCTATGCTTGGCCTGACGAACCAGAAGTTTCAGATGGACCAAGTTAAGTGGCGCAGTGCTAACCGGCTTGAGCCGGACGGCATCAAGATTGCCATTGAGCGGTGTGTCTCGGATGTGGTCGAGCACATGGAAATGCGGGCTAAGCTCGTAAAGTTGGGCTGGCTTAAGCCCCCGACTCGATGGGATGGCGGCGCTAAGGCGTCGGGTTACGTGCCATGACCGACCGCCTAATGCAAGAGATACTTGACGTGCTGGAAGTGATTGCGTATCCGCCCTACGAACAGTGGGGTAACAACCCGCGCCGAAGAATGTGGCCGAGTGAGGACTCCATCCTTCGGGCGCGGGCTCTATACGAAAAGCTTAAAGGGGCAATACATGATTGACTATGAGTTAGTGGTGCAGGACCAATGGCACGGCGAATACCACGAGGACGGAAAGTATCCTGACGAGTATTGGGTCTATGTGGTTCCGGTGGATTCTATGCCATATAAAAATCTAGAGGAACAGGCTGTTGCGCGCGTTAAGTTCAGCGGCGAGCTATGGAGGCAGATGTTCAATGGTGGCTGATAACTTCGAGGTAATTCGCGCGGGCATTCGCGTTCTTCAAAAAGGGGTCACGCACAACGACAAAAAGGAAACCGTGACTCGAACTGTCGTCACTCTTAATAGAGTGCTCGACGAAATCGAGCGCGAGCTAGTCCAGGCGAAGGGCGACGTAGAGAGGTTGGTATGATTCTACCAGGTTCAGCAAATAGTCAGGTCCCGCCAGAGATGCGGGACGAGATTTTCCGGGCTCAGATTACCCAGGCGCTCAGTGCCATAGGCGGGCAACTTGACCTGCTTATCCAGCTTGAGTGTGGTTACCTGTCACGCAAGAAGATGAAGGACTGGTTCATCGAAGTCAACAAGGCCAGTGGTATTGGGGACAAGGCTACGTTGGCTGAGGCTGAGGGCCAGCCCCATGCTGAGGGCGGAAACGTGACTGCTGATTTAGTCGAGGCAAATTTGCTAGATGACGAAATGCGTGCTAAGATAGAGGCGGCGGCTCAGGAGTTCGAGGGGGCCGACCTAATGGAAGAGCAGATGGCGCTAGACTAGGAGTGATTGTGACTGAGGACAAGGAATATCTACCTGGCTTTATCCTTCAAGCATACACTTTGAGGCTAATTTCCCGGCGTACGGCTATCGAAAAACTTGGTATAGTAAAGGATGTGGACGAAGAGCTTAGGCGAATTTTCCTCGAAGACCTACGCTGGGCTTGACAGGCCTAGTCTAGTGTGATATACTAGAAGTCCGAGCGAGGGCCGCTGTCCTTTAGCTCGGATTATGTGGCGTTGGTCTATCGGAATGATTGGTCGTTGCCAACGACTAGAGGCGAGTTCGATTCTCGCACGCCGCACCGGAGCCATTACACGGACGCCGTATAGGACCGAGCCGAAGACGCTCCGATTTACTAGGGTACACTAACGGTAAGTGAACGGACTCTGAATCCGTTGATGGAGGTTCGAATCCTTCCCTTAGTTCGAGGCCAGCGCGGAATGCTTAGCGGCTGAACGCGCGGCTTGATGCAGATAGAAGGTCCCCGCAATGGACCATCTGCACGACCCGCTTTATCGAAACGTACGCAGGGGGCAACCGGCCTGAGTGTACGGAGTAGGACGGGCTTAGCGGCTCGGAGCATGGCTTAGCGGCCTACGGTCGGTGTTGCCGAAACTAAACTATTGCGTTAGTCTAGTTGCTAGGCGACTCGGGGTATAGACGAATCCCCGTTGGCTCTGGCCCCACCTTTGCGCCTCTGCCCCAATTGGTAGAGGGACCGGCTTCAAACCCCGGTGGTTGTGGGTTCGAATCCCACGGGGCGCACGTTACAGAAACATGCAGCGAGTCGCAATCGTCAAAGAAGTTGTTATGTAACCACCGGGGTTTCGGCCCCGTATTTGCGTCTCTAGCCCAATTGGTAGAGGCATCCGGTTTAAGCCCGGAGTGTGAGGGTTCGAATCCCTCGGGACGCACGCCGCTCGTGCTGGGCACATTGAAGTCTCCAAAACTACGAGTGCAGGGTTCAATTCCTTGGAGCGGTGCGCGTCCTGGGCATGACACAAACTGCCCGCATGTTGGTCAAGTCCCACGGTGGGACAACTGCCTGTAAAGCAGTCGTCGATGACATACGGGGTTCGACTCCCTGGGCCAGCACGGGGAAGTAGCTCATTTGGTAGAGCGCCTGGCTTGCAACCAGGAGGCGGCGGGTTCGAAACCTGTGTTCTCCACGGTCCTATCGTCTATTGGTTAGGATACCGCCCTCTCAAGGCGGTGAACGGGGTCCGAATCCCCGTAGGACTACGTAACGTGACAAAGGGTGCGCTTGGGTCCTGGTCACTTGACGCCAGGCACGTTACATATGCGCTGCTGGTGGAATTGGCAGACACGCCAGTCTTAGGAACTGGTGCTCGAAAGGGCGTGAGAGTTCGAGTCTCTCGTGGCGCACTTGCAGGGGGGTATCCTTCTGTGCTATAATAGAGTACGAGGTTCCTTCGACTATCGGAAGGTCACCTGGCTTTCAACCAGGGAGGTACGGGTTCGAATCCCGTAGGAACTACTGCGGTTTGGAGAATCGGTTATCTCGCGGGCCTCATAAGCCTGAGACAGTGGGGTCAGCACCCACAACCGCTACGGGAGTTTAGGGGAGTCAGGTCGTCCCCGTCACCCTGTCAAGGTGAAGAACGCGAGTTCGAATCTCGTAATTCCCGCGCACGGCTAGCTCAATTAGGAGAGCGCCTGGTTTACACCCAGGAGGCACGGGGAGCAAAGCCTCGGCTGTGTACGCCTTGTTAGTGAATCGGACATCACGGGTGGCTTCGAACCACCAGAGCCGGGTTCAACTCCTGGACGGGGCACGGGCTACTGATGTCAATGGTAGCATAGCTGGCTCTTAACCAGACTGTGAGGGTTCGAATCCTTCGTGGCCCACGCGGCATTGATGTAATGGTAACATCTGACGCTTCCAACGTCAAGCTGTCGGTTCGATTCCGACATGCCGTACTGAGTACGACCCATCTGGTTGTAGGGGCGTGTCTGATACACACGTACAGCAGAGTTCGATTCTCTGGTACTCAACGTCGCAAGTTACATAAGTCCTCACAAGGGCCGTGGCCTCTGCGGCATCATGTGGGTATGGCGTAGTGGTAACGTGAGGGCTTTGGAAGCCCGGCTCGGAGGTTCGATTCCTCCTACCCGCACTGTGAGTGGAGCAGCCTTTGGTGTGCTGCGCTAGGTTGTGACCCTAGAGTCAGCGGGTTCGATTCCCGTCATTCACCCGGCGCTACGTTTGCATTCAAGCGCGTAACACGTAACATAGTCACCCCTAACGGGGTTAAGTGCAAACATATGGACCATTAGCTCAGAAGGTAGAGCAACCGGTTGAAGCCCGGTGCGGCGAGGTTCGATTCCTCGATGGCCCACTCTCGGCTAGCACAACGGTAGTGCGGGCGGCTGTTAACCGTCTCATCGAGGTTCGATTCCTCGGCTGGGAGCGGTGCAATAGTGCTAGTGGCAACACGCGCCTTTGGTAAGGGCGCATCCCAGGTTCGATTCCTGGTTGTACCTCTAGTCCAGTGTCCCATGTATGCAAATGCACCGGCGCTGGGCTGTATGGAAGGTAGGGGCCAGTGGTGGCCAACTAGGTTTGAACCCTAGCCTGCGGTAACACGTAAGCGTTCGACTCGTTTACCTTCCTCTCCGTGTTGGTGTTAACGGTAGCATACCTGTTTTGTAATCAGGTAGTTCGGGTTCGAATCCTGAACGCGGAACGCCTCGCTAGCTCGAAGGCAGAGCAGCGGTCTTTTAAACCGAACGGTGTGGGTTCGACTCCCACGCGGGGCACTGGCTCATAGCATAATGGTGAGTGCGTCGTTCTTATAAAGCGATGATTCGGGTTCGATTCCCGGTGAGCCTACGCCCCTGTCGTTCAATGGACAGGACGCAGACCTTCTAAGTCTGTCATCGGGGTTCGAATCCTCGTGGGGGCGCTCCGTGTTGGTGTAACGGTAACATGCCCCCTTCGTAAGGTGGTGCTGAGGGTTCGATTCCTTCACGCGGAACTCGCTAGTAGCTCAGTGGATAGAGCGCCGGATTCCTAAACCGGTGGTCGGAGGTTCGAGTCCTCTCTGGCGAACGGCCGGTTACTGCGCTCGACGGGGCGTAGGACGCATCCCGTATGGCCGTGGCACCTGCGCTCTAGGGCGTTCGTGCGCTACGTGTGACGGGTGACTCGCCTGGTTGGCTCGCCTGCGCCACCCGCTGTGACGGACAGCGGTAGAAAGGGCACATACTAGGATGTTCTAATGGTAGGATGTCGGCCTTTGAAGCCGAACGGTGGTGGTTCGACCCCATCTCCTAGTGCGGTAAGACCTATGATGGCCGCTTGTAAACGGTCTAGGGGCGGCGTCGTCTGGTTAACGACCTTACCACCATGGCACGGTGTCCGAGCGGTTAGGTCGGGCTCTGCAAAAGCCCTTACATGGGTTCGAATCCCATCTGTGCCTCGGAAGATTCGCTATAGGCAAGGCAAGCGGTTTGCTAAACCGTCGCCCTCTAATCGGGGTTGCAGGTTCGAGTCCTGTGTCTTCCGCTCAAAGTATAACCTAATATGGGAGAGTATATGACGAGCCGCCGAACCTGCGTATACTGCGGGAGACTGGCGGCTTTTCGCGTAGACTGCCATTGTCGGCATACGGCAGGAATGACTACCCCAATTGTCAAGGTTAAATCGAAACCGCACTACCACAAGAACTCCCTATTGGCCGAACTTACTAAAAGTTTTAGGACAGAGGAATAGAGAACATGGGAAAACGAGGACCGAAAGCGGGGGAGGGTGGTCGGCCTAGGACGAAAGACCCGGCGACCAGGAGTGACGGGTATAAGCGCGTCACAGTGGGACCCAAGGGTAAGGGCACTCAGGTCTTAGAACACCGCGCAAAGGCGGGCTTGGGTGGTACCAAGGGGAGTAAGGGAAAGGGCACCGTCGTAGACCATAAGGATGGTAACCGGGGGAATAATTCGAAGGGTAACCTGCGAAAGGTCAGCAAGGGTACCAATAACAAGAGGCGGAAGGGGTAACATGGGCCGGACGCAAACACACCAGCAAAAGAATGGCGGTCGGCACACGCTTCGAGCGAGTAAAATCCACGCCGACAGTCGTACACAGCGGGAACGTACTCGTGGCGATGCCGAGCGCGTAGCCCTCGCTGAGGAACTAGAAACGATTGATGCTATCCTGAGAGAGAACTACGACGGCCTGTTGAACTACAAGGCAGAATCCGGTGAGTAAGCCCCGATTCGACCACCTGCCAACCACCCTCTGCTGGTGTGCCCCACAAAGGTTTGAGCAAGAAGAGTACGAGTCCGAGGAAATCTTCCCCGGCATATTCCAAGTGACAACTTACCTTCACGTAATGCTGTATCATGTGGACAATAGCCTTGCTCCACGCGCTCACGGCAAGCCACGGAAGATACGTTACAGACAAGAATCGCTGTAAATCCACCATGCCCTCAGACTTCGAGCTTATTGAACGTATCCTCCGCAACTTTGTAGCCCCCATTAATCCGCGCGGCGCAGCCTTGGCAGCGTTGGCCAGGCTAAGAGACACCGGCCTTAGCCAAACCAACACGAGCAAGTAGTTTAGAACTCCATCCACTCGTCGGGGATGTTCTCCGGCCACGGGTCCACCGTAGGCTCACTCCCCTTGATGCGGTCAACGCGGTATGCTCGCACTCCCTCGTTGACATTCCAGCCATACAGCAGCGTGGCTCCCGCGTTGCTCTTCCGCAAGCTCAGAGGTACAATCGTCCTACGCCCGTCGAGGGAACTCTCCGAGTCGTAGTCGATAATCGTGCGCGTCTTGTCAATCAAGCACTGGCGCACCACTTCCAGCGTTTCCTTCTCCCCCTCGCTCAAATCCACGAAGCTTATTGTATTCATCCTCGCCTCCTATAGCCTTGGTCCACGGCCCGACCGTACTGACCAGGCGCTACCTCGATGAAGCCCATAGCGGCCCACTCTTCCTCCGCATTGGCCGTCTGCTTCTGCCATGCCTTTCTCACCTTGTTGCGACGGAGCCGGTGCTTGGTCCGGCTGCTCACTTTCCAGGTGATGCCGACGATGGCGGGCCAGAAGACGAACACAAAGAATATGATGCGTGGCACCACTTACAAAAGCCCGGCATCGTCAACCCAACAGGCCCAAGCCTTGCCCGCCGAGCAGTCAATCCCAAGGTCAAGTTCCAACCACTCTTCTAGAGCGAAGTTAAAGTCCTGGTCATCCAACTTAGCTTGCTCCCGGATGGCCTCAAGTTGTTTATCATCCATAGTTATGGTGATGTTCACGTTCGCGGTTACGTCTGTCATCGCTGCTCCCTTCGTTCGAGGGCGGTACGGGCTTGGTTGGTGATATCGGTTCGCAACGACACGCCGGGGGAAACGTATCCGTGGTCGAGGAAGTCCACTACGGCTTCCAGCGCCTCTCTCAGTCGAGTGTTCTCGGCGCGGAGGTCCCGGTTGTCGGTCGCTTCCATGTCGCGCTCTGCTCCGAGTTCCTCGACGTTCTCCTCTGCTGTACGTAGACGGGTTTGGAGGGAGCTAATCGCAACCTCGGCCTCGTCTAGCCCCTTCTCGAAGATGGAGTTGGCGAGTTTGAGGTCCGCGTTCCCGGCGCGGAGGGGAGCGAGCATCGACCGTTCCGCAGCGAGCAGCAGCTCCACCGTCTCCCAGCCGTGGTTCGATGCTTCCTCTGCTCTCGTTAGCTCGATTACTTTGTCCTCTGCTGTACGTAGACGGGAGAGGAGGCGGTCTAGGGCTGCACAGGTGGCGCAAGATGCCAGAAACGTGCAGTCCATACCTTGCTCGTGAGCGTGCTGCACCAACTCGATGTCACTCATCGGTCTCTCCTTCGAGGACTGCGCGGTCGGCCTTCAGCCGTGAGAACAGCACGTCTACGTCTACGTTCAGTCGAGCGTTCTCGGCGTGGAGGGCGTCCTCGCGTTCCAGACCCGCATCCATCAGCCCCTTCACGTCGGCGAGGGCTTTCGCTAGCTGCGTGCTCTCGGCCTCTGCTGTACGTAGACGGGATGCGATACGGTCTAGGGCTGCGAGCTTGGGGCCGCTGACGACTTCGGGCTGCCACACCAGCCCCGCTCTCACCATCTCTACATCTACGTCTTCGGGCTTTTGGCCCACCGACTGATGCCTGTACGGTGCGTACGCTGCACGGTTCATCACACATTCGCGGCAACGACCACACACACAAGGCGATACGTCATGTGTCATACTTCTTCTCCAATCTGAAAGAGTAGCTCGGCCAGGATTTCAGCCCTAATCCAGGTTGGGCAATCGGTGTCGGTAATGGCCCATCGCTCAGTCGGGTCGCCGCGCGCAACGTCTACTCGGATGCCCGTCCAAACATACACTGAACCAGTACAGTCATCCCACTGTTCCATTTCCACTTCTTCTATTGTCCAATCAGCCACGAGCCTCACGCTCCCTTCGTCTCTCAAGCTCACGTTGCAACAGGCCGGGCGGCAAAGACTCGCCCGACTTTATCACACGGTCCACTTGTGGCCACTGCCATGAGCGGCCACGAGCGGCAGCGAACCGGGCTCGAAGCTCAGCCACAGCGGCCTTGTCAGTACCCGCCTCTTTCATGGCACGCATGTACCATATCAAGCAGCGGTCGCCCAGCATACGACACAGGCCGCACTCATCCCAAGGGCTCTCGCTGCTGACGCTGGCATACTGGCAGCGAACACAGGTTGTGCTGATGTCTGCGAATATTACTCCCATGTTCGCCTCCCTTTACGATTTGACGATTAGTGTAGGGGCAGGCGTTGCACCTGCATGGTCACGGACGGCTCCGTTGTTTTCTAGCGCGTCTCCGTGGCGGGGGATTCACCCTAACCCGCACCGTTATCCGGCTGCCTCACTCGATTGGCTCCCCTACATACATGAAAGGTAGGCAGGTCCCGCGTTGACAAGTGTTAGCGGGCCGTATGTCCACTTCCGAGGCTTTCTTGCCCGAGCCCGAGTGGCCTAGTTCTCCTGCCTACGTGAAAGGGACCGGATGCCGGGCGTATCACCCAACACCTAACTAGTATCGCGGTCCCTAGTGGACCAGCCCGGATTTGAACCGGGTCACGGTTAAAGGGCGGGTGGATACTGCCAAAGATGGGATTCGAACCCACATCTTCCGGGGTCAGCGGGTTGTTGGCCGCGTACTATTGCCCGGACGCTCGACCTATTGAGCTACACTCACCCGTCCTGCTCGACCAGAGCTACTGGCCCTACCCTTGCCTAGAGGTACTGTCCTGGATGCTCGCGTTCAGCCTCCTTCGGCTTGTGCGTCACGGTAAATGGCACCGGAACGAACTCGCAACCTCTACCGTCAAGACCAACGACCGACATGGAGATAGCTTCAATTTCAGCTTCTCTCTCACTGTCAAAGGTCCCGAACGCCGCGTGTGTTTCCGTACAGACTACAATCCATTGTTCTTTCATAGGCTATCCTCCGGCCGCCTAGTAGGAATCTTACCATGAATTTCGCCATTGTCAAGCCTTTCCGTCGCATCCTTGGCAGAAACCGCCCCACATTTCAGGCGTCGTCCGAATCCGCCCACACTCTTCGCATCGCAACTCAGCCAGCTTGCGTGTACTGGCGGCGTCCTCAGCCAACCACTTTTTACCTTGGGCGGTACCGCCTAGTTGCTTGCGGTACTGCCAAGTGCTGACCACCTTGCGACTAGCATATCTTGCCAGCTTGTTATAGTCGCCCGACTCTTGAATCTCAAGCACTTCGTTCATGCCCTTGACCTTATATACCTTGTCAAAGATGTAGTCATTGTTGTGCTGCAACGTGAAACACCGGTCAAGGAATGTCCTAGGCTTAATAGCCTTGGTAAAGTAGTCATGTACCACGCTAGCGGCCGTTGACCAGGCTGGCCCACCCACCCGATATCTACTGCCCCTGTGCGGCCAGAGCGGGTCATTGAATACCTCGACACAATCAACGAACCATCTAACTGACTCGGGATTCAGGCTACGCATACGGGTCCAGATACGCCAGCACTTGCCACGCGAGAAGCGTACTTCACGGGCCGCTCGGATATAGCGTGTAAGTCCCTTCGGAATCTCGACCCCGTACTCTTCACATTCACCAGCATGGCGCACCTCACCACCCACTGCCATATCTAGGTAGGCCGAAAACTCACGGCCCATTGCCTCTTCGTACTGCCGCAGTGGCTCCACGGCAGGTCCGTAGTTATCGGCGACCATGCCTTCGAGAAGGTAAAAATCGGCGACGGCCTTGCACATATTGCGCTCTGTGTCCATGCCCAGACTGCGGAAGAACGGGAACGCACCTGTCTCTCGGTTCTCTTCATAGTCCAGGTCCTCTGGCGGCTCTAGCTCTTCGATACTACCCATCATCGGTCACCCCTTCCTCGTCCTCGGGTTGGGTCATCGGCACTTGCCACGACGTACAAAATACGTTGTCGGCCATGTATGGCAGCACCGTCTCGACAATCATCAGCACGTCGGGCATCACTGCCTCGTCATCAAGCTCGAACTCGCATTGCAGTACGTACCTCACTCGTCATCACCATCCTTGCTATCGCCAAGGTGAACCCACTTGTAGAGCAGCATCATGGCAAGAGTTATGGGCCACACTAAGATACCAAAGAAAACGAGGCCTATTGCCATAGCCTCATCTTCCTCGTCCTCCCATCGGATGACGGCACGGTACATACCGCGCGAAGCCAGCACGCCCACTGCGAAGTAAACCAGTACCCAAATCACGGCCGCTCACCGTTCTCGGCCATTAGCATGTAGTACGCACGGGCACCAAGCTCTACCGGCAGCACACTCCACCATTCATCAACCGGACCACACTCAGCAGGTCGCGCCTGACCATTGGTAATGATGCACGTCCAGTCCTTACTGTCCTCGTCGAACCCCTTGTCAATCACCGTGCATCCCCTTCCGTCTCGGCCCAATACGTACCCGTAATGGGGTCATACTCTCGGTTATGTGTCCGTGCTATGAAGCAATCACCATCATCCGGCTTGCACTCATCCGGCATGATGCAGGGTGCCAATGCACAATAGTCATCAAGAACTCGTTGGCGTACCGTATGCTCATTCGCCTCAATACCCCGAGCATTCAACTCAAGCCACTGGCGGTAGTCATCCTCGTCCTCGCTATAGCCCTGAGCATCGTAGACCATTTCATCTACTTGGTGCCCGTGTAGCATACCTCGTGGCCTCTCGTCACCATCTACCTTATCCCATTCGATACCGTCAGGCCACCACTCAATGCCACTGCCATCATCAGATGAGATAGTACGAGTCGATTGCGGGCCTGTACCCGCCATTGCTTTTGGGTCAGGTTCCTTGGTCACTATCTCCCACTCGCTAGTCTCTCGGTTCCACCGCTTTGTGTTGTAGAGTGGTGCCGGGATGGGCGTCAACTCCAAGTTAGCAAAAGAGGGGTTAGTCTCCTTCGCTAGCTGTTGAATGAACCGAGTTTGTGCGATACTTTCTACCGCCTTGTGGCAATACTCTCGACGTACCTTGGTAATCGCCTCGTTAGGATTCATACCCTGCATCACTAGCAGGCACGCAACCAGCGAGCCAGTGCGTCCATGCCCGCCGATACACCCAATATCCACAAACTTACCAGCCCCTAGTTCGCTAAGCATCCACTCGCAGGCCCGTTTGATTTCATCCAAGTTATCGGGCGCTGCATAGTCTTGCCACGGATAGATGATTACATCACCTGTAACCGGGCCCAAGAATGATGGGGTAAAGCCGGGTGATGTAACTATGCCGCTCACCCAATAGTCATCCAAGTAAAATCCGATGTCTGGCACTATTGGTTTCTGGCTCATCTTGTGAGCCTTCATGCGGTCACTCCATGCCGAAGCATGAACCACCAACCCATCAAGCAGGTCGATAGGCGTTTGCCAATGTTCGCACCAACGCTCATACTTCTTATATGCTGATGGAGTACCGCTGGGCAACTTGCTACCCCAGGATTGCTTATCCAGATTACTCGATACTTTCTTTAGCTCCTTCTGTGAGAATGGCTGACTCTTTCGATTGCCTCTGCTGCGCCGTCGATTACGGTTTCTTGCCATAGCTCACCACCTCTCTACTCACTAGTCCAATACTGCTCTCGGAGATTATCAAGTTGTAGTTGCCATCCAACAGCAGCAATCTTGCCCTTCCCTATCTCTTCTCTTAGCCTCGTTCTTGCTAGCTCAATCTTGTGGTGCCCTATCCATTGTTGCCCTTGTTTTGTGCTTCGGATAAAGGCAAACGCTTGCCAAGACTTACGCACTTGGTCCGATGCACATTCCAGTAATGATACCTTAGTGTCTCTCACTTTCAGGCTCGATACCGGCTTGGTGTAGTCCGTGCTGCGAGCTTGTAGCTCAAGCACTTGTTGTAGCTCACTTGTCTCATTATACACCTTGTTGAAAATGCACCCGCCATTGTGCTGCAATGACCAGGCCATGTTGATGAATACTCGCGCACTAATCGCGGCTGTCAAGTAGTCGTACAATAGGCCCGCTGCCGTGCCCCACGGCTTGCCGCCAAAGCCACCATCATGCCAGATGCTCCTATCGTTGAAGCAGTCCCGAGCCATCGCTACTGCCTCGATGCCGTGGATGTGGCGGATATGCACCCACTGGTCCCATGCTAGCGCCCGGTCATCGGTCCACATCTTGTCGCCGTGGCCAACCATCGTCCGCACCTTGCGCGCGAACTTTTCCAGTATCGGGTGCAGGCGGTCAGCCCAGTCATCATCGTTGCTGGCGCCACACGCCTGGCAGTCACCGCAGCTACAGTCGTACTCGTACTTGTCGTAACACCCACAATATGAAGTCTCGCATACCTCGTCACCGCACCCACAACCGGGGTCCTCGCAAGGCTCTTGCTCGCTCGTGTCGTCATCCACGTCCCCGCACCCACACCAGGAGTCCTCGCACTTTGTGTCACCACACCCACAGTATGAAGTGGTGCATAAGCTAGTGGCGCAACACTCGCCACACTCATCATCTCCACTACTATTTGAGTTGACGTGGAACACATGCCTTAGTTCACCGCCAACAGCGATGTCTAGGTATGCACTAAACTCTTTGGCCAGTTCAGTCTCATACTCAACTAGCTGCGCTTCTGCACTAGGGGACCCATCTGCGATTAGGCGCTCCAAGACATAGAAGTTAGCACATGCTTCGGGCAAGCTGAGCTTAGGGTTCAAGCCCGCCTTGAGCCGCGCAACCTTATGTGCTTCCCGGTCCTTATCCTTGCAGTAGCTATTGAATGGCATCGTCTGTATCCTCTATGTCGGGGAGTACGAAGCCCGCACCCCACATCATCAATGCCAATGCTTCTTTGGTTCTGTCTACTTCCGGGTCGCACCACCAGCATGTACCCTCACCATCTTTCGGTGGTATGTCAGCCCCGCAAAGTTTACACCATTCGCCCTCATCCATCGCAGCATTGAACGCTGCGTCTGCATCCTCTGCATCGTTACGCTCCATGCTCGCCGCCCTTCTCGCTCTCGGACCCCATCATAACACGGCCTCGCGCCGTGTCAAGTACCCAAAATCGGGGAGGTTCTGCCTCATATACCAAGGCTCAACTTACTAAAAGTTGTTGCCCGTACTACCCAATACTAGTGAATCTCGTTGCAATGTTCAGCACAAAGACCTAAGCCACACGTCAGGCTAGGTCCCATGCCGCACTCGAACGATTGCTCGAAGCCACCATTGGTTTCGACTATTCGTTCCAGTGTGCCATTGGCCCAGCATCCCATGCCCCGGCCATAGTTCTTTCGGCCGTGGTCGGCCAGGCATAGTATGTTCCATGCTGCTCGCTGTTCTGCTGTCTCACTCTCCATACTACACCCCTACGCAATCCTGTCCATCGACGTTGAGTAACAGTTGTGTCACAGTATCAAGCGTGTCTGCCATACACTCACCCCACACACGCACCGTGCCGCCCTTACCGTTGGCTACATCCTCGATAAGCTCAATCCATTCAGGGAACTCTGGCTCGTACGTTGGCTTATCCATCATCGCCGTCCTGAGAGGCGACCCAAAGTTCTAGGGTAGCAAGCTGTCGCTCCAAGTCAAGGCACTGTTGCGCCAAGCCCGCGATAAGGCGCACTGTCCTGTCGTACAGATTGAACTGCATCGTCACCGCAAACGGGTCCTTGGTGCAACGCTCAAGGAAGTCCTTGGTGAACGTAACGCTGTTGATGCCACGTTCCATTGTGTCCTCCTAGTCCCTGAACACGGCGTTCAAGCACACGCCGATGCCGATTAGAGCTACGCCCTTGGCTGCAATCGCAGCCCAATGTAACATCTGTGCCCACTGTCCGTGGTCCATGCTCACCGTCCCTTGTACTTGTCGATGTGATCTACTGTCAGGATGATACTTTCCTCGTTGTCGGATAGCTTAGCATCAACCCATACCATGCCAGGCCCGCCGTCGATGTAGAACTCCCACTGTGGGCCAGCTACCGTATCGACCAGGATAGACACCGGGTTACCATTGGCATCCCTAACCAACAGCCGCTTTGTGTTGGCATTCAATGCACGTTCACCCACTTCATCGACGTAACCAGCACGTTGTCGTAGTCTCCCGACTGCGCCTCTGCCAGATACGCCTTCTTGTCCTCAGACGTGCCACCAGCACGCCGAATCCCTCGGGTTACTGCGGCGAAGATGGCAAATGCATTGCCATCATTGCCACTAAGCTGCACATCTACATCGAACTTAGCCATGTTGCTCACCATCCTCGTATCGGGTTGCCGCAGCTTGTGCAGTATGGACGCTTGCGGCCTAACCGTACGCTGTCCATCCACACCACATTGCCTGTGCTGCCGCACTCATCGCACTCTGGCTCTCGCTCTTCGCCCATCATATCACGCCCTCTCGCGCCGTCAAGAGTGATTCTTTCTAGGACTTTAGACCTAGGCCGTGCCGCTGCCATTGGGACTTATGACGGATGCGTCCCCTGCCGCTGCCACTAGGCCTTATGACGGATGCGGGCCTAGGTCTAAAGGTTTGACTACCGGCCTCCAAGTCGTAAGACCGAAGCCAGGTAGTCAGTTGTGACTAGGGTTGTAGCGTGGCCCGATACCTCCCAAGGACACCCCTAGTCACAACTCACTACCCTCATGTATCGACAACTTGAAGACACGTATCTTGTGGTCATGGCCCTCTGCGCACCACTGGTCAGGCATCCAACGCTTGCATGTTAGGCAGTATGCTGCACTGCCATCGCACAGTATCTTGTGCATACTTATGCCTCGCAATCGTGGCCGTAGTACCACTCTTCGGCGGCATCCGCGTCCGTAAGGTCGAACACCCTGCCACATTCAACGCAGTGAGGCATCATCACGCTCATCACGCACACCAATCCTCTAGCGCCGCTTGCTCGCGCTCGTCTAGTGGGTCTTCGGCCAATGCCTCTGCTACGTACTCGTCCATCTCCGTGTCCAACCACCGGAGATAGAGCTTGTCCTCTGCTCGTTCCCAAGTCATAGCGTATCACGTCCCTCTCTACTTGGGCGTGGTCGGCTGCCCTCGTCAACTAGGATAACAGCCTGTTACCTGTTAGATGACCCAACCCTCTAGGATGTTACATTATGCCTAACCGTAGTGCTGGGCTAGGCTGTCCGTGGGAACAGTGTCCGTCTGGTTCGACGTTACACCCATCCTCGGTACTCATCACACCGCCGTCGCCCATGCCGTCAGCATCGAAGCTCTCATCGCCCCGTAGCTGGTCCTCGAATAGCTCGTCTAGCTCTTCGTACATGCTATCTCACCTCCCTTCGCTGTATAGTCGGCCTGTTGACCTATCTTTTCTAGCTCGATGTCAATAGGCCATCCTGGCACTAGCTAGGCGTGATGGGTTTCGTCGCATGGCCTAGGCTGGTGAGCCCACGGCGTAGCGTGAGCCTGCCTCCCGGTTCACCAGCCTAGGTCATAGGACGGTGGTGGCACGTTGCACGGATTCCGCAACCACCTAGTTAGGGCTACCGTTCACGGCGTCAAGTCCCGCGCCCCCAAGCTGTAGTCTAAAGCCTTCCAGTGC
>Ga0315273_10005425_pt1 | contig 15766 bp, 10 predicted proteins | sample YL17G02_0_MG_FD_205753 | JGI IMG/M metagenome (GOLD analysis project Ga0315273, IMG submission 205753) | Sediment microbial communities from Yellowstone Lake, YNP, Wyoming, USA - YL17G02_0 | ecosystem: Environmental > Aquatic > Freshwater > Lake > Sediment | place: USA: Wyoming | collected...
CGGGCGCTCGGCCGGGACCGGATGCTGCTTCTGCTGCAGCAGATCGGCGACGCCGAGGACCCGGGCCCCGATGGCCTCCGCACGATCGGCACGGTCGCCATCATCCGGCAGATCGCCAAGAACCCCGGCGCCATTCAGATTGTGGTGGAAGGCATCGCCCGGGCGCGCGCCACCTTCATCACCAGAACCGACAACACGCTGCACGCCGAGATCGAACCGCTTCCCGAGGAGCCGGCCACCGGCCCTGAAGTCGATGCCTACGTCCGCCGCCTGCGGGAGCTGAGCGAGAAGGCATTGACGCTGGCCACCGGCCTCTCTGCCGACATCAGGGGCATGGTGGCGGCTATCGACCAGCCGCTGCGCCTCTGCTACGTGATTGCCGGCATGCTCGACCTCAAGGGCGACGCCAAGCAGAAGCTGCTCGAGGAAGATCGGCTGGAGATCAAGCTGCAAACGGTGGCCAAGGAACTCGGTCGCGAAGTGAGCGTGCTCGAACTGAAAGGCAAGATCGAGACCGAGACCCAGCAGGAGATGAGCAACGCCCAGCGCGAGTACTACCTGCGTCAGCAGTTGAAGGCCATTCGCGACGAACTGGGCGAAGGCGAAGGCGCCGAAACCAGCGAGGTCACCGAGCGCATCAAGGGCGCCCGGTTGCCCGAGCATGTCGCCAAGGCGGCCGAGCGCGAGGTGAAACGGCTGGACCGGATGACGCCGGCCTCACCCGAGTACCACATGATCCGGACCTACCTCGAGTGGATCCTCGAGGTGCCGTGGTCGGTGACGACCGAAGACCGGCTTGATCCGATCGAGGCCCGGCGCGTGCTCGACGAGGATCACTACGATCTCGAGAAGGTCAAGGACCGGATCGTCGAGTACCTGGCTGTCCGCAAGCTCAAGGGCGACATGAAGGGGCCGATCCTGTGCTTTGTCGGCCCGCCAGGCGTCGGCAAGACCTCACTGGGTCAATCGATCGCCCGCGCGATGAACCGTAAGTTCGTCCGCATCTCGCTCGGCGGCGTGCGTGACGAAGCCGAAATCCGTGGACATCGCCGCACCTATATCGGCGCCATCCCGGGCCGCATCGTGCAGGGCCTGAAACAGGCGGGGTCGGTGAACCCGGTGTTCATGCTCGACGAAATCGACAAGATCAGCGTCGGCTACCAGGGCGATCCCGCCTCGGCGCTCCTCGAAGTGCTCGACCCGGCCCAGAACAATTCGTTCCGCGATCACTATCTCGAGGTCACTTGCGACCTGTCGCATGTGCTGTTTATCGCCACCGCCAACCAGTTGGGCACCGTCCATCCGGCGCTGCTCGACCGGATGGAGATGATTCCACTGACCGGCTACACCGACGAAGAGAAGCGCCAGATCGCGCGGCGCTACCTGATTCCGCGCCAGGTTGGCGAGCACGGCCTGCCCGTCGCGTCGGTCAATATCGAGGACGCGGCCCTGCTGCGGGTGATTGGCGAGTACACGCGAGAGGCCGGCGTGCGAAACCTCGAGCGGCACCTGGGCACGGTCTCGCGCAAGGTCGCCGCGCGCGTGGCAACCGCCAATACCGACGTGACGGCGATCGCGCCGGGCGAGATACTGGCGACGGTTGGCGTGGACGATTTGCACGGCTACCTGGGACCGCCGAGGTTCCGCCGCGACGTCAAGTTCCGGACCGCTCGCCCAGGCGTCGCGACGGGCGTGGCCTGGACCGAAAGCGGCGGAGATGTGCTCTATATCGAGGCTGCGCTGATGCCCGCCGGTCACGGCCAGATCACGCTTACCGGCCAGCTCGGCAGCGTGATGCAGGAATCCGCTCGCGCCGCCGTCAGCCACCTCCGCGCGGCGGCCGAGGAGCTGGGCCTGCCAGCGGATCTGTTCAAGAAGAACGATCTCCACGTCCACGTGCCTGCGGGCGCCATCCCCAAGGATGGCCCCTCGGCGGGCGTGACGATGGCCACGGCGATCCTCTCGGCGATTCGCAGGCAGCCCGTGCGCTCCGACGTCGCGATGACCGGTGAGATTACGTTGAGCGGCGCCGTACTGCCGGTTGGCGGCGTCCGCGAGAAGGCGTTGGCGGCCCGGCGCTACGGCATCACGACCTTCATCCTGCCCGAGCAGAACGCCGTGGACATCCCCGACTTGCCCGAAGAAGTCCGCCGCGACATGACGTTCGTCCCGGTGACCTCGCTCGACGAAGTGCTCGCGCTGGCGCTGCCTCCGGCAGAAGCGCCTCCACCGAAGCCCGAGGCGGCCGCGGCCGCTCCAGCCGAGGCAGATGATCCGGAGGCCGCCGACCAGCCCGGCCCCGCCACGCAGCCTGCGTCGGCTCTTGTGCAGACAGCCAGCCCGGATCCGTCAGACCGGTGAGCGAACGGCCGCCTGACCCAGTCCGCGGCGGCGCCCGCGTCATCGCATTCTACATTTCCGGGCACGGCTTCGGTCACGCGTCGCGGGTGATCGAAGTCGTCAACGCCGTGGCGGCGCTGGCGCCATCGACGACCATCATCATCCGTACCGCGGCCGCCAGGTGGCTGTTCGACGTGACGCTTTGCGCCGCGGCCGAGTGCCACCACGTCGTCTGCGACGTCGGTGTCCTGCAGACCGACAGCCTGCATATCGACATTCCGGGCACGATTCGAGAAGCGTCCCTCTTTTACGCCGGCCTTCACGATCGGGCAGAGGACGAAGCCGCATTCCTTCGCCATCGACGCGTCGATCTGGTTGTCGCCGACATGCCGCCGCTCGCGTTTGTGGCTGCCGACAAGGCTGGCATCCCTTCGGTAGCGATGGGCAACTTTACGTGGGACTGGATCTACAGCGGCTACCCGGAGGTTATGGCGGCCGCGCCGGGACTGGTTCCGACGATTCGGCGCTCACACGGTCTGGCGTCGCTGGTGGTGCGCCTCCCGATGTGGGGCGGCTTCGAGGGGTTCGGCTGCCCCGTCGTCGATGTGCCATTTGTGGCACGGCGCTCGTCTCGCGACCCATCAGAGGTGCGCGCCAGGATTGGCGTGCCAGATGGTGATCGCATGGTGCTCGCCTCGTTCGGCGGTCTCGGAATCGCTGGATTAAGTCTCGAGCCAGTCGCCCACGCCGATGGCTACACCGTCGTGACCACCGGGCACGCGCTCGGACTGACGGGAGCCCTTCCCAGCCGCGTGGTGCTCCTCGACGATGCGGAGGTCTACGCCGCCGGATTGCGCTACGAGGATCTCGTGCGCGCCGCCGACGTCGTTGTCACCAAGCCCGGGTACGGCATCCTGGCCGAATGCCTCGCCAATGGCACCGCCGTGCTTTACACCTCTCGGGGCCATTTCGTGGAGTACGACGTCATGGTGGCGGCCATGCCCGGCTTTCTGCGATGCCGGTTCATCGATCACGACGATCTCTACTCGGGGCGCTGGCAGCAGCACCTCGATCGATTACTGGCACAGCCTGCCCCACCGACCCGCCCCGCCACCAACGGCGCCGACGTCGCCGCGAGGCACATCCTGAGCCTCCTGGAAGATGGGGTCTGACCCGATTTTCCGGGCCAGCCTGGTTTTCGAGTACTATTCGCCGACAGTCACCACATTCCAGCAATCCAAGGAGACACACTGATGGTTTCTCGCCGCGATTTCCTGTCGGTGGCCGCCGTCTCGGCGGGCGCCTCGCTTGCCCCCAGCCTGGCCGACGCCCAGCCGGCTGTGCAGCCGCCGCTCCCGCCGTCGATCGCTGCGCTCACGTCGGTGAGAAGCCGCGCGAAGCCGATCACCAACGACGAGCGCCAGGCGCGCATCGACAAGGCCCGCAGCCTGATGGCAGCCAGCAAGGTTGACGCGGTGATGCTGGCCGGCGGCACCTCCACGGTGTATTTCACCAACGTTCGCTGGTGGTTGAGCGAACGGTTTTTCGCCATCATCCTGTCGGCCAAAGGCGATCACTTCGCCGTCTGTCCGGCCTTCGAGGAAGAGCGCGCGAGAGAACAGCTGACGGCAGGCCCGCTCGGACCGATTCCGGTGCTTACGTGGAACGAGCACGAGAGCCCGTACGCGCTCACCGCCAGGGGATTGAAAGATCGCGGCCTCAGCACGGCAACACTCGGCATCGAGGAAACCGTGCGGTGGGTCTTCAGCGAGGGCATCGCGAAGGCGGCCCCGGCACTTTCCCTGGTCAGCGGCACGCCCATCACGGCCGGATGCCGCGGCGTCAAGACGGCGCACGAGATTGAGTTGATGCGGCTCGCCGCCGACGTCACGTTGAAGGCCTATGCGGCGGCGTGGAAGGCGCTGAAAGAAGGGATGACGCAGAACGACTTTGCCGGGCTCGTCTCAGCGGCGCATGCCAGACTCGGCTTCCAGGGCAGTGCCGGCGTGCAGACGGGCATCTACTCGGCGCTGCCCCACGGCTCGGTCACGCCGCAGGTCGTCCGCGAAGGCACGATTCTGCTGATCGACGGCGGGTGCAACATCGAGGGCTACAGCTCTGACATCAGCCGCACGTTTGTGCTGGGCAAGCCGACTGACAAGATGAAGAAGGTCTTCGACATCGTCCGCCGCGCGCAGGATGCGGCGCTCAAGACGGCACGGCCGGGGCTGCCGGCCGAGGCTGTGGACGCGGCCGCGCGCAAGGTGGTCGAGGACGCGGGGTATGGCCCGAGCTACAACTACTTCTCGCATCGCCTCGGGCACGGGATGGGGATGGACGGTCACGAATGGCCGTATCTGGTAAAGGGCAACACCATGCCGCTCGCACCCGGCATGACGTTCAGCAACGAACCGGGCGTCTACATCCGCGGCGAGTTCGGCGTGCGCACCGAGGACGACATGCTGATCACGCCGGCCGGAGCGGAGCTGTTTACGCCCCAGGCGCCGTCGCTGGAAGATCCGTTTGGGAGCGGCACGCCGCTCGCGTGAGTCGGCGCCTCAGAGTTACTTGACCGCGCGGTAGACGAAGGCGGGCGGGATGTTACGCCAGATGGTATGCGTGGCGGACACCTCGGAGAACTCCGCGCGCAAGCGATTCCGAAAGCGTCGCCCCAACGGCCAGAACAGGCTCCCAAAGTAGGCGAAAGTGACGAACCGGCCGCCGGGTTTCAGCGCATCGTGCGCGGCCGCCAGCATCTCGTCTTGCCGTGCGGGCGTGAACGACGAGAAGGGCAATCCCGAGACGATGCAATCGCAGGAGTCCTGGCCGCAGGCCTCGAGGTGCGCGCGCACGGACACCGCGGACCCGTGAAACACCTTGACGCCCGGGCACCGTTTGCGCGTGGCGGCCGCAAACGACGCGTTCGCCTCGATCGCGAAGAACGTCGCGCCCGGATCGATCTTACGCAGGATCACTTCAGTAAAGGCGCCGGTTCCCGGTCCGAACTCAAGGACGACCGAGGCCCGGTCGAGCCCCGCGGCATCGGTGATGAGCTCGGCCAGGCGCCAGGAACTCTCGGCGACAGCGCCAACAGACGTCGGCCTGCGCACGAACTCGCCCAGCATGTGAAATCTCTCCATCTTCGGATTCTTCCGCTTACACGACACCGTCGATGGCGCCTTGCCGCGCGTCAAGACTGGGTCCCGTCGCGCCAACCTGCACACCTGGAACCAGGGGCCTGATCGTTGCCATGATATCCCGGTTTGGGCGGCAGCTGGCTCGTCCGCACGCCCGCCCATCCCGGTCGACACGCCGCAGGCGTCGAAAGGGCATCGGCGTGCCACGCCCTCACGTCTCGAGGCGCTCGTATTTCCACGTGTCGAGGTCGATGAGCAGGTACGACTGGCCCACCGGACCGAGTCCAATCGACCGGACACCCTGTCGCACGTCGTCGCGATAGACGTGGTGATGCCCGGACAGATGCATCCTGGGGCGAACCGAGGCGAGCACCTCGTTGATCGGCGTCTTGCCGACATCCTGCCTGCGCCCGCGCACCTCCATGTGAAACGGCCTCGCCGCTTCGTGAGACACGAACAAATCGATACGGCCGAGCGCCCGCAGGGCATCCACCTCGGCGCGCAGAAAGTGCCGGCGCTTGTCGTCCCGGGCCATCGTCGGGAACCCGCCAGTCGATGGCGCCAGCTTCGGACGCGGGATATCAGCCGGCGCCCTGTGGTACCACGTCGGCGCCATCGTGCCACCAAGTCCCGCCACGATGATGGGGCCAACCTGGGTCGCCACACCGTTAGGGATGTAGTGCAGGTTGGGCAGCGGCACGCGCGTCGCCGCGACCAATCCGGCCACGAACTCGAGGTTGTCGTTGTTGCCCTTGATCCAGTAGAGCGGCGAGGGCGGAGACTCGTAGACGCCGTTGGCGTCGGCAAGATCACCCACCGACACCCAGCAGCCGACGTCGGGATGGCGGTGCATGATCGCCCGGACCGACACGAAATCGCCGTGCACGTCGCCCAGAGCGCCCAATTTCATGGCCGGTCGGTCGCCGCTAACGTCCCACTGTCTGGGCCGGCACCAGCATGTCCTGCTTGTCCCAGATGAAGTCGTTCTTGCTGTAGACAGCCAGCTCGTAGTCCTTGCCCATGAAGATCGCCGATACCGGGCAGGCCTCTTCGCAGTAGCCGCAGAAGATGCATCGTGTCTTGTGGATTTGATACGTGCCAGCGAACCGCGGGCCGGCCGCGACGCTCCCGTCGTTTTCGGCCGCCTCGAGGTAGATGGCGTCAGACGGACACGCGACCGAGCACAGACCGCACGCGACACATTTCTCGAGGCCGTTCTCGTCGCGCATCAGCACCTGTTTGCCGCGATATTTCGGAAACATCGGGACCTTCTGGTCCGGATAGTTCACGGTAATCGGTTTCTTGAAGATGTGCTTCAGCGTCGTCGCGAAGCCGACAATCAGCGGACGGATCATTCGACCTGCCTCCGCACCCGCCGGGGTGCGCCACAGAGGACCCCCAAAGGGACCAGCCAACTCAGTGCCCCAATTGATCATAACACGTTCATCCTCAGCGGTTTGACAGCCTCAGAGAGAGGCCGGTGCCGATCGTGGCGGTTTGACATCGGCAGCGCCAGCAACCGACTGTCAAGGCGAACGAACGGGTCGTGCCGGTGCAGGCCGAAGAAGTGCTCTTCGCATCGGTGGAAGGCGATATAATTGATGTTGCAACCGATCAGGTATCCGGCACGTCAAACTGTGGGACGTTCGATGCTCTGCAGGCGCGCCTCGATCCTGATGTGTTCTGGCGGGTCCACCGGTCGCATCTGGTCAACATCAATAAGATCAAGGAGATAGTGCCTTGGTTCAGCCGGAATTTCATGCTGAGGATGAGAGACGCCAAGGGGACGGAGATCCCCGTGAGCCGTTCGCAGACCAAGCGGCTTCGGGAATACCTGAAACTGTAGACCTCTTCAACGACCCACGGCCGATTGACCCGCCGGTCTTCTCGGGCCCTGTCTGGCCCCAGGCACCGCTCCCCGTCCCTCGGCAGACCGGGCCCGGTAAGCTCGCCGTGTTCCGTGAGGAACTATTCGCATGGATCAGGACGCTTGCTTCGGCGGCCGTGTATGCCACGCTGATTGTGACGTTTGGATTCCAGGTCGCACGCGTCGAAGGCCAGAGCATGGCGCCAACGTTGGCCGATCAGGACCGCCTGATCGTCAATAAGTTCGTCTACCGCATGAGCGCGCCCATGCGGGGCGACATCGTCATGCTCTACTACCCCATCAACCCGGACAAGTCGTTCGTCAAGCGCGTGATCGCCGAGGAAGGCGACACGGTGCGCATCAGCGACGGCCGCGTGTACGTCAACGACATCCCGCTCGACGACAGCTACGTGCCGTCGGAGTACCGTAGCCATGACGACTGGGGACCGCAAGTGATTTCCACGGGGTACTATTTTGTGATGGGCGACCACCGGAACAACAGTTCCGACAGCCGCCACTGGGGCCTGGTGCCGAAGAAGTACATCATCGGCAAGGTGCAGGTGCGCTGGTGGCCGATGCCCGCGGCAAGGGTGTTCTAGCGAAGCTTCGCCTCAAACCGCCGAGTGAGGACGGACCCTTTCTATGTCGTCATTCCGGCGTACGCCGGAATCCAGTCGTGTACCTCTCTGGACCCCGGCTTGCGCCGGGGTGACGAAAACTTGCTTCAATCGGTGAGATGACGCCGATAGAGGATGTCTAGCCGCCTTCGCCTTCGGCTACGGCGCGCCAGGAGAGCCCGCCCCGACGGGTTCCCACCGTCTACTGACTGCTGAGCACCGGCTCACGCGTCTCGTACAGCTGCTCGATAACGGCCGCCCATCGCTCTTCGACCACCGGGCGGCGCAGCTTCAGGGTGGGCGTCAGCTCGCCGCCCTCGATCGTCATCTCTGACGGCAGCAGCGCAAACCGCTTGATCTTCTCGAACTGCGCCAATTCCAGATTGATCTGATCGAGCAAGCCCTGGAACAGGGCGTGGACATCGGGGCGTGCCGCGAGTTGTTCGCGCGTGCCAGACGGTGCGCCGTGCTCCCGGAGCCTGGCTTCGATCGCGACAAAATCCGGCACGATCAACACCGCCGGGAAGTTGCGTCGATCGCCAATGACGATCGCGTCCGAGACAAGCAAGCTGGACTTGAGTCGCATCTGGATGGGCTGCGGCGCGATGTTCTTGCCGCCCGATGTGATAATCAGGTCCTTCTTGCGATCGGTGATCGACAGGTACCCATCCGCATCGATCCGGCCAATGTCCCCGGTGTGCAGCCAGCCGTCGACGAGTACGGCGGCGCTCTCGTCGGGCCGGTTGTGGTACCCCAGCATGATGTTCGGGCCACGCGCGAGGATCTCCCCGTCGTCGGCAATCCGGATGTCGACGCCCGGGAGGGCCCGGCCCACGGTCCCCAGCCTCGGCGCGTCCAGAGGATTGACGGTGATCACAGGCGCGCTTTCGGTCAGACCGTAGCCCTCGATGATCGGCAGACCAACGGCGTGGAAAAACTCCGCCGTCGCGAGCGCCAGCGGTGCGCTGCCCGACACCATGGCCCTGATGCGCCCGCCGGTCCGCGCCCGCACCTTGCGCAACACCAGTAGATCTGCCAGCGGCGCCTGGATCGTCGACAGCACAGGGGGCCTTCGGCCGCCGAGCCTGGCCTGACTGATCGATCGCCCCACCCCCACGCCCCATGCGAACAACCGCCGCCTGAGCGGCGGGGCGGTGGCCACGTTGTCGAGCACGGCGCGGTGGAACTTCTCGAACACCCGCGGCGCGCCCGTCATGATCGTCGGGGCGACGCGGGAAAGATCGCGCGCGACGGTCTGCAGCGACTCGGCAAACACGACCGATGCGCCGGCAAGCAGGTAGAGATACATCACCATACGCTCGAACGTGTGGCTGAGCGGCAGGAACGACAACGCCACATCATCGGCACCCACCTTCAGCACGGCATTGCACGCGACGACGTTCGACAGGATGTTGTCGTGCGTGAGCACCACGCCTTTCGGCGCGCCCGTGGTTCCCGATGTGTAGATGATGGTTGCGATGTCGGAGGGCTCGACGCTGCGAGCCTGCGCCTCGTACCGGGCATCGAGCCCGGGATCCTGCTGCAACTGGCGACGTCCGTCCGCCAAAACATCAGCCATCGTCAGGATCGCCGGCCCGCTACCGGCGGATTCGTGCACAGGCTCCGGCGCGACGATGACAATCACCGTGTGCAGTCCCGGCAGGCTGGCCGCGACCTCCTGGAGTTTCGCCAGTTGCACGGTGTCGGAAACGATGGCCACGCCGGCGCCCGCGTCGTCGAGGATGAAGCGAGTCTGCGTGGCCGAAAGCGTCGGATATACAGGAACGGTGATCGCCCGCGCCGTCAGGACGGCCAGATCGGCCAGACTCCATTCGGGGCGGCTCTCGCACACAATGCCGACGCGATCGCCCGCGCGAACGCCGAGCGCCTGCAACCCGAGGCTGAACGCGCGGATCTGCTCGAGAATGTCGCGGCTGGACAACTCAACGAACCGGTCGCCCACCGACCGGCGGATGTGTGCAGGCCTGTCGAACCGGCCTGTCACATAGAACGGCAGGCTGGCGAGGGTGCGAACGTCGTCGATTGCGCGTGCTGGCGCCGTCATGCAGTGGCGTTCTTCTCTGCGTGACGTTTACCGTAGATCACTTCGATGCGCCGGTCAATACCCGGCACGCTTGTCCACGACGTTCAGGAGCGGCTCACCGGCCAGAAACCTCCGCAGGTTGTCGCTGAACAGGTCGGTGGCGGCCTCCCAGTAGTCTCCGCGGAAGCCGGCCACGTGCGGCGTCACGAGCACGTTCGGCATGGCCCAGAGCGGACTGGCCGGGTCGAGCGGCTCGTGCTCGACCACATCAAGCGCCGCGCCGGCAATCGACCCGGAGCGCAAAGCGTCGATAAGCGCAGCCTCCTGGACGAGCTTCCCGCGCGCCACGTTGACCAGCCACGCGGTGTGCTTCATCCGGGCAAACTCAGACGCGCCAATCAGCCCGCGCGTCTCGGCTGTGAGGGGCGCGCACAAGACGACGACGTCGGCTTGCTCGAGCAGGAGCGGAAGGTCCGACGGCGCCAGCGCGTCGGCGACTCCCTCCGGCACTGGCCAGTCGGTCTCGCGGCGGGTGCCAATCACCCTCATCCCGATGGCCGCGCCGATTCGGGCGACCCGACATCCAATCGCACCCAGGCCGACGATGCCCAGTGTCTGCCCATCGAGCGTCGGCAGGCCGGACAGCTCGGCCTGGATCCACCGCCGCCCGTCCTGGGCGCGCACGGTTTCCGGTATGCGTCGAAGCGCCGCCAGCATGAGGGCGATGGCGTGCTCGGCGACCGACGCCGCGCTCATGCCGCGCGAATTGGTCATGACGACCGAGCTCGCCAGCATGGCGGGAAACAGCATGCTGCCGACGCCCGCGGCCGAACTGTGAACCCAGCGCAAGCGGTGCGCCATGCCAAAGGCCGGCGGCGTCAACACGGAAGTGAAGGCGACGTCGGCTTCTGGGAGCAGCCGTATCAGGTCTGCATGATTCTCGGCGTGCGAGAACACGACACCTGGAAACCGGCGTCGCAGCACGTCGACGTGCGACGAGGGAATCGTCCACACCTCACTCGGGCTGTAGATGGCGACGAGAACCTGCATGTCTACTTCCCGCGTTTCCAAACGCCCGATTGCCCGCCACGCTTCTCCAGCAGCAGGATGTCGTCAATGACGATGGCGCGGTCCACGGCTTTCACCATGTCGTAGAGTGTCAGCGCCGCCGCCGCAACCGCGGTCAACGCCTCCATCTCCACGCCGGTCGGCCCGACCGTCTGCACGCGCGCCTCGATCTGGTAGCCCGTACGACGCCGGCGCAACTCCACCGCGCAGTGGCTGATCACCAGCGGATGGCACAGCGGAATGATCTCGGACGTCTTCTTGGCGGCCATGATGCCGGCCAGCCGCGCGGTCTGCAGCGGATCGCCCTTGGCGATTCTGCCTGACCCAATGAGCCTGAGCGTCGCCGGAGCCATCTTCACGAACCCGCGCGCCACGGCCTCGCGCACCGTGGCCGGCTTCTGGCTGACATCCACCATGCGGATGCGCCCGCCCGCGTCCACGTGCGACAGATCCTTCTTCGTCGTCGGGCGAGCCGTCTTCGCGGCCGGGCCAGCCGTCTTCGCGGCCGGCATGTCAGCGCCCCGCTTTCTGGGCTTTCTCGGCATCGATGACAGTCGTCCCCTTTGTGATCCACTCGGGCGCGGCCGCTCCCTTCAAGTAGTGATCGAACCACTGGAGGATGCGACGGTGATAGTCGATCTGGTTCGGCTTCTCACGCGCGCTGTGATTCTCTCCCGCGTAGACCAGCATCACGAGTTGCTTGCCGGCACGCCGCGCGTAGTTGTACATCTCGACGCCCTGCCGAAAGTCGACAGTCCCATCCTTGTCGCCAAAGAAGATCAGCATCGGCGTCTCGAGCTTGTTGACGAACAGCGTGGACGAGTTGCGGATGTACGCCGGCAGATCGACCCAGAAAGGGACGTCCATCCGGGCCTGCCCACGCTCGAAATGCGCCGGCTCCGGTAGTCCCTGATTCCAGTGGATGGCGCCATAGAAGCTGAGCAGGTTGGTGATGGGTGCGCCGGCGATCGACGCGGCGAACATGTTGGTCTGCGTCGGAATGAAGCTCGCTTCGTAGCCGCCCCACGAATGACCCACCAGCCCGACGCGCTTCGGATCAACCGCACCCGTGGCCAGCGCGGCTTTGACGGCCGCAGTGACGCAATCGACCGCTGCGAGGCCCGGATCGCGCGGCCGGAACACAATGTCCGGTTGGAGCACGAAGTAGCCATTGGCCGTGAAGACCGCCGCATTGTAGGACGATCGCTCCGAGGGGACCACGTAGCCATGTACACCCTGTGACAGCCGTTCGTAGACGTACACGATCATCGGGTACTTCTTGCCAGGTTCGAAGCCAGCCGGGTAGTACAACGCGCCCTGAAGTCGCTCCCCCTTCGCGTTCTTGTACTCGACCAGCGACGACCGGCCCCACGCGAAGTTCTTCTGAAACGAATTGGTGGCGGTCACCTGCCTGGCGTCAGCGAGCGCCGGGCCGCCCATCATGTAGTCTGGCGAATCGTCGAAATCCTGGACGCCGTAAGCATAGGTATCGGCCTTCCGGGCCTTCAACAGCCGCGCCACGTTCTTGTCGAGCCAGACAAGCCGCTCGACGGCAGGCGAGGCGCCAGCCGCCGGGGCTGCCGTCGGTAGGCGCGCATACCCGAACTTCTTCGACCAGCGCCCGTAGAGGCTCGCGTAGATCGGAGACGCCGGGTCGATGAACTCCTCGTCGCGGTTGATCCGAACGTACCGGTGCACGATGGAATCCTCGGCACCGCGCGTCAGGCGCACGCCCCCTGAACCGTCCGGCGCCACGCGCCAGATGTCGTGCTGGTCGTACAGCAGCACGGCCGCATCATCCTTCAGCCAGCCCCCGACGCCCGAAGGCGGCCGCTGCACGCTGACCGGAGTGTCCCAGTCGGGATTCGTCCAGACAGCCTTGATCGCAGCGGTGATGTTGACCGCCTTGCCAGAGCGGATGTCGTAGGTCCAATACTGGTCGCCCTTGAAGTACAGCAGGTAGTTGCCGGCCGGGCTGTCGGGCTGGGAGTAGTACCACACGCCTTCAATAGCCTTCGTGCGCACGCCCGTTGTCAGATCGACGAGGTAGACGTCCTGCCTGGTCTCGTCGAACATGTTGTCGAACATGTACGGCTTGCGATCGGTCTCGGTCGCGAACCGGTCGCCCGCGACGATCGCGACGCGCTCGTCCTTGTCGGTGCCGATGCGCAGCCACTTACCTGCGTCGATACTCCATGCCGAGAGGTACGACTTCTCGACGTCGCGGCTCTTGTCCACGCGCTGCATCGGGATGATGCGTTCGTCTTTCGTGTGCCACACGTCCACGGTCGCGGGTTTCGGCTTCGGAGCCGCGCCTGCCGCCTTCCCGCCGGTCTGTTCTCCCGATTTCTCCCCGGCCTTTTCGGCTGCTGGCTTGTCTCCGGGCTTCGCGCTGCCCTGCTTACCGGTCTTGTCACCGGGCTTGTCGCCGGGTTTCGCGTTTTCCGTGTCCCCGGCTTTGTCGCGGGTCTTGTCTGCGTCTTCTTTCGCGGGCTTGCGATCCCATTCCTGAACGCCGAAGTAGAGCGTCTTGCCATCCTTCGCCCATTGCAGCCGCCGGAACGTGACGACCCGCATGTCCGGCGGAAATGCCCTGTCGACAGTCTGGTCGTAGATCCGCGCTCGATTCTCGCCCGCCGCCGCAAGGCCGCGCCACGCCATCACGGTGTTTGTGTCTTCTTCGCGCGCCTCATCAGTGCGCGACTTGAACACGGCCAGGTCGTCGCGCTTCGCACGCCACGTCAATCCCGTGTAGGTGACATCGCCCGAGTCGAGGAGCCGCAACGCGCCGGTCTGCGGGTCGTAGAGTTGCACGCCGTTGCCGGCCTTGCCCTCGGCATCGATCGCAAGCGCCAGCAAGCGGCCCTCGTCCTGCCAGGCGAACTCCGACACGTTGCCAAATGCCATGACGAGGCCTGTCGCGAGGTTTCTCACCAGCAGATCCGCGCCTTTGCGCTTCACTCCCTCCGGCATCGTACGCAGGATCGCGAGGTACGGCCCGGCGGGCGCAAACGCAAATCGCGTGATGTCCGCTACGACGACAGGCTCCGCCGGCTTGGTGCCGGCATCGAGACGCACCAGGCCGAGCTTGTCGCGAACGGGTTTCTTGTCGTCCGTCATCTTCTCGCGCTCGGCCTCCGAGTACCCGATCCGGTAGGCCAGCCACCGCGCATCGGCCGAAAATGCCGCGGCACTCCCTTCAGCGGCCGTGTGCCATGGCTTCCCGGGCGTCGCGTCAGCCGGGGCTGGCACGGGATAGACGTGCAGTTCGCTCGTGCCATCCACGCGGGCGATGGGCACCGCCATCCACGTGCCGTTATCCGCGAGCACGGCGCCACCGAGCGTCTCCCACTTGCCGTAGTCCGCGGCCTTCACAGACGCCAGCGCGGGCGTCGACGGCGACTGGGTTGGTATCGAGGCCGACTGGGTTCCCATTGAGGGCGCAAGGGTTTTCGTCGGGGGCACCAGGGTTGGCGTCGAAGGCGACTGGGTGAACGCCGGAGCCGGTCCGACTGCGAGTACAAGAATCACAAGTGCCATCAGCTGTTTGAGCGCTGTTCGTCTCACCATGTGCCTCCAGGAAGCATCCGTCCGCCACGTCCGCCGGCTTACTGTACACCGTCTCGTTTCCGTCTGAGCGGCCAGCGGTCCCTGGACCATGCGCGGGCCGCTCCGTTGGCCGGGCTGGAGCCCGGCGATCCCAGGCTCGCGACGGATCGGACCGCAGGCCGGGCTGGAGCCCGGCGATCCCAGGCGCGCGACGGATCGGACCGCAGGCCGGGCTGGAGCCCGGCGATCCCAGGCTCGCGACGGATCGGACCGCAGGCCGGGCTGGAGCCCGGCGATCCCAGGCGCGGTCTGCGAGCCAGACGAGCCGGCTGAAGTCCGGTAGGGGCACGGCATGCCGTGCCCGCGCGGCGATCCCAGGCTCGCCGAAAAGACGCTCTCGCCGTCGATCCAACAGTCGCCGGCAGCTCTCATGCTAAGATGCGCCGCATGAGTGTGAAACAGACCAAGCAACCCGCCCCTGGTGACGGCTTCAAGCCGTTCGTGTCCGACAACTCCGATCAGCGGGAGTTCACGGCACGCGCCCTGATTCTCGGCCTGCTCATGTGCGTCATCCTCGGAGCGGCCAACGCCTATCTCGGCCTCCGGGCCGGGATGACTATTGCGGCCACCTATCCGGCGGCCGTCATCGGGATGGCCGTCCTCCGCCTGATGAAGGGCAGCCTCCTCGAAGAGAACTTCGCCCGAACCGTCGGCTCAATCGGCGAGTCGGTGGCCGCGGGCGCCATTTTCACCATGCCGGCGTTCGTCATCCTCGGGTTGTGGAAGTTTGACCCCGCCCACATGTACACCGAGTACCTGACGGCCGCAACCCTGATGGTGCTGGGCGGCATGCTGGGCATCCTGTTTGTCACCATCCTTCGGCGCGTGATGGTCGAGGACAAGGGCCTGCCCTTCCCCGAGTCGGTGGCCGCCGCCGAGATTCACAAGGCCGGTCAACGCGGGGCAGACGCCGCGATGCAGCTCTTCCAGGCGATGGGCGTCGGCGCGATCATCCGGCTGCTGTCGCGCACCGACATCGATAGCAAGGACGGCCTCGGCATCTTCTTCTCGGGCAACACGTTCGAGCTTGCGGTGGGCAAGCTCAAGGAAAGCGTCGTCAAGCTGGGCCTCGGCAAAGATCCCA
>Ga0315273_10005426_pt1 | contig 15765 bp, 11 predicted proteins | sample YL17G02_0_MG_FD_205753 | JGI IMG/M metagenome (GOLD analysis project Ga0315273, IMG submission 205753) | Sediment microbial communities from Yellowstone Lake, YNP, Wyoming, USA - YL17G02_0 | ecosystem: Environmental > Aquatic > Freshwater > Lake > Sediment | place: USA: Wyoming | collected...
CTCGAGAGCCTTGAGCACAGGCTTCAGCTCACCGCGGATGACGTCGCGGTAGAACGCGTCGCGGAACGCCTTGAGGTCGACCTTCATCGCGGTGAGCAGCGGCAGGACGTCCTTGAGCGGCTGCTCCTGGATGTAGCCGTTGCTCACCGCCGTCGAGCGGATGCCGAACCTGCGGGCCTCGATCGACGCGTCGCGGACGTACTCCCAGAAGACCACTGGCTCGGAGTAGGTTGCCGACAGCAGCGGCACTCCCGCCTGCCTGGCCGCGGCCGCGAGGTCGCCCGGGGGCAACCAGATGTTCTTCACCTGCTCCGGCCGGTACTGTGAGATCTCCCAGTTCTGGCAGAACTTGCACTCGACGTTGCACCCCGCCGTGGCGTACGAGAGCGCCTGCTGGCCGGGGAGCACGTGGAAGAACGGCTTCTTCTCGATGGGGTCGACGTGGATCGTGCAGGGGAGGCCGTACACCAGCGTGTGGTAGACGCCGCCCCGGTTCTCGCGCACCCCGCAGCCGCCGCGCTCGACGTCGGCGACCTGGCAGCCGCGCGGGCAGAGCTGGCACTCGACGCGGTGCTCGTCGAGCTTCTTGTACCACGACGCCTCGCGCGCCGGCAGCTCGTCAGGGTCGACCGCCGCTCCGACGCGCTGCGGACCGCCGTCGCCCCGCCGCGGCAACGCCGCCGCGGCTGCCGCGGCGGCCGCCAGCGCCAGCGCCTGCCGCCGGTCGAGGCCGCACGTCACGCGCGGACCTCCTTGATCGCCGCAACGTCGCCGACGCCGAGGCCGTAGCCGGAGGCCGTCGCTAGAAAGCGCGGCGCGCGGTTCGCCGCGGCCAGCGTCGGCATGCCGCGCCGGCTGCGCTCGGCGTCGATGACCTTCCAGGCCCAGGCATCTGCGGCGACCGGGTCCGTCGAAGCAGCCACAAGGCCGAGCGGGAAGATGGCGTCCGGCCGGTACCCCGGGCCGCCGTGGCACTGGGCGATCACGCCGTCCAGCACGGTCAGCCGCAGCTTGCCACGGAGGAACGGGTGGTTCGAGACGTCGGCGACGTACGGGTCGCAGTTGTGGTCGTGGTACTTGTTGGGGTTGTGGATGACGCCGTACCAGTTCTTCATGCCGGCCGAGACGCCGGCGAGGTCGTGGTCCTTGACGACGCCGAACGACACCAGCGCCGTGCACGTCGTCGACACCAGCCGCGCGAAGCACGAGCCGATCTGCCCGGAGGTCGACGGTTCGGCGTCGTAGTCGTTGTCGACGCCGTAGCACAGGTACGGCCCGCCTTCCTTCCGCACGGTGAAGCCGGCCCGCCTGAGCTCGCGACCCGAGCGCTCGAAGACGATGACCCGCGCGGCCGGCACTCCCGCCTCCGCGACCAGAGCAGCCAGTGCTTCGACGAGCTCCACGCGCGGCGACAGGATGGCGCCGGCGATGCAGCTCACCTTGATGCCGACAGTGTCGCCCGGCTTGAACAGCAGCCTCGCCGCAGCGGCACCGCTCGCCGCGCCGGTCGCCGCGACGAGGACCGCGTCGATCGCCGTGCGTGCCGCCGCCGGGTCGACCGCCGCCCCGTCGGCCGGCGCCGCCAGCGCCGCCACCCCGACCCGCCCCCGTTGAGGTGCGGCCGTCTCGCCCGCACTCTCCCGCGCCAGCCACGGCCCCGCGACCGCCCCCGCCCCGATCAGCGCCGCCAGCTCCCGCCGCGTCAGCCGTCTCGCCATCGCCACCCCCTCCACAAGGAATAGCGCCTGCGCGCCGAAAACGCAATGGCCGCCTGAGAGCGCCGGCCTTCCGGCGCGTCGCGTGTTGACGCTCGGGCGGGGCGGCGAGCGGTGCTGCCTATAATCACGACGGAATGCACTCCGCTCCTCCCGGCGATGACACGCGCACGTTTGGCTCGCCATCCGGGCCGGAGGCATCGCGACCGATCGAGCTGCCGCCGCGCTGGAGGCTCGCTCGCGAGGTGGGCCGGGGCGGGCAGGCGGAAGTGTGGCTCGCCCGCGACACCGAGCTGGACGTCCTTGTCGCGATCAAGGTCTTCAGGGCGGATCTGACGCCGACGCAACGGGAGCGGCTGCGGCGGGAGGTGATGCTCGGGCGGACGCTGCAGCACCCGGGGCTGGTGCGCATCTTCGAGCTGATCGACGGCGGCGACCGGCTCGCCGTGGCGATGGAGTGGGTGCCGGAGGGCAGCCTGGCGCAGCGTCTCGAGTCGGGCCGGCTGCCGGTCGACGAAGTCGTGCGCGTCGCCGAGCAGGTGCTCGAGGTGCTGGCGTACCTGCACGGGCAGAACGTCGTCCACCGCGACATCAAGCCGTCAAACCTGCTGGTCGACAGCGAGAATCGGATCCGGCTGGCTGATCTCGGGCTGGCGCGGCCGCTCGACGACGACCGCGGGCTGACCAGGACGCTCGCCTCAGTGGGGACGCCGGCGTACATGAGCCCGGAGCAGATCCGCGGAGCGGAGCCGGCGCCGGCGGCGGACCTTTACGGCCTCGGCGTGACGCTGTACCAGCTCGTCACCGGCGAGCTGCCGTTCTCCGGGACCTCCGAGTACGACGTGGCGAACAAGCACCTGACCGAGCCGGTCGTCGATCCACGCCGCCTGCGGCCCGGGTGCCCGGCGTGGCTGGCGGGCTTCATCCTGCGCCTGCTGGAGAAGTCGCCGCGCGACCGCTTCCGATCGGCGGAGGAGGCGGCCGCAGCACTGCAGCGCCGGCGCGTCCTGGTGTCGCCGCGAACCTGGCGGCGCGCCGCCGCCGCCGCGGGCGTGGTGGCGGCAGCCGCCGTCGTCGCGACGGTCTCGCTGCGGATCGCCAGCCGGCGCGAGTTCGCCAGCGTCACCATCACCGGCAGCACGGTCGCGGCCCGCGATTCGGGCGGCCGCACGCTCTGGGAGAAGAGCTATCCGGGGCTCGAGCCGCGGGCGGTGGTGGGGGACTTCCTGGGGGACGGATCTCCCGAGGTCGCCGTAGGCGTGGTCGCGACGCTCGGCCTGCCCTCCGCGACGCAGGCCCTCTTCGTGCTCGACAGCGACGGGAATCAGCAGGCGGCCATCGCGACGGGAGAGCAGCTTCTCGCTCCGCCGAACGACGTCTTCTCGGACCTCATCGACGGGGTGCAGCCGTTCCCGGCAGACCTCGACGGCGACGGCCGCCCCGAGTTGGGGTGGATCACCAAGCACCGGCTGTGGTACCCGACGGTGGTCGGCGCCTGGAACCCCCGCGCCGGGGTCAAGCCCAGCCCGCTTCTGACGAACTCCGGCCACCTCCACACCGTTCGCGCCGTCGACGTCGACGGCGACGGCGTGAACGAGCTGGTGACCGTGGGCCAGAACAACCCCCTCGGGTGGCAGCTCGTCGTGGCGGTGATCGAGCCGCGCCGGACCCCGGACGGGACCTACGCCGCCGGCAGCTCCCCCGACCTGCTCGCGGGGTGGAACAGCACGGTGTTCAATAGTGGGAGCGTCGCCTCGTACACGTTGCTGGGGCCGCGCGGCGGCAGCGACGACCTGGTCGACGCCGGGTCCGCGGGGATCACGGTGCGGGTGGCCGGCCGCGAGGTCCGCCTCGATCCCGACGGCAACCCGGCGGGGTCGCCCCTCGCGGGCCGCGGCCGTGCCCCGCGCCGGCAGCTCTGGGACGACCTGGTAGTGCTGAGCAAGGAGCTCGAGGCGGGGCGGCCCAGCGAGCGGATCGCGGCGTTCCGGGAGCGGAACGCCCTGGCGCTCGTGGAGCCGCCGACGCGCCTGGCGGCCGACCTCATGCTCGCGCGCTCCCTCGCCGTCGCGGACGACCATGCCGGGTCGATCGCGTTGCTGCGGGCGGGCCTCGTCAACCTGCCCGACGACCTCGATCTGAGGCTGCGGCTGGGCGAGCAACTCGCCATCAGCGGTCGCCGGCAGGAGGCAATGGAGGAGCTGGCGAGCGCCACCCGGGTCCAGACGATCGGCCGCAACCCCTACGACGCCGAGGTGGCGTGGGTGACGGTGGCCTCGCTCGAGGGCGACGCGCAGGAGTTCGACAAGGCCCTCGCGTTCGTCAGCGCTGCCAACACCAACGGTGCTCACGACATCGGCCGCTCTGCGTGCTTCGGGTCACTATGGGCGTTCGTGCGCGGCGACTGGCGCGACGTGGCGCTGCGTCAGGGCGCGCCGTGCCCGGGGGAGCCGTACATCACCGTGCTGCGCACCTGGGCCGAGCTCGAGCGGGGAGGCGACCCCGCCGTCGTGGCGAGGGCGGCGGAGGAGCTCGCGGCGAACGCCGAGATGCGCGATGTCGCCTCGATCCTGCGCGCCCGCGCGCTTGTCCGCGGCGGTCGCGCGGCCGAGGCGCGGGAGATCGCCGCGGCGACCACCGCGGCACTGACGCGAACGAGCCGGACCAACGTGCTCGCCCTCGTCTGGCTCTCGCTCGGGCACCGGGTGCTCGGGGAGGCCGCCGAGGCGCTGGACGATCGGCCGGGCGCCGTCGAGCACTACCGCCGCGCCGCGGCGATCGCCCCGAGGTGCTGGTTCGGAACGCCGCCGCCGCGCCCGTGAACGCGCGCGGGCGCGGCCGGACCGTCAGTGCTCGCCGAACACCTGCGCGGTGAACACCTGGAACTGCATGCCGGAGCGCCACGCGTCGGCGGGTAGGCCGGCCTTGAGCGAGAGCTGCGACAGGAAGGTGTCGATGTCCCACCCGGTCTCGGTCGCGACCTGCGGCAGGAACACCGCGCGGTGGTTGCCCTTGGCGATCGTCACGCCGTGGACGCCGAGCTTGATGGCGTCCGGTCCCGCCACGGAACGCATCGGCGACAGCACCGAGATCTCCAGGTCGGCCGCCGGCAGCTCGCCCGCGGAGAGCTCCGGGAAGCGCGGGTCATGCGCGACCGAGATCGCGTTGTGAACGATCGCGTCGACCAGCCGCTCGCGCGCCTCCATCGTGCCGATGCAGCCGCGCAGGCGGCCGAGGCGCTTGGCCTTTTCGCCAGTGTTGTGGAGGGTGACGAAGACACCGGCCGGCGCCGCCAGGTTGCCGGTTACGGGGTGCTCGGCAAACCAGCGCGCCAGCGCCGGGCCGTGGTTGAGATAGGTGTCGAGGGTGGCGCGGGCGAGGGCGAGCGCGGCCTTCTGCTCGGTCTCGGTCAGGGTGCCGATCTCGGGCGGCTGCTCGGTGTCGCGCCACGGGCCCCAGGCGCCGGCGAAGCTGACTCCGGCGTAGGTGACGACCTGCGTCCAGTTGCCCGAGACCTCGCCGGAGGTGGTGATGGCGACCAGCTTCCCGCTGCCCGTGAAGGCGTGCTGGAGCAGCTCGAGCGCCACCACGATCGGGCGGGCACCGCAGACGGTGTCCTCGCTGACGTCGACCTGCTGCATGAAGCCGCGGGCGTCGATCGCCGCGGCTCGTTCGGCCGTGGCGCGGCCGAGGTCGAGCAGCTTCGCGCCCAGGGCGGAGTCGCGCGCGAACGGCGTATGGCCGTACGGGGAGCCGTGGTGGGTGAAGTCGCTCGAGACGACGACGATCGTCCCCTCGCCAAGCAGCGGCGCGATGGCACGGGCCAGGTCGGCGGCGGCGTCGAGGTCGGTGACGTTGCCGACGAGGATCGGCACGATCGGGACGTTGCCGACGGTCATCTGCAGGAACGGCAACTGGACCTCGAGGCTGTGCTCGGGGCCGTGCGCTTCCGGCGGCCCGCCGAAGCCGTCGGCGCGGCGCAGACTCTCGACCGCCGCGGTGTCGATCGGCATCTCGCCGAGCGGCGTGGCGAACGCCGTTGTCCGCTTCGATGGCAGCGCCGCACCGCGAAAGGCGGCGTGGTGCGACGGGCCGAGGAGGATCACCCGCTTGGCCGTGACGTCCTTGAGCGCCGCGAACACCTTGCCGGCGGTCGCCCCGGAGAAAACGTACCCGGCGTGCGGCACGATCACCGCAAGCGGCTGCGCGGCCCCGGCTGGGCCGCCGCGCAGGAACTCTGTGACCTGCTGCTCCAGCTCGTGCTTCTCTCCCGGGTAGAAGGCGCCTGCAACTGCCGGTTGGCGCACGTCGGCACGAACGGTGGTAGCCAGCATGACGACCCCCAACGCCGCGAGGCGAATTCTCATACCAAAAGGAATAGGGCTACTCGTCGCAAAAAGCAAACGAGGCGGCTCACGTGGCCGCCGGCGGCGCTTCGAGCACCATCCGGTTGAGCGGGTCGCGCGTCTCGCCGACCGAGTACACGCGGATCGCGGCCTCCTCGCCGACCGGGCAGCGGTTCTCGCAGATCCCGCAGCCAACGCACTTCACGGCGTCGACCAGCGGCCGCTGCAGGCGGACGGTTGCGCCGTCACGGCCACGCTCCTGTACCTCGTCGAACCAGATCGCCTTGGGGTCGGTCGGGCACATCTCCTCGCAGACGATGCACGGCGTGTGCATCGCCCACGGTAGGCAGCGGCCGCGGTCGACGAAGGCGGTGCCGATGCTGACCGGCGGCCGGCCGTCGTAGCCGGTTTTGCGGGCGGGCGTGAGTCTGGTGATCGCTCCGGTCGGGCACACCTCGCCGCAGCGGGTGCACGCCAGCTCGCACCAGCCGCGGCGCGGGACCAGCACCGGCGACCAGAACCCCTCGACGCCGGCCTGGGTGATCGCCGGGTGCAGCGCGTGCGGCGGGCACACCTGCTGGCACAGCGAGCACTTGACGCAGCGCGCGAGGAACTCGTCCTCGGCCAGGGCGCCGGGCGGGCGCAGCAGGCGGGCGCGGGCGACCTCGCGGCCGCCGCCCGCGGCGCGCAGCACGGGGAACACGGCCAGCGCGCCGAGCGTGCTGCCGATCAGGTAGCGGCGCGACAGGTCGGGCTTGGCCGGCGGCGCCGGCAGCGCCGGCAGCGGGCGATAGGCGATCGCGTCTTCCGGGCAGCCCTGCAGGCAGTTGAGGCAGACGTGGCACTCGCCGACGCGGTGCTCCTTGAGCGGCTCGTCGGCGCCCTGGCAGGCGAACGTGCACAGCACGCAGTTGGTGCAGGCGTCACCCTGGCGGGAGATGCGGAAGATCGCGAAGCGCGCGAACACCCCGAGAAGCGCGCCGAGCGGGCAGAGGGCGCGGCAGAACAGCCGCGGGATCCAACGGCTCGCCAGCACGATCGCGAGGAGAAACAGGGCTGCCAGCCAGCCGCCGGGAACGGGCCGCCCGCCCGGCAGCACGGGCCAGACGCCTGACGCCAGGCCGCGCGCGAGCAGCGAGAGAGGGTCGAGCAGCCCGGTCTGCAGGCTGCCGAAGAGCGCCCCGGCGAGCAGTGCGGCAAGCAGGTAGTACTTGATCGCGTACCAGCGGCGGTAGCGGTTGACGAGCAGGCTCTCCCGCTTCGAACGCGGCGACAGCAGCCACGACGAGAGCTGTTGCAGGGTGCCGAGGGGACAGACCCAGCCGCAGAAGACGCGGCCGAAGACGAGGGTGATCCCGATCAGGACGAGGAACCAGATCAGCGCCCCGGTCAGCGTTCCCGCCGCCATCGTCACCCCGATCGCGGCCAGCGGGTCGGCGTGGAAGTACGATGAGAACGGCAGGTCGCGCGGATCGCCGGCCGCCAGCCGCTGCAGCATCCACACGAACAGCACCAGGAAGAACGCCTGGTAGAGGATGCGGATCCGCCGTGTCCAGATCATCGCCGGGCTTCCACCTCGAAGCTACTGGAGCCGGGGCTCGGGGCTCGGGGCTCGGGGCTCGGACAGGCGCAGGCGCGCTTTGCAGACTCGTAGCAGTGGGATTCCATCTGGGCTTCGTGACGGAAGGCGCAGTACAGGCGCCGATGTTGGTGCTCGCGCCCCGCGCCCCGCGTCCCGAGCCCCGTCCTCATGCCGTTCCCAGCTCCTTGACCAGCGCCAGGTCCCCCCGGCCGAGACCGCGCTGCTCCGCCTCGGTGATGAAGCCGAGCGAGCGCGGGTCGAGCCCGAGCTGCGCCGCGCCCCAGGCGTCGCAGGCCACCGGGTCGGTCCCCGCGGCGATGGCATCGACGAGCTTGACGTCGGAGAGCGAGCCGCCCTGCGGGCCGTTGGCGAGCAGCACGCGCGTCGCGTCGACCACGGTCAGGGTCGGGCGGAAGGAGGCCCCGAGCTCGGCGACGGCGCGATCGATGCTCTGGTGCAACCGGTTGCGGCCCCGGCCGAGCACGCCGAACCAGTTCTTCATGCCGACCGTGACGCGGGAGAGCGAGTGGTGCTTGACCACCGGCACGTTGATCACCCGGTCGGCCTTGAGCAGCTCGTCGATGACCTCGAGGCCCGTGGCGAGGCCGGCGAGGGAGGCAGGGACGAGGCTCAGTCTGCCCGACTCGATCACCTCGGCGCCGGCCGCGGAAGCTGCGGCGGCGACGCCGGAACGCGCAAAGCAGCGGCCCGGGTCGTTACACGAGATGTCGGTGACGACAACGCGGCGGGCGCCGGCGGCCCGGCACAACCTGACCAGCTCGGCGACCACCTCGGGATCGGTGTTCGCCGCCTGTTCCGGGAGGCGGTCCCACCCGAGGTTCGGCTTGATCAGCACGCTCTCACCCTGTTTGACGAAGCGCTCCATGCCGCCGAGTGCGGCGATCGCCCGGCGGACGTTCGCGGCCGGATCGGCGCCGCGTGCCGCTACCGCGCCGGGAGCCTCTCCCTCTCGCGGTACTCGCCAGTCGGGCACCGGCGGCGCCCCGATCGCCACGCGCCTACGGTTGTAGAAGAAGAAGGCGCCCGCGCCGATTGCGGCGGCGACGGCGGCCGTGGAGGAGAGCCTGAGGATAGCGTCGCGGCGCGAGACGTCGTGTCGATAGGGGTCGGTCATCGCGGCTGGTCCTTCTGCCATGCCGTGGCGACCTGGAGCATCGGCGACGAGGCGTTGAGACCGCGGCCGAGCGAGGTGAGCTTGAGGAAATCGCGGCCGGAGACGAGCAGGAGCACGGTGCCGTCGGTGAGCGCACCGGGAAGCCGCTCGGACGGCTGCGCCGCGGACGGCCGGTCGGCGTCGAGCTGCTGCCGGGCGCCGTCAGCGGCGGCGAAGCGGTAGACCTCCGCGGCGATCTCCAGACGGCCGGGAGCGCCGCCGGCCAGTGCATACGTCGCGACCGCGCACCGCTCGAACCCGCGTTTGATCATCGCCTCGGCGGCGCCGTCGATGTAGTCGTAGAGCGTATCGCGGTCGTACCGCTCGATCGCCGTCCGCTCGTTCGCCCCGGCGGCCGCCGCCTCCGGCAGGGAGGGGGCCTGAACCGTCTTCAGGTGTCGCAGCACGTCGGCCGGGTCCTCGCGCAGCGTCCGCCCGCGCTCGACGATCCAGAAGGCAACCGCAGCCAGCGGCAGCAGCAGCAATGCGTGCCACACCTTCAGGCGCGAGGCGGCGGCGCTTCCCCCCACGCCGCCACGTTAACCTCCCGCGCCCCTCCCCGCAACTGCGGTACCTGGTATCACACTGTTGCGTTTCTTCTGCAACTTTGTGATACCAGGTACCGGAGAGGGGGTAAATGCAACAATGAGGTACCTGGTACCTGGAGGTGTCTAGAGCTTGCGGAGGAGGGCCTCGGCCTGGCGCTTGACCCAGGGGTGCTCGGGGGCCCAGCGCGGGTCGGGGGTCATGGTGAGGATGCCCTGGCACAGCTCGCGCGCCTTGTCCTTCATCCCCTCCGACTTGCAGGTGGCCGCGAGGTAGTACCGGGTGAGGGCGTTGGTCGGTGCGCCCTTGAGCGAGCGCTCCAGGCACTCGATCGACTTCTTGTTGTCGCCGCCCTTGAACCACGGCAGCTTGAAGAACATGCGTCCGAGGACGCGGTCGGGACCCCACCCCTCGACCGACGGATCGAGATCGATACAGGCCTGCATCTCCCTCTTGACGTCGGGCACGAGCGCCAGCGACTTCATGATCCCCTTCGCCTCGCCGTAGACGGCGTACAGCACGCCGAGCCAGAAGTGGGCCTCGACGCCCTTGGGATCGAGCGCCACGGCCTCTTTCGCGAGGTCGATCCCGGCCTGGAAGATCGCCATCTTCTCCTTGTCGGGCGCCTCCTCGAGCGGATAGGTGCCGTAGTAGTAGCAGGCGGCGGCGCCGCGCCAGCGCGCCTCGTAGCTCTGCGGTTCCGCCTTGGCGACCTGGGCGAAGAGATCGACGGCCGCCTTCGCCCGAGCCGCCTCGGCGCGTGCCTCGTACGCGGCCTTTGCCTGATCCAGGAGCGTAGGCTCCTGCGCCAGCGCGACCGTTCCGGTCATTGTCAGGAGGACAACGAATGCAGCAAGTAGGCACCGCGTGCGTGATCTCGACATGGTGGCTCTCCCTGCGCCGAGTCTATCAGCACAAGCCGGCAAGGCCGAAGCCCCGCCCGGTGCTCAGCGCAACCGGGCAGTCTGGTCGGGATCGGGCCGGGGGGTGGACGGGGCGGGCCGTGCGGACGGAAGGCGCGGCATCGGGCCGGAACCCAGGCTCGCCGTGTGCGCCTGCGACGCCAGCCAGCACCCCGCGGAGGTGACCAGCGCCGGGAAGATCGGCTCGATCCCGAGCGGGTAGCGGCCGGTGACGTACTCCAACACCAGCCAAAGCGTGCACACGGCCGTGGCCGCGCCCATCGCGGCGATGGCGCCTGCCGGCGAGAAGCTCCAGCGGCGCGGGAAGTGGGACAGCGTCACCGGCAGCAGCAGCGCGGCGGTCACGACGCTGCCGACGTCATGCCAGATGCCGATGACGCTGCGCAGCGCCAGGGCAATGGCGATGGCCGCAGCACCGACGGCGCCGAGGCCGATCATCGTCCACTTCCGCTCGTCGACCCTGCGCGCCAGCTCCGGCACGACGTCGTGTCCCAGCGTCGCCGCTCCAAGGAACAGGTACGACTGCGCCGTGGACATCACAGTGGCGAACAGGCCGATCGCGAACAGCGCGTTGAAGACGCCGGGCAGCACCGCCCGCCCGAGCTCGGGGAACGCCAGCACCGGGTCGGCGAGGTTGGGAAGCAGCACGCGGGCCGCAAGCCCGGTGAAGGTGGTCAGGAAGTCGAACAGCACCCAGAAGCCGATCGAGATCAGCACGCTCTGCCGCGCCACGCGCGGGCTCTCCGCGGCATAGCAACGCTGGTAGAAGGTTGGTTCGACGAGCGTCTGGAGCGCGATGAAGCACCAGACGAGGACGAACTGCACGCCCATGCCGCCGTCCCACTGGCGATGCGTAGTGGGCAGCGCCGCCCACAACGCGCCGAACCCGCCGACCCGGTGCAGTGCGACCGGCAGGATGATGAAGAAGCCGCCGAACATCAGGCAGAACTGCAGCACGTTGGTGCGCACGACGCTGCGGAAACCGCCGGCGACGACGTAGGCGATGGTGAACGCCGTGCCGAGCACCATGCCGAGCGGCAGGGCGGCGCCGAGGTAGATCCGCAGGAGGTCGCCGAGCATCAGCACGTACGCCGCCGGGATCGCCATGAGCAGAACGAGCGCCGCGCCCAGACGCGCCGCCCGCGGCCCGTAGGCGGCGCGGAGCTGGTCCGGGATCGACAGAACCTCGGTGCGGCGGGCGCGGCCGGCGAGGACGAACGCGAAGACGAACGCCGCCAGGTAGTAGGGGACGCCGAGAGCGAGCCAGTTCGAGATACCGAAGCGGAACGAGTACTCGCCGACGCCGAGAACGCCGCCGTACCACGTCGAGACGAGCGTCGCGACGAACGCCGGCGTAGTCAGCCGCCGGCCGTCGAGCAGGTAGTCGATTGCCGTCGTTCCGCGGCTGCGCCGGGCCACCGCAAGCAGCGCAGCGCCATAGATCGCAAGGCCGATGACGACGATGGGGTCCATTCCGCGGAGTATAGGACGCGAACCCGACCGCTCCCAGGCGCGTATGAACCTACGAGTACGAGCCGGGAGCCGCACGAGAAGAGCGCGCAGCAGCGGGGCCCGGCGCGGAGGGACGTGGCGATGAGACGGATATTCAAGATCGCGATCGGGGTGGTGGTCGTCGGCGGGATCGCCGCCGGGGCGGTGTGGGCGTCGCGCGACGGCAAAGCGAAGAAGGACGCCTTCACCCTCGTGAAGATCGAGCGGGGGACGATCGTCGACAAGGCGCTCGCGACGGGTCAGATCGTGCCGCGGCAGGAAATCCAGGTGAAGTCGCAGATCTCCGGCATCGTCAAGGAGTGCTTCGCCGAGGTGGGCGACCGAGTCGAGGCGGGGCGGCCGCTGTTCGCCATCATCCCCGACCCGACGCCCTCCGAGCTCAACGAGGCGGAGCGCAGCGTTCAGCTCGCGCAGTTGACGTTCGACAAGGCGAAGATCGACCTCGACCGCAGCCAGAAGCTGTCCGACAACGGCATTCTCTCGCAGGACCAGCACGACAGCACCCGCAAGTCGTTCGACCAGGCGAGCATCGAGCTCGACCTCGCCAAGGAGCGTCTCGCCCTCACCAAGGAAGGCAAGATCCTGCGCGCGAAGGGCGGCGTCGACTCGGTGATCCGCGCCCCGGCGTCCGGCACCGTGCTGCAGCGCCACGTCAACCCGGGCGATCCGGTGGTGCCGCTCACCTCGTACCAGGCCGGCACGCCGCTGATGACAATGGCCGACATGGGCACGATCCTGTTCAAGGGCACGGTGGACGAGATCGACGTCGGCAAGTTGAAGGAAGGCCTGCCGGTGCGCATCAAGATCGGCGCCCTGCCCGACGCCCAGATCACCGGCCACCTCACCCGCATCGCGCCGAAGGCGATGGAGAAGGAGGGCTCCACGCTGTTCGACGTCGAGGTGGCCATCGACAACGCCGGCAAGACCGTGCTGCGCGCCGGCTACTCGGCCAACGCCGACATCATCATTCAGGAGAAGAAGAGCGTCGTTCTGGTGCCCGAGCGGCTGATCACCTTCGAGAAGGAGAAGGCGTTCGTCGAGCTGCCGGCCAAGGAGCCGAAGGCGCAGCCGACCAGGAAGGAGATCACGGTCGGTCTCTCCGACGGGCTCAACGCCGAGGTGGTCGCCGGCCTCGCGGAGGGCGACCAGGTGGTGCAGCGGCCGCCGAAGGAGATCACCGGAAGCTAGTGCGGCGGTGGTGCAGGTGCGGAGGGGCGGCCTCATGAGGCGGGTTAAGAGTCAAGAGTCGAGAGTCGAGAGCGGGAAGCAGCGGCTCGGGGTGTGCTCGCCTGCCTCCTCTCAACTCCCGACTCTCAACTCTCGACCCGTCTTATCAAGGTGATCCATGGCGATCCGCAGCTATCTCTTCCAGCTACTCAGGGACATGCGCAGCCAGAAGCTGCGGACGTTCCTCACCCTGTTCGGCCTGGTGTGGGGAACGGTCGCGGTGACGCTGCTGCTCGCCTTCGGTGAAGGGCTGCACCAGCAGCTCATCAAGACGATGAAGGGGCTCGGCGAGAACATCATCATCGCGTGGCCGGACAAGACCTCCAGGCCGTGGCAGGGGATGCCGCGTGGCCGGAAGGTGCTGGTCACCGAGGAGGAGCTCGAGCACGTGCGCCGCGAGGTGCCGCTGCTCACCCGCGTGTCGGGCGAGTTTTCCTCGTGGAACCAGCGCTTCAAGGTCGGCCGCCACGTGCTGCTGCCGGGCTCCTCCGGGACCAACGTCGAGTTCGCCGAGATGCGCAATATCATCGCGAGCGAGGGCGGCCGCTTCGTCGACGAGCCGGACGTCACCCACCGCCGCCGCGTCGTGTTCCTGGGCGACAAGCTGGCCACCGACTTGTTCGGAGTCGACGGGCCGGTGGGACACCTGGTCTCGATCAACGGTGTGCCGTTCACCGTGATCGGGGTGATGGTGAAGAAGGAGCAGGACTCCTCCTACAACAACCGCGACAACGATCGCGCCGTGATGCCGGTGTCGACGTTCAAGGCGCTCTACAACCGCAAGTACGTCGACAACTTCGTCATCCAGGTGGCGCACCGGGAGGACGCCAAGGCCGCCAAGAAAGACGTCATCGCGTCGCTCGCCCGCCTCCACCAGTTCGACCCGGACGACACCGAAGCGGTGGGGATGTGGGACACCACCGAGAACTTCGACTTCATAGACACATTCATGATCGGCTTTCGCCTCTTCCTCGGGATCGTCGGCACCCTCACGCTGGTGGTCGGCGGGATCGGCGTGTCGAACATCATGCACGTGGTCGTCGAGGAGCGGACCAAGGAGATCGGGCTGAAGATGGCGCTCGGCGCCAAGCAGCGCTACGTCGTCGGCCAGATCATGTTCGAGACGCTGACGCTGACCGCGCTCGGCGGCGCGATCGGGTTCGCGATCGCCTTCACCATCTGCCACGTGTTCCCGGCGAGCCTCGCCGAGTACGTCGGGATACCCCGCATCTCGTTCGTGGTCACCGTGGTCACCGCGGCGGTGCTCGGCCTGATCGGCCTGCTCGCCGGGTTCTTCCCGGCACGCACCGCCGCCAGCCTCGACCCGGTCGAGGCGCTGAGGCTGTAGCCATGAACTCCCTAGTCGTCATCGCCAAGCTCTTCCGCAGCGCTGCCAGGATCCAGCGCAAGCGGATGACGATGACCGTGGCGGCGATCGCCTGGGGGACGATCTCGATCGTCCTGCTGCTGTCTTTCGGCGAGGGGCTGAAGCGCAGCATGAGTGCCGGCTGGGCCGGCCTCGGCAGCGGCATCGCGATCATCTGGCCGGGCGAGACGTCGAAGGCGTTCGCGGGTTTCCCGCCGGGGCGCGGCATTCAGCTCGTCCCGGAGGACGTCGACCTGGTGGTCAACGCGGTCGACGAGATAACCGCCGCCACCGGCGAGATGCGCAACAACCAACAGCTCGTCTGGGGCCGCACCAGCCTCAACAAGCAGCTCCTCGGCGTGCACGTCGCCTACGGCGAGCTGCGCAACCACCGCGCCCGGCCGGGCGGCCGCTTCCTCGACGAGCTCGACATGCGCGCCAAGCGCCGCGTGATCTTCCTCGGCGACGACCTCGCCAAGGAGCTGTTCGGCAGCCACGAGCCGGTCGGCGAGACGGTGCTGGTCGGGCAGAGCCCGTTCACCGTCGTCGGCGTGATGCAGACCAAGAAGCAGATGGGGATGTACGGCGGCCCCGACGCCGACCACGCCGTGATTCCGCTGACCACGTTCCAGGCGATGTACGGCCGCCGGTTCCTATCGAACCTGGTGTTCAGGGCATCGGCGCCGGAGCTGATGGGCGTCGCCAAGCGCCGCTACAACGAGGTGCTCGGCGCCAAGTACAAGTTCGACCCGACGGACGAGCGCGCGATGTCCGTCTGGGACACCGTCAAGACCCAGGCGACCGGCCGCAAGATCATGATCGGCATCGAGCTGTTCCTCGGGATCATCGGCGCGCTGACGCTGCTGATCGGCGGCGTCGGCGTGGCCAACATCATGTACGCGGTTGTCAAGCACCGCACCCGCGAGATCGCGATCCAGATGGCGATCGGCGCGCGCCGCGTCTACATCATGGGGTCGCTGGTGCTCGAGGCGACATTTCTCACCTTCATCGGCGGCGCCATCGGCATCACCGTCGGCGTCGGTCTGGTGCAGATCCTGGCGTTCGTGCAGTCGAAGGTGAAGAGCCAGGCGATGCAGTTCCTTGGCGCGCCGACGTTCTCGTTTCCGGTGGCGGTGACGACGGTCCTGCTGCTCGGCGCGCTCGGCCTGCTGGCGGGGTACTTCCCGTCGCGGCGGGCGGTGTCGGTGCATCCGGCGGAGGCGCTGCGCTATGAATAGGAACGTGGCCCGTGGCCCGTGGCCCGTGGCCCGAGGCGAAACACGGGTAGGGGCGGAGCTTGCCTCCGCCCATTTCGAGACAGCGGGGGCATACCATGTTCGGTAACGGGAAGAACGGAAAGAACGGGGCGCACGA
>Ga0315273_10005427_pt1 | contig 15765 bp, 16 predicted proteins | sample YL17G02_0_MG_FD_205753 | JGI IMG/M metagenome (GOLD analysis project Ga0315273, IMG submission 205753) | Sediment microbial communities from Yellowstone Lake, YNP, Wyoming, USA - YL17G02_0 | ecosystem: Environmental > Aquatic > Freshwater > Lake > Sediment | place: USA: Wyoming | collected...
TCACCGCCGGTGTCGAGCAGGAACCAGGCGTTGACGCCCGGATTGAGCGAAGCCAGCCGCAGCTTCAGGCCCGAGGCGTCCGTGACTTCCTGCCCGCGGCGGAAGGGCTGGAGCTCGAGGATCGTCTTGGCGGCATCGGCCTCGTACTGCGCCATCTGCTCCGGCGGCGTGGCCTGCTGCGCGCTTGCCGCCGGGACGCCGGCGCCCGCCGCGAGCCCTAGCGCGGCCGCGAGAAGGCGGGCCGCCCGGCCGCTCATGGCAGCCACCGGCTGGCGAAGGCGAGGCAGGCGAGCAGCATCAGGACCTGGCTCGTGCGGTTGCGGGTCGTGAAGGTCAGCGGGTCGTCGCCGAGCCGGCCGCGATGGGCCATGAGCCAGACATACGAGATCCAGTAGACGAACAGCAGGCTGATCGCCCATCCCGCCAGGTCGAGATCGACCACCCCAGGCGCGCCGTCGCCGCGGCTTTGGTAGAGCACCAGCAACACCGCCGCCAGGTAGCCGCTGGCCGCGCCGAAGCCCGCCAGAAGCTCACGGTCCTGGAGCAAATAGGCGCGGGTATGGGCGTGCGAGCCCTCGACCGAGCGCATGATCATCAGCTCGCCATAGCGCTTCACCAGGCCGAGGCTCAAGAACAGGAACATCGAGAAGGCCAGCAGCCAGGCCGAGGGCGGCAGCCCGAAGGCGACCGCGCCCGCGAGCACGCGGATGGTGCAGAGCGAGGCCAGCACCAGCACGTGGAGCACGGCGATATCCTTCAGCCGCAGCGAGTAGGCCAGCGCCAGCGCGTAACAGGTGCAGAGCAGTACCAGGAACATCGGCGACAGCAGCGCCCCGACCGCTATCCCGGCCAGGAACAGCACCGGGACCAGCGCCAGCATTGCGGCAAGCGAAACCCGGCCCGAGGCGATGGCGCGCCTCCGCTTCGCCGGGTGGTGCCGGTCGCTCGGCACGTCCATCGCGTCGTTGATCACGTAGCCGCTGGAGGCGCAGAGGCTGAAGGCGACTGCGGCGAGGGGGCCCTTCAGCAGGAGCTCGGCCTCGAGCGGTTGGGAGGCGGCGAGCACCGGCAGGAACATTAGCAGGTTCTTGATCCATTGGCCCGGGCGGAGCGCATTCCGGTAGGCGGCGAGACCCTCGCCGTCGCCGGCGATCACCTGCTCGACCTCGACCCGCTCGGCGAGGCTCGCGGCCCGGCCCGGCCTGATGCCGACGAGGATCGCGCGGCGGGCCGCCGCCAGCACCGGGCCATCGCGCCCGTCGGCGCCGGCATAGTCGAAGCCCTTGAGGCCGAAGACGGTGACCAGCAGGTCGCGCTTCAACCGGCCGCGCACGTCGTTCTCGCCGTCGCTCGAGATCACCTGGTCGAACAGTCCGGTATGCTCCGCCACCGCCTCGGCCCTGCCGGATGTTGGACACGGTCACCAGCACCAGGCTCCGGCCCGGCCCCCTCTGCCGCTCGAGGAAGGCGAGTAAGGCCGGGTCGAAGGGCAGGGTGCGGATCTCGGAGATCACCTCGGCGGCGAGCCTCTTCTTGAACCGCGCCCGGCCGCCGGCGAGCGTGGCGAGGACCGGGACCACCCGCCAGGGCCGGTGCTTGGCCAGCAGCATCAGCGACTCGGCGACCAGGTCAGCATGGACCAGCGCGCCGTCGAGATCGACGACGAGCGGCACCGCGTCCGGCGCTACCGCGGGGTCGTCGGGTCGGATGGCCTCGTCTCCTTCAGAAGAAATGGCGGGCGAGCCTCAGTGCGCCGCGCTTTTAGGGCGCGCGATGCGTCACCCCCTCGGCGTCCCTGATCCGGCCGCGGTTGGCGGCGTCCCAGTCGTAGTTGCGGATCAGCGCCTCGCGGTCGGAGTAGCGCGCGACGAAGCCCAGCCGCTCACGGATCCGGTCGGTACTGACGAAGCCGTCCTTGGCCGCAGTCTCGTAGATCCACTGGTAGAGCGGCGAGAGGCCGAGCGCCTCGAGCAGCTTCAGGAGCCAGATCGCCGGCGCCGCCGGGAGGCCGAGGAGGCCGATCACCCGCTTGCCGTGGCACGCCCGGTCGAGCACCGTCTGGAAGTCCTCGCGCATTGTGCCGAAGCGCTCGACGCCGACGTTGAAGACGGCGTCGGCCCGGTCGCGGGGCAGGGTGGCGCAGAGATGGGGGATAGGCGGTATTAGCGCCCGAAGAAGACGCAAGGCCCTATCTCCGACGCAACCCATGCCTCCCCACTTTTTTCTTCCACAGAACGCCTCCTCCCACAGAAGGCCCGTTTTTACGGGGCCGCAAGTGACAGTTTTGCGTTGTTGATTAAAGTCTTCATTGTTTCCTCCTGGTCGGTTTATTTGCAGAATTGCATTGCGTTATAGCTGCTACGTAGAAACAGAGAGTCCCGACTTTAGTGATCGGGCGATTACGATGTTTTGCACCTCTGTGGTCCCATCGAGATATTGGGCCACTTTGGCTGCTGCGAAGTGCCGCGCGACCGGCCCCTCTGCACGCAAACCAGCCGCACCCATCGCCTGCATGCATTGGGTAAGACCCGCCATCGCCGCGCGTGTCGTAAATTTCTTGGTATGAGCAGCAGCGACCGTGGCACGCTCGCCAGCGTCAAGCTTCGCTGCAGCGTCGTAAGTCATCAAACGGGCCGCATGAAGGTCGGTTGCGACGTCGGCAAGCATCCATTCCAGTCCCTGAAAATCGAGTAAGTTGCGGCCGAAAACCCGCCGTCTTCCAGCATACTCAAGAGCAATATTGAGCCCGGCCGCCAAGGCACCGCAACACATGCCACTCAGGAGCACACGGGCAAGGTCGATCCCTACCATGGCTCCCTTGAAGCCCTCACCGGGCTCGAGGAACAACGCGCTGTCGTCAACCCTACAGTTCGCCAATTGCAGTCCGGCAGTTCCCATTGAATGGCAGCCGATCAGCTTGTACGGTGCCTCAACAGTTAAGCCCGGCGCGTCTCGATCCACCAGGAAAGACGCAATGCCGGCCGTTCCTGCCGCCGGATCCGTCTGGGCATAGATACAAAACAGATTGGCTTTATGGGCGCTCGTCACCCAAGCTTTCGCCCCGTCCAGCCGCCAACCGGCGCCTTCGCGCCGCGCCGTTGTTTTGATTGCTGCGGCGTCCGTGCCGGCGTCAGGTTCAGTCAAACAGAAGGCACCGAGGGTACTGCCCTCGCGCATGCGCGCGAGATATCGATCGACCTGAGCAATCGAGCCGAGCCGAGCGACACTAGCCGCCAGATTGTTATGCACCACGAGACTAAAGGCGAAAGGCAGATCGACGGCGCCGATTGTCTCGAGGATCTGCGTCGTGAGCACGTTGTTTGCCCCGTGGCCACCCTTGTCGACGGGGACCAGTAGGGAGCCGAAACCAGACTTGATGGCATAGCGAATCTCTTGATCAGCCATGGTTCTGGCATCCTCCCAGCCAGCGGCAAGAGGGGCAATGCGTGCAGCCAAAGTGTGTGCTTGTTCAAGCATGTTCATCGTCATCAATCCTTTCTCATAGTGATTACGGCGACACCAGTCGCCTCCAGGCTACCCCAGTCGGCGTATACGGCTCTTAGATTCGCCCGCGACACTTTACCCACCGAATTATGGCTCTCCTAAATCCCGAGTGGGTGCCGAAGGAGGCTCTGAGCCAGGCCGCACAAGGGTTGGAATGGTATAGAGAAACGCACGGAACCCGTGCTCTTCTGTGGGTTGCGAGATCCATCAGTCGAGCAGGGAGGGCTCCGTGCGCATCGCCAAGGTACTCGAAACTCTTCTGGGAATCACGGGCATCGTGGTGGAGTCGGCCGAGGTCGGCTCCGAAGGGGTCGTATTCGACGTGCGGCCAAGGCGGAAGAAACCGAGGTGCAGTGGGTGTGGAAAACGAGCGCCGGGCTACGACCAGCGCGAAGCTCGCCAGCGGCGACACCTCAATCTCGGCGCGCCGCGGATCTGGCTGCGGTATGCTCCGCGCCGCGTGGAATGCGCTCGCTGCGGAGTCGTCAACGAACAGGTTCCCTGGGGTTCGGCCGCAGGTTGGTTCAGCGCGACGTTCGAGGAGACCACGGCGTACCTGGCCCGCGTGGCCGACAAGACCTCGGTGACCAAGATCATGGGGATCGCCTGGGTGACCGTGGGCAGGATCGTGGAGCGCATCGTCGGCGAGCGACTCGATCGCTCCCGCCTCGATGGCCTGAGCTTCATCGGAATCGACGAGTTCTCCTACCGAAAACGGCACCACTACATCACCGTGATCGTCGACCACGTCACGGGGCGAGTCGTGTGGGCTGCGAAGGGAAGAAGCAGCGAGACGCTGGCGGCGTTCTTCCGGGAGCTCGGCCCGGAGCGGGCTGCGAAGATCGAAGTCGTCACGCTCGACATGGCCGAGGGCTACATCAAGGCCGTCAAGGAACACGCTCCCCAGGCCAAGATCGTCTTCGACCGGTTCCACGTTCAGCGCCTGGCCTCCGACGCGGTCGACCAAGTCCGGCGCGCCCTGGTTCGCGACGAGGACGACCCGGAGCGCAAGCGAGCCATCAAGGGCTCTCGCTTCTCGCTTCTTCGCAGCGAGTGGAATCTGACCGTCGAGGACCGGGCCAAGATCAGCGAGATCCAGCGATCGAATCGCCCGCTCTACCGAGCCTATCTCCTCAAGCAGGCTCTCGCTCACTTGCTCGGCTACCAGCATGCCGGACACGCGAAGAAGGCTCTGAAGGAGTGGCTCAGTTGGGCGAGCCGCTCTCGACTCCGTCCCTTCCTTCGCGTGGCGCGCACGATACGGAAGTACCGCGACGGCGTCCTCGCCTGCATCGATTTCCGACTGACGAACGGGCCCGTCGAGGGAATCAACAACCGAATGCGCACTGTCGCTCGCCGTGCCTTCGGCTTTCACAGCGCACAAGCCCTCATCTCGATGCTCTTCCTCTGCTGCTCCAAGATCGAACTCACACCCGCTCTACCCGGTTTTTCCAACCCACTTGGGATTTAGGAGAAGCTAAATTATGCCCCCCCGACTGTCTCACCCTCATTGGCAGAGAGGGGCCGATGCCGCCTGACCTGGACAGGATCTTCGCAAAACGCAAAGACGATACGGAGAAAGAATCTATCCCACGAGCGTTTACATGCGTTGAATGGCGACAAGGAGAACCGACATGTCTGAACTCCATTACCTCAGCCTCACCGATGTCGCACGCAAGGTGCAGTCGCGCGAGCTCTCGTCCGTCGGGGTCACCCGGCACATGCTCGAGCGGATCGACAGGCACGACGGAAAGCTCCGGAGCTACGCGACCATCATAGCGGACATCGCACTAGCCCAGGCCAAAGAGGCTGACGCCGAGATCGCGGACGGTCGTGTGCGCGGCCCGCTCCACGGTGTGCCGATCGGCATCAAGGACCTCTGCGCAACCCGGGATGCGCCGACGAATGTCGGCTCGATCGCGCTGCGGAACTGGAACCCGGGCATCGACGCCACGGTCGTTGCGCGCCTGAGGACCGCCGGCGCGGTTCTCCTCGGCAAGCTGCAGATGACCGAAGGGGCTTTCGGAGCCCACCATCCCGACATCGCGCCGCCGGTGAACCCGTGGGGCGCCGACTACTGGACGGGCGTCTCGTCGAGTGGCTCCGGCGTCGCCACCGCTGCGGGGCTCTGTTTCGGCTCGCTCGGTACGGACACGGGCGGCTCGATTCGCTTCCCTTCGCATTGTGGCGGCGTGACCGGGATCAAGCCGACCTGGGGTCGCGTGAGTCGCGCGGGCGCCTTTGCGCTGTCGGATTCGCTCGATCACATCGGCCCGATCACACGCAGCGTAGCGGACGCCGGCGTCATGCTCGGCATCATCGCCGGGCGTGACCCGAAGGACCCGACCAGTCTAGCGGCGCCTGTGCCCGACTACCTGACAGATCTCGAAGCCGGCATCACCGGGCTGCGTATCGCCTTCGACGAACGGGACTGCACCGAGGGGGTCGACCCCGCGGTCACGCGGATGATCAAGACCGCCGCGGAGGTCTTGCGCACGCGTGGGGCCGTGATCAAAACCATGACGTTGCCAGCCACCACGGAAATGGTGCGCGGATGGAGCGCACTCTGCGGCGTGGAGACAGCGATCGCCCACGAGGCCACGTATCCGGCCAAGGCATCGCTCTACGGCCCGGCGTTGGCTGCTCACATTGACCAGGGACGCACGACCAGCGGCATGACGTACGCCAAGGTCCAGATCGCGCGCCAGAAGTTCGCCGGCGATCTGGCGGCGCTGTTCGGCGAGGTCGATCTGATTCTGTCACCGTCTCTGCCGTATCCGACTCCGACCAATGCCTTTATGGGCACACTCTTCGAGGAGGAGGGTGCGATCGAGCAGCTTATCAGGTTCACCGCGCCGTACGACATGTCGGGCAGTCCGACGATCAGCCTGCCTGGCGGCTTCGATGCCAACGGTCTGCCGCTCGGCTTCCAGTTGGTTGGGCCCCATCTCGGCGAGCCGGTCCTGGTGCGCGCCGGTCACGCCTATCAGCAGGAGACCGACTGGCACCAGCGCCGGCCACCGCTGGCCGTTTGACGCGGCACCTACGCCTGAAGGACGATCGTGTCACACCCGTATTCGAAACGCGAGCTGCACCGCACCTTCCAGACCTCGCCTTAGCCGCATGAAAATTGCACGGCGTTGCCACTTACAACATGTTGGTATTCACATTTCACTAAGCGGCTATCCCCAAGGCGGTGAACGGGGCGAAGCGCGAAAAGGTTCGAGCGCGAAAGGCGCTAGGTTCGAGGTTCGAGCACGATAGGTTGGGGCGTGGACGGAAAACCGCCCGGGTTCGCGGGCGTCAGAAGCCGACAGACGCAGGAGGAATGCCGTGGCAGAGAAGAGGACCGCTGACCCGAATCGGATCCACCGCATCGCCACCGGGTACATGGGCACGTGCGTGCTCTTGGCCGCGCTGGAGCTCAACGTCTTCGACGAGCTGGCAGGAAAGAACCTGAGCAGCCAGGGGCTGGCGAAGGCTTTGGGGCTACCCCTCAAGCCCACCGAACGGCTGCTCGTGGCGCTCACATCGCTCGGGCTCGTCGAGCGGAAGGCGGATCAATACACCCTCTCGCCCGAGACGGAGCGGTACCTCGTCAAGTCGAGCCCGAGCTACTTCGGGGACTACTACCGGTTCCAGGTCCGCCAGTGCCTCATGCCCGACTTCATCCGGCTCGACCAGCTCATCCGCGAGAACCACGCCATCATGGCGGACAACTGGGCCGACTACATGAGCGACCCCCAGAAGGCGCGCACGTTCATCCTCGGGCAGCACTCCGCGTCCCAGGGCGGAGGGCGGCTCCTCGCCACGAAGTTCGACTTCTCCGGGTACCGGGAGCTGGTCGACCTGGCCGGCGGTTCCGGTGCCTGTTCCATCGCGGCCTGCCAGAGGAATCCCCAACTCAAGGCCGTGATCGTCGATTTCCCGAACGTGCTCGAGGTCGCCAAGGAGGTGGTGGCGCGCGAGGGCCTCTCGGACCGGATCCGCACCCAACCCGGCGACATCACAGTGGACGAGTGGCCCCGGGGTGACCTGATGCTGATCTCCCTCATCATCAGCGGGTACTCCCGGGAGACCCAGCTCCGGGTCTTTCGGAAGTGCTTCGACAGGCTTCCCTCCGGGGGGGCGATCGTGGTCCACGACTTCCTCATGGACAGCGACTACTCCGGGCCTCAGCTATCGGCGCTGTACAACCTCACGTCCGTCGACGGCGTGCCCATGTCGGGCGAGGACATGGCGCGGCTCCTCGGCGAGGCGGGTTTCGTCGACCCGGTGATCCGGACCGTGATCCCCGAGTACACGGGCATGGTGGCAGCCAAAAAGCCCTGACCGCCGTCCCGAAAGGACGGCTCGCGCAGGGGGTGTAGGGATGCTCGAAAGCGCCCTCGGAATGGGGGCAGAGCCGTCGAAAGGATGGCGCTCGGGGTCGGTCCGATCACGCTTCCGGGCTACTCGGCCCGGCCCGACGCAGCGTCTTGTGCGGCAGGTCGAGACCGGCTTGGCGATCGCTGGCAGCGGCGAGCACCATTGCCAAAACCGCATGGCATCCGGTCCTGCGCGTACCGTAGGTTCGTTGGCCGATAGCGGTCAATCGCGGCGTTCTACCCGATGTCGTTCCCGCCCCGCACAACGCCGGCTGCTGCATCGTTTCCGTCCTGCCGAAGCTATCGCGCGGGTCACGCCGACCCCGGAACGCGGCGCCGGAGCTTGGTGTCGGGCTGGACGTGATCGAGCTGTGAGGCGCAAGTCTCGTTCGCGGGCAGCATACATGATTTTCGCCTTTACCTCGCCTAGCATCCACCGTAAGCGATGCGGATGGCGAAGGTTCTGCCGCCGATCACCGTTGCTGGCATCACGTACCGCGTACTCCGTCTCGATGGCGCCCGCGGTCCACGATACCTCTTACGCAGCGAGATGGGTGATCTCCTTGGCCTCTATCCCTACGGCGCCGAACCGATGCGGCTCTACGCGACGCCGCTACAACCAGCTCGCAGCGATTCGAATCCCCTCGCTCGGCTCGACTTCTTCGACGCGGACGGTAGGCTCGTCGCCCGGAATGTTGCGCCGCGTACTCGATAGACTCCGCCGCGCCTTCGACCTGGTGCGCCTCTTCGGCCTACCCGACTGGCACCCTGATCGCATGATCGCCGCGCAGATCGTGCTGTACGTAGGTCTGGGCATCGTCATCGCCCCCACGCTCTGGAATCACTGGAAGGCGGGGCACCCGTAGTCCTTCCTCTTTTCGCCACGTTGCGACCGGAGACGATGCGCGTTTTCCTTGGATGCTTGCCGCCGGACGGGTATAAGCGCCCCGTGGAGCTTTCGGATCTTAGCGGCGACGAGCGGCTTGCACTGGTGGCCCTACTGAAGGTCGCGGTCGTCGCCGACGGCAGCGTCTCCGATGAAGAGGTCGAGGAGATCGGAGAGGTCGTCGACGCTTTCGGCGAGGACGAGTACCGAAAACTCGTCGACGAGGTGTCGCGGCGCTTCCAGACCCAGGACGACCTGATGAGCTTCCTCGAGACAATCCAGCGGCCCGAGGCGCGGGAGTTCATCTACGGTTTCTTCTTCGAAGAAGCCGCCAGTGAGGCGCTTCGGGGTCGCGAGTCGGAGCTGGTCGATTGGCTCGCAGAAGTATGGCAGCTCGAGGTCAAGATCGACGACGGCGAGGCTCGTTAGGTCACGCCTGGATACGGGATTTCCTGAAGCCGGGACCGATGCCAGCGCCGAGAAGGTTTTCGGAATTCGGCTGGCGCTCAATTGCCAGCGTCACTGCCTCGGCCAGGTTCACCTTGTTCAGAGCAACGCCATCGTCCCTCTCCCAAGTCGGCGAAAGCAGATTTACAAATCTCTTACGCGCTTATTTGAGGCCTAGCTCACCGGCCAGCATCACCTGGATCTCGGTTTCGACCTGGTGCTGTAGCCACGCCTGTGACCGTTCGTGTGGGGGGCGGTCTGGCCGCTCACCGAGAACATGCTCCTCCTGCACGTCGCTCACGTCCCCCTGTAGGTTGGCCAGGAGCGCCCGGCGGCCCCAATCCTCGCATCTTCCCAGAATGCCCGCATCCTCGTCCGCCATTATGCTGACGCGCTTGACCCTCTGCCCAAGGGAAAGCGCGGCCACTGCATGTCCAGCCTCGTGGTAGGCGACTGCCTGCTCAAAGCTCAGCGCAGTATTTTTTCGGCGTTTTGCGGCTCATGCGGGCGATTCTACCTCCGCCTGGACGCGAACCGTAGGGCAATGGACAGCAAGCGCCGACTCGAATGCTAGACCATGTGTCTGGACGCGACACCTGTCCGCCATCGTCGTGACGCCGACGAAGATCGACGCCTCGAAGCTCGCACGGCTTAGAAGCCATTCAGCCGTGCGAATCGCGCAAATGCCGCAAAGATTCCCGGAGTCTCTTTCTTGTTGAACCGGTGGAAGTACTCCGACACGAAGAACCGCGAGTCCGGCGTAATGGGTCCCGGAAAGGGCGGCTGCGAGATCTTGCGCTTCTCCTTCGGGAAGTCCGACGTCGCGTTGGCGACGGCGTTGCTCGCGACGTGTCCCATCACCCAAATGATCCGCGCTTGCGTCAGCGACGGCACGAGATGGGCGGGGTTCGCCACGCGCTCGGAAGCGTAGCGGTTAGCCTTTAACCGTTCCTGATCCACGCTCGACGACGGAAGCGGGCAACGGATGGCGTGGTCGAACAGAAAACCGGCATCGCGAAACGCTTCGAGGGTAGGTCCGGCGATGAGTCCGACGTCATGGAGACCATCGAGCAACTCCCGCCGAACCCGCACGCGATCGTTCTTCGGGTCGGCCGGTGGCTCGTAGAAATATTCCGAAGTGACGTCGCCCGGATTCTCGCCGACGATGAGGCATCGGAGAGGCTTCGGCATCCATAGACGCTCAACCTGCCAGCGATCCCAGGGGTGAGAAGGGGCGTCACAACAGGCGGGCATAAGGAAACCTCCAAGCTGTCATCTTCTACCTTCTCCCGGCTGCCGTCCATCCGTGACGCCGCCGGTCTCGCGCCCAACGTTGCCGGGCGGCCACGAGCTCGACGTTCCCCACTCCGCGCTCCCCCGCCCTGCGGGAAGGCTGAAGCACAGACGATAGCCGCTCGCGCCGGGTGGCGGGAAACCCCGAATCGCACCGGCCTCCGATCTTGATCGATTGCGCCATCTGCTGAAGGATCGGCGGCAAGGCAACCTGCCGCATCCTGAAAGATGGGCTTCTACCGAGATCGAGTGATCCCCCGCGTCATCGACCTGGTGATGCGGAACAAGGAGGCGGCGCGCCGCCGCGCGGAGGTCGTCCCAGCGGCGAGCGGTCGAGTGCTCGAGATCGGCATCGGCTCGGGACTGAACTTGCCCTTCTACTCGCGCGGCGTTCAGCGACTTTTCGGCGTCGATCCCTCCGCCGACCTCCTGAACATGACGCGGCGGAAGATCGAGGGGCTTCCCTTTCCGGTGGAGCTCCTCCACCAATCGGCGGAGGAGCTCCCTCTCGATGACCGCTCGATCGACACGGCGGTCGCTACCTGGGTGCTCTGCAGCATCCCCGATCCGCTGCGAGCGCTCCAAGAGATCCGCCGCGTGTTGAAACCCGATGGGAGGATGCTCTTCATCGAGCACGGCCTCGCTCCCGACGATCGCGTGCGGACCTGGCAACAGCGCCTGAATCCCGTCTGGCGGCGGCTCTCGGGCGGATGCAACATGAACCGTCAGACCGACGATCTCCTGCGGCGGGCGGGCTTTCAGATCGCGGAACTGGAGAACTTCTACCTGGAGGGGATCCCGCTTCTCACATACACGTACGAGGGGATCGCGCACCCGGCATGAGGCGCGATCTCGGCCGCGTCTTCCGTTCTCCGGTTGAGACGATGGCGAACTGGGCCTGCGCATTGAAGGTTCTCGGAAACGAAGCGGAAGAGCGCGGCGCGGAGGCGGCTTGGCCGAGAATTCACTGACTTTCCCCCGGCACCACGTCCCACGTGATCTTCCAATCGGGACCGCCCCACTTCAGAACCTCGAATTGGAATGTGCCTGTTGCGCCGGGCTGCAGGGTCGATGGGGCCGTCGGTTGGCACCGCGTCCCCCGCTCGATACAGATTTGCACGTTGTAGACAGCGAACGCCGCGCCGTTCGCGACTTTCCCTTCGAAGAAGAGCCCGTTTCGGTAGCGCTGGGTCACCATCTCTTGCACGGCGACGAGACCCACGGAAGCTTGCCTCTTTGTCTCGATATCCTTCCGTTTGCTCTCTTCGGCGTCCAGAGTGCTCGTATCCGGCACAGGTGTCGGCGTCGGTCGAAAATCGCCTTGCTTCCAGGAGGAGCCCGAGTCCCCACTCGCAGGGTGCTCGCGTAGGTTCCCAACCGCGGTGCAATTCTCCGGCGGCGTCGGTCCGACGTAGAGGCTGCCGTCAGGCTTCTTGCACTTCACCATTTCGGCGTGGACCATCGTCACCGAAGCGATCACGAGCAACGCGATGATGTGCGAACGCTTCCCCATGAGCGGCCATGGTGACGCTCTTTGCTCACGTCTGCAAACTACCGGGAGCGGCCCCGTTTGCGCCGCTTCGTCGCGGCCTTCGATCGCAGGGCGCGGGCGCGACCCTCGCCCTCGTGCCCGGCCGTGTAGATGTACGGAACACCGTCGATCAACTCGATCACCGTGTCGCCCCTCGCGATCGGCTGTCCGTCCTGGTCGACGCCGTAGGGCGCTCTGCTCTTCGCCAGTGCCTTCGGCTCCATCACCACGGCCACGGGAGTTGAATCACCGTCCGCTCCATCGGCCCCGGACCGGGCCGCACGAGCTGACCGCCAGAGAAGCCGCCGCTCGGCGGAACGTACGTGAAGCCGCTCGGCGTGTTGCATCCGTGTTGCGCGTTCGCTGGACTTTCGCCGGACGCCGGTGGACGCGGCTGGAGATGAGCCCTGATTTTTCGGCTCTTTTTTCGGTTATCGTTCGTCGTCGGACTACCGTGGGCCAGCCGAGATTGATTCGCAATCAGCAGGTCGCCGGTTCGCTTCCGGCGGGTGGCTCTTCAGAAATCAGATAGTTACGGATTCGGATTCGCTATCCGTGTACCAAACGTGTGCCATCCGAGCCGTCTTTGCGGGCGAACGCCGTTCCGCAATCGGCGAGTCTTTCCCCGGGTAGCTGAGCTCAGCGATCGCTTTTGTCGGTTCTCGTTGCTCGCCCACACCTAAGGGACGTACGATGACCGCTGTGATCTTGGTGAATCGAGATCTGGCGACCCTTTATCACGAGTCTGCGGCGGGGGTACGGATCACGGTCGCCCAAGCCGCGGAAGGGCGATCTACGAAGGGCGTCAGACGTTTAAGACGTACCCAAGTCGTGAAAAACCGAGGTTGATCATGTTCGAGTTGGCACGGTGCTACAGTAGGCGTGAGATTCATGACCGGCTTGGAGGCAGCATCCAATCCTACTTGCCGACTGTCGAGGTGCGGGGGCCCGCGCCGAAGTCGTCGCCAAGCTCGAGTTTTTCAGCCTCGCCCACAGCGTGAAGGACCGCATCGCGGTATCGATGATCGACGCGGCCGAGCGGCCGGGAAGATCACGAAGGACACGATCATCCTGGAGCCCACCAGCGGCAACACCGGCATCGGCCTGGCCTTCGTGTGCGCGGCACGCGGCTACCGGTGCACGCTCTCATCATGCCGGACACGATGAGCAAAGAGCGCCGCATGCTGCTGCGCGCGTAAGGCGCCGAGCTGATCCTCATGCCGGGCAGCGAAGGGATGCCGGGACGCATAAAGAAGGCCGAGGAGCTCGGCTCGGTCAGGTTGCGACCGAGGAGATGTACCGTACGTGCAACATGGGGATCGGCTTCGCGCTGGTCGTCGCCGCCGAGGCCGTCGACGCGGTTCGGACCAGCCTGGAGCGCGACGGTCTCCGCGTTCACGCCCTCGGACGCGCCATCGATGACGCCGCGCGCACGATCCACTTCCGCCCGGACGGCCGTCCGGGGCGGTTCACGCCTGCCTGACCGGGCTCAGGACTCGATCATCTCGATCCGCACCTTCACCACGCCGCGGTGGATCATACCGAGGACGCGGGCCGCGCCGTAGGACAGGTCGATCGCGCGGCGGTAACGGTACGGCCCCCGGTCGTTGATCGTCACCAGGACCGAGCGGCCGTTGCGCAGGTTCGTCACCCGCACCTTGCTGCCGAGGGGCAGGGTCCGGTGGGCGCCGGTCAGGTCCTGCGGGTCGAACTCCTCGCCACTGGCGGTACGCCGGCGCGCGAACTCCTGACCGTACCAGGATGCCTTTCCGATCTGGGCCCCGTCCGTCGGCAGCTCCTCCGCACGGGCAGACGGGGCGAACGCCAGCAGGGTGATGAACGCAACCCAGGCGCAAACGCACCGTAACGCGAGCCGCTGGCCGGCATCGAAGTGGGGACCGGAGTTTGCTCCGAGGCCCCCGGAGGAGGCAGTTTGCATCGTTGGGCTCCTTGAACGCCGGCGAAGTTAGCTGACGGGTTCGGGCTCAAAGAGCGTAGCCCGTCCGGGTCCGTTGCCGCGACCCGGATTAACCCCAAGATGGGTCCTCCGCTCCCCTTCCGGGGATTAGGCGTGCGTTACGGGCGCTATTGCCGCAAAGCTGTGGCCCTGTCAACGCCTGTGGAGGATGAACCTGGGCGCGTCCGGCGTGAATTGAGCTTATTCAGTCCCTGAGCGGTAGCCGGCGACGGGGGCGACGCGATTCAATAGTGCGTTTCCGCGAAGTTGGGCATGGCCCAGAAGAAGAGGTTACTCAGAATGTGAAATCTCGCCCGCGGCGCGATCGTCGACGAGGGTTCGACACCGTCGTCGACGCCGATCGCGACTCCGGGCGCTAATACCGGCTAACTGTACATCTCGGCAAACAGGGCGACGATGAACGCGGAAAAGGCCCCGAGGGAACGCCAGTCCCGCCCCGTCTTCGGATGAGTGAAGCTGAAGGCAAAGATGAGGAAGACCGCCGAATTGATGAGGACGAGGGACCAAAGCCCGCAGGCCGGTACGTCATGATTCATCGGGGGTTCCTTCCTTGGGAGACTTCTCGGCATCTCTTCGAGAATGGTCGTGGCCGCGATGGTGGCCCCCGTGCAGTAGGTGCATCAGGGGGCAGGCGAAGAGCAGCAGATACGGCAGCACCCCGAGTAAGTGTGCACGGTGCTCGGTCCACAGGAAGAATGCTGCAATACCCAAGAACCCGACTAGGGCGATGCGGCTCAGTAAGTGTTCAACCTTTGTCGTGTTCACGCCGACAGGTCTCCCGCCACTAAACCCGGGCAGAGAACATGCCTACGGACCCCTGACCGTGGCGGCAACCCCTGTTGCATAGCGGCCCGGGCCCAGTTTTCGCCGCTGCTCTTCCAGTGAGCAGCCTGGTCTACGCCCGAGTTTCCGGTCGCAGGCGGACCGAGACGATCAGGAGGCTCGAGCGATCCCGCGAGATCGCGCTACCGGTCTGAATTGGCACGACCAGCCCTTCCTCTCCGCCAACCCCGACCACCGCCGGAGAAGCTGGAAGCGCCAGGGCGGCCGCGTTCTACGTCTCTCGCGACGGCGCTTTCCAGCTCTCTCTCATACCTTCTTCACATTCGCTGCTACGGAGTCGGTGTCGGCGTCTTCTTTCCTCTCGGCTTAGGTGTTCGTGTCACGGTAGGCGTGGCCGTCGGCGTCCTGGTCGGAGTCGGCGTCACGGTAGGCGTGGCCGTCGGCGTCCTGGTCGGAGTTGGCGTCACGGTCGGCGCGGCCGTCGGCGTCCTGGTCGGAGTTGGCGTCACCGCAGGCGTGGCCGTCGGTGTCCTGGTCGGAGTTGGCGTCACGGTCGGCGTGGCCGTCGGAGGTGTCGGCGTCTGCGTCGGCGCCGTGCTGCCGCAGGCCGGTCCGGTGACGGTGAGCGAGTAGCTTCCCGCCGCGCCGTTCCAGCCGGTGACCCGCACGGAGTAGGTGGTGCCGCCGGTCACCGGCAGGCTGACCTGCGAGGGGCCGCCGGGGCTGCAGGCGTCGTCGTCGCAGGCCAGGCTGTTGCCAAGGGTCCCCGGGCAGCCGGAGTGCACGGCGATCACCGAGTCGTAGGTCGTGCCGCTGCCGCAGAGCGAGATGGTGGCGGAACCGCTACTCGCCGGGGTGTAGGCGTACCAGACGTCCGGCGAGACGCCCGAGCTGCCGCAGCTCGAGTTGCCGTCGATGGTGGCCGAGGAGGTGGTGCCGGTCGCGGCGCTGCCGGGGCACAGCGGCAGCGCCGCGG
>Ga0315273_10005428_pt1 | contig 15765 bp, 9 predicted proteins | sample YL17G02_0_MG_FD_205753 | JGI IMG/M metagenome (GOLD analysis project Ga0315273, IMG submission 205753) | Sediment microbial communities from Yellowstone Lake, YNP, Wyoming, USA - YL17G02_0 | ecosystem: Environmental > Aquatic > Freshwater > Lake > Sediment | place: USA: Wyoming | collected...
GTTACCTGTCCCCATTCAGGGCATAGCTTGAGACAACCCCTGGACCAACTCGCCCACCAAGGCGATAGCGCAGAAGACCGAGACAATGAGCGGAAGAAACACTAGCACCGCCCGCTCGCCGCGGCGGGCGACGGCGACGGCTGCGGTTACGCCCGCGAGCACGCCGACCAGGAGCCCCATGAACCCCACCCGTGGGGACCACGGCAACCAGCGGTCCGAGACTGCGAGAGCGACCGACGGCAAGAAGAGCACCGCGAACAGTATCAAGAGCCGAATCGCCCACCAGCCAAGCGGCGTGCGAGGCAGCAAATGAGTTCTAGAGCGGCGATGGCGTGTCGGCGTGCTTTCCACGCGACCACTATCTCTGGTGGCCCTCGTTGGCGCAAGAGCCTGACGACGCGAAATGTGCTAGGCTTCGCCAGTAGGAGGTAGGCAGGTCATGCAGAAATGGGAGTACAAGTTTATCGTGGGGAAGACCCATCAGAAAGCCGCTGCAGCTATGATCGCCGCTGGCGAAGAGGGTTGGGAGGCATTCTCCTCGTCGATTTGGGGATTCGCCACGAGTGGGTTCAAGCACTGGGACGGTTCCCACCTGATCTGGCTGAAGCGGCCTAAGCCGGCCTAGCCTCACGAGGCCGGAACCGAAGACCAGTGCCCCGATGTTCCCTCAGGCCTTGACCCGCTGCCTAGAAAGCAGATGGTGGGTGGTCAGGCCAGAGAGAAGGGCGAGCGCTTCGCGCGGCCTTCGTCCCGTGCTCTTGGCCGCAGCTACTCGAGGTAGGCTGCAGCCTGCTGGCGAACGAGGTCCACAAGGTTGCCGAGTGCGAGGTTAACGTCGTACAGGTGCAGCCCCCACTTCGGCCCGAGAGTCTGGCTCACCGTCGGCCTCTTGTCGCCGGCGATCTTCGTAGTGTCTACTTGAAGCCAGTTTACGCCGCCGGAGCTTTCGCATCGGCCTGTGTAAAGATCGAGAAAAGCTACCCAGCGCGCCGGTATAGTCGCCACCACATAGAAGTACGTCTTCAACGGACCGCCCCCCCCTGAAAGCGAGGCCGGGTTGGCGCATAGAACCTCCTGATTTTCCTTGGTCGGCTCCCCCGCACGGAGACCCGCACCCACCTTGCCAAAATGGCTGTCCGCAGGGGGAGTCTGGTCGAAGGTGGAATAGGCCACGACACATCCTGTCTGATCAACGTTCCGGCACGCGGGCACATTTTGGAAATCGCCGCCGACGTCCTGACCGGCGGCAACCGTCACGTTGCCGCCGATTATCAGTGCCGACACAAGCTGGCCACGCAACTCAGGGTTGGAGTCGATCTCCGACGCCACCAATTGGGTTAACATACGTGCGCCCTGCGAATGGCCGATCAGCACAAATCCGCGGCCGTTGTTGTAGTGAGCCATGTAGTCCTGCCACGCGGACAGGACATCGCCGTAGGCGATGGCGCGGATTTCCGGCGAATCCACTTGGTTCACGAGTGCCGACAAGGTTCGCTGCCGGTACATCGGAGCGTATACTTTGCACACTTGCGAGAAGCGGGATGCTTGCTGGATCGCCACGGACGTCTCTTCCGGGTCGATCTGGAGATTGGCGTTAGGCGTCTTCTGATTGCTGACTGTCGGGTAGACGTAGAAACAGTCAATAGGAGGGTCAGCCGCCGCCGCGGCCCCTTCAGTGGTACTCCCGCCGTCGGCAGATACCACCTGGGCCGTGAGATCAGTCTCGCACGGGTTGTTTGCGAGGCCGGGGCGACACAGCCAGACAGTGTTCGATGGCGCCGCCGTCGGCGAGGGCTCAGCGTTCGTCGAAGAGGACGAGCCGCCACACGATGCGCCGGCCAGGGCGACCAGAAGCACGGCAGCGCTCACGAAGATTCCCCTCGTGCCTCCTCGCCCGAGCCTTCCCCTGCCAAGGGAATGATTCGTGCACCGGCACGCGCTTGATCTCATTGCTGCCCTCCGTCTTGCTCATCGTTCGGACTTTGCTGATCTAGCCCTCGCGTGCAAGCCCAGCCCAGCCGCAGCCATTTCTGTAGCTGGTAGCCCTCACCCTCTTCATCCGCTGAGTACCCATTGTCCGGCTATTCCCGGAAGCCGTCAACAGTCTTGACGGTGGGGATAAGGTTTGGTAGCCACGCCTGGGTTGTTGGACGGGGAAACGGAATTCGAACCCGCGACCCTCTGCCCTGAAAGAACCCCTAGACGAGCGCCTTTCAAGCTACTGCCTCCAGCGTAACATTGTATCCGAGGCCCTCCAGCCTCTTCACGAGCCGGTGTTCCACCTGGCGGCTGGGTCTAGCCACAACCACCGACTTCCTCTCGCTCCTGCTCACGCCTCCGTGCCGCTCAGCCCGCGAAGGCTGCCATGAGCCGACGCTCGGCATACAACAAGCCGTCAGTTTCGGGAGCACGACATGATGCCCGCGGGGCACCAACACCCCCTGCGTATCTGGGAGAGCGTCGAGAGGCAAACCAGGACCGCCGAATGCCGGCAGAGGAGCGCAACCCGCTGCCTTGGAAGCAAGGGCGCCACACGTGGTCCTCCCGATACTCAAGAGGGAATCGAAAAGCCTTGACAGACGGCAGCCGGCGCGCCAAAATAGCGCTGCTTTGACGCCCCGCCGAGGTCCTACGACTTGGGCAGAGAAGATTCAGGAGAAATGCTGGACCTCGCTAGATTCTGCGCCTGAATCTCCTCCGAGGAGAGTTGCTGGCAGATTCGGGATCGGCGCTTTCGGCTGGATTCCCGCCCTGATTGATGGGGTTCAGGAGGTCGTGGGTTCGAATCCCACCGCCCCGACCAATCTTCCCTGAGGATACCCTCGCTCTATCGGCAGCCCACCTCCATAAACGCTTCGTAGATCGCCCTGTGAAGCTCAGGCGGCAATTCGATGTCGCGCGGCGACGGGTACTGGCGGCTAGGTCTGCTAGCCCTTGAGGGCACCCTGCATGAGCCCTCGCACCAGTTGCCGCTGGAAAAGCACGATGACGACAAGCATGGGCAGCAGGGCGATGATAGTACCTGCCATCACCACGTTTATGGAGCCGATCTCCTGGGAGGCCAGGCCTGCCAGCCCGATCTGCACCGTCCGGTAGGTGTCAGAGTTGGTGACCAGAAGCGGCCACAAGTACTGGTTCCAGGACTGCAGGAAGGCAAAGACGGCCAGCGTTCCTAGCGCCGGCTTGGAGAGGGGCAGCACCACGCGCCAGAGGAAACGCAGATGTCCGTAGCCGTCGATGGCGGCGGCGTCACGCAGCTCCAGGGGAATGGTCATGAAGTGCTGACGCATCAGGAAGGTGCCGAACGCAGTGGCCAAGAAGGGGATCGTCAGCGCTTGGTAGGAGTCCAGGCTCAGGATCTTGCCGTCCAGCGCGGCGCGCAACGTGCCGACGCCTGCGAGTATGCCGACCAACGCACCCACGAGGACGGCGCCGGCAAGCGCACGAATACGCCAGCGAGCAGTGCGGCCGCCCCGGAATACGCCAGCGAGCAGTGCCGCCACTCCGGCGCCCACGGATAGCCCGACCAGCACAGCTATGGCCACCGCAAGGCCCGCCGGAGGGTCGCCCATCATCTGGACTGTCTGGAAGTTCGGGATAATGGAGGCTTCCCAGGGCACCATGAGGGTGGACAGGAAGAGCATGAAGAGGAAGTTGCGCAGCGGAAAACGCATGAAGGCGAAGGCGTACGCGGCGAGAACGGAGGTAGCCAACTGCCCGAGGGTGATGACGCTGGACTGGATGAAGCTATTGAACATGTAGCGCCCCAGGGGCACCACATCCATGGCTTTCTTGAAGTTGCCGAACTGGGGATCAGGCGCAAATAGCTTCGGGGGGTAAGAGATGGCGTCCTCCTTAGGCAGGAGGCTGTTCACCACTGCCAGGTATATGGGCAGGATCACGATCGCGGCGCCGAGGATCAGTACGGCGTATGTCAAGGCCACTCGTGCCACACGGCTATATCGGATGCGAATAGTCATCGGTAGAAGACCCGCCGCTCTAGGAAGCGGAGCTGAATGAGTGTGATAGTGAGCATCAGCAGGAAGAGAGCCACAGCCCGCACAGCTGCTGCACCGTATTCAAAGTTGATGAAGGCGTCGGTATAGATCGAGTAGACGATGACATTGGTGGCATCTAGCGGGCCGCCCCGCGTGAGAATGTGAATCTGTCCGAAGGACTGGAAGGCAATGATGGTTGATACGACCACGACGAAGAGAAGCGATGGCGAGAGCATGGGCAGCGTGATGTGGCGAAGGAGTGACCAGGGGCTGGCGCCGTCCACGCGGGCGCTCTCATAGAGCTCCTGAGGGATATTCTGGAGGGCGGCCAGGAGCACCAGGGTGGTGAATCCTATGTTCAACCAGATTGTCGTGAGGGACACGGCCATGAGGGCTGGACCGCTATCCCAGATTGTTCTCCACTGCGGGTCCGTTAGCCAGTTGACACGGGGCAGGTCAAACTGGCCCAGTATCCAGTTGACGAAGCCGGCGCTGGGGTTCAGGAGCATCAGCCACATGACCGCCGCCACCGCCACCGAAGCAGCAATGGTGGAGGAGAAGACGGTGCGAAAGAAGAGCGCCCCGCGCAGGCGCTGGTTGGCCAGCAGTGCGAGCACCAGCCCCAGCACCATCCCCGTTGGCACCGTGTAGAGGGCGAAGAGGAAGGTCACCAGCAGGCTCTTACGGAAGTCAGGGGATGTCAGCACCTCCCGGTACTGGTCGAAACCGACGAACTCCTGGCCGCGCCCGAAGGGGTCACTGACAAAGAAGCCCAGGTAGACCGACTTGAACAGCGGGTAGAAGACGAAGCCCCCAAATAGAAGTATCGAGGGCCAGAGGAACAACATGCCGCCCCCGAAGCGGGACAGCCCTTCCAGCCAGGGATACCTTCGCCCTAGAGGGATCGGCGCTGGGAGCGCCGCTGTTGGGGCGTCGCCGCTCTTCATCAGGCTAGCCTCTGCCCACTGGTTCGATCGAAGAGGTGGAGGTTTTCGACCAGGACGGTGAGGGGGACCGTCTCTCCAAGCTTCATCTTCACGCGAGCGTCGAGGCGGGCCACCAGTGTGGTATCGCTCAGCGAGAAGGTGACGTGGGCCTCGTTGCCCAGGTACTCTACGAGGTCCACCATCGCCCCAAGGGTGGCCGACACGGCGCCGCTGCCCTCGCCACCACCCACGTACAGGTGCTCGGGGCGGACGCCAACCACGATTTCACCGTCGGCCGCATCCGTGGCGCCGTGGGCCTGCTGCGAGTTCAGCCGGAAGCTGCCCGCCTCGCTGTCGGCGAAGGCATCACCATCGCGGGTCTGCAGGCGGGCCGGAAACATATTCATGGCTGGGCTGCCGATGAACCCGGCGACGAAGATGTTGCCTGGTCGGTCGTAGACCTCCTGAGGCGGCCCCACCTGCTGGAGCACCCCCTGATCCAGGATGGCGATGCGGTCGCCCATGGTCATGGCCTCCACCTGGTCGTGGGTGACGTAAATAAAGGTGGTCTGGAGCAGGCGGTGCATCTTGACAAGCTCGGCCCGGGTTTGAACCCTCAGCTTGGCGTCCAGGTTAGAAAGGGGCTCGTCCATCAGGTAAACCACGGGCCTCCGGACTATGGCCCTTCCCAGAGCCACCCGCTGGCGCTGGCCGCCGGAGAGTTCGCCGGGCTTGCGACGGAGCAGATCCCCAAGGCCGAGGTTCTGCGCTGCCTCCTTCACTAGCCTGTCGATCTCGCGGCGGTGCAACCCTCGCATGCGTAGCCCAAAGGCAATGTTGTCGTAGACGCTCATGTGAGGGTAGAGGGCATAGTTCTGGAAGACCATGGCGATGTCGCGGCGCTTAGGCTCCACGTCGTTCACCACTTGGTCTTTGATGAGGATGTTTCCCTTGCTGGGCGACTCTAGGCCCGCCACGATGCGCAGGGCGGTGGACTTGCCGCATCCCGAGGGCCCCACGAGGACGATGAACTCCCGGTCGTAGATTTCCAGCGAGAAGTCTTTGACGGCAACCACTTCGCCGAAGAACTTGCTTACATTGTCAAAAGTTACAAGAGCCATGGATTATCAGACCAGCGCCGGCAACAGCGATCCGCTCGAGTTCAGCCGTGCGACCCGGAGACGCCTACCGGCTCACGGTTGCGGGACGATCTTCGAATACCCGGCCTTGACCCGGAGGCCTTCATCTCGAGCAATCTCAGTATGGTCCATCAAGGTTCGCCCAAACGCCCTGCTGTGTCAACGTCTCAGATACGGATGCAACGCTGTGGCCCCACAGTCGCTGCCCTCACATCCCGTCACTACGAGCCCAGAGCAGCGCTCTACTCGCCCACGCGCCGGTTATAGTCCTGCAGTTCCTTGGTGTAGCCCGCGGCGGCATCGTCCAGCGCCTGGTCAGGGTTCTTCCCGCCGACTACCATCTCCTCCATCGCTTGGGCCACGATCTCTCCCAGTTTGGCGGAGGGCCCGACGCGCGGCCCCAGCTTCTCCGGCGTAGACGGCACCCCTAAAGAGAGGCCTACCGGCACCTGGTAGAGCGGGTACTTCTCGAGGACCTGGCGTGAAGCCTCCATCTGGTAGGCGGAGAGACGTACGGGGAGAAAGCCGGTGCCCGCGAAAAGCTCGGCCTGCTGCTCCGGCTCGGCTAGCCACCGCGCCAGCTTCCAGGCCGCCTGCTGCTCTTCCTCCGGCCGCCTGTTCATGATCCACAGGGCACGGCTGAAGATGCCCGGCTTGCCGGAGCCTCCAGCGACGCCCGGGAAGGGCCCCACCCCCAGATCCACTCCCTCTAGCCCCGCCTCCACCACGCTTATCGCCGAGCGCAGGGCTGAGGAGATGCTAACAGTCATCGCCGCCCGCCCGGAGGCCACCGCCATGAGGGAGTCGGCACCGCCGGGGTTACGCCCCACGTTGAAGCCCAGGCCGCTGTCGACCATCTCGTCCCACCAGCGGAAGAAAGCCTGACCCGTCGAGTTGTTGAACAGGGCTTCGGTGGGGCGGCCATCACGACCGTTGTTGTTGTTGACGAAGAGGTCGCCGTGCTCCCCCAAGATGACCTGCGGGTACCAGCCCTGAATGTCTAGGGCGATGCCGCTGCGCACCACGTTGCCGGCGCTATCCACCTTTAACAGCTTCTCAGAGTAGGCACGGACGTCGTCCAGCGTCTGGGGTGGCTTGTCAGGATCCAAACCCACCTCTTGAAAGGGGATCTTGTTGTAGAAGAGCATGGGGACGATGATGCCGAGGGGCATGGCGTCGAGCTTGCCATCCCAGGAGTAGTAGTCGACTGCCTTCTCGTCGAAGTCCGACAGGTCGTACCCCTCGGCATCGATGAACTCCTGGACCGGCGTCACTGCGCCGCTGTCCACCATGGTCTGGGAGTCGCCCTCGCCTGCCTCCGCCAAAGCTGGCACCGCTCCGGAGCGCAGCGAGTTCACGAGCTTAGCGTTGAGCTCAGTGGGGGTACCCTGGAAAAGAAGCCTCACCTTCACCTCGTCCTGGGAGGCATTGAAGCGGTCGATGAGGGCCTGGAGAGCGGCCTGGCTGGACGCCTGCTCCGAATGCCAGAAGTCGATGGTGACGGTGCCGCCTGTTGGCCCAGCGCCGGGGGTCTCGCCGGTAGATGGTGCCTCCTCACGGCCGCCGCACGCGGTCAGCGACAGGGAAAGGAGCGAGACGGCTATCAGGCAGGCGAGCGTTCTTGACATTGGGGTGTCTCCTTGCCAAAGGCCGGCCTCTTCTGGATTTGCCTGTGCTGGGCGGCGGCATCCGGGTTTCGGCCTCCATAAGGCGTGTGTCAGCGGCCCATGCGGTCGTTGTACTGTTTGATGGCTGCGTCGGCGTTCTTGACGGCAGTCTCCATCGCCTCGTCCGGGCTGGCGTTTCCGGATAGCATGCTCTCAATCGCACCCCTGACGGCGTCACGCACCTGCTGGAAGGGCCCGATGAGCGGTCCCAGAGCTGCGGTCGTCGTCGCCGTTTTGGCGAACAGGTCGGCTGGGATCTCAAACTGCGGGTACTTGGCGATGATTTCCTTGGCAGCAGGGAGGTCGTAGGCGGAGTTGCGGACGGGGAGGTAGCCGCTGCCGGCGAACCATTCGGCCTGCTGTTCAGGCTCGACTAGCCACTTGATGAACGTCCAGGCGGCGTCGCGCTCTTTCTGGGGGCGGGCACTCATGATCCAGAGCGACCGCGAATACACACCGGGCGAGCCCTCGGGGACTCTGCCGGGAATGCCGGGGACGGGTGCGACACCCAGCTCGACGCCCTCAATCCCCTTCGCTAGAACGTCGAAGACGGAGCGCAGGGCAGCCGAGGTGCTGATGACCATGACCGCTCTCCTGGCGCCAATGGCAAGCAGCGCCTGGGCTCCAGAGGGGTCCCACCCCACGTTGAGGAGCAGGCCGTCGTGCGCCATGCCGTACCACCACTGGAAAAGCTTCTGGCCGGCCTCGTTGTCGAAGGTGACCTCAGTGGCGACGCCGGCGCGGCCGTTGTCGTTGTTGACGTAGAGCTCACCAGCACCCGACTCGGTCAGTTCCACGTACCAGGGGTGGATATCGAGGGCGAGGCCGTAGCGGGCGACGTTGCCCGCTGCGTCGCGCTGAACAAGCTTCTCTGAGGCCGCCCGAGCCTCGTCGAAGTCCTTGGGTGGCTGGTCTGGGTCCAGCCCCACCTCGCGGAACGGGATCTTGTTGTAGTACATGAGGGGTACGGCGAGGCCGAGGGGCATGGCGTACAGGGTGCCATCGACGGTGAAATAAGCGATCGCTGCGGGCGCGAAGTCCGACAGGGCATACTTGTCGCGGTCGATGTACTCTTGGATGGGGGTGATCTGGCCGCTGTCGATCATGGGCTCTGTGTAGGGCTCCGAATGGAAGGCGATAGTCGGAACGCTGCCGCTCTGCATGCTGGCAATGAGCTTCGCCGCCAGTTCATCGTCGCTGCCCTGATAGGTAGCCTGGACCTTCACCTCGTTCTGGGAGGCATTGAAGCGGTCCACGAGCTTCACGAGGTTGTCGCTGTTCGATGCTGTCTCCGAGTGCCAGAAGGTGATGTTGACTGGGCCGGAGGGGGTCCCGTTGTCGGCGGACTTGTCGCCCCCGCTGCAGGCTGTGGCGATGACGCCCACCACCAGGGCAAGACCCACCGTCACGATGCCGATTTGCCTCATGATGCACCTCCTGATAGAAGGATTAGCCAGAACGGGTGTATTGTACACCAGAGAGTCAAGGGAGGTGGCGGGTGCCGCCCCCCGCGGCCGGGGCGCCAGGGAAGGCATCGAACTTGGAGTACTGCTGCTGCCCAACCGGAACGCGCTGGGCCGACCTCCGCGTGAAGAACGGTAGTGAAGAGCCTTTCAGAGTACGCTACAGGGGCCTGGGTAACGAAGTATTCGGCTTTTGGCAGATCGGCCAGACCAGACACGTTCAGTTGACTGATCGCACCGCATGTGACGTAGGAGGTGAATCGTGACAAAGATCGCGGTGATCGGCGCGGGCAGTGTCGAATTCTGTATGAGACTTGTGCAGGATATCCTCTATTTCGATTCCTTGCAGGACTCTCACATCGTCCTGATGGATATCGATGGCGTCAAGCTAAAGACTACGCTGGGGGTGATGGAGAAGATGCGGGAGCAGCATAAGTTGGCGTGCACGTTCTCCGCGACGACTAACAGGCGCGAGGCATTGAAGGGAGCGGACTTCGCTCTGGTCATGATAATGGTTGGCGGCCTCAAGGCGTATGAGCTGGATATCTCCATCCCACTGAAATACGGCGTGGACCAGTGCGTCGGCGATACCATTAACCCCGGTGGCGTATTCAGGGGACTGAGGCACGTGCCCGCTCTTCGGGACATGCTGCGCGACGCGGAGGAGGTGTGCCCCGACGTTCTCTTTATGAACTACGCGAACCCTATGGCCATATGCTCTTGGGCGATGCAAAAGACGTTCCCACACGTCTCGTTCGTCGGTCTTTGCCACGGCGTGCAGCACACGACAAGGCTGCTGTGCACGTGGCTGCGCGTTCCGGAAGAGGAATGCGAGATTGACGTGGCAGGAATCAACCACATGGCTTGGTTCCTGAAACTAAAGCACAAGGGCGAGGACCTCTACCCGCGACTGTGGGCCAAACTGGAAGCTGAAGGCCCGATCAAGTTCGAGCACTACCGCTTCGAGATGATGAAGGCCACCGGCTACTTCATGACGGAGTTGCCCGGTCATCTGTCAGAGTACCTGCCCTATTTCCGCCATAGAGAAGACTTGAAGGAGTTGTTCAGCGGACCCTGGCTGACGGGCGAGACGGGCGGAGACCTGAAGTTCCAGCAGCGGACACGTGACGGTTATGCCGCGACAATGCAAGCCATGGCCTCTGGGGAAACGCCTGTGCCATATGCCTCGGGCCGGAAGTCAGAGGAATACGCTGCCGACATCATGAATGCTCGGCTTACCGGCCAAACCAGCCGTTTCGCTGGAAATGTTCTCAACAAAGGCTTGATTACAAACCTCCCCTGGGACTGCTGCGTCGAAGTGCCGGTGTTCGTAGACCAAAGCGGCCTTCACCCGACCTTCGTGGGTGAGTTGCCGAAAGTCTGCGCGTCGCTGTGCCGTTCCAACGTCGCTGTCCAGGAACTGGCCGTCGACGCCGCTCTGAACGGCGACTTCGAAGCTGCGTATCAAGCGTGTCTGCTTGACCCGCTGACTGCGGCAACCATCGCCCCGCACGAGATACGCGACATGGTGGATGAGATGTTCAAGGCGGAGGTGGAGTGGTTGCCGCAGTTCCAGGGAAAGAAGAAGATCTTTCCCGGAGCCACAGTTGATCGCATCAGGACAGGCGCAAAGGAAGTCAGGACAGGTGAAGACCTCTATCCGATCGTCTTCCGCCGTGGCGATTGAATTTGAGGCGTGATGGCGCAAACGTCGAGGCGCCGACTTCTAGCCCTGTCTCTCGACGGAGGCCCCGAGCAGTAGCGGTAGAGTGGCAATATTCCATTCATGTCTGGGAGACTGGCGAGTGGCAAACCAGGACCGCCGAATGACGGCAGAGGAGCGTAAACCCTCTGCCTTGGAAGGAAGGGCTCCAGCCGTGGCCCTCTCAAGACCCAAGCGGGAACCAGGAAGCCTTGACAGACGGCACGCCACAATAACGCTGCTTGACACCGCGCCAATGTCCTACGACTTGGGCAGCGAAGATTCAGGAGAAATGCTGGACCTCGCTAGATTCTGCGCCCGAATCTTCGCTGAGGACAGCTGCTGGCAGATTCGGAATCGGCGCTTCCGGCGGGATTTCCGTCCTGATTGATGGGGTTCAGGAGGTCGTGGGTTCGAATCCCACCGCCCCGACCATGGTCGAATCAGGAGGTCGGTTTCGAGGCTAGCAGGCCGCGACGCCGACTTCTTTTCGGCTCTAAGTGTCCTTTCCGAGTCAACCTCTTTGACGGCCGGGCATGACCGTTTCTGGCTTCTCTATTTGTGCCTGACTGCTCCTCTGTGCCTCCCTCGTGCCATGGCTGTGGCAGTGACATCCAATGTGGTATCGTAAGCGGGGGCAGGTCGCAAGTACGCCGCCATGTACGCTCACACGTGCTTCATCCCGAAGCGAGGCTGGCTGTCTGCCCAGACCTACCTGTCCAACTGAAACTTGGGCCGGAAGGGCGATGCTAACGGCGCTTTTCAGACGCCGACAAGATGCGCGGGAGGTGCCGCCGCGTCTTGCGGCTCGTCGGACTGTGCCTCATCATGCAATGAAGGGGTTGGCCAAGACCCGAGAGGATGGACTAGTTTGGACACCGGTAGCGGGAGCTTTCGCCGCATGATCCGCGCTATCTGGGACCGCCGCCGCAGTCGCAGGGTCGAGTCCGCATGCGGGGGTGATGATCAGCCGCTGCGTGCGGAGCTGCTCAGCCTCGAGCAACTCAAGGAGCACGCGAAGGAGCTTGCGCCAAAGCACACCGTTGATGAGAAGCGGGGTCGGGATCTTCTTCTCCCGCAGCTCAGCGAGAACGAGTGCGTCCTCCTCAATGCCTACCGCCTCATCACGGACGATAGGGAAGGCGAGCTTCGTGTCACTCCGGCCGCCGAGTGGTTGCGCGACAACTTCTATCTCATCGAGGAGCAAATACGGGCGGCCCGGAGCCACCTGCCCAAGGGCTATAGTCAGGAACTTCCCCACCTGCTTAGCGGCCCCTCGGCTGGCTACCCCGTCGTCTACGACATCGCACTGGAGCTTGTCTCCCACGGCGACGGCCGCGTCGACGCGGGTAGTTTGAGCGCCTTCGTCTCTGCCTACCAGACCGTGAAGCCACTCAAGCTGGGCGAGATTTGGGCGATCCCGATCATGCTGCGCCTGGCACTGATCAACAACCTCCGTCGCGTGGCGGCGCGCATCGCCGCCGACCGGCGCGCTCTCAGTCAGGCGAATCACTGGGCCGACCGGATGATCGAGGTGGCGGAGAGGGAGCCGACGAGCCTGATCCTGACGCTTGCGGACATGGCGCGGTCTGCCCCCCAGATGTCCAGCGCCTTTGTAGCCGAGCTCGCACGCCGGCTCCAGGGCCAGGGTCCCGCGCAGGCGATGCCGCTCACTTGGCTGGAGCAGCGGCTCACCGAGATGAGCCTGACAATCGAGCGCCTGATCCAGCTTGAGGGCCAGCAACAAGCGGAAGACCAGGTTTCGATCAGCAACAGCGTCGGCAGCCTCCGTTTCCTCGACGCGACAGATTGGCGCGAGTTCGTTGAGGCGATGAGCGTCGTCGAGGACGCGCTCCGCAACGACCCGGCTGGCATCTACAGCCAGATGGACTTCGCCACGCGCGACCGCTACCGGCATGTCGTCGAGCGAGCGGCCCGGCGGGGTGGCCTGTCGGAGCGGGAGGTGGCGCAGAAGGCGGTGGACCTGGCCACGTCCGCTCAGACGCAGGCCGGCGCCCAGGACCGGAAGGCCCACGTCGGCTACTACCTGATCGACCAGGGGGTGCCGCTCTTCGAGCACGCCGCCCAAGTCCGCCTCTTACCCTTCGAGCGACTCCGGCGGGCGGCGGGCCGCATGCCACTCCTCCTCTATCTGGGCTCGATCTGGCTGATCGCCGCGACCGTGACGCTCGGCGTGCTGGTGCAGGCGGTCGCTTTCGGCGCCGGAGGCTGGGGATTGCTGCCACTCGGCGCGCTCGTTCTTCTTTGCGCCAGCTCGCTCGGTGTCGCGATCGTCAACTGGCTGGCGACGCTTGTCGTCAAGCCTGATACGCTGCCCCGGCTCGACTTCTCGCGAGGGATACCGTTTGACCTGCGCACGCTTGTCGTCGTTCCAACGTTCCTCACCGACCCGGAGGGCGTCGACGATTTGTTGGAGGCGTTGGAGATACGCTTCCTGGCGAACCACGACTCCAACCTCCGTTTCGGACTGCTCACGGACTTCCGCGACGCGGCGGCCGAGGTGATGCCGGAGGACGAGGAACCGCTCCGTCTAGTGCGCGAGGGGATCGAGGCGCTTAACCGTAAGTACCACGACGAGCGCGACGACGCCTTCTTCCTTTTCCACCGGCCGCGCCGCTGGAACCCTCAAGAGGGCGTCTGGATGGGTTACGAACGCAAACGCGGGAAGCTGAGCGACCTGAATGCCCTCCTGCGCGGCGCCGAGGACGACCGATTCTCACTGATCGTCGGCGGTCGGTCGGTGCTGCCAACCGTCAAGTATGTGATCACGCTCGACGCCGACACGGAACTCCCTCGCGACGCCGCCCGCCTCCTCGTCGGCACGCTCAGCCACCCGCTCAACCGGCCGCGTTACGATGAGGTGAAGGGGCGCATCTGCGAGGGCTACGGCATCCTTCAGCCGCGTCTCTCGGGAACGATGGCGAACGTCAGCCGCTCTTGGTTCGGCCGCCTTTTTGGCAGCGAGCCGGGCATCGACCCCTACACACGCGCCGTTTCCGATGTCTACCAGGACATCTTTCGCGAGGGGTCTTTCACTGGTAAGGGCATCTACGATGTGGACGCCTTCGAGCGGGCGCTCGGCGGCCGCTTCCCCGAGAACCTGATCCTTAGCCACGACCTCCTGGAGGGCTGCTACGCGCGGACGGCGCTTGTGACCGACGTTCAGATTCACGAGAGCTACCCGACGCGCTTCAGTGCCGACGTGAGTCGCCGCCACCGCTGGATCCGCGGCGACTGGCAGATCGCTCGTTGGCTGCTGCCCCGTGCGCCCAACGCCAGCGGCCATGCCGCGCCCAACCCAATCTCAGCGCTCTCGCGCTGGAAGATCCTCGACAACCTCCGGCGAAGTCTTGTACCCGGCGCGCTTGTGCTGCTCCTACTCCTTGGGTGGACAATCCTCAGTCCGGCTTGGTTCTGGACATGCGTTGTGGCCGGCATCGTTCTCCTCAGCCCGCTGCTAACGTCCCTTGTCGAAATCGCCGACAGGCCGACGGATCTACCGCTGCGCTTGCACTTCAGGTCGGCCACCGCGTCGGGCGCCAGGCGGGTAGCCCAGAGCGCGTTCGGCCTGGTGGTCCTGCCCTACGAGGCGGTCTTCAGCCTGGATGCCGTGCTCAAGACGTGGTGGCGGATGTTAGTCACGCGACACCGGCTCCTCGAGTGGACGACGTCAAACGATGCCAGGCGGAATGCCAGCAAACGGCTCGGTGAGTTCTTCCGAATGATGTGGGTGGCGCCGACCGCCGCTCTCGCAGCGGCTGTCTACCTCTCGATGGAGCGGCCGATGGCGCTCCTGCCCGCCGCGCCGCTTCTCACTGCCTGGATCGCCTCGCCGGCCGTTGCCTGGTGGGTAAGCCGCCCGATCGTGCGGCGGGAAGCCAGCCTCTCGTCCGTGCAAACGGCCTTCCTGCGCAAGCTGGCCCGCAAGACGTGGCGCTTCTTCGAGACTTTCGTCGGCCCCGAAGACAACTGGCTGCCGCCCGACAGCTACCAGGAGGCGCCCGTCGAGGTGATTGCCCACCGGACGTCGCCCACGAACATGGGGCTCTCTCTCCTCGCCAACCTGGCTGCGTATGACTTCGGCTATATCTCGGCCCGTCGCCTAATTGAGCGGACGACGCGCGCCCTCCAGACGATGGAGGGGATGGAGCGGACCAGCGGCCACTTCTACAACTGGTACGATACGACCACGCTGCGGCCGCTTGCGCCGCTTTATGTTTCCACCGTTGACAGCGGGAACCTGGCCGGTCATCTGCTGACGCTGCGGCCGGGCCTGCACGAGATGGCTGATAGCAAGGCTCTCTCACCTCAGGCTTTCGACGGCCTCCGCGACACGCTTAGTCTCCTGGCCGACGCCGCCCAGGCTGCCCGCTCGTCCGAGACGCCCGACCAGAATGGTGGCTTCGCCGGGACGCTAGATGAGATCGACAGGCTGCTCGACACGCTCGCCAGCCCTCCCGCTGGCCTGCGCACCTGCCGCTCGCTCCTTGATCAGGTCGCCACAGCGGCCGACCGCATCGCCGACGGCTTGAGGCCCGATCCCGATGCCGAGATTGAGTTCTGGGCCCTCAGCTTCAAAGAGCAGTGCGCTGACTGGCTCGGCGAGCTTGACAATCTAGCACCGTGGGCGGCGCTGCCTGCTCCGCCCAACGCCGTTGTCGATGGCGACAGTGCTGGCGAAGCTGCGGCGCCCGACGCGCTGCGCGACGCGATCCGCCGGCTCGACGAGGGGCCGACGCTCCGCGAGACCGCCGACTTCAGCGAGACGCTCATCCCGGCGCTCGACGCCAGGCTTGCCGCTCTCAGGGCCGACCGTACGGAGCCCGCCCCAGAGTGGTTGGCGCGTCTC
>Ga0315273_10005429_pt1 | contig 15764 bp, 21 predicted proteins | sample YL17G02_0_MG_FD_205753 | JGI IMG/M metagenome (GOLD analysis project Ga0315273, IMG submission 205753) | Sediment microbial communities from Yellowstone Lake, YNP, Wyoming, USA - YL17G02_0 | ecosystem: Environmental > Aquatic > Freshwater > Lake > Sediment | place: USA: Wyoming | collected...
AAAATCGCAAATATGAAGTCAAGTGATATCATTGAACCTTTAGCAGTTAAACTTCAAATTGTTTCTGCAGCTGCAGAAGCAGCTTGTATGATTCTTAGAATTGATGATGTTATTGCCACACAAAAATCTGCAGGACCACCACCTGGAGGAGAAGGTGGTATGCCTGGAATGGGCGGAATGGGTGGTATGCCTGGAATGGGCGGAATGGGTGGTATGCCTGATATGGGCGGAATGATGTAAATCATTTTGATAATAAATTATTTTTCAAAAGTTTATTTGATAATCTCATTTACGAATCACATTGAATAAAACTACATCCAAAATGCTTACAGGATTCAAGTATGTCTATCTGATAGCATTTTTTGCATTACTATCTGGATTTTTTTATCCATTAATCACTAACACAAGTTTTGATAGTGTAGTAATCGGAGTTATAGTATTATTCATCGGTCTTGCAGGTGGTGTTCTACTTTACAAATCTGCAATTTCTGAGAAAAGGCGTGAAATATTTCTTGGTGGGGGATTTGCTCTGATATTTATCTCATTATTCTATATTTTTCAGATTACTGGAAGAGTTTAGATATCAAAATATAGATAAAATTCATGTGGATGAGGTCTAATTGCAATTTCACGCTGATCCCTTTTACCTAACTCTATCAATTTATCAATTACATCATTTGTGTAAATTGGACTGAGGAATTTTCTATCATTTTCTAATTCATCTAATGCTTCACCAAGACTCTTTGGTAAAACACCTATTCCCCTTTTTGCCCTATCTGATTTTGTCATTTTGAAAATATCATCATGAACTTGATCACCAGGATCTATCTTTTTCTTAACTCCATCCATCCCAGCTGCAGTTACTGCAGCAAATACAAGATAAGGATTTGATGAAGGATCAGGGGCTCTAAATTCAAGTCTCTTAAGACTGGCATAATTTTTTCCTTTCATATGTTGTGGTACTCTTACTATTGCAGATCTATTACCTGCACTCCATGCGATATAAGCTGGTGCTTCATAACCAGGAACAAGTCTGTGATATGAGTTAGTAGTAGGATTACAAATTGCAGATAATGCTTTTGCATGATTGATAATTCCACCACAAAAATATCTTGCAGTTTGACTTAACTCATCTGTATCATCAGGATCATAGAACACATTTTCTTTTCCTTTCCATAAACTTACATTGACATGCATACCAGATCCTGCATCCATTGCAACAGGTTTTGGCATCATAGTTGCAACCTTTCCGTATTTCTGTGCTACATTTTTTATTACATATTTGTAAGATTGGGCAGCATCTGCAGCATTTGTCATATAATCATATTTGATATCGATTTCACATTGTCCTGCAGTAGCAACTTCATGATGATGATTATCACATAATATGCCAAAATCATTATTCAATATGTTTACACATTCATTTCTAAATGGAGTCAAAGTATCTGAAGGAGTACTTGGATAGTATCCTTCTTGAAGACCCATAGGATATCCGGTTCCTTCGTTATTCCATGGAGCTTCTTTTGACTCAATTGAATAAGACTGACCTTTGTATGGAGTTAAAACATCCCAATGTACTTTATCAAAAACAAAAAATTCTACTTCCGGACCCCAAGCACTATAATCAAATCCTTGAGATTTTACATATTCTTCTGCTTTTTGTGATATTCCTCTAGGATCTCTAGATAATCTACCTCTACCTCCACCCCAATAGATATCACATAGTAATCTTGCAGTTTTATTTTCAGTCATCCATGGAATAATGGCAAAAGTATTAGGATCTGGTTTTAAAATAAGATCTGAATCCTCAACACTAGCAAAACCAATTATGGATGAACCATCTAATTTAGGCAGTCCATCTCTCATTTGTTCGGGTGTAAAGGTAATTGCTGAGATTGTAGTATGATGAAAACGACCAGTGAGACCAGTAAATTGTAAATCTATGAACTGAATCCCCTCATTTTGAATTCGGGCAAAAACTTCATCTGGTGAATATGTTACTTGGGTTGTTTTTCCTTGACTAACTTTATAGGGCAATTTTGTGCTTCAATCAAACACAAATACATCCGAGATTTAAGGATTAGGTAAGAAATGTCAGAAACAAATGAAATCGATCTCAACAAATTACATCATGTAGTACTACGAGAAACTGAAAGTGATACAATTCAAGAAATTAATCCTGATTTCTATAGAAATCTTTCAGACTTTATTGGTGACTTGAAAAAACAAGAATTTGATGGAGTAGAAAGTAAAATCAAAGAAGCCATAATTAATACAGCTATAGAACTAACATCACTTTTAATCAATATTAGACTTGACAAAATTTCCAAATTAGATAATATAGATTTCAAAAATCTTTTAGACGAAGAAAAATTTATCCTTGATGCAGAAGAAGAACAAAGAGAACGAATTGAAATGATTCTCTCTGCAACAATTAATGGAAAATCAAAATTTCTTGAATCCATTTCTCAAAATCATAAAACTAAGACTGTTGTTATTAGATTTCTTCAAGAAGTAGATGAAATTATAGGCGCTGATTTGGAAAAATATGGACCTTTCAAAACAGAAGATATTGCAACAATACCATATGAAAATGCTCAGGCATTAATTGCCAAAAACATCGCAACCAAAGTTCGTTGGGAAGATTAGATAGAAATTACACCTCTGATCATTTTCATTTATGACACATACCGGAGTTGATGTTATTGATTTTCTCTTTTATACAATTTATCCAGTAATTGGTATCTTTACAGTAGAAGTAATTAGTAGAGTCATTAAAGCTCCAAAATGGATTAAACTCTGGTCACAGGCTGCTGTGTCAATAGGATTTGGAATTTATTATTGGTTTATTTTACCTGAACCTCGAAACTTTCCATTAACAGGAATGGTGATGTTTGCACTTGCTTTAGCATTAATTTATCAAGGAAAACGTGCAAAAATATCTCCTGATAAAAGTCATTATTAGATTCTTTTCTAATTTTTGAATCTTTGAAACATTCGTTTGAATATGTTTTGTTTATTTGGTCCTCCATCTCTAATTACTTTTTTCTCACCAAATCTACGAGCTCTAATCTGAGTTAATTTTACACATCTATGTTCTTCTGGAAGTCTATGTTCAGCACAAAATGGATCCTTACAATAATTACATTGGAAAGGCATATCTGTCATATCTCCACAATAAGCACACTTTTCAGATTTCACAATCATTCTATAGTTTTTCTTCTAATAAACTTGCTATCATCTGATTTAAAATTTAATTTTTTTAAAAAATTCAAGTAAACGTTTTTACAATGTTAAATTTAAAAATAATTAAGAGAATTTTAATGATTAAAAACAAGGTAGCAATCATAACTGGAGCAAGTAGCGGAATAGGTTTTGCTACAGCATTGGCACTTTCAAAAGCAGGAGCAAAAGTTGCAATAGGTGCACGACGAACTGATTTGCTTTCTGAATTAGAAAAAAAGATTAAAGAAAATGGCGGAGAAGTTTATTCCCAAAAATTGGATGTTACAAAGAAAAACGAATGCAGTTCTTTTGTTGATAATGTGTTGAAAAAATGGGGTACAGTAGACATTTTAGTAAATAACGCTGGATTAATGCCTCTAAGTTTTTTCAAAAATTTGAAGATTGATGAATGGGATCAAATGATAGATGTTAACATCAAAGGAGTGCTATATTGTACTGGAGCAGTAATTACGCATATGCTTGAAAACAAATCAGGTCATATAATTAATATTTCATCAGTTGCTGGAAGAATAGTTTTTCCTGCAGGTAGTGTTTATTGTGCAACAAAACACGCAATTACTGCCTTTAGTGAAGGATTAAGACAAGAACTCAGTGTACGAAAAAATATTCGTGTTACATGTATTGAACCAGGAGTAGTTGCAACAGAACTAACAAACACAATTACCGATGAATCATTACAAGGATTTGTTGAAAATGCTAAAAAAATGGAATCTTTACAAGCTGAAGATATTGCAAATGCCATTGTTTATGCTGTAGAATCACCAAATCATGTCAATGTTAATGAAATTTTGATTAGACCCACTACTCAAGATCGTTAAATTGTCTAACATTCCTCATGTGTTAATTCTTGGTGGTGGATTTGGAGGATTATCTGCCGCAAATGAAATTAGAAATAATCTTTCATCATTACAAATTAAGATTACAGTTGTTGACAAAAAAGATTGGTTTATGGTAGGTTTTGCCAAACTTTGGATTATTAAAGGAACACGAACATTTGAAAATTCAATAGGTTTACTAAATGAACTTACAAAAAAAGAAATCAATTTTCTAAAGGAGGAAGTTCTACAAATCGATCTTCAACATAAAAATATTAGAACTACAACTAAGATTTTACCATATAACTTTCTGATCATTGCAATGGGTGCAGTATTAGCCCCTGAAAAAATTCCAGGACTATTAGAAAATGGAATGAATCTTTATGATCATGATCAACTCACTGAAATTCATAATAAATTAAAAAAAATAAAATCTGGTAATATTGCCATATCTATCATGGGAATGCCTTACAAATGTCCACCTGCACCATTTGAGGCTAGTTTGTTGATTGATTCCATGCTAAGAGAAGAAGGAGTCAGAGACTCTGTACAAATTCATTTCTATAGTCCATCACCAATAACATTACCTGCAGCTGGTCCAGAAATCAGCCAACAAATTCTTAATTTGATAAACTCTGAGAACATTGTTTTTCATGATTCGTGCAAAATAAAATTAGTAGAAAAAAATAAACTAATTTTTCAAAATGGAGAAGCTAATTTTGATTTACTTCTTGCTATACCTCCACATGTTGCACCTAAAGTAATTTATGATTCAGGATTAGCAAAAGAAGGTGGATTTATTCCAATCAACAGAGATTGCAAGACACCATTTGAAAATGTATATGCGGTAGGTGATGTAACCACTTTGACAGTTAATGATACAATGGCTGTTCCAAAAGCAGGAGTATTTGCAGAAGGAGAAGCAATAACAGTAGCACAAAATATCATATCAAAAATACAATCTAAAAAAGAATCTTCTTTATTTGATGGAAAAGGTGGATGTTTTATTGAATCAGGAAGAGATACTGCATCACTAATAGAAGTAGATATGTTTTCAGAACCTAAACCATCAACAAAACTAACTGAATCAACAGCTGAACATCTTGATGAAAAGATACAATTTGAGAAAGAACGACTCTCAAAATGGTTATGATGAATCATCTTTTTTATTTTCTTTTGTAAGATGTTCTAAAATAGCTCTTACCTCAACACCTAAATTTTGAGAATCTTTTGCTAATTCTAATTTCTCAGGAATATTCCGTTTAAAATTCTCATCTTCTAATCTTATTTTTTGAATACAATCAAGATGGTCCTGATCAGTTGCAGAAATCTTATGACAAATATTACAAATTTTCATTAATCATAGATACTAACACGACGATTTAATAATTTCATTTTGTGCCTCTCACATGAGGGGTCGTAGTCTAGCTTGGTATGATACTAGTCTGGGGGACTAGTGGTCGCAGGTTCAATTCCTGCCGGCCCCATTATAATTTTAATATCTTTATAATATCATCAAAATTTCTTCGTGTCTGTTCTTGCTTGTATGTTCTTAAAACATCAATAATTTTTTGTTTTGGTGGGATCTTGTACATTCTTTGAACTTTTTTAGCAATACCTGAACCGATAAAAATAGCTTGAGTGACTGATGTCACATTTGACACTTTTCTATTAACACTTGAACTTTCAAAATCAATTAAAGTTGATCTTGATTTTCCAACAATAACATGTTTTGAAATACTGCTTAATTCACCATGATCAAATCCCATCTGATCTAATCTGTAACAATCTTCTAAAATGGTTCTAACTACAAATTTTAATTTTTTAGAACTTCCTGTACCTTGTAGAGATTGTATCCAATCTCCAATTTTATCCCCTTCAAGATATTCCATTACTAAAAAATTTTTACTTACATCATATAGTTTGGGCCCAACATTTACTGCATTTGCTAATCTAAGTAATTTTGCTTCACTTCGCATTTCACTTCTTTGAGAATCTATTCTTCTAATCTTCAATGCAATTACATTGTTTCTTTTTTTTGCTAAGACTACTACTCCAACATACCCCTTTCCTAAAATTTGTAAGCTACCAATTGTGGTTTGTCCAACAAATGATACTGATTTTATTTTCAATTTTTCTAATTCAGAAATTCTTGATTGAAGTTGACGTGAACTAGCTTTTGGATAACCAAGAATTTTTGAATATGGATCTTTTATAAATTTTTTAATCGAAATGAAAGAGTGTTTCATCAGTTGAAATTAAATCTGAAATTGCCTCTTTAATTGATTTGCTTAAATTTTTGTTTCCAACAGATACTCTGAATCCTTTCTTAAAATCACCTTGTAATCCTTTTGGAATACCGGTTTGAAGATTATTTTTTAGTAATTCTGTCATGAATTTTACTACATCATTATATTTTCTCTTTTCAAGTGATACGATTTTTTTATCATCATTAATCCACATTAATTCAGTTTTTGAAATATTTTTTGAAATAAAACCATTACAATCGTCTTCTCGAAAAAATTCAGGACCATTTTTAGAATAATTTTTTGGAATTTTAGTTGATTCTAAAAGGAATAAAAGATAGGCCTCACTTTGTTCGTCTGAATACGATTTATTGCGTAAAACATTGAAACCACCCAATTCTAATTGAGTTGTAAGTGAAGTTGTCGCTCTCTTAATTTGTCCCCAAATAATATCTGGACTTCTCATCTTGAAATTAAATTTCACTACAAGAACATTTTCCAAATTATTTTTTGATGATTTTAATTTTTTAGGTTTGAAGAATTGTAATGTAGGATTATTCTGAAAAGATCTACAAGCAAGAATAAATTTCCCTATATTCTCATCAGAAATCGCAGCTGCTAAATTTCTATTACTATCCACAGGATCTATAATTATAATTGATGTTTCAAACACTTTTGAAGTCTTTCCAATTATTTGATTTTGTTGAATTTTTGCAATTGATTTTATTATATTTTCAAAACTACCAAAATTTAAAATTAGAACTTCTGATACATATCCACTAAAACCTTGTTTTGCAATTTCTGCTCCATAAATTTTAGTTAACTTTAGAAATGTTTTGAGTATTCTTACCTCATTTCTCATTTTAGGAGTAAGTGCATTTTGCATGTACTTTGTATGAAATGGTGATCTATCTGCAGAACTTTTCCATTCTCCTAAATTTACATCATAACATGGAACTACATTAATTTTAGTTTTCTTAATTCTAGCCTCAACATAAGGATGCTCAGAATATCTAACATAGGGATTATATTTTTTCATTGATTCAAAACCAATTTTTTTTGAAATCTCTGTAAATTTTTCATCAGGAATTGATTTTTTAAATTTAATAAAAATATCAATATCTGCTTCTTTTGATAGCCAAGTATTTTTAGCGTAGGATCCACCAAATTCTAATCCTACTATTTCAGGATAATTTCTAATTTGATTTTCTACTAAAGTAAAAGCTTCATCAGCAATTTGTTTTTTTGATTTTTCTATATTTTTAGATGGCATTACAGATTTCCCAATTTTAGAAATTACTTGTTTCATGATCTAGCTTTTATCTCCATTAAATCAGAATATACAGGACCTTTTGAACTAAGAACACTTTGTTTGAGTTTGAACCCCGTAATTTCTTGCGTTCCAAAATCAATTGATTTGAATTTATCCAATTCTTTACTGACATCTCCAATCTTGTTTTTAATTCTAAACACTGTGATATGAGGTTTAAATGGTTTATCGATAGAAAAACCCAATGGAATTAATGTATTTTCTACTTTTTTTGCTAATTTTATCAATGAATTTCCACCATTTTCATCAGTTCCAATCCAGATAACCCTTGGAAATTTTAATTTGGGAAAGACACCAACACCTTTGAAATTTATCATAAAACTTGAAAATTTAACAGAATTTAATGACATCATTACTTTCTCTACAGTATCTTGTGATATCTCACCTAAAAATTGCAATGTAAAATGAAGATTATGTGGTTCTACAGGTTTAGCATTTATGTTAATTTCAGATTGAAATTTAGAAATTGAGTCAATTATTTCATTAGAAGAAATTTCAATTGCTACAAAAATTCGCATATGATTTTCTTTTAATTATGTTTTATAATAATTTCCGGTAGCTTCATAGACCCGGCTACATTTTTGTTCTAATATTGACAAAACTAATTGTATGTTTAACTGGTATGCCTGGAGCAGGTAAATCAACAATAGCTGATGGACTGAAATCCAAAGGTTACGATATCATTAACATGGGAAATGCAGTAAGAGCAGAAGCTAAAAACAGAAATCTTGAACCGACTGGACCTAATCTTGGTAAATTAATGCTTGAACTAAGAGAGAAAAATGGTCAAGGTGCAATAGCAGAATTAGTGGCATCACAAATTGAAAATTCAAAATCAAATGTAATAATAATTGATGGAATAAGATCTAACGCTGAAATAGAGGTTTTACGTAAATATGGAATAGTTAAACTTCTTGCCATACATGCATCTACTAATACGAGATTTGGATTTTTAAAACAAAGAGGAAGATCAGATGATCCACAAACAAAAGAAAATTTTGAAGAAAGAGACAACCGAGAAATAGGTGTTGGTATTAGTAATTCAATTGCCTTATCTGATGAAACAATTTCTAACAATAACTTAACAAAAGATGAATTAATTGAACATTCCTTCAAAATCATTGAAGGTTGGATAGAATGAGATCCCCTAATATCAGTTGTAAAATAGAAATATTTTCTTCAATTAATTTATCTGAAGATCCAAAAAAAATTGAAACAGCTATTTTGAACATATTTCCAAATGCTAAAATCAAAACTGATAATTCTTCTATTATATCAAATTCTAAAGATTTGTATTTACTAGAAAAAATTTATGATATTATTCATTCTAGCCAATCACAAAAAATCTATCAACGACAACTCGAAAAAAATTTAGAAAATGATTCTACTTGGTTTTATCTTAACAAACAAGCTGCATTTGTTGGATCTGTAGCTCTCTGTGAAGAGGCAGAAGAATCACCATTAGGACCAATTAAAGTGATCCTAACTTCTTCTAATATTGATGGAATCATAGATTGGTTAATCCTTGGAAATTAGTTACATCAGATAGCAAAATTCAACTCTTATCATCTATCTTTTAGTTATAATCTAAAAATTATTTTTTAAATTAATAATGAATATCTATCAAATTAGGCATAATTCTGAATGTGAGACACATATTTTATCTTTAATTAATGAAATTTTCTTAATTGCAATTTAGATTTTATTTAAAAATTGAAACAAATTTTGGTAGTGTCATAACACTAGTATTTCTTATTGACAAATCCATATTTGATGACATTATTGTTTCTTCTGGATTTATTTCTATTAAAGTTGCATTGTTTTGTTTAGCATAAATTGGTAAAGTATTTGCAGGTGATACTACTAAAGATGTTCCTGCAATTATCATGATATCACAGTTACTTGCATGAATTATAGCCTGTTGCCAAACTTCTTGAGGAAGAGATTCTCCAAACCATACTACATCCGGTCTTAGAATATTTCCACATTTACATAAAGGCGGTATGTGTATAAATTCAGTTAAAATATTATTTTTAAAATCACAAACAGTACATTTTATTTTTACAATACTTCCGTGTAGCTCTAATACTTCTGTACTTCCTGCTCTTTGATGAAGTCCATCGATATTTTGAGTTAGTACAACAACTTTTACAAATTTTTCTAATTCAACTATTGCCTTGTGCCCTAAATTAGGTTCTGCAGAAAAAATATTCTTCCTTCTTTCATTATACCATTCCCAAACTAATTTTGGATTATCATAAAATGCATTAATTGTAGCCAGTTTCATTGCATCGTGATTTCTCCACAATCCATCTTTTCCTCTAAAAGTGGGAATTCCACTTTCTTGAGAAATTCCTGCTCCTGTAACAAATACAACTTTTTTAGCATCTCTTAGCTTTTTTATGACTGATTCAAACATTTTTTGTCTATTTTATCTCAATTTCTAAAAAATCTTTTGCTGTAATAACTGAATTATGAATTTGTTTTGCTTCTTCTAAATGTCTAATTTCATCTTTGTATCTAGCTGAAAAATGTGTTAGAATTAGATTTTTTACTTTTGCATTTTTACCCAATATAGCTGCCTGCTTTGCTGTTGAATGACATGTTTCTTCTGCTTTCTCCTTGGTTTCATCTAAAAATGTTGAATCAAATACAAGATAATCACAACCTTCAAAGAATTTTTCTAATTCTTTGGTTGGTGTTGTATCCCCTGAAATTCCAATTTTTTTACCAGGTCTTTTTTCTCCCAATACTTGTTCTGGAATAATAATTCTTTCTCCAATTTTAATTTCTATTCCATTTTGTAATTGATTCCATAATTTACCTTCTGGAATTTCTAAAGCCTTAGCTTTTTCTAGATTAAATCTACCCTGTTTATCTTTTTCTTCAAAAAGATATGAGTATGTAATAACTGAATGATTAGCTTTACAAGCATATATTGAATAAATTTTTGAATCAAATATTCTTCCTTCTTCTACTATTGTAATCATAACTGAAAATGATAATCCAAAATTTAATACTTTAATATTTGCAGCTATAAATTCTTCGATTCCACTAGGACCGTAAATTTCTAAAGGTTCAGTTCTATGTTGCATTGTCATTGTCTGAAGTAACCCTAGTAATCCAATACAATGATCACCATGAAGATGTGTAACAAAAATTTTCATTTTTTTATTCCAACCTAAACCTGATTTCATATAAGAAATTTGTGCCGCTTCTCCCGCATCAAACATGAGAATTTCACCATCTCTTTCTAGACAAATACATGATAATCCTCTGTTTTCAGTAGGTTGTGCAGCAGAAGTTCCTAAAAATATTAATTTCATTTTATTAAAATTGTCCTTGTCAAGCTTTTATGCCTATAGATTTCATATTTCTTTATTGGATTAATCTTTAATTTTTTTTCAAATCCTTTTTTACACATAATGGCTATTTTTTTACGTTTAGGTAAGATTGATACAAATTTTTTCATCAATTCTTCAGGATTTTCTGATGATTTAGATGCAGTTCCATAAGGTAAATCTGTAACAATTCCATCAAATTCATCTATCATATTTGTTAATTGACTAAAATCTGCCTTGATTATTTTTGATTTATACCCATTTGCATCTAAATTTTCTTTCGAAATATTATACATTTTTTCATCAAAATCTAATCCAATGGCATGAATTCCCATTGATTCAGCTTCTAACAACGTAGTTCCAGTACCACAAAATGGATCACAAACTGTTTCTCCCTCTTTTAATCCAATTAAATTTATCATTACTCTTGTAAGTTTCCAATCTAATTCATGTGGGTATTTTCTAATTTTCTTTGGCCTATTTTCACTTTCAAATCTTTTTGCGAACCCGAAAAAATTTTCTTGTTCAGTAAAAATCAGATATATTGTAATATCTGGATTTTCAAGAGATACCTGAGCTTTAGAAAATTTAGTTATCATGTCCCCCATTGCTTTTTCTAATTCAGGTACATTGAATTGATTTGATGATAAATTAATTATTCTACAAACGAAAGTTTTAGCATTTTTTAAAACTTCAAAATTTTCGTCATCTAGAAATAATCCTGACATTTTACGTAAAATTTGACCTGAAACTTTCACAAAAGTCGCACGTTTTGTAATTTGTTCCCAATTAGTTTTTGATTGTATTACTACTAAATTTGACAATAATCTGATTTTTGCAAATCTATCATACATTTTTGCTATTGAAATTACTTCATCAATTGCAATTTCTAAATTATTTTTAGATAAAACAAAAAAACTTTCTGGCATTATATTATTGCCTTTGCAATTGTACCTGAAACATCAACTAAAGATGTTTTTCCAGGTATTGTGTTTGTACTAATTATTTTTGTAACTCCCGCTTTTTTAATTTTCTTTTCAGCATTATTTCTAAGTAATGCATGTGTACAAGCAACAAATACTCGTTTACATTTCTGTTTTTTAAGAAATTCTGTAGCTTTGATAATACTTCCACCTGTACTGATCATATCATCGACTAAAATCAAATCTCTGCCTATTATGTCATCAAAATTTGTAGATTTAATTTCTACTTTTCCAGTTTTACGATCACGTTGTTTTTCAAGAGATATGTATTCTGTCTTCAAAAATTTGGCAAATTCTTTTGCTCTCTCTTTTCCACCCTGATCCGGAGAAACAACCAAGGGATTTTTCAATTTCAGTTTTGAAAAATATCTTGCTAGATCTGGAATTGCCGTTACATTTTTTGATTTTATATTAAAATACTTTAAACCGATCATACTGTGAATATCCACAACAATAATTTTAGATGTTCCTACACTTTTGAATAAATTGGCAATAACTTTCATTGTTATTATTTCTCCTGGCAAGAATTCTCTATCTTGACGGGCATAACCCATGTATGGTATTACTGCAATTACTTCAGTTCCATATTCTTTTGCTTTTGAAATTATTGATAATGTTTGGATAAGATTTTCATCTACAGGTGGATATGTTGATTGAATGACAATAATTTTATTTTTTTCAGGTTTTCCTTCAAGTGTAATTTTGCTTTCACCATCTGAAAAAACCCTCAGCTGAGATTTTAATAAATTCGCTCCTAATCTTTTTGCCAACTTTTTTGCAAGATCTTTAGATGAATTTCCAGATATAACAGTAAATTTTGTCAATAGTTCAACGATAAAGAAGGGGTTCTTAAATTTTGAGGATATTGTAGATTATGATTTTTGTGATCCACATTTTGCTATTCTTATGAAAACAATCACTGGAAATTATGAGTAAACAATTACAACTTTTTACACTTCAATAATTTTGTAAAACAAGATAATTAATTCAATCATTAAGTACAAAATTAGTTTTAATTCAATACAATTCTTTGTACTTTGATCTTAATTCTTCATGAGGTCCTACAATAGAAAAAGCCCTTACAACATCAGTTTTACTCACAATTCCGATCAAATTATGATTTGAATCTACTACTGGAATTCCACTAACCTGATTTTTTATCATTTTACTTGCTGCAACTGCCAGATCATCTTCTTCATTTATTGTTAAAAGTTCGTCAGTTAGTAAATCATTTACTGTAAGTTTTTCTCCATTTATTGGAAGTAAATAATCTCTAGATCGTGTATTACCTTTAGTAAAATAATCACTATGTCTTAACAATGTATTTGTGCTAATAAGACCAACAGGATAACCATTTTCATCAGTTACAACCAATCTTGAAATTTGATTTTTATTCATTAAACTTAATGCAAATTTAAGAGAATCGGATCTTCTACAAGTAACTACTTTTTTACTCATAAAATTTTTCACTAAATATTTTCCACCAAATACACTAGCATAAGATTTTGTTAAATTTGTTCTTGAAACAATACCTATCATTTCTCCATTATCATTAACAAGAACTACTGATCCAATTTTGAAAGTTTCCATTCTTGCAGCACATTGATCAAAATTATCTTCCATGTTATCAGTTATTGTAATTACATTTTTTTGCATTACATGCTTAATTGGAATCTCATCTATCGCATGTGCAGTTTTATCTTCTCCCAAAAATCTATTGATATCTCTTTCAGTAACAATTCCAACAGGTATATTTTTAACAGTAATTACTATGTGTTTAATAAAATTTATTTGCATTTGTAATAATGCATCAAAAATTGACGATTCTGGTTGAATGGTAATAACAGGAGATGAATATCTTTTTTCCATATTGTATATCTCTTATTTTTTGATTTAAAACTGAACTTTGATTATCAGATATGATTTTAACAAAATGAAAAGGAGCTAATACTTGCTAAGCATTAGGAACAACTTCAACGTCTATGTTGCTTCCGTTGAATGATGTAGATATGGCCTTAACTCTACTCTTGTATAGAAAGTATTTCTTACCATCATCACTAATAGTACCAGAAATTCCTAGTAGTTTGTTATCATGTAATGTTTGCAGTCTTCTGTAAACTGTACTTATTGGAATTTTGGTTTCAGCACTTATCTCCATTGCAGATTTTGGTTTTTCCATCGAGTTTTCTAAAATAGCTCGACAATATTTATCGGATATAACTTCAAGAATGGCATCTTTTCTTGAGTCATCATCTATTTTTCTTCCTGAAATTAATGCTTGCATAAAATGCGTACGTCAACTTTTGATATAACAAGTAAGACTACATTGCAATGCACTGCACTCATTATAGGCACAAATTTAACTCTAGAAATATCATATGAGATTTAAATTAGACATTTCTATTATTTCAAACGATTTGTCTTATCTTGATTACAAAATAGAAGTGATGAGATTAAAATGATCTCTATAATAGGAAGTGGTAGAGTTGGTGCATCAATTGCTTTTCTTTGCATATCTAATTCACTAGATGATGTTCTGTTAGTAAATCGTACAAAGAGTAAGGCAATTGGTGAGGCTTTAGACATATCCAACGCCATACCTGAAAACTCAAATGTTTCAATTCATGGCACTGATGATTTTTCTAAAATAAGTGGTTCTGATATTGTTGTAATTACAGCTAGTACAGGAATTTATCTGAAAAATAGAACTGAAATGATGGATGCACAAGTTAAAATGATTAAAGAAATTGCAAATCAAATAAAAAAATACTGTCCTCTTGCAATCATATTAGTAGTTTCTAATCCTTTAGATGTTCTTACATTTGTTTTTCAGAAAGAAACTCAATTATCAAGAAATAAAGTAATAGGAATTGCATCGAGTTTAGACTCAAGTAGATTTAGATATTTACTTTCAGAAAAATTTAAAATTAAACAATCTCAAATTACTAATGCACTAGTAATGGGTGAACATGGAGATTCTATGGTGCCAGTATTCTCTAGAGTAAAAATTAATGAAAAAAATGCACTTGAAATAATTAATGAAGTAGAAATGAAAGTAATTTCAACAGAAATTCAGAATTACTGGAAATCTCTAAGACTTTTTAAAAGCAGATCACAATTTGGTATTGCTAAGAATACTTTTGATGTCATCAGATCCATCATCAAAAATGATGAATTAGTCATATCTGCATCAATTGTATTAAACGGTGAATATGGTGAAAAAGATGTTTCGATGGGTATTCCTGTAAAAATAAACAAAAATGGAGTTAAAGAAATTATAGAAATAAAATTAAATGAATCTGAAAGTAAATTATTAAAAATATCAGCTCAAACTATACGGGATTATATAAAATCATTTTAGATAAAATATCGTCTACACCAATTGCAAAAGTTATATCTATATCATCAATAAAATTATTAAAATATAATTTCATGTTTTCAATTTAAAGATTATTGTTTTAATATATTCTTAAAATTTGCTTAAATCGTAATAGCTTTTGTAATATCTGTTTTACTGATTATTCCTGCAAGCGAATTATTTCCATCAAGTACTGCTAAACCACTAATGTTATTTTCTAAGATTAGTTTACAGGCATTTTTCAAATCTTCATTGAATTTTATTGAGATAATTCCTTTACTCATTACATCCCGTGCTAGTGAAATACCTCCAAATCCTTCCTCAGAAAGAAATCCTTTCCTTATTTGTTCTGAAATGGTAAAACCCGAATCATCTTCTTCACTACCTAATTCAATAGAAATTCTAAATAAATCTCTAAATGAAATTATGCCAACTGGTTTTTCAT
>Ga0315273_10005430_pt1 | contig 15764 bp, 15 predicted proteins | sample YL17G02_0_MG_FD_205753 | JGI IMG/M metagenome (GOLD analysis project Ga0315273, IMG submission 205753) | Sediment microbial communities from Yellowstone Lake, YNP, Wyoming, USA - YL17G02_0 | ecosystem: Environmental > Aquatic > Freshwater > Lake > Sediment | place: USA: Wyoming | collected...
CCCGTAGTCGACCCGGAAGGCCGGACCCGCCTGCCCGTCAGCCAGGCCGGCGGCGGCCGCGAGAGCTTCATCCAGGCCCTCCCCGGTGAGGGCCACCGTCTGGACCACCGGCACCCCCCCGAGGCCGCGCGACAGGGCATCCGAGTCCGGCGAAAGGCCGAGAGCCCGGACCTGGTCGATCCGGTTTAGGGCCACGACCAGGGGGAGACCGGCCTCCAGCAGGCGGATGGTCAGGTAGAGGTTACGTTCCAGGTTCATGGCGTCGACGACGTTGAGCACAGCGCCGGCCCGGCCGGAGAGAAGGTAATCGCGGGCGACCGCCTCGTCCTCGGAGTAGCCGTCGAAATCGTAGGCCGCCGGAAGATCGACCACGATGATCTCGTCGCGTGGTTCGCGGCCAAAACCGCGTGCTGGGAGCGCGCTCGCGGCGGTCACCCGCGGCGCCGGCGCCCGCCGCGCCAGGACCCTCCCCTCCACGCACTCCACCGTGACCCCGGGCCGGTTCCCCGTGTCGCGCCGCTCGCCCGTCAGGGCGTTGAAGATGGTCGTCTTCCCGCTGTTAGGATTACCCACCAGGGCGACGATCCTGGCTGTCGGGTTAGGCGAGACTAACTTTATAGGCGAAGAAAAGGGCCTCACTAGTCGGCCTCCTCTCTGAGCCGGATCTTCAAGGCCAGGCCCCGCCCGACGGCCAGGCGCGTGGAGCCCGAGTCCGTGGCCAGGATCACCGGCCCGAAGCGGTCGTTCTTGACGACGCGCACGTACCGGCCCGGAGCCAGACCCAGAGCCAGCAGCCGCGCTGTCGCGCCGCGGCCGCCCGTCACGGCGACGACGACGGCCTGTCGCCCCGCTGCCAGGTCAGATAGGCACAGCATGTCTTGATGCCCCACGGCTTCCCCCACCCCGATCATTGGCGGTGATAGCTCTCGAGAAAGGCCACCAGGCGCTCCAGAGTGTCCGCGGTTATGGAGTGCTCGAGCCGGCAGGCCTCGGTGTCGGCTGCCCCCGGCGCGACACGGAGAACGTCGACCAGGAAGGCCCGTAGAACCCGGTGGCTGCGGTCAACCCGCAGAGCGTGCTCGCGTCCCGCGGCGGTAAGGAAGACCCGGCCGTAGGGCTCCTGGCGGACCAGCCCGCTCGCCCGCAGACCGGTCAGGGCTTGGGCCACGCTGGCTTTGGCGATGCCCATCCGGGAGGCGATGTCCGTCACCCGGGCGGGGTCTCCCTCGTCACCCAGGTCGAGAATGGCTTCCAGGTAGTTCTCCATGGCCGGCGATACCTCGGGCTGATGCGACAAGGCTTTCGTGCCTCCTAGAGTTAGTATAACCTAACAAACCTTTGATTTCAAGCGCATCATCATGGCCCGGGCCAGTTTGGACGCCTTCTTGTAGGCCTCACCCTCACCAAAGCCGTCCCCCCAGACCTTTCCCCAGTATGGCTAGGTCAACAGCCCCGACTATCTCCAGTGGGACTGGGAGAGGATGGCCAACGCCGAGATGCCAGGTCGCCGCGTCCGCACAGAAGCCGGCGTAGCCGGCCCTGGGGCGCCGGACAGGTAGCCGCGCGCGGCCTGGAGAACCTAGGGCCATGGACACCGTGCCACTTATGCCCTCGGACTACGTCGCCACTCAGCTGCTGCCGCGCCTGACCGGGCTGTCCTTGCCCGTCCACAGCGTATTCGATCGCGCCTTCAACCTCCGTGTCCCCGCCGGCGCGTCCGACCTCGCCTGTGTCCACCTCTTGGCCGTGACCGATTCGTCTCTGGGAGGGAGCCCTTTCGGGCTGGTCGCGACAGCCGGGGGCTTCCCGTCTCTGCTTCGCCGGAGGCCGTTCCCTGCGGCGCTTATGTTCGACGGCCAGGCCCTGCGGGCGGAAGACATCGTTCTTCCCGTGGAAGAAGGCCCGGGCTACCCGACGACGTTCCGAGCCCCGGCCGGCCGGAGCGTCTGGGATGGCGACCGTCTCCGCCGCGAGGTCCTGGACCGCCGCCTCCTGTCGCGGCCTCCGGAAGGGCAGCCCACCCTGGCCCGGCTGCTGGAGGCCTGGCCCCCGGACGACGGAGGCCCGGTCGAGCAGTCGTGGTTGCGGAAGGCCGCGCCGGCCGTGGCGGCTCTGGCCCGGGGCAGGCCGCTCCTGGAGGCGGCCACCGCCTTGCTCGGCCTGGGGGTGGGCCTGACTCCTTCCGGGGACGACTTTCTCGTGGGCTTCCTGGCGGCCGGCCCTGATGTCGCCCCGGACGAGGCGGCGAAACTCCTCCGGCAGGCGGAGGTGGCAACCAACGACATCGCCCACGCCTACCTGCGGCACGCCGTAGCCCGCCGCTACTCCACCCACCTGCGCGACTTCCTTCTATGCCTCTGGGGCCTTCCCGAGGGGCGAAGCATCTCGGACGCCTCCCGCGCGGAGGCCCTGGACCGCGTTTTGGCCACGGGAGCAGCCTCCGGCTGGGACCTGGTGACGGGGGTAGTGGCCGGCCTCAGCGCTCGGAGAACTCGCGCCACGCTGCGACGAGCAGGTCCGCCTCGAACACGAGACGAGCCCCGGCGGCCGCCAGGACCTTCGCCCCGGTGACGATGGCCTCGTCGCCGGCCGGGGAAACCGCTGCGGCCGCGAAGTCCGGGTGGTGGCTGGGCGTACCGGCGGGGGCGATCCCCAAGACCGGGGCGGAGGCCGGGACCACCCGGCTCACGTTCCCGAAATCCGTGGACCAGGAGACGCAGGTCTGGTCCAGGTCTAGGGCCTCGAGGCCCATCCCCTTCATGGTCTCGAGAATGACGCGGTCGAGGGTCCGGTTGTCCTTCACCGTCTCGTAGACCGGCTCCTCGGCAATCTTGAGCGTGCAGCCGGTGGCCAGGGCCGCCGCCCGGGCGCAGTTGCGGACCCTTTCGAGGACCTGGGGGAAGTAGGCCATGTCCACGGCCCGGACCCGAAACTCGGCTCGAGCGAAGTCGGGGACGATGTTGGCGGCCGTCCCACCGTGGGTGATGACCCCGTGGACCCTCACGTCGGTCCGGAGGTGCTGGCGCAGAGCGTTGATGGCGGAGAACGTCTCCAGGACCCCGTCCAAGGCGTTGACCCCGAGTTCAGGCTCCGCCGCGGCGTGGGAGGCCTGACCGCGGAAGCTGACAGCCAGCGAGGCCATGGCCAGGCAGGTGCCCCCAACCGCGGTCCTGGTTTCGGGGTGCATCGACAACACGGCGTCAACCTTGCGGTAGAGCCCGGCCTTGACCATAGCCACCTTGCCGCCGCCCACTTCCTCGGCGGGGGTCCCGTCAACCAGAACCGTCGCGCCAGCCACGCCGTAGTCCTCCAGGGCGCGCGCCAGAGCGATGCCCGCTCCCAGGGCCGTCGCGGCAATGATGTTGTGCCCGCAGGCATGGCCCAGGCCGGGCAGGGCGTCGTATTCGGCCAGGAAACAGACGACCGGTTTCCCCGAGCCGCGGCGGGCCCGGAATGCGGTCGGCAGACCGGCCACAGGTCGGGTGACCTCAAAGCCGTGGTCGCGCAGGAGCTGGCAGCACCAGTCGGCCGCCCGGGCCTCCTGGTAGGCGACCTCGGGGTTGGCGTGGATACGGTGGCTCAGGTCGCGCAGGGCCGGGGCCAGCCGGTCAATGATGGCCGCGGCCCGCAGGCCCACCTCTGTGGTGTCGAAGCCGGCTTCCGACCTAGTGACCAAGAAGCGGTAGAAGGAGCTTGGTGGTCAGCTCGAAGCCGGCCAGGTTGAGCCAGGGTCCGCCGATGACGATACCCGTGATGGCCAGGGCGATCAGACCTATGGTCGCCGCCCTGTCGGCCCCGCCGAAATGCAGGTCCTTGTACCAGGTCCGCCGGCGGATGTTGTAGCCGAAACCCTTCGACTCGATGGCCACCGCTATGGCGTTGCCCCGGCGCATGGAGTTCATCAAGGTGGGAACCAGCATCTTGTAGAGGGCCTGGAGCCGCCTTATCGGGTTCTTGAACTCGTACTCCCAGCCCCGGGCCATCTGGGCCTCACGGATCTTGCGGTTCTCGTCGATGAGGACGGGGATGTAGCCGAAACCGATGCCCAGAGCCACCCCGAACTCCGCCGGAAGCCCGAGCTTGACCATGGCCAAGATGATCTCCCGGACCGGGGTCAGAAGCAGGATGCCGCGAAGGGTAACCAGGATGCAGCAGAACCTGAAGACCGCAGCCAGGGACCACACCAGGGCCTCGAGGCTGACGGACCAGTTCCAGGGAGCCCGGTGTCCGGGCGCAAGCTCCAGGAGCACGTGCGGGTCGGTTATCGGCTTAAAGAAGACGTTGAAGACGAAGTAGACGATGACCACCGGGGCCAGGGCCCAGACAATGCCGAAAGTGGTCCGCCACGAAACGCCCGCTAGCTTCAGGGCCAGACAGATGGAGAAGAACAGCCCGCCCATGAACAAAGGGTCGGACCAGGAGACGATGAGAATGGTGACCACCAGGAAGGCGAGGAGCTTCACTCTGGGGTCGAGCCGGTGAAAGATGGTGTCGCCTGGGATGTACTCGACGCTCACGCCCGGACACCCCCTTTCAGGGCTTCGGCTAGGATTCGGACCATCTCCTCCACGCTGAGGACATCGGGCGGGAACCCGAGATCACCCAAACGCTGGGCGAGCCGGGTCACCTGCGGCGGCTCGAGCGAGGTGGTCTCCAGAAGCTTCGGCTGAGAGAAGACGTCGCGGACGGGGCCGTCGACAAGGACCTGGCCGGCGCACATTACGACGGCCCGCTCACAGTACTCGGCTACGATGCTCATGTCGTGGGTGATGACGATGACGGTCTTGCCCTGGCGGTGCAGCTGCCGGGCAATCTCCATCATCTCCCGCCCCATCTTGAAGTCCTGGCCGGTAGTCGGCTCGTCGACCACGACCACTTCGGGCTGCATGGTGAGGATGGCAGCCACGGCAACCTTCTGACGCTCGCCTTTGCTCAGGGAGAAGGGGTTCTTCTCCATGACGTGGGCCAACCCCATCGACTCTACGGCTTCGTCCACACGCTGCTTGATTTGGCCGGCGGGCACCCGCATGTTGCGCGGCCCGAACTCCAACTCCTCGCGAACCGTGAGGTTACACATCTGGTGGTCGGGGTTCTGGAAGCAGTAGCCCACTCGGCGCGAGAGGGCGCTCACTTTTTGCTTGGCCGTCGGGCGCCCGTCAAGGAGGTACTCGCCGCGGGTGGGTCGGAGCAGGCCGTTGAAGTGTTTCACGAGGGTGGTCTTGCCTGAGCCGTTCTGGCCGATGACGGCCACGAACTCGTTGCGCCGGATTCGAAGGTCCACGTCGCGGAGAGCCACGTTGCCGCCAGAGTAGATATGGGTGAGGCCGCGGATGTCGATGATCGGAGCGGCGGCCTCGGCAGGGGAGCCGGCCAGGACTCCCCGCTTCCCCTCTCCTCCCCTCGCTCTGCCGGAGGCGCCGCTCCGGCTGAAGAGGCTGCGGACCGACTCTTCCCCCTCTTCCACGGTGACCGGGGCCCTGCCCGAGGGAGCGGTCAGCGACAGGCCCGCAGCCTTCTCGAGCCCGATGGCCACCCGCGTCACCTGGGGCAGGTGGACGCCGGCGGCGTCCATCTCGTGGAGGACGGCTCCCCGGAAGAGTTGATCGGGGGTCCCCTGACGAATGATCCGGCCGCCGTCCATGACCACGATGCGGTCGATCAGAGGGAGGAGCTCCTCGAGCTTATGCTCGATCACGATCAAGGACCTGGACTCACGCTTGACCAGGTCCGCGATGATCTGAAGGATATGCTTGGACCCCAGAGGGTCGAGGTTCGACGTGGGCTCGTCCAAGACAAGGATATTGGGCCGCATGGCCAGGATGGCCGCCAGTGCGCACGCCTGCTGCTGACCGCCCGAGAGGGCGTAGGGCGGGCGCTGGGCCAACCCGGAGAGGCGGACGAGTTCGATGGCTTCGCTGACCCGGTGCCGGATCTCCTCGGCCGGCACGCCGTAGTTCTCGGCCCCGAAAGCCACGTCGTCTTCGACGCTGGAGGCCACGAGCTGGTCGGCCGGGTCCTGGAACACCAGGCCCACTCTGTGGGCTAGCTGGCCGATGGGGACCTGCTTGGTGGACATCCCTTCGACCAGGACCGTGCCGCGCATCTTCCCGCGGTAGAACTGCGGGACGATGCCGTTGAGGCTGCTCGCCAGCGTGGTCTTGCCCGCGCCAGCCGGGCCGGTTACGAGGACGCATTCGCCTTCGGCTATCGACAGGGTGACGTCGGCCAAAGCCGGCTCCGTCGCCCCGCCATAGGTGAAAGTGACGTTGCTGAGGGTGACGACTCCCCCCACGGGGTCGCTCACGGCTTCCGCGGGGTCCTTCGTGACAGTGGTCTGTGGCAATCGGAGCCCCCCGTGACGTGTGGCCCCAGGAACTGGCCACTCGAAGTGGGTGGGCTGCCGCCACCGAGACGAACCAGGGACGGCAGCCCACCAGTCCTGCGCTAGGGTCAGATTACACCCTTCTTGTGGTAGTGCCGGAGCAGCACCCCGACGACGATGACGGTCGTCGCCATTAGAATCCAGTCCCAAGGATGGACGTTACGTAGCGGCTTGCTCCCGTGCTGCCAAAGCAGCCTGACAAGGAGGGCCCCCACGAGAATCACAGCCACCCAAAGACCTGCCGCTTTTCCGCGCATACCCGTCCCCCCTTCGAGTCGTAGGTCTTGCCGCCTTACTCCTTGTCCTCTTCGTAGACCTCACCACCGCGGCGCCAGCTCCACGTTGGTTTCATGAAGTCCGGAGCCATGCGGATGGCCAAGGCCAGGGCGACAATCATGATGGCCGTGTAGATGTAGCCCGTGCCGCCGAAGGCGGAGGCTAAGTACTCAGGCCAGAAGGGCGCCATACCGAAGACCTGGAGCATGAACGCGAAGGACGGCATAGCCCACAAGTACTCGATGAGGATGACGGACAGGATCATGATGATCCACTGCCGCGGCTTCTTCAACGGCCAGATGGCCTTGGCCATCAGAGCGAACAGGATAGCCGAACCGGGATAGTAAGCAAGGTCAGCGAACGGAACACCAGACGGTAGGGCGAGCAGGATGCCGATCGCGATACCGACGTACGGACCGCCGGCAACCGCCCCGAGGATGTTGACGACCTCGCGGATGTCTAGGACGTAGGGTGGGTAGAGCGGGATCACGAGACCGAGAGCGCGCCACGCGAAGCCCAGACCGCCGAACGCGGCGACCAGGCCGACCTGACGAGCCGTGAGAAACGGCTTACGCTCGGGCGGTACCGGAACCATTTTCTTCTCCACTTTGGTTCCCACTTGTGTCACCTCCCTCCGTCGGCAGGTGGGCAACTTCCGTTGCCCCCAAGGCAACTTGCCAGACCGAAGCGCTGGCAAGACCGAGAACCTACCAAACCTAGACCTTGTCCCTTTCCAGGGGGAAGGTCAGGCAGCGTGGCCCGCCGCCCTGCCCCGAGATCATCTCCAGGTCGGCCTCGAGCACCTCAAAACCGAGGGCCCGCAGGCGCTCGTTCACGAGGTGGCTGGACCGGTGCGAGAGGATGGTGCCGGGGTCGAGCGCGACCATGTTGCTCCCTACCTTGCGCGACTCGCCCAGGGGCACGTCGATGATGGTGAACTTCCGCTCCCGCAAGAACAGCCTGAAGCGAGGCTCCAGAGCCTCCAGGCAAGCGACGCAGAGCCTCTCCCCGATGACCACGAACACGCAGTCGGAGTGGTGGAACTCCTTGGGGACCGACATCCTGACGATTTCCCAGCCGGGGAGGTAGCGGGCCGCGTCGTCGATGCCCTCGTCGTCAGTGCGCTCAGCCCGGCCGACAACAACTAGGCCGGGCGCGAGGTAGTGGAAGTCCCCACCTTCGAGGACGCCCTTGGCGACCTCGCCCACGACGGGGATGCCGGCCTTGGCCAGAGCCTCTCTCGTCAGAGGCATCTCCGGGCGGCGGGAGTCGTACTTGAACCGGCCCAGCAGCACGCCGTCGGGGTGCCCGCTGCCGAGGTCGCGGGTGAAGACCTGCACGCCCAGGCCCGGCCCAGCCTCGACCCAGACGACCTCCACGCCCCGGTCCTGGATGAACTTGGCAAACCCGGCGTGCTCGCGGATGGCTTTTTCACGGTCGAAAACCTTGCCCGCGGCGAGGTTCGCCTTGGCCAAGGTGGTTATCGGAGTCCACTGCTGGTGAGTCGGAGGGCAGAGAAGCACTCTGCGCAGCCGCCCGTATTCGCTACTGACGCCAGCGCCCAAGATGTCCGCTCCCTAATCAACTTCCGGTATTTGCCCGGGTTTTCGACCGCCCCGGCGCGATTGTGACAGCAGGGTTTTCCGCTGGATGACCGGAGCGGCCTTTGTCGCCTGGAGCCGAATGGTGCGGTCGCGGTTCGGCTTCGGCCGACAGTGGGTACCCGGTCCTGAGGCGCCTCAGTTTGAGGGCCACGTAGAGGTTGACCTTCCGGTCAGCCTCGGAGAAGTCCCCGATCATCTCCTTGATCCGGCCAAGCCGGTACTTGAGGGTGTTAACGTGGACGTAGAGCTGGCCCGCGCAAGTCTTCAGCCGGCCGTCGCACCTGAGGAAGGCCTCAAGGGTGCCGATTAGGTCGGTTCCGTGTTCGGCGTCGTAGGCCTCGAGCCGCCCGAGAAGGTCATGCTCGAAGGCGGTCAACTCGATCCGGTCGGGGTGACCGTGGAGAATGCGGGCCAGCCCCAGGTCGTCGTAGTGGTAGATCCTGTTCCTCCCGGACATGGCCCGGCCGACGAGCAAGGCTTGCCTGGCCTCCCGGTAGCTCTTCTGGAGATCCCGGGCGGCATCGTAGAAGCGGCCGATGCCGATGGAGATAGTGAGGTCGTTGAAGTGCTCGGCCACCGTCTTCTGGATGACTTGGGCCAGGCTGAGAGCCTGCAGCCGCACGGCCTCGGGTGTGGCGGGAGGCTTCACGGCCGACAGGATGACTATGCTGTCGCTGCGGTCCATGCTGATGAGCGTGGCGTCCACCCGGCTCAAGGTGGTGGTCACTTCTTGGAACATGCGGTCGCGGACTCCCTGGACGTTCCGTTCGGCCGTGGCCGGGTCAAGCCGGGCCTGCCTTAGATGGTAGGCCTCGAAGTTGTCCACGTCGGTCACGACCACTAGCTGAGGCTGACTAAGATCCCAGCCCAGGGCCCGGGCTCGGCGGACCATTGCCTCCGTCGACTCGAAATTGGCCAGGAGGAGGTCGTCGATGAAGTTGGCCCGGAAACGGCGCTCGACTTCCCTCACGGCGGCCTCCTTCAAGAACTCTAGGGCGGCCACGGTGACGGCCTGTTCCAGGGCCAGGAGGTCGGTGGACGCCAGGCGGCGGTCTCCCTCCAGGGCGAAGAGATGACCCCAAAGGCGACCGGTAACGATGACGGGCGCGAAGACGAAACTCCTGGCCTCGAGGACCGCGCGGCGGACGTTGAGACTCACGGCGAACCGGCCTTTTCGTTGGGCTTCCCCGGTGAGATAGGCGTCGCGGAGGGCCTGGGAATCGGCGCTGTCGAGGATGGCCCGCAAATCCACGCCCCAGTCGCCGGGACCGGGGCGGGTCAACTCCGTGAGAAGGGAGTCGGTAACCACGACAGGGCGGCCGATGAGCTCGCCGAGAGTGTCGGCCACGGCTTGGTAGCCCCCGCCTTCCAGGGCTCGCTGGGTGAACTGCCGGTGGATCTCGTCGGCCTTCTCCAGCATCCTGGCGTGTTTGGCCAGAACCTCGGTGAGCACGGAGTTGATGATGTCAGTCCAGATGGCGTCGAAGGGGATGTGGATAATCGGGAAGGCCAACTCATCGGCCAGGGCAAGAAACTCCGGGGACAGGCTCTCAATGAAGCGGCCCAGCTTCACGCCTAGCGCGGCGCAACCCTTGGCGGCGAAGTCCTTCAGCAGCCGGATTTCGAGGCCCGGCTGGGTCTGGAACAGGTAGGCGTTGGTCAGGATCAGCTCGTTGCCCGAGACCCAGTTGCTGATGTCCGGAGCGTCGAGGATGGTTACTCTCTCAATGGCCTTGCCGAGGCCGGCCTCGCCGGCCAGGACCCGGGCCTCCTTCAGCACGGGAAGCGCAAGAGCCGCTTTGACGGTGAGGTCCATGGGCCCTGCCCCCTTGGCTCACGCTGGAAACCTTCACGAAAAGGCGAAAGAGTCCTGCCGCAGAAATTCTGGCACGACCGGCACAACTCTCCTGTGACGCTGAGCCTACGACTAGCCGACCTCTAGAGAAGCGACTCCAGCAGCCGGTCCATCTCCTCGTCGGTCTCCGCAGGGGGCGACCAGTCCACGTGCACGCAGGGCACATCTTGGGCCCAGAGCGAGTCGGCGAAGCTGGCCAGCCCTATGTTGATGACCTTCACTCCGCCAAGAAGCGAGGACATGGGGGCCGGACCGGCCTCCCCCTTCTTCGGCTCGTTCGAACCGCCGGCAGGGGCAGAAAAGCCAATCATGGTGTCGCTCCAATCGCGCGCCCGGCGCGTAGTCTCACCCTCGGCAGGCGATCATGGCCGCCATCCGGGTGGCTTGGGCGTTGGTCGGCATCACGATGACGCCGGCCTCTCGGAGAATCTCAACCTGGCGGCCGCGGTCTTGCGGGTCCGCGTCGGTCCCGCAGACCGAGGCCACGATGGGCAAGTGGCGGCCGGCGCGCTCCGCGAGAGAGCGCGCCCGTCGAAGGCTTTTCACCAAGACGCCGGCGGGGTCGACGTGCGCCCCGTAGCCGAGGACCACGTCCATGAGGACGGTCGCCGTCGTTTCGTCGGCCGCCTCGGCCAGGAGCCTCTCCTCCCGCATCGCCGGCTCAAGCATGGGGTGCGGCCGACCCTGGGTGAAGACCTCGTCGCCCAGGTCCACGATTGTGTGACCGGAGCTCCGGCGGGGGTTTTTCAGACGCAGCACGCAGTCCAGCCCGAGGTTGGCCGACACTTCACCCACGAGGTCGTGGAGAATCAGGGCCGCTTCGTTGGCCAGGGTACCCCCGCCGTAGAGGCCGCGGACGAAGCGCTGGCTGGCCGCCAGACCAGCCGACTCCTTCTTGGCGGTCCGGCTGACGTCGGCGTAGTCCACGGTGAACGGCGAATGGTTCCCATTGGGGCGGTGTTGGACCAGAGCAAGGGCCTCCGCGGCCGCCTCCTCCAAGGTCCGGGCAAACACGGCCCCGGAGGAGCGAATCTCCGTCGGGTCGGCACCCAGGAAGCAGACCACCGAAGGCTTCGAGAGCTTGGCGAGCCGGGCCACGACCCTAACCGTGGTCTCCGGATGAGGCGGTTTCCCGACCAGGACCATGACCTTGGTCGCCGGGTCGGCCTCGAGGAGATCGAGGCCGGCCATCATGGCCAGGCCTCCGACCACCTGGCCAACATCGTTGGTCCCGGTCCCGATAGCGTGGGACACACCCGACCCTGCCTGATGCACGAGGGCTGCGATTTCCTGGATGCCCGTGCCGGCGGCCCCCACGATACCCACCGGGCCGGGCCGGACCACGTTGGCGAAAGCCAGGGCGGCGCCCGAGAGCATGGCCGTCCCGCAGTCGGGGCCCATGCAAAGCAGGCCCAGCCGGGCGGCTTCCTCTTTCATGGCCACCTCGTCCTCGAGGGAGACGTTGTTAGAGAAGATGAGGAGGTTCAGCCCCTGGTGGAGGGCCTTCATGGCCTCGCGCCGGACGAAGGGCCCGGGAATCGAGATTAGGGCCAGATTGGCGCCGGGGAGGGCCGGGATGGCCGCGCTCAGGGTCTTGGCAGCCGACCGTCCGTCGGGAGCCTCGGCTGGGGCGTCGGAGACCGAGGTCCCCCGTGCTATCATCTCTTCGGCCTCCCGGAGGGCGGTGGCGACGGCGGGGCCCTCACCCTCCAGGGCGATGACGAGGTCGCTCGGACCCGGGTCGGCCTCGATGGCCTCCTGGGTGAGCAAGCCGGAGCGCTTGAGGGCCTCGATGTTGTTGGGAGTGCCGATAAGGAGTTCGGCTTGGCTTACGCCCTCGATCTCCCGCAGGCGCATGGAGATGCGCATCAGGATGACCGAGTCGCGGTAGACCCCGCGCTTGATCAAGCTTCGCCTCACCAGGCCCGCGGTTGCGGCGTCTTTGGTCACCTTGAACCACCCGCGCTGTAGCGCTCCGCGAAAGCCCGGAGAGCCTTCTTGAAGGCCTCCATCGGGACCCGGGCGTTGCCCACGCCGGCCTGCCCCCGCCCCTGCTTGTCGGCGATGCCGGTGTCGATAACGGGGAGGACGCCGGACTCGATTACCTTGCGGATGTCGATCCCGGTCGGGGTGCCGCGCGAGTCGAGGGCGGGGATGCCGAAGTTCGGGTTCTCGGCCGTCGTGATGGCCCGCATCTCCTCGGTGAACCGGAGCCCGTCGGCCGCGTGCCCGCTCTTGACCAGGGCGAGGGACGGCGACGCCGCGTGGGCGAAGGCCCCGAGCCCGTTGGTCTCGGTGATGGCGCTATCCCCGAGGTCGTTCTGGCCGTCCTCGGCGGTGAAACCGCTGAACATGAGCCCCTCAATGCGCCCCGCGGGGCCCGTGAACCACTGGTCTCCAAGGCCGCTGACGCGGATGCCGACCTCGACGCCGTTCCGGGCCATGGCCGTGACGATGCTGCTGTACTCGATCCCCGCGGCGGCGTCGGCGATGGCCTTGCCGGCGGCCATGGTCAGGTGGAGGAAGAACTGGTCGCTCTGCTTGATGAACTGGAGGACCGCCGCCATTTCCTTGCGGTCGCACGACGAGGCCGCCAGGTGCGGGGCGATCTCCATGGCGAAGGTTGCCGTGGAGGCGTAGTTCCGGGAATGGCACTCATCGCCCATGGTCAGGGCCCGGGCGATGATGGCCCTCAGGTTCATCTCGCCGCCCATCTGCTTTAGACCGGCGAGAAGGACCGGAGCCGCCACTTCCTCGACCCATTTGAGGTTGCGCCGGACGTTGTCGCTGTAGGCGCCGAAACTAAGCTTTTCGCGGCCCGGGTTCTCGTAGATGAGGCAGTAGCCTTCGTTCCCAAAGGTCTTGTTGCGGACGACAAAGACAGGCATCGTGTAGGAGGTCACGCCGCACATCGAGCCCACGGTCCGGTGCTCGTGGCAGGGCCCGATCTCTATGTCGCCCGCGGCCACCATCTTGTCGGCTTCGGCCGTCGTCTTCGCCAGGCCCTCGTAGACGGCGGCCCCGCAGACGGCGTTGCGCTGCGGCAGGCACATGCGGTCCCAGGAGATCGGGGGCCCCGAGTGCAGGATGAGGTTGGGCTTGAGGCCGGGGACGACGTCTTTGGCGGCCTTGATGTCGACCCACACCGGTAGGGAGTCTATCATCCGGCCGACAGCCTCGCGGTTGGCCGCGTCGATCCTCTGCTTTGCATCCGTCACGTGTGTCCCCCTCCGTCTTTGTCGCAATTGAGTTGGTGCCTCTGAGCGCCGCCGGGGACTAGCGCCCGCCAGCGAGAGCTTCCGTGTCGACCTTGGTGGTCGAGATGGTCGTCCCGCTCTTCCCCTCGAGGGCCTCGAGGGCATGGTTCAAAGACGCGATGATGGCGACCCGGCCGCCGTGCTCGACGAAGCGGATGGCGGCCTTGACCTTGGGGCCCATGCTCCCGGCGGCAAAGTGGCCCTCGGCGTAGTAGCGCCGGGCGTCTTCGAGACCGATGGCCCCCAGGCCCACCTGGTCGGGTTGGCGGTAGTTGAGGCAGACCTGGGGCGCGTCGGTGAGGACCATGAACACGGCGGCGCCCAAGTCGGTGGCCAGACGCTCGCCGCCGAGGTCCTTGTCGATGACAGCCTCCACGCCGGCGTAGCCGCCGTCCTTCTCGACGACCGGGATACCGCCCCCGCCCACGCTGATGGCCAGGAAGCCAGCGTCGACGAGGACCTTGATCGCCTCCCTCTCGACGATGCGGATGGGGTCGGGGGAGGGGACGACCTTGCGCCAGCCGCGGCCGGCGTCCTCGACCCAGGTGCCGCCCTCGGCGACCTGCCTTTGCCTGGCCTCGGCCTCGCTGTAGAAGGGACCAATGGGCTTGGTCGGATTGCCGAAGGCCGGGTCGTCCTCGGACACCAGGGTCTGGGTGACCACCGCGACTACGGGCCGCGGGCAGCCAGCCTCGGTCAGGGCCAGCCCGAGTTGCTGCTGGAAGAGGTAGCCGAGCAAGCCCTGGCTCTCGGCCCCGCAGATGTCCATCGGCATGGCCGGGACAGCCGTGGTGCCCATGTTCTGAAGGACGATGGCCCCGACCTGGGGGCCGTTCCCGTGGGTGAGGACGACCTCGTGCCCGGCCTTGACGATGGCCGCTATCTGCTTGGACGTACTGCGGATGTTGGCGGTCTGCTCAGCCGCGGTCCCTCTCTGGCCCGGCTGCAAGATGGCGTTGCCGCCGAGGGCGATGACGATCCGCATGGCTAGGGCCGACCTCCCATGACGGCCGTGAGCAGGGCTTTCTGCACGTGGAGCCGGTTCTCGGCCTCGTCGTAGAGGATGGAGACCTCGGGGTCGTCGATGAGGTCGCTCGTGGCCTCGTTCTCCCGGTCGATGGGCATGCAGTGCATCAAGAGCGAGCCCTTCGCCGTGAACTCCGTCCGCCGGGCGCGGTTGTAGGTCCAGTCGTGGTACTTGCCGGCTAGGGCCAGTTCGGCTTCCTTACCGTGCTGGTAGAAGCCCTGGGTGATCCAGACCCGGGGGTAGACCACGTCGGCCCCGCGGAGGCCTTCGTCCATGTCGTTGACCATGGTGAACTTGCCGCCTCCCTGGGCCGAATACAGCTGCATCAGGGCCACGGCCTCGGGGGAGAGGTCGAACTCCGGGGGCTGGGCCACGGTCACGTCCATGCCCATCCGGACGGCCAGGGCCGCCGTCTCCTGCGAGGAGGCCCAGTCGCGCATATGGGGGGAATAGGCCCAGGTGACGACGAGCTTCTTGCCGCGGAGGTCGGGGCCGAACTTCTCCTGGAGGGTGAAGAGGTCGGTGAGGGCCTGGCAGGGGTGCCAGATATCGCTCATCATGTTGATGATCGGCACGTGGGACCAGGTGGCGAACTCCTCGACGATGCGGTTGGCCTCGCCGATCTCACCCACCTTGGAGCCCAGGAGTCGGATGCCCACGCCCTGGCCGAAGCGGCTGAGGACCTCGATGGTGTCCCGGATGCTCTCGCCCTTGCCGGTCGGCACTCGGTCGAGGGTCAGGCGCATGTTGCCCGGGTTCACGTACTCCGCGTGCCCGCCGAGCTGGGTCATGGCCGTCTCGAACGAGTGCCGCGTACGGGTCGAGTCGTTGAAAAAGAGCATGTAAAATTCCTTGTCGAGCAGCGGGTGGCAGGTCTCCCCGGCGTAGAGCCGACGCTTGAGGTCCGAGGCGAGGTCGAACAGAAGCCGCAGGTCTTCGTCGGACCAATCCTTGGTGCTGACCAAGTGCTTTCCCTTGAGGTGATACCAGGACACTGGGGGCTCATCCTCCCGGCGTTGGCGTCTCTGGGGCAATTGCTTGCGCCCCAAAGTTAACGCCCGGACGGAAGGTCCCCTATGTCGGCCTAAACCAAGGTTCGAGGCAGGGGATTGTCGGCGGCCGACAAGGGGAGGTGAGCTAGCCCGCCGTCCCGCCCCCCTACGCCACCCTCGGTCTCGGCAGCAGCCCGGCCTTCTCGACAATCTCCGGCACTATCGACTCCCAGGCGATGGCCATGATGTGGACGCCCTTGACGCCCTTGATCTCCCTGAAGGCCTGGATCATCTCCACGGCCACCTTCACGCCCTCGGCCTTCTGGTCCGCGGCCCCGGCCACGCGCTTGATGAGCTCTTCCGGCACCCGC
>Ga0315273_10005432_pt1 | contig 15762 bp, 11 predicted proteins | sample YL17G02_0_MG_FD_205753 | JGI IMG/M metagenome (GOLD analysis project Ga0315273, IMG submission 205753) | Sediment microbial communities from Yellowstone Lake, YNP, Wyoming, USA - YL17G02_0 | ecosystem: Environmental > Aquatic > Freshwater > Lake > Sediment | place: USA: Wyoming | collected...
GCAGAGTCATGGATGCCTTTGCCCGCGCTCCGAATCTGATGGTGGAGCCTCTCCTGGGGGCGGTCCTGAAAACCCCTCGTTGGCTGATCCAACATGCTTCCGGGTTAAGGGGCCTCAAGCACTTAACCGGATTGCTGAACATTCCCATAGATGAATACCTCAGCACCTTCGTAAGGGATCAAAACCTGATTCGCCTGCTTTCCGCCGGGTACCGGGGAAACCCTGCTGCCTTCAGCATGAGCTTCTTGTGCACGATGATGGACTATTACTACCCTGCCAGGGGCGGTGTACAAGCGATTCCGAATTGGCTGGCCAAAAGCATCCTGGAGAACGGAGGTGAGGTCCGTTACGGCACCCTCGTCGAAAACATACTCGTGGAAGATGGCAGGGCGACGGGTGTTTCAGTAAAGGGAGGAGAGAGGATCCGAGCCCGGTTCATCATCAACAATGGGGACATCCGTCGTACATTCTCGGAGATGGTTCCTTCTGGGGCAATGCCTGAAGAATACGCGCGTTCTTTGCAACAAAGTAACGTGAGTGAGTCGGTATTCTCCGTCTATCTGGGTGTGGACATGCCTCCCGAAGAGATCCCGACCCAGGGTTGCGGACACGTTTTCCTGATGCCCACCTATGAGACCCTGGATTTGAACGAAATCGATTCCAACCCGGATTTCTATCGCCGCACCCTGATCATGATGATGTTCCCCACCCTCCATGACCTAGCCCTGGCCCCCAAAGGCAAAAGCGTGGTGATTCTGCAGTGTTCGGCGTCCATCCGATCTCTCAATCGATGGGGCACTCGCAAGGGCAAACCCACGAACAAGTACGGGGCTAACAAGAAAGAGATCGCAACTCAGTTGATCGCGAATGCCGAGAAGCTCATTCCGGACCTGTCCAAGAGGATCGAGCTTCAGATCGAGTCAACCCCCTTCACGCTCCAACGGTATACGCTGAACTCAGACGGGGCAGCCGTGGGCTGGACCTATCATCCCCGTGAGACCTTCCGGCAGGGTTTCAAAGGCCTGTTCGGCTCTTCGAATACCCCGATTCGGAATCTATACCAGGTGGGCCACTGGACAATGTCCCCGGGCGGTGCCCCGGCCGGACTGATGACCGGAAAAATCGTGAGTAGTATCGTCAGGCACCGGCTGCGCTGGGGCGTTTAGCTCAACCTCCTTGCGTGGTGGGTGGGTCAACCGCTGCGCGAGAAATCCCAAAGGCAACAGACTCCGTACCATGGGTTTGTTCTTTTCGTTGACTGGTCAACCCATTCGATGCATAATAGGTCAATGATCGGTGTCGAACGGAGTATTGGACGGGAGTCTTCAACCCAACATCGTCGAGAGGAGGTCCGCCATGAGAAAAGCGTTTGTTATTTCCGCACTTTGTGCTTTGCTGTTCCTGTTTATAACAGGGGGTGCCATGGCCCAAATAACTTCTGTCTGTGATCGAGCCGAAGACCAGACTACCCGTCTCGAAACGGCGCGGGCGCTTCTCGAGGTCAACGCCCTTAATTATGGAGAAGTGATTAACTACTGGGCTGAGGATGTTATTTACAAAGAACCCGTACTCACGAACTCCGGCCGCCAGGAAATGTTCGACTACCTGGAAGCAGTCTTCGGAGGCACAGCATTCGGATTTCCTACGGACAAGGTAGTGACCATCAACAAAGAACTATATAAAACCGATGACGACGGCAGTATGACCTATGTTGCAACCATCGAATGGTCTGGAACTTTTGGCACAGAATTTTATATTCAAAAAGGAATGTCGATTATTAAATTCAGTCCCGGCGAAGGGTGTCCATATTTTCATAGAGATTATTTTACAGAAGGGGATACCTGGTGGAACATCCCCAATTGGCAACCTGACATCAGGACGTCTAGAAATATTTATATAAATTTATTTCAGCTCACAGGAAGGTGCTTCGACGGTGATGGTGACGGATATACCAAATACAGCCCTGCCATAGGATGTCCTAACGAGGGTTTGGATTGCAATGATTTTGTTGCAGAAATCAACCCCGGGGCGGACGAAATCCCTGGCAACGGAATAGATGATGATTGTAATCCTGTGACCCTCGATTGATAGTGCAGACCCTGATTGTTGATGCAGCGATCTAGATCTTCTATACCGCTGGGATTGTAAACCGGCTTAAAAGGAGACAACGATGAAGAAAGCGTATGTTATTTCAATATTTTGTACTCTGCTGTTCCTGTTTACAACAGGGAGTGCCCTGGCGCAAGTTTTTACCCCTGCTCAGTGTGCCTTGAAATTGGATCCTGTTCATTGCTGCGATCGATCCGCCCTCGAGGCCACCCGTGTCGAAACAGCGCGGTCAATCCTCAAGGTCAACACCAGACCGGACCCCAGCCAGCCTGACGGGAGGGATGTTGATCATTATTACAGGGTGATTAACTACTGGGCAGTGAATGGATCGGGAGAGGATGGGATAGGAGAAGACGGTGCAGTTTATCAAGAAAGCACACTAAGCAATTTGGGCCGCCAAGAAATGTGGGACTACCTGGATGTAATATTCACATGGTCTTCGGACATGGAATTGCTAACCTTTGACGAGTTATGGGAAACCCATCCGGATGGTAGTATGACCTATATGGTAGTCAATAAGTGGTTCGGAAGTACTATGGGGGGATATTATGAACAGCCGGGAATTTCGATTGTTCAATTCCGCCCCAACGAAGGGTGTGCATCTTATCAAAGAGATTATTTTTCAGAAGGGGATACGTGGTGGGGCATGAGCTTTTCACAAGGGAGTATCAGGACAAAAAGAGAAACAGTTATAAGCAATTTAGGGCTTACCGATAAGTGCGTCGACGATGATGGCGACGGATATACCAAATATAAAACCGCTACGGGATGTGCCAACGAAGGTTTGGATTGCGATGATTATCATGCCGATATTCACCCTGGAGCAATTGAGATAGAAGGTGATGGCATAGATAATAACTGCGATGGAACACCATGGGGCACTCCAGCTTCCATTATGAATGCAGAATACAAGGAATCCTCAGAAATTGTGAATTATTCCTTCCTTCTTTGTTTATCTTTCGGAGCTGTACTGTTCTTGAGGGGACTGAGACGCAGAAAATAAGACAAGCATTTAATTAGATGTCTTTCGGCGTATACTCGGGGGCAGATCACGATAGAGGGGGTGCTCGTTCTCGACCTTGATCCTGGGGACCCTCACTGATCGATTTCTTCTACCAGGCGGGAAGTTGGGATAAAGCCCGCAGGGTGATTTGCAAGATCGAGTGGCATGAGGGGGAACTGTTCCCCCGGATTGGGTTCATTGTGACTAACTCCAGACTTGGGGCGAGCAAGGTAGTCAAGGTTTACAATGGCAGGGCAGAGATCGAGAACCGGATCCAGGAGGGCACCCTCGAAGGTTCCGGGTGCATAATTTTCAAAACTGGAGTCCCGAGCTATCCGATCGTTCCGGTTTTCTCATAGAGAAACGATGGCAGGAGAATAATTCAGGGTAGAAAGAGTCAGAACAATGGCAAAAAGTGAAGATGAGGATATCGATCATTCGAAGGACTTAGGTCTCGACCCAAGTGCCTTGAGCCGCTTGGTCAAGACCATCGAGAAAGACATTTCCCAAGAGCTCTATGATGGGGCTGTTTTCATTGTGGCTCGTCACGGTAGAATCTCGATGCATGAGGCAATCGGCCATACGGACCTGGCAAACAAGCGCGTTGCCACAAAGGATGATGTATTCCACCTGATGTCCATAACCAAACAGTTAACTACCGCTATCGTTCTCGCAGCTATAGATAGAGGTGATTTTTCCCTCACGACAAAGGTCAGTGAAGTAATCCCGGAATTTGGTATCAAGGGCAAACAAAACATAACCGTTGGACATCTCTTGACCCAGACGAGTGGACTCAATACCGAATTGCCCTTCTTGGTTCCGATCGATCAGGTTGCAAACATCCATGAACTTGTCAACGCTGTCTGCAATGATCGCCTGCATCATCTCCCGGGAAGGATGGTTTCCTATAATGCCACCACGGCTCACGCTGTTTTGGCGGAGATGGTTTGTCGCTTGGATGAGGCAAGGCGTCCGTTCCGCCAGATACTAGACGATGATCTGTTTACGCCGCTCGGCATGAATGATACTTCACTCGTACTGCGACCTGATCTTGCAGAGCGCAGAGTTCCCATTGTGGCCCGTTATGCCACACCTGGACTCTTCGATCCCGTGATGCTTGAATCATCAAACTATCTCTTTACGGAGGAAACAGAGTTTCCAGCCGGAGGAGCAATTGGTACTGTTTCGGATCTATTTCGTTTTACCGAAATGCTAAGACGAGGAGGAGAGCTTGACGGGATACGTATTCTATCCCCCACGATCATCAAGACTGCCACCACGAATCAAACGGGAACCCTTCCCAACGATATCTTTGATTATGCACGAGAAATGCGCGGTTGGCCGGAATGGCCGGCTTATATAGGGCTTTCCTTCTTCTTGCGCGGTGAGGGGATATTCCCGACGCCTCTTGGCATCACCACATCCCCAGGAACGTTCTCCGGACAGGGCACAGGATCAACGATATTCTGGGTAGACCCCGAGCGAGACCTCACGTTTGTATGTTTTACGGCTGGCGTCATCGAGGACGGAGATAATATGCTGCGTTTTCAGAAACTGTCGGACATGGTCGTCGCTGCCGTGGTCCACTAAAAATGAGATTGACGATGTGGTAACCAGCCAGCAAAGATTCTCGCATCGATTGTTCTTTTTCAGCCGTTCACTCTATATCCAGCGTCTTACATTCTTCTTGTATCGTAAGTACTCATCTCCGAATTTACTTTCCAGATAGGTCTCCTCACGGAGGACAACACAACGCTCAAGACCCACGAAGAACACCGGGAGCAAGAATACTAACCACAATGAATTTGCATGGATTGCAATCCCACTGTAAATCATCATGAGCGAAAGGTACAAGGGATTTCTGGAGTATCTGAAAAAGCCCTCGGTAACGATTGTTGTTGTCGGCCTCTCAGGCCGCAGGGCTGTCTTCTTGCGTAGCATCAGGCGCGTTGTTGACACCATGATGACACCTGCAATTACGAAAAGAAGATTTGCCAGCACCTTTGATAGATTACTTGAATGAGCCATGATGCGAAGGGGGAAACAACTGTGAATGAGGAGTCCCGCGGCCAGGAATATCCCAAATATCACTGGAGGCGGTGCAATCATGTGAGCATGGTCTCCGTCATCTTTTGCTGCTCCCTTCTTCTGTGAGTATTTTCTATTTTGAATTATGCAGACAGCGGAGTTTGCATCGGTTTCGGAACTCGATGGCTTAGGCGAAAGTGTATTGCCAAGACTATTTGTGAATCTCATCAGCCGCATGATTTTGTGAATATACTCTCTTTGTTCTTTAGGATAATGCCTTTGATAATCAGCCATATAGTCGCTTTTCGGTTCCGCTCCGTTCAAGAAAACCCAGTCTTGAGCATATTTCAGGGCCAACCATTCCTTGTACTCGAAATCTGACTTGTTTAGCTCGATCAGCCTTTCAATTTCGCTATCTGTCATTCCAAACCGCAGACCTGCGGCAGCATGATGTGCGGTTCACTCCGTACAGTTATTCGCAATGGAAACGGTAATCATTATTTTCTTTCTCAACTTTTTGTCGAGTTTGGTGAACGTTGAATAGAAAGTCGGGCCTCTGAACAAGCTGTAGAATTTCGACTTGAAATCTGACAGAGATGTAAAGGTGCTCGTTTTGTCGGCTGGCATCGTATTGCCTCCATGGGACGTTCGCCGTTCAGGAAATCTATATGCATTTAGATGTCTTTCAGCGGATACTCGGGCAGATCACGATAGAGGGGGTGCTCGTTTTCGACCTTGATCCTGGCGACCCTCCTGGCCGCAGCCTTGTATCTCTCAAGATCGGCAAGGGCCAGAATAGACATCCTCTGGGTTGCCAAGGATCCCTCGCCATGTATCGTCAGAGTCGAATGCCAGCTGGATGTCAGATCTTTGATCAGCCGAAAGGCCCGAAGTCTGTGCTCAGTCGGAATGCCTGCTTTTCCCCCAAGATACTTTTCCATGAGGGGCCGCGTTTCCGGATTGAAGAAGTCCTTGGAGGATGGAATCGTGCAGACCAAACCGCCCGCGATGTCCTGAACGTGCTTCATGGCCAGGTGATAATTGTCCGCAAAGAAATACTTGGCTATGTTGGAGTACATCGGGTTCGGGTAGACCAGGTCCGATCCAGGGTCACTGACACATTTCACGCAGGCCTGTTCGGCCAGGGCTTCTTCTGCCTCACAATACATGGTGAGCCAGGACAGCTTGTCCTGAATATGAGGGATCTTCTCCAGGCCGTTGTATTCCGCAATCAAAGCAGCAGCCCCCGCCAGGATTTCGAGTTCCACATACTTGTAGGAGTCGGCGAAAAGCCGATGTGAATTGGCGAACGCGTATGCCATATGCCCGGAGAATTTCCATTCTCCGTCCATGAACACGCTCTCATTGGGGATAAAGACGTCGTCGAATATGACAATGGCGTCAGCGAAAAAGATACTCGAGCTATAAGGATGGTCAAACGTATTCTCAATGTCGGTCGTCTCACAGTCCGTCGTGATCATCGTGATTCCCTTGGCATTGACCGGGACGGCGAAGACCACGGCATAGTCTTTGTCTTCCTCCAGGTGGCGCCGGCAGGGGATCACGATCATCTCATTTGCACAAGGAGCAAGGCTGATGTGCGCTTTAGCGCCCCTGACGACGATTCCGTCCTTTGTCCGGTCCACGACCCTGACATAGTAGTCCTGATGGGGCACCTGTTTCGACGGACGAAGACTTCTGTCCCCCTTCATGTCGGTTACGGCTCCGATCACAGCCGGATCGTTTTTCAATAGATGCCGTCGGTATTTCTCAACGCGCTCTCGATACCGGCTCCCGGTCAGGCGGTCCATTCTGTCGCAGACCACCGCGATCGCGTTGAGCGCATCCTTGCCCGTTGTGTTGCTGCCCCCTGGAATGCCGAACCCGATACGGGCCAGCAACTGCACAATTTTTCTCCTTCGATTCAGATCCTCCACGCTCCTCTCGGGTCTGTGAAGAAAACGGGTTTCCTCTCCGCTCTCTGATCGGTCCACAAACAGGTCCCGGTATTTCGGATCTTGGACAATGAAATAGTCCAGTGCCATCTGACTGAGGGTAATCCGGAAAATGGGGTGTTTCGTGACATCCTGGATCTTTTCCCCATGAAAATAGACCACCCTGTCATCCTGGATGCTTTTCTTGTACTCCTCAACGGTTCGGATCGCCATGCGTTACCCTCCTCTCGAGTGTTTGGTCAACCGTGCCAATCAGGGATTCTCTGTTTGTCTGAATCACGGCCAACGATTCGACGAAAAAGCCTTGTACCCGCCAAGGGACGCCCCCCCTTTGGGAGCGCCTTTCCGCCTGCGTTGGCAGTCAACCCAGATTGTACTTTCTGGCCAGTTCCTTTTCCGTGAAAATTCCCCCGGTGATCCCGGCAGCAGTCTGGGATGCGAGGAAAAGTGTTGCCTTGACCATCAAATCCGGGGTCTCCCATTGCGAGAAATCCGTCCCCAGGGGACTCCAGTACCTCGCTCCCTCTGAATCCACGAACCCTTCCGGTTTCAAACCGTTCACTGCGATTCCGTATTCTCTCACCTCTTCCGCGAGGCCGTTGCTGAGACGCTCGATCGCCGCCTTGGAAGCTGAATACGCCATGCCTCCGTCGATTTTCTCCCCGATCTCCGCGCCGGGAGAGGAAATATTGATAATGCTCCCGCTCTTCTGCCTGATCATGTGAGGAAGGACGGCCCTGGCGCAAAGAAACGCTCCGCGCAGGTTGACGCCGATCACGAGATCCCAGAGTTTGGTCGGCGTCTCCCACAATTTGTACCAAAAGGCCACGGCCGCGTTGTGAACGAGCACATCGATCCTCCCAAACTCCTCCATGGTTCTGGCCACCATCCGATCCACATCCTCCTCTTTGCTGACATCCGTCTTGACCGCCAGAGCGCGCCGCCCAAGCGCCCGTATTTCCTCGGCCGTCGTGTGAATGGTCCCTGGCAGACGCTCGTCTTTCTGCACCTCGGTCCTGGCTGCGACCACGACATCTGCCCCTCCCCTTGCGAAGCCGAGCGCGATCGCCCTCCCGATACCACGACTGGCGCCTGTAACGATGCATACGCGACTCGACTTGATCATGAGGTTCACTCCTTTTCGCTTCCTTTCGCCGGCGCCATCCCTCCCATGATCCCTGCGACCGTAGCAGGGTGCATTTCCGGGTACTCTGCCAGCACGATCTCCACACCGTATGTATCCTTCGGATGAAAGGCCACCTCACGCATCCTGCCGAATTGAATATCCCCGGCGACCCGAAGTCCCTTTCGCTCGAATCTCCGCACCGCCTCATCCATATCTTTGACTTTGAAGACCACGGCCCAGACCCCTTCACCCCTTTGCTTCAGAAACCGGCCAATGATGGAGTCGGGGTGCGTGGGCTCGATCAGTTCAAGCCCGCACTTACTGTAAGCCCCCCTCATTCCCAATCCCTCCGTCTGACCCGGAGGGTCGAAGGTGATGTCCAGCAGGTCCGAGAAAAAACGCTCTGCTTTCTCGAGATTATTGACAGCGATGGCGATACGGTCGATTCTCTCAAACATGAGTGTTCCTCCTTCTCGACTCCACGATCCCGATCCTGCATCCGTCCATCATCTTCTTCGATGAACCTACCCTGCGCCGAAAGCAAGGCGCTTCTCCGCCCATGCCGATTTAATTTTGGATTCTATACCATCTTCGTTGACTGGTCAACCAAACTTGTAGATAATGAGTCAGTTCAGCTCTCGCTGGATCCTTCGGAGGTGCCAAGCACAACGGAACCCCTCCAAACCGGTGTCACGGCGAAAGCCGGGAGCACGAACAAGGCGATCCGATCTGAGAACAGGAGGACAAAGATGGCCAGAAACGCAAAGGTAGCACAAAACATAAAGCCCCTCATGGAATACCGGAACATGGCGTGGAAGTGCTGGAAATGCGGCTTGTGCAGGATGAGCCATCCGGACGAGCAGTTTACGCACAAGTACGCAGACAGTTGTCCCCGCGGGACTCGGTATCGTTTTGAATCCTTCTATGGAGCAGGGACCCAGGAGATTGTCCGAGCCCTCACCTGTGATCCGCCGGAGCTGGATATCACGGACCCGGCGGTGGCCGAGCGGATTCAGAAGGTTGTCTACACCTGCCCCCAGTGCGGGGCCTGTCAGGTGAACTGCAATCCGACGAAAGATTTGGAGCCGGCCAATGCCTCGATCGCCCTCAGACGCTGGCTGGTCGAGCAGGGGTTGGGGCCCCTGGCCGAGCATCAGCCGCTCGTCAAGAGCATCATAAACTACGACAACCCTTGGATGCAGCCCAGAGCTGCCCGCGCGAAATGGGCCAAGAAGAAGAGCGTCAAGGACGCGGCCAAGGAGAAAGTCGATGTACTCTACTACCCGGGCTGCACGGCCGCTTATGACCCGAATATCCAGCCCGTCGCAGGCTGGGTGACCGAGGTGCTCACTGCTGCGGGCGTGGACTTCGGAATCCTGGGCAAGAACGAGATCTGCTGTGGCTCGACCATTCTGCGCGTCGGTGACGAGGACTCCTTCCGGAAGATCCGGGCCAAGAACCTCGAGTCTCTGAACAGTACGGGTGCCAGGGTAATCGTGACAGCATGTGCAGGGTGTTTCAGCACCTTGACGCACGAATATGCCAAGGATCTGAATGCAGCGGTCCAACATGTCGTGGAGTTCGCAGACGAGCTCATCCAGGAGGGCAAGCTCAAGTTCACGAGGGCCATCGATCTGGAGGTGACCTATCACGATCCTTGCCATGTGGGCCGGTATTGTGACATTTATGACGCGCCCCGGAGTATCTTGAAGGCCCTGCCCGGGGTGACGCTCAAGGAAATGAACCGGATTCGCGAGTGGAGCTGGTGCTGCGGCGCTGGAGGAGGGTGCCGGACCGCCTTCCCGGAGGATATTGCCGGTTTTGCGGCAGAGGCCCGGCTCGAGGAGGCCCATGCCACCGGGGCCCGGACGCTCGTTACGTGCTGTCCCTTCTGCGAGCAGAATCTGGGAGAGAACGCCAAGCGGACGTATGATCGTTTTGGAATCGAGGTCCGTGACATCATGGAGCTCGTCCACGACGCCCTGTAGTCACTGCCGGCTGATGGGTCAGAGGGGTCGATTCTCCTTGGCCTTCTCTCGGCCCTTCATCATCTCCGTTCCCCAGTGCCCATCGTAGCCAGGGATCCCGTCGTCGAGGGCAGCCAACATCGGTGCCATCACCCTGGGGAACCTGAACATGAGGTGCGCAAGGGGCAGGCGCAGGGGGATGCGTCGCATGACCTCTGAACAGATCCGAACGCGTTGATAGTTTTTGTTGAACCTCTTGAAATCCGCCAGCGCCCGTTCGGTGTCCGTATAGGCCAACTCCGCGATCTTGCCCGCCATCAGAGCGCCGTGTATGCCGAACATCCCCGCAGGATCAATCATGCCACTGACGGTTCCGGTCAGCACACGGTTCCCCTTGAAGAGCCTCAGCGAATCCCTGCTCAACATGGGGAAATGCCCCGAATGCTTCCCCCATTTCGGAAACGTAAGGCCCTCGGTTTCTTCCAAGTGACGCTTGCACTCCTCGATGTTCTTCTCCGTCATGGGATATCTGGTGAAGACCAGGAAGAACATCAAGTCATTGGCCACGGATAGATATCCGTAATCCGTTGAATATTTCCCTGACCAGCCGATCAGAGCGTCTTTGAATTGCGGATCGTCGAGCTTTTTCCGGGCATAAGCGCCACAGCCTTGCCCATACGGGACGCCGATCGCCTCCATTCCGTCTTTGTTGAACCCGGTGGCTACAATCGCCCGTTCGGGTATGTCTCCCAGGCCGCGGACGTAATGATCGAAATGGAATTGGATACCCATTTCTTTGGCGATATTGTACAAGTACGTGTCGATAGAACTCTTCCGGCCGCCTCGCTCCACCAGGTAGTAGTTCTCGGCGTTTAGATCGAATTTCTCCTTCTCCACGATCATTCGAAATCGTCTTACTCTTGTGAAACAGGGCGAGATATCCACACCGATGTACGTGGAAACCTTTTCGGGATCGATCGGCGTGGCATGGATCGAGGGATGGAAATCCTCCAATTGCCCCAGGGATTTCGCACCCTCCCAAATCTCCACCTCGTAGCCCGCTCGAAACAGATTGATTCCTGCAACCAACCCTGACAGACCAGCACCGACAATCGTGATCTTGGATCGAGACATGCCGTCCTCCTCTCGCGGACTCAGGGGCAAAGGGGCCGCCCTCCCCCCAGGAAATCGAGATGAACCGGGAGCTGGCACACGGCGTCGTTCGGCAGGTCCAGGATCAGGTCGATCCAGAAGTCATCCGTAAGGGGAACCTTGGCCACACCCACAAGCAGGGCATCCCCCCATCGATCGAGTCGCTCGCCACTGACGGTCTGTGAGTAGCCGCTGGAGGTCTCGGTCGTGATCGTGGTGACGACCGAGATCGAGGTCATCTCCTCGTTGCCCACGAAAGGGGTGAAGGTGGCGTCATAATCGAGTTGCATCAACCCGGTGCAGAAATCGATCACGCCCGAAAGCTCGTGGGGTGTGATCTCGATGCGAATCTCATCCGAGCCGGGGATCACCTGCATGGGAGGAATCTCGAACTCGGAAAACTCCACTGTCGCGCGCCCATCCACGACCGGTCCCAGCTTCCCGACTCCGTCGGAGCCTGCCCCGTCGTAGGGATACTCGGCGAAGGAGCCCAGAAAGGCGATCGAAAGCAGCCCCTCCTTGCCCACCGTCATGTGCACCTCATCGGCCACACCCACCGGCGCGTCTCCCGGACAGGGAAACCGGCCCTCGGGAAAATCCAGATGTACCTCCAGCTCGGAGACCGCATCCGTCGGCAGCCCAAGAGGATCGTCCACCGCCGGATCCCCGGTTTCAGGCACCACGGCAACGCTCACCAGCCTGAGGTCCCCCTTCTCGTCCAGCCGGCGGCCGGTCTCCTCCCGAAAAAGGCCTGAAGAAGTGCCCGTGGTATGTTCGGTCACCACAGACATCGGCTCCGGACGGAAATCGAAGAAAAACGGCTGAAAAAGACTGTCAAAGGAGTACCGGACATCGCCGGTGCAGAAGTCGATGGTGCCGATCTCATCCTGGGGGATGATCTCAACCCCGATGGGCACCCCCGGAATGAACTGCATGTTTACCACCTCCATGTCCTCGGCAAGAAAGACGAGCTTCGCCTTGCCGTGCCCCTGGTAGGTGATCGTGCCCGGGGTGCCTGGCCCCCGCGCATCATAGGGGAACTCCTGTATGGGTTCCCTCCCGATGGAAAGCAAGCTGTCTTTTTGGGAAGTCTGTCGAACCTCCCGGGTGGTTCCGACCGCTATGTCCGGCGTCCCCGACTCCCCTCCCGAATCCGACCCGGAACAGCCCCACCCGTTCAAAAGCACCAACCCCACGAAAAAGACCCACGCCCCACCGATCGATACGATTGCCTTCCTGTTCGGTACATTGACCATTCTTCTTCCTCCTGGGCATATCCGAAGATTCCTTCCGGTGTTGCTGTGCCCTGAGAAGTTGTACCACCTCATGTGTTCGAGTTCTAGTTCTGGCCACATCTCGTCATGTGCCCGCGCAGGCAAGCACATTCACCGGTATGGCGCTCTGGAGGGCAAGACCGGTGATCGGGTCGTATCGCTGGTCGTCCGGGATCAGGCGCTGGACGTTGCAGCCCTTCTCACGGACATCACGACCGTCCGAGGGATCGCCCCAGCCGAAGGCCAGCGCGATGACTCCGGGCGCCAGATCCTCCGTCGCTTCCACGATGCCCTCCACGCTCCCAAACCCGCTGTCGACCACCACGGTATCGCCGTCCTTGAGTCCGAGCGACTGCATCGCCTGCGGATTCATCAGCACCGGGTTGAAGGAGCGCTTCCCGCGCAGGGAGGGCAGGTTCTGGCCCTGTGTACAGTACACCTCCTTCATGCGGTAGGTGATCAGGCGGAAGGCGAATCGCTCGTGGAGCTCATAGCCTCCGCCTTCGATCACGGGCTCGGCGCGTACCTCGCGTAGCTCGTCGATGACCTCGGGGTGGCCGGCGGCCATCCTCCGGTCCTCGTGGCCGATCATGTTGGGGATGACACCGCCCGCCTTTGTCTCCCGCTCGCCCCAGACGTGGCCGCCTGGGTACTTGCGCACCTCGTCCAGCGGAATACGCGCCATCTCGTGGAGACCGTCCAGAATTTCGTCTGCCGTCGGCTTGCGAGCCATGCCGATGCCCGGGATCTGGAGCTGGAGGCCCATCCGCTCCGCGAGCCCCCAGAGAACTTCCCAGTCCTCCATCAAGCCATCGGGCGCCTTTACGAGGGGCGGGCTGTACTGACCAAAGGGGAAGGGGAAGGAAAAATCCATCAGTCTGGGGACGTCCGTTCGTTCGAAGGGATGTTTGACCGCCAGGACGTACTCGGCGAATTGCGCCGTCGCCGACATAAACAGATCATTGACTACTAAGAGGTCTAGCTCCTGCATGGCGCGAACAGTGGACGCCTCATCGGGAAAAACAAGGGCTGGATTGCCCCCAACCACGATGAGGGCGCGGATCTTTCCATCGCCGGGAGTCAGGATTTCATCTGTGAGGGTGTTGGTGGGCATCTCTGGATAGAACCCCAGGAAACTGAGTGTCCCCTTGATCCCACGGACGCGGGATTCTGGACCGGGGTAGAGAGGCAAGGGAACGGGCCCCATGCCCTCCGGAATCTCAAAGCCAAGCGGGCCCTCGTTGCGCACCAGCCCGCCGCGTCGGTCGTAACGCCCGCACAAGGCGTTCAGGGTCATGACAAGCTGTGTTGCGAGGTTCTGGTGCCGCGCCATGTGCAGCCCCGTCCCGCTCACTGCGCCGCCTCGCTCGGCCTTCGCCAGCATCTGCGCGGCCCCCTGGATCAGGTTGGCCGGCACCTGGGTCCGCCGCGAGACGTACCCCAAGTCGAATTCCCTGACCGCCTTGTATAGCGCGTCCATCCCGCTGACATAGCTCTTGACGTACTCCTCGTCGTACAGCTTCTGCTCGATGATGATCTTGATCATTCCGGCGAGCAGGGTGGCGTCTTCTCCGGGCTTGACCTGCAGGTGAATGTCAGCCTGCCTGGCGACCTCGCAGCGCCGCGGATCGACGACGATGAGCTTCATCCCCCGCTTCTGCGCATCGCGCAGCCGTTTGGAAGGGTTGGACTGGGGTATGGTCGGCATGTGCGAGACGACGGGATTGGTGCCCACGAACATCGCCACATCCGCGTTGGCAATATCGAACACGTTGACAGGAACCAGACATCCGAAGAGGCGGAAGTGGGCGACGAGCAGGCTTGGAGAGTCAATGGTAAAGGATGTATAGAGGCTTGGGGATCCAAGAGCCTCCAGCCACTTGCTGATGAACCAGGGACCGCCGGCAGAGGTGCGATGTGCGCCGCAGCCGGCGTAGGCAGCCACGGCCCTCGGGCCGTATTGGTCGACGATCTTCTTGAGCTTCCCTGCAATCTCGTCCAGGGCCTGTTCCGTGGCGATGTCGATCCAGCGGCTGTCGATACGCTTTCTGGACGACAGGAGCCGGTCCGGGTGGTAGATGCGTTCCAACTCCGCCCGGCCCTTCAGGCAGGTATAGCCCTGGGAGACGGCATTTCCCGGGTCGCCCCGAACCGCCAGTACCCGGTTGTTCTCCACGTCCACCTCCACCCCGCAGTAGACATGACAGAAGCGGCAGAATGACTTTCTCGTCTCGATCATGTGAGGCTCCACCCTTCTACTGATTTCCTTGAAGCTTCGCCCGGGCCTGACCCTGGACAGGGTCGCTCTTGACTATTTCTCGTAGAGCTTCTCGATGTACTGGGTCTTCTTGTCCGACCGCTCCAGAGTCCTGGGCTCGATCCATTCAATCTTGGGCCGGATCTTGACAGCCTGGTGCATCTTTTCTTCGACTTCCCGCTTGAGCTGCTCCCGTTCTTGCTCTGTCACACCCTCACCGAACTCGATTCTCAACTTCAAGGGCGGCACGACGCGGGGGGGAGGCTCGTCCAGCAGGATGCGGAATTCCCCGGTCGTTCTGGGCGTGAAAGACTCGACCACGCTCTTGATCTGGGCAGGGTAGACCATCACCCCTTTCACCTTGAGCATGTCATCCGTACGGCCAACGATCTTGTACCGGAAGCCCGTTTTACCGCAGGGGCAGGGAGACGTGAAGACCTGGTGGACATCGCCGAGGGTCATCCGCAGTCCCAGCATGCCGCCACCCTGAGCATCCAACGTGGTGAACACCCCGAGGCCTGTGTTGCCATCCGCCAGGGGAACGCTTTTTTTGGTGTCAGGATCCACGAGTTCGTAATACACCATGTCGTCGGCGATCCAATGCATGCCCTGGTATTCCGGATGGTCACAGGACACGCCAAGGCCTGCGCCCATGTCAAAGAGCTTGGCACCGTACTCGGTCTCGATGCGCTTTCGAACCTCCGGAATCCCTGCACCCGGCTCTGCACCACACACCAGGATCCTAAATCCAAGTGCCTTCACGTTGTCACCCGTGACTTCCAGCGCTTTCTCGATCAGATGCAGTGCGAGGGACGGCGTGCACATGAGGACGTCTCCGCCAAACAATCGTGAGAAATTGATGATGCGGGCGGTTCCCGCCTCTGCGCCCAC
>Ga0315273_10005433_pt1 | contig 15761 bp, 15 predicted proteins | sample YL17G02_0_MG_FD_205753 | JGI IMG/M metagenome (GOLD analysis project Ga0315273, IMG submission 205753) | Sediment microbial communities from Yellowstone Lake, YNP, Wyoming, USA - YL17G02_0 | ecosystem: Environmental > Aquatic > Freshwater > Lake > Sediment | place: USA: Wyoming | collected...
CATTCGTGCTCTTTATGTCAGTAACAGGCACATGAGCTTACTGGGCCGTAAAATTGCTCAATCATAAAAACTGATAATTCCACTGGAAATATTCAACACCCTTGTTGTCCCCTGCATTAGTAAAATTTTGCTACATTGTCGATAGGTTCTCTCGTAGTACGGAGCTGATTTATCGAAGCATTTTCATCAGGGTAACCTATGGGTATTCCCAAAACGATCAGCTTTGATTCAGGCAATCCCAGCATCTTTCGCAAGATATCGGGATAGAGGACCGGCTGAATCGCCGGGATACAGCCCAATCCATATTCGGTTGCCAGAAGCAGGATAGTTTGTGTTATTGAGCCGCAATCAAACACAGGCCAGACATTTATGCCGTTGCCGATATAAAAGAACGAGCGTTCAATCATAAGATAAATGACGTTTGGTGCCCCCCATAGCCTGAAGCCCTGTAATGTCCATTGCATTCTCATTGCCTTATCTTCCCTGGCAATGCCCAGCTTTTCCAGTGCGCCAGCCATAACCGCACTACGCCGGGACGCCCATGGCTCCGGATACTGAACGACGGATGAACAAAATGGGAGCATACTGAGCGATCATCGGGGCATCTCCCCATGATTTGGCCACGCTTGCTCATATAAAAACAAAAATTCGGGATCGCTTGTTTCTGGTAAATCCGAAATACACTGAGGTTATGGGCAAGAAATGCTATCCCGGCATTCTGGATGTGGAAGGCGAGATCGACTATGTGATTCTCGGAATCTCCGCCCTGGTTCTCCCCAAGGTCTTGGAGGAGTGCATCCGGAAAGGCGTGAAAGTTGCGCAGATTTTCACTGCCGGGTTCAGTGAGACAGGAATTCCCGAGGCGATCGAGCGGGAAAGGGAATTGCAGCGGCTGGCGGCGGGAAGGATCCGGATCATCGGTCCCAATTGTTTCGGGGTATACTGCCCGCGAGCAGGGATGGCAATAGTGCCGGAGGCCCCCACGGAGGAGGGTCACGTGGGTGTCGTCGCCCAGAGCGGAAGTGTGGCGGAATGCTTTTCCTATTTTGCCACAACCAAGAATCTCAGGTTCAGCAAAATGGTCAGTTATGGCAATGCGGTAGACCTGGACGGCGCCGATTTCCCGGAATACCTGGCCGACGATCCGGATACGAAGATTATCGCCTTTTACGTCGAAGGCGCCAGGAATGCCGCACGCTTGAACGCAGCCCTGGCCAAAGCCGCCGAGCAAAAGCCGGTGATCGCGATCAAGGGGGGAATGACGGAGCAGGGGATGCGGGCGGCTGCCTCGCACACGGCTTCCATGGCGGGGTCGCCGGAAATCTGGAGCGCTGTTTTTAATCAGACAGGGGCTCTTCAGGTGGAGAGTTTCGATGAAATGGTCAACACCGTGATGGCGTTTGACGCATGCCCTCTGCCGGCAGGCCGCGCCATGGCCCTGATCACCAATTCCGGCGGCTTCAGTGTGATCCAGACGGACCGGTGCGCGAAAGCGGGATTGGAAGTCCCCCGGTTTTCCGCACGCACTCTCGAAGCACTGCGGGCACTGGTTCCCCTTGCGGGTACCAGTACCGGAAATCCTCTCGACGCCTGGCCCATCTACTACAATATCTCTCCCTCGGGAAATATCGCCGAAATCATCAAGCTGGTGTCTTCAGACCGAAACATCCAGGCGCTGGTGTTTCAGTTCGACCAGTTTCGCTACCTGCGGCGGGTCCTGGGACAAGGGGTCGGAGCCCACATGAAGCGACTAAGCGAACTGATGGTTGAAGGCTGTCGGCACGCCCGCGAGAATGAGAAAAAGCCGGTACTGGTCACCGTCTCCCTCGATCCCTATCTGGAGGACGAGGAGGACAGGCATCACAATCTCATGGTGAAGAGGGCCTTTGCGGCCGAGGGATTCCCCGTTTACGCAGATCTGGACGCAGCGATAAGAGCCCTTGCCAATCTCTGCAGATTCAGCCTCCGCCAAAGACAGGAGGGATGACTTCCTTTTTCACGTCACAAGAACGAATCTCTCCGGACGAACGCATTTTTATCCTCAGCCTCCAATAAAGAATCGAAGTGTGGATTACCACTGGAACTGTTCTTGAGGTTATGAATCAGAACAAACTCTGTCTTTTCCGTTCTTTTTTCCCTGGTACATGAGCTGGTCAACCCGGTGAACGAAGACCTTCACGTCCTCCTGCAGCTTATGTTGTGCAGGACCGATGCTCACCGTCACATGGATGTCCCGACCCGGCACGGGTGAAAAGATCTCTTTATCGATAATACTAAGTTCTCGGTATTTGTTTTCACTTTCCGCTAATTCCTTTTCCATCCGCTTTCGCTCTGTGATATCGTGGACATTCATCACGAAGCCTGCAACGATCGGATTATCCAAGAGATTATTACCAACACCCTCAAAAATGCGCTCGGTGCCGTTTTTATGCCTTATGCGGAATACGTTAGGGATGAGGGCTTTTTTTACCAACAATGCCCTGCCAAATCCGCAATAGCCCTCGGCTTATCGTCAGACACAATCAGATCCAAACTTCTCTTTCCGATCAACTCGTCCGGCGCGTAGCCGAGAATATGCTCAACGGAGGGACTCGCATAGGTAATGGTTCCCTGCTTATCCGCGATAAGAATGATAGATGAAATTAAATCCGGCAGCCGCGAATACATCCAGTATCTTAAATGACATCGATTCATCTATTGTCCATCCAAAGACATTGCCCCCCAGGGCTAAAGGGGCAATTTCCAACCCTGTATTCCCCAGCTTGTGTTTTTTCGTTTTGTCTCTCCTCCCGTAATTTTATCGAAAACGGGGAAACCAACTAACCGAATTTAACCCCCCTGTATTTCGCCAGGTAGAGGGCGATGGTCTCGTTGGCCCCCCGGTTCGTCAGCTCCGGATCGTCGTCCCGGTTGACCTTCGCAAGAAAGGCATCGAGGTCCTTCGGGTCCGAAAACAGGTGCTCGCGTACCCTGGCGGCCAGGGCATAGGCAGCGCCCAGGGTCTCGTCGATCTTCCCTTTATATGAAGACAGGCATCGTGCCGAGACATCGCCCTCGGAAAGTGCCCGGACGATGACCTCGGCAGCGATCCTGCCTGCCGTCATGGCCTGGGGCAGCCCCGATCCGAACAGCGGTTCCACCATGCTGCCCGCGTCTCCTACCACGAGGGCGCCCTCGGCATAGTTATCCCCCGCCAGGGGATAGGTGGGCAGGATCGACCCCTTCAGGGGACTTGCCTGCCGGGCCTGGCCCAGGCGAGCTCTGCCGATTTCCGTGCGCTCTGCGAACCAGGAGAGGAAGCTTTTCAGGGGCCGGCCGCTTCGCCTGAGGGCGGCGGCGCTGATGAAGACCCCCACATTGGCCCGACTGTCCGTTAACGGGAAGATCCATAGATACCCCGCCGGGAAAAACAGGGGATCGGGGTAAAGGAACTCCATGGTGTCCGTCATTCCCCGGACATTCTCGAAGTAGGCCCGGACCCCGAGGAAGAGATGCTCCGGCCGGGTGGCCCGGAACCCGAGCTGCGCCGCCAGCCGGGAGCCGGCCCCGTCGGCCACGACAACGGCATCGCAGAGGATCTCGACGGTTTTTCCTTCCTCGCGGCCCCGGATGCCCCTGACCCTGCCCCCGTCCATCATCAGCTCCCTGACCATGAAGCGATCCCGGAAGCGGGCGCCCCGATCGATGGCAGAGCGGCGGATGATGTCGTCGATGACGATCCGTGGGGCGCAGAACAGCTCGCGATCCGGCGTGGCGAAGCTGTGATAGGCCCCGGAGGGGGAACCGATGGCCGCCCCGTGAAGGATGCAGGCTTGTGCACGGATCGCATCATAGATTCCCATTTCTTTGAAGAGGGGTTGGATGCTGCGGACCTGACCGTCGCCGCAGGCCTTGTCCCGGGGGAATTTTTTCTTGTCGACGAGCAGCACCTCGACGCCTGACCGGGCCAGAAAATGGGCGGCCGTCGAACCGCCCGGTCCGGCGCCCACGACCACAACCTGATATTTCATGGGGTACCTCTTTGTCCTTCTTCTGAGGCAGCACTCAACAGATTCGGGGTACCAGTTCCCCCGTGGGCAGATCCACCTCCCGCCTGCCGCCGATGAGGGTGTTCAGGATCAGACGGCCCCGACCGCCGCCCTGGACCCTCCCGATCAGGGAAGCCTCCCGGCCGCGGGGATGGACCTTCATCGCCGCCAGAACCCTTTCGGCATCTTCCCAGGGACAGAACAGGGCCATCTTGCCCTCGTTGGCCAGAAACAGGGGATCCAGGCCCAGGATCTCACAAAGCCCCCGGACGTCTTCATGGATGGGAATGTCACGCTCCTCAATGAGGATGTCGAGGCAGGACCGGGCGGCAATCTCTGCCAGGATGGCGCCGAGTCCGCCCCGGGTGGCATCCCTCATGCAGTGGATGCGGGGCGAAGTGTTAAGGACGATGGTCACCAGATCGTTCAGGGGCGCCGAATCAGAGATGATCCCGGAGGTCAAGCTCAATTCCTCCCTGCAGCTCAGGATGGCGGCGCCGTGATCGCCGACGGCGCCGTTGAGGATGACGGCATCGCCCGCTTCGACACTTGCCACGGATATCAGGCCCGGATATTCGATGAGGCCGATCCCCGAGGTATTGATGAACAGTCCGTCGGCAGCGCCGCGGTTCACGACCTTGGTATCCCCCGTCACGATCTGCACGCCCGATCCCGCCGCCGCCTCCGCCAGGGAGCGCAGTATCCGCTCCAGATCCGCCAGGGGGAAGCCTTCCTCGATGATCAGGCCGGCACTTAGAAACAGGGGCTTCCCCCCGCACATGGCCAGATCGTTGACGGTGCCGTGCACGGCCAGTGATCCGATGTCTCCGCCCGGAAAGAAAAGGGGATGGACAACATAGGAGTCCGTCGTGAAACAAAGTCTCTTCGTGCCGATCTCAAAGACCGCCCCGTCTTCCAGGCGATCGAGGTAGCTGTTCCTGAACAAAGGGAGTATCAATCCGGTGATCAATTCGTTTGAGAGCAGGCCTCCGCCCCCGTGCTCCAACAATATCCGTTCATGTTTCATGATCGATAGACTATGCCTCTCTTCAGAAGAAATCGTCCTTCCCCAGGTGTGGCTGACTCGCCGTCTCCGGGCGACCGGCAGCCTGTTCTTGGCAGGGTGGATTTTAACAGGAGATGCAGGAAAGTAAAGCCCTATATAAAACGGGGCCCTGGGGCCCCGCCTTTGCAACAGGGATGGTTCGAGAGGAAATGCAGGCAATGTACCCGTTTATCAAAAGACCGGAAAGATAAAAACCCCGCCATTCCGGACGGGGTTTTTCGTGCTTCCTGCTTTTTTGTTTATGGTCTTGCCGGCGGCGGGCCTGCCCTGGGGGTGTAGTAGGTAACAATTTTTGCCTTTTGATCCGCGGTGAGCGTGCCGGCTGCAACCAATGCGTCAACCGTCGTCATTACGCTGTTGTTCAGGATCTCGTCGTCCGCCCAGTCGATAGAGTCCCAGATGAGGCGTTTCGCGTATGTCCTGTTGTGTGTATAGGCGCCGGGATCATGGGCAAGCAGGTTCAGATTGTAGGCCGCCCCCATGTTTTTATCGCCGGTGCCGGCAGTGCCGGGATTACCTATAGAGCGAGTACAAGTGGTACCGTTCCAGGTCCAGGTAGTCGTGCCTCCGGTCTGCCAGTTATAGACCGAAAGGTTTTTCGTGGCGCAGGCGCCCACCGGCGTTGTATATGTAGGATCGTAGGGAGCGATGAAGAAGTAAGGATTGTTGCCGACGGAGAAATAGAATCCTTTCGTTGCCAGCTGTGCGTCAAGCGCTGCCAGGGCCGCCTCGAACATTTCCTTTTCTTCATTCATGGTGTCTGGAGTCATGTCCGTATGGCATGTGGCACAGGATAGGCTGGTGACGGCGGTGATCCTCTCTGTTGCGGGATCTTTCGTCCAACCCTTGAAGGTATGCCTGGCCGGGGTCATGTGGCAGCCGACGCAGGGTCCGCCGGTGCCGGTGGCCGGCTGTAAGCTGGTGCCTATCTGATTATGTTTATAACTGGTTTTACTTCGTTGCGACTTTTTTCGCTTTGTAGAGCCTGGATGCAAGATTCGCTATGGGACAACTACATAATAATAAAGCTTATTTTGCTCAAGAACTTGGATAATGAATCCAGACTCTGGAATGGAACTGACAAAGGGGCCCTTGGAGATAGCAGCATTCGAGGGTGAAGTGAATCAGCTCCAGCTCAGCAGGTGTATAAAAAAATAACTGGATTTCCGTGCAAGAGCGATCAGGAATCGGTAATTAAAACATATTCAATTTCTGGCTAAATGATGTTTGCCGGTTTGTCAAATATTTTTTTGAATATTCAACCATCCATTATCCTTTGCGGAGGCGCGATGCCTGAGCCTTGGACGACTGGAAGATAAGAATCCCCTTTAACGGACAAGGATTGCCGGCGCAGCGGATTGTTTATCATGCCGGTTTTCACCGCCCTTGACGGCCCTTTACAATTCGCCCAGCCATTCATCCAGTTTCATGATGCGAACCAAAGGATCCAGGGGCATCATCTTCAACGCGGACAGAAAGGTCTCGTGGATTTCCGGTCTGTGGGCTGCACAGCAGTCCTCGAGAATGACGGCCTTGAAGTCATAGGAAAATCCGTCTATGGCTGTTAGATAGACACAGCCGGGTGTCGATATGCCGGTGACGATGATCGTATCCACCTTCCAGAGCCGCAGGGTCATGTCCAGATCGGTCTTGAAGAAGGCGCTCATTCGCCGTTTTTCGAGGACGGTGTCCCCCGGTTCCGGACCCAACTCCCCAATGACCTGGACACCCGGTGTCCCCCTGATGGCATGTGGTTTCATCCGCCCGCTGAAGAGAAGGTCACCCTCCAGGAAGCTGTCGTTGGCGAAGACTACCGGGATGCCCCGCCTGCGGCACTCCTTCAGCAATCTCTGGAGATTGGGGATGATCTTCGTGAATTCGTTCGCTTGCCTTGCCGAAAGATGCATCCCGACGTTATCCTTGATCATATCCACGACGATGAGTGCGGGTCTCATGGTTGTCTGCCTCCTTTGTTCGTTCGGTCAATCCGCCTTTTTGTGCTTTGTGCCCAATAGCCCTCACTGATCTCCAGGGTAGCATGTACGGCATCCGGCTGTCCATCATTCATCAAGTTTCTGAAAAGACATTGACACACCAGATTAATTTTATTATTATTTTCCATCAACCAAGGAAATTGATGTCGTAATATGAACCGCTACCGCGATTGGCTTGCTCAGGCACTGCGCGATCTTGAGCGAGCCGGGATAGACATTCGATTTGAATATTGGGAATGGGCCTGCTTTACCTCTCAGCAGGCGGCAGAAAAAGCGGTCAAGGCGCTCCTGATGCATGAAGGTCTGGATGCCTGGGGACATGCCATCACGCCTATGCTGCGCGTCCTTCAGACCCCTCATGTCCCCCCGGAACTGATCGCGCAAGCTCAGTTACTGGACGCACATTACATCCCGGCACGCTATCCCAATGGATTCTCGGAAGGCAAACCTGCGGATTATTTCAACGCCCGAAAGGCGCAGGAGGCTATCGATGCTGCCCGCTCGATCATCCGGTTCTGTCAAGATCATCTCCCTCAATCGGGATGAGGTGATCGGCCGACTGCGACAGATTGCGCGTTCGCTGCGCGCCGAGCATCCGGAAGTAACCGACGTCCGTTTGTTCGGCTCACTGGCACGGGGCGACCAGACCGGTACAAGCGACGTGGACGTCATCATTGTGCTTGACCGTTCGTCGGAAGCGGACCATCAACGTCGAATCCTGACTTTCTTACCGTACTTTGTCCTGCCCCGAGGTGTTGATTGCCTGGTTTATACGCGCTCCGAACTCGAAGGTCTTCGAAAAGATCACCGTTTTCTTCAGCGGATTTGGAATGAAAGCTTCTCCCTGATCTGAAAGAAGGGCATCAACATTCGAAAGATCTCCCCCCAAGTTGCTGTCTTCATTTCGCCGGGTTGATGCCTCTTCAACCTTCCCGCCCATTCCTAAACGGAAGAGAACACAGATCAATCCAGAGGCGCACACTGAATTTCGGAACCCGGGCATCCTGATTTCTACGCAGTCATTCCCAACATGCCTTCAAGAGATTTCTGTCCCTGTTTCACCAATGGTTTCAAAACCTTTCTGCGTAATTCATCATTGCTGAAATGATTTCAGCAAGCTTGTTGCAGTCCTTTTTTCATCAAGGGTAGGTTTCTCAGTAGATTGTCCAATTGAATAGTCAATTATGACGCCCTCGTAAAAAGTCGAAATACACCCTCCCCCTTGATGGGGGAGGGTTGGGGTGGGGGTGAACTATTGTGAATTTGTTTAACTTTTATTCACCCTCCCCTTAATCCCCTCCCATCAAGGGAGGGGAAATGGACTTTTTACGAGTTCATCAATTATGACTGTTTCGTAAAAAGTCGAAATACCATCTATTTTGTCATTCCCGTGAAAACGGGAATCCAGTATTTACGGTGTGTTATACTGCTCCTGGATTCCCGCCTACGCGGGAATGACGGCTTTTTACGAGTTGATCAATTATGGAGGGTGTTGGCAATAGGTTATGCGCGATCGAAATATCCTTGAATGTTGTGGTGCCTAACTTTGCCCATTTAGTCCTCCGGTATCAAGCGATTTTATGTCGCCCTTGACCCTTGCTCCCGCACAGACGGCCTGGCCCAGGGCGATGCCGCCGTCGTTGGCGGGGACCTGCCGGTGGCGGAAGACCTCGAAGCCGGCATTCGTCAGATACCGGATCGTTCCCTCCAGGAGGATCCGGTTCTGAAAGCAGCCCCCGCTCAGGACAACCCGGTTGAGCCCGGTCCTCCGGCGGATGACGCCAGCCATGTCCGTAAAGGCCCTCTGCAGCGTCTCGTGAAAGGCGAAGGCCAACCCGGCCGCTCCGGCGCCGCCCAGCCGCTGCCGGGCGATCTCCCCGACGGCGGCGAAAAGATCCAGGATAATGACGTCGCCCGTTTCCTCAATCGCGTAGGGAAATGCCGGATCTTTCCACTCCGTTGACTTCGCTGCCAGGGCCTCCAGCTCCATGGCCGCCTGCCCCTCGAAGCTGACACGGGACCGCAATCCCAGGACGGCCGCGACGCCGTCGAAAATCCTGCCCAGGCTCGACGTCCAGGGGCTGTTGATCCCGGCGGCCATCATCCGCTCCAGAAGATTCTCCGGTCGGTTGTCGGGAACGAGTTGCAACCGTTCAGCGATGCCAGGCCATTGTTCACCGCAGGCGCACCGCAGCAGGCTTATCGCCGTCCGCCAGGGTTCGCGGACGGCCTTTTCGGCACCGGGAAGGCGGTATTCCCGGAGATGCCCCGCCCGCCGGGAATTCCTTTCATCGGCGACGAGAAACTCACCGCCCCAGATGTGTCCGTCCGTCCCGTAGCCGCTGCCGTCCATGGCCAGGCCGATGACCTCCCCGCTGAGGCCGTTTTCGGCCATGCAGCTCACGATGTGGGCGTGGTGGTGCTGGACGGCGATCATCTCCTTTCGCCCGAGGTCCCGGGCGACCATGCTGGAGTAATAGCCCGGATGGAGATCGCAGGCGATCAGTTCGGGCCGGCATTCGGTGATGCGCTCCATGAGGGCGATGTTTTCATGGAAGAAGTCCCGGGCCTGGGGGGTTTCCATGTCCCCGATATGGGGACTCAGAAAGGCATTGTTTTTTTTGAGGATGCAGATCGTCGCCTTCAGGTGGGGTCCCAGGGCGAGGACCTCCGGAAAGGTCTCCCGGAGGGTCACCGCCCGCGGTACATAGCCCCGGGCCCGCCGGAGCGGATAGGGACCGCCGCCCGCTGCCATGACGACGGAATCGTCGCAGCGGACGAGGATGTCCCGATCGTGGAGGAGGAAAAAATCGGCGATGCCGCGGAGCCGCTCCAGGGCCTCCCGATTGCCGATGCAGATGGGTTCGTCGATCTGGTTGGCGCTCGTCATGACGAGGGCGGCGAAGGGCCCCTCCAGCAGCAGGTGCTGCAGCGGCGTATAGGGAAGCATGATGCCCAGAGTAGACATGCCCGGCGCCACCGCCGGGGAGAGCGGCGCGCCCTCTTTCCTGCGGGCAAGGACGATGGGTCTTGCCGGACTGAGAAGAAGCTCCCTGTCGGCAGGAGTAAGCTCGACAAGCGCTGCGGCCTGTCCGATATCCCGGACCATGACGGCCAGGGGCTTTTCTTCCCGGTATTTGCGGGCCCGCAGACGCTTCAGGGCCTCGTCGTTTCCCGCATCGGCGCCCAGGTGAAAGCCGCCCAGGCCCTTGATGGCGAGAATCGCCCCCTCCCGGAGGCCGTAGCGGCCGATGGCCTGGGTATGGCTGCCGCAAACCTCCATAAGGGTTACCGGAGCTTTCAGTTGCTCTGCCAGCTTCCCGATGCGGGCCAGAAGTCCCCGGACGAGAGCGGGGTCCCGGTATTCATCAATAAATTTCATTATCGATGAGCTCTTTCAGCAGGGCGAGATTTTCCCTGGCCTGGGCCTCGTCCACCCGGTGGATGGCGTATCCGGCGTGGCAGAGCACATAGTCTCCGACCTTTACGTCCTCATCGACGAGATCCAGGGACACCTCCCGGCGGGTGCCGCTGATGTCGATGAGGGCGAAGTTGTCCTCATCGATGGTCAGGATCTTTCCGGGAAATCCGATGCACATGGGTTTTTACTCCTGTTCGACGTCCATTTCGAGCAATGTCAGACCTTCCGTTCCCCCCTCCAGCACGATATCCTCTCCGTTGCAGGAGGGGCATCCTGTCGCGCCTGCAGGCTGCTCGAAGGCCTGCTCGCAGGAAAAACAATAGACCATCGGGGGACTGATGTCAAATTCGAGAGCGGCACCTTCGGCCGGGCCGCCCCGGGACTGAACCTCGAAGGCGAACCGCAGGGCCGCCGGCTCGATGCCGGATCGCTTTCCGAAGGAGAGTTTCAGGCCGGTCACCCGGCTGAAACCGTGCCGTCTTGCGTGATCGTCAACAATCTCGAGCAGGGAGGTGACGAGGGACAGTTCATGCACGGCTGAGCGCCTCCGGTGCGACGCCGTGGCGGGCCAGCTCCGCAAGGAGCAGCCTTTCCACTTCGGGAAAGCGATTCTTCAGGGTCTCCGTCATCTCCAGGTCCATTTCGCCGTAGCGTTCCGGGACGGCGCAAAGAAAAACGACCTCCGGGAGATCCCCCATCATTTCAGCCTTGCAGAGGACGTCGGCGAATTTGACCTCATGGGCCGATGTGGGCGGCGGCATATGGAGTTCCATCTCTTCCTGCGTGAAGCGATAGAGCGATCCCGGCGCGTCAGCGAGCTTTATCGCGTCGATGACGATCAGGTGATTGCAGCCGCAGACCTTATCGAGCAGGACGTAGCCCAGCGTCCCCCCGTCCAGGAGCTTCACGCCCTCGGGAAGGCGATGGCGGCCCTCGAACCAGCGGACGAAATGAACGCCGAAGCCCTCATCCCCCAGGAGGATGTTGCCCAGTCCCAAGATGGTGAGATGAAAATCCTTTGCCATGATTTCACGAAAAAAAGGGAGACCCGTCGCCTCCCCCTTTTCTTCTTTCCGTTATCCCGCAACCCGGTCCGGCAGGGCCTTACCCCGTGTCCGGCCGCTGCGTCACCTTCCTTTATTGATGTTCCTTCCTGAAGATCACGCCGCTGATCATGGACGATACGGTCCCCTCCTTGAAGACAACATCATACCAGAAGGCCATGTAGATGTGTACCACAATAAACAGGATGAAGCACCAAGTAAGGATGTGATGGGTCCACCTCACTATGGCGAGCCCCCCCATAGCGTTCTCGAAGGGCTTGACGATCTTGTAGAAGAAAACCATGAGCCCGGTATGGTAGCCGGCGCCCATTAAGATCACACCCGTGAGGGTGATGAAAAAGACCATGGCCAGAAGCCCCGCGTAGGCCAGAGACTGCAGCGGCCCGTAAAGGTGGGTATGCTCCGGCGGTTCCTTCGAGAGGAGCATGTAGAACTTTACCTGCTTGATCGTGTTTTTCCAGTTTGTCCAGGCGAAAAAATCCTTCCAGTCGGCGTGAAAACGCGAGAAGAAGGCCAGATAAAGCCGCCAGATATAGAGGTAGGCAAGAATAACACCGAAGAGGAGATGGATGAACCGCATGTCCCCCATCAGGAATTTACCCACCGTCTCCCCCCGCGTCACGGTGAAGGGGGCGGCAATATAGAAACCCGTAACGATCAGGACGACAATGGACAGTGCCATGAGCCAGTGATTGTATCGCATGGCGACGGACCATTCTTTCTTTGCAACGATAGCTTCCACGGTAAACCTCCTTCGCGCTCAGGCCACCTTGAACTGCCTGATGGTGTCCGTCTTGGGATCGATAATGTGCACCGCACAGGCCATGCAGGGGTCGAAAGAATGGATCGTCCGGAGGATCTCCAGGGGCTGATCCGCCTTTGCCAGTTTGATGCCCACCAGGGCCTCCTCGTAGGGGCCGCGCCGGCCCGCCTTGTCCCGGGGGGAACAGTTCCAGGTGGAGGGCACGACGGCCTGGTAGTTGGCGATAACCTTGTTTTCGATCCGGATCCAGTGGCCCAGGGCGCCCCGGGGCGGTTCCGTCAGTCCCCGGCCCTCTCCTTTCTGTGGGACGTCGCAGCGCGTCCAGGTCCTCGTGTCGCCTGCCTTGATGTTCTTGACGAGCTCATCGACCCAACCCGCTACGTGGTCGCCCACATACTTCGTCTCCAGGGCCCGGGCGGCCGTCCGGCCCAGGGTGGAGAAGAGGACCGTGGCGGGCAGACCCGTGGCCTTCAGGGTGCCGTCCACCAGCGGCTTGATTTCCTTGTGTCCCTGGGCATAAGCGACGATGAATCGGGCCAGCGGCCCAACTTCATAGGGCAACCCGTCATAGCGGGGGGCCTTGCACCAGGTGTACTTCTCCCGGCCTTTGACGTGGCCCTCTTTGTCGTAGCCCGTGTATTCGGGAGCGGTTGTCCCCTTGTAGGGATGGAGGGCCTCTTTGCCCTTGTACCAGGAATGGGTCACCTCTTCGGTGATCTTCTCCTCGTCGAGCTTGAGCGGATGGACCAAGTCCCGGCCCTTGACGAGGCCGCGGGGGAACAGCATCTCGTCCCCGCCGGCATCCAGGGGGAAGCCGCCGTAGGACAGATAGTTTTTCACACCGCCGCCAGTGCCCTGCAACCCCTCGCCCTTGTAATAGGTTGCGGCCAGAAGGACATCGGGGATATAGGCCGTCTCCACGAAATTCCTGATCTCTTTGAGCCGGAACAGGTATTCGCCCAGGCGGTGGGCATCAAGGGCATCCATGACGGAAGTGACGCCGCCCACGACCAGGGTCTGGGGATGGGGGTTCTTGCCGCCGAAGATGGCCATCATCTGGGCGCCGATCTTGCTGACCTGCAAGGCGTCCAGGTAATGGGAAACGATGATCAGGTTCGCCTCCGGCGGGAGCTTGTAGGAGGGGTTTCCCCAGTAGGCGTTGGCGAAAGGTCCGAGGCGTCCCGATTTAACGAATTTCGTGAGCCGCTGCTGGACGGCCTTGTAATGGGTTTCGGAGCAGTTGAAGGGATTGGGATGATAGGCCTTTGCCATCTCGACGGCTTTTTTCGGATCTGCGCCCAGGGCGCTGACGATATCGACCCAGTCCAGACCATGCAGGTGGTAGAAATGCATGATATGATCATAGAGGTACTGGGCCCCGTTGATCAGGTTCCGGATGATCCGGGCGTTGGGCGGCGGCTTCACCTTGAAGGCGTCTTCGCAGGCAAGGATGCTGGCCTCGTAGTGGGCGAAGGTGCAGACGCCGCAGAAACGCTGGACTATCAGCCCGGCGTCCCTGGGGTCGCGCCCCTTGAGGATGGTTTCAATGCCGCGCCACAGGGTGATGCTGCTCCAGGCGTCTTTGATGACGTTGCTTTCGTCCAGTTCAACTTCTATCCTTAGGTGTCCCTCGATGCGAGTGATGGGATCTACGATGATTCTCTTGGTGGTCATGCTTATCCTCCTGGGATATTTGAGTGCTGTTGCTTATGAGCTGTCTATTCGGCCTTTTTCTCCCGGTGCCTGATGGCGGTCAGTCCCGCATGAGCGGCGATTCCCGCTGCCGTCACACCCAGGAGGACCGCACCGATTGCATCGATGGTGTGTTCGCTGGGGATATCCTCGATGGGTTTCTCCAGAGGCGCCATTGTATCCCAGAAGGCCGGTTCCGTGCATCCCATGCAGCCGTGACCGGCCATGACCGGCCAGGAGACGCCGTCGTTGAAGCGGACCTTGCTGCAGTTGGCGAAGGCATAAGGTCCCTTGCAGCCGAGCTTGTACAGGCACCAGCCCTTTTTCGCCCCTTCATCGCCCCACTCATCCACAAATTCGGAGGCGTCGTAATGGGCACGCCTTTCGCAATAGTCGTGGATGCGCTTCCCGTAGGCCCAAACCGGCCTGCCCAGGGAGTCGAGAGCGGGAAGGGCGCCGAACATCAGGTAATGGAGAAGGGTGCCCGTGAAGTTCACGGGATTGGGCGGACATCCGGCGATATTGACAGTGGTGATCCCCAAGGCCTTGCTGATGCCGGCGGCATCGGTGGGATTCGGTTTGGCCGCCTGGACGTTGCCGAAGGCCGAGCAGCTTCCGATGCAAACCACGGCCGCCGCCTTCGAGGTTACCTCCTTGGCCACCTCGATGCCCGTTTTTCCCTTGGGGCCCAGGGTGAGGTATCGCCCGTTCATCCCCAGGGGTAGGGCCCCTTCGATGACGCAGATGAACTTGCCTGAAAAATCCTTCAGCGCCTTCTCCAGGTTCGCCTCCGCCTGATAGCCGGCAGCGGCCATGAGGGTCTCATGGTATTCGAGCGAGATGGTGTCCAGAAGAACGTCATCGACATTGGGGTAGGATGAGCGCAGGAAGGCCTCGCTGCATCCGGTGCATTCGGCGAAGTGGAGCCAGACGACGGGCAGGCGGCTGAACTGTTCCGCCGCCCTGGCCACCAGGGGTTTGAAGACCGGCGGCAGCATCAGGGCCGCCGTCATAACGGAGGTCCACTTGATGAAATTCCTCCTTGAAACGCCGTGTTCGGCAAGGAGGGTCTGAAAGTCCTCCCGGGCCGGTGGCAGCTCCGCGTCCAGTCGATTTATATTCGTTTTGCAGTAGTCCATCAACTGCCGGTACTGCTTGCTGATTCTGCTGTTGTATTCCTTTGCGCCGCTCATACAACCCCCTTTCCACAGTTTCTTTTTCGGATTTTCATACAGGGTGGTTGCGTTTAGCCCCCTGTTAAATATGTTCGCGCATGCATATGTCATCATAAGCATATTGTCAAGCGGAAATTCTCTCGTTTCAGCGGCCTTTCGGCTGGGAAAACCCGCAGGCCGCAGCGGCATGAAAGGCATAAGGTGTATTTTTGTTGCTTGCTATGTTATAAATAACATAGTACATCGCTTAGCCGAGGGTGAATCAAGAGATGAAACGATGCGCATGGCTGCTCGCCCTTCTCGCGATCCCGTTCTTTTGTTCCTTGACCGCGGCGGCGGCGGAAAAGCTCAGCGCCGCCGTTGCCGCCAATTACATAGCGGCTTTCAGAGAAATTGCGTCGGCCTTTGAAATGAAGACAGGCGTCAGAATCGAGGCGACCTTCGCTTCCTCGGGCAGCCTCTACGGTCAGATCATCAGCGGCGCCCCTTATGACATCTACCTGTCGGCGGACGAAGATCGTCCTGCCCGCCTTTATAACGAGGGTGTCGCGGACAGGC
>Ga0315273_10005434_pt1 | contig 15760 bp, 7 predicted proteins | sample YL17G02_0_MG_FD_205753 | JGI IMG/M metagenome (GOLD analysis project Ga0315273, IMG submission 205753) | Sediment microbial communities from Yellowstone Lake, YNP, Wyoming, USA - YL17G02_0 | ecosystem: Environmental > Aquatic > Freshwater > Lake > Sediment | place: USA: Wyoming | collected...
CGCGCTCGGCGCCGGGCTGGTTCGTGCTCGGCCCGGAGGTCGAATCGTTCGAGCAGGCGTTCGCGGCCGCCTCGGGCGCATCGCACGCCGTCGGCGTGGGCACCGGCACCGACGCCATCGCGCTCATCCTGCGCGGTCTGGGCCTCGGCGCCGGCGACGAGGTCATCACCACCCCGCTGTCGGCCGCCTACTCGGCGCTCGCCGTGATGATGGCCGGCGCCCGGCCCGTCTTCGCCGACATCGACGAGGCGCGCTACACACTCGATCCCGCCGCCGTCGAAGCCGCCATCACCCCGCGCACCCGCGCCATCCTGCCGGTGCACCTGTACGGCCAGCCGGCCGATCTGCCGGCGCTCGCGCGCATCGCCGAACGCCACGGCCTGGCGCTCGTCGAGGACTGCTGCCAGGCGCACGCCGCCACGTGCGGCGGCCGGCCGGTGGGCACGTTCGGCATCGCGGGCGCCTTCAGCTTCTACCCGACCAAGAACCTCGGGGCCCTGGGCGACGGCGGCGCGGTGATCACCGGTGATCGCCAGCTGGCCGAGCGCGTGAAGCGGCTGCGCAACGGCGGCCAGACGGACCGGTACCTGCACGCCGAAGCCGGCATCAACAGCCGCCTCGACGAGCTGCAGGCGGCGATCCTCGGCGCGCGCCTGAGGTTCCTGCCGGCGTGGACGGCGCGCCGCCGCGCGCTGGCGGCGTCGTATCGCCACGCGCTCGACGGCGCCGCGGTAGCGCTGCCCGTCCAGTCCGACGCGGGGCACGTGTACCACCTGTTCGTCGTCCGCAGCGCTGCCCGCGATCGCCTGAAGGCGCACTTGGCGGAGGCCGGCGTCGAAACACTCGTCCACTACCCGATCCCGATCCCGCACCAGCCGGCGCTCGCCTCCGAGCATCCGGCCGACTGCCCGGTCGCCTCGCGCGTCTGCGGTGAGATCCTGTCGTTGCCGCTCTATCCCGCGATGGCCGACGAGGACGTGGCCGTGGTGGCGCGGGCGGTTCGGTCGTTTTCATAAGGGGGTCGATCCTGATGCTGCGCCTGCTGTTCTCGCTGATCGTCGTGGCGTACCTGCCGGGTGCGCTGCTGCTGCGCGCGCCGGTCGCCGATCGCGATCGTCGCGCCGCCCTCGACGCCGAGGAGCGCGTGTTCTGGGCCGTCGTGCTGAGCGTCGCCTGGTCGTCGCTCGTGGTGCTCGCGCTCGCCGCCCTGCGCCGCTACAGCGTCGCACGACTGATCACCGTGGACCTCGGCGTCGCGATCGTCCTGATTGCCGCATTCCGGCAGCACCTCCGGTACGGCCCCGCTGCCCGCCGCGTCACGCGCTCTGCCCTGCTGCCGCTGGCATCGCTCGCGCTCGGCGGCTGGCTGTTCTTCCCCGCCTTCCCGCACGTCATCGGCGGCAAGGACCCCGGCACCTACGTCAACGAGGGCGTGCAGATCGCGCAGCGCGGCTCCCTCGTCGTCCGCGACGAGGTGGTCTCCTCGCTGCCGCGGCAGGTCCGCGACCTGTTCTTTCCGCGCCACCCGTCGGACCAGTACTACGGCACGCGGTTCATGGGGTTCTTCGTCCAGGATCCCGATCGCGGCACCGTGGTCGGGCAGTTCCCCCAGCTCTTCCCCGCCTGGATCGCCGTCGGGTACGACCTCGACGGTCTGCGCGGCGGGCTCGCAGCCACCCCCGTGGCGGCGTTGCTCGGCCTGCTCGCGGTGTATTTCGCCGGGGCACGCCTGGTGGGCCGGGGCAGCGCGTTCCTCGGAACCGCGCTCCTGGCCCTGAACGTCGCCACGATCTGGTTCGCCCGTGAGCCCAACTCGGAGGTCGCCGCGCAGGTGCTGATTTTCGCCGGCGCGCTGGCCTACGCGCGCGCCCAGGTGGACGGGGACCGTTTCTTTGCGCCGGTGGCGGCGCTGCTCTTCGGTTTGCTGCCGTTCGCCCGCATCGACGGCGTCGTCGCGCTCGTGGCGCTGGGCGTCGCGATGGTGCTGCAGCTGTTCGACCTCCGGCGTCCGCGTGCGGCCTTCCTGCTGCCGCTGGCCGGCCTCGCCGTCGCGGCGTGGGCGTACTGGAGCGCGCTCATGAGCGGCTACCTCCAGCGCATCATTGTGCTGGTGACCAATCCGCGTCCCGTGCAGATTGCCCTGCTCTCGGCCGGCGCCGTCACGCTCGTCGCGCTCGTCTACGCCTCCCGGGCCGCGCGCAGCCGCGCCCTGGTCCGTGCCATCGTCCGCCCCGGGCTGATCGTCGCCGTCGTCGCCGCTGCCATCTACGCCTACTTCTTCCGCATGCCGGGCGGCCGCCTGGCCGACTACGACGCCCGGTCGCTCGAGGCCTTCACGTGGTACTTCCCGCCGCTCGCCCTTGCCGCCGCCGTCGCCGGCTTCAGCCTCGTGACGTGGCGATCGTTCTGGCGCGCCCCGGTGCTGCTGGTGACGCTGGCCGCCTACGCCTTCTTCGTCTTCTACAAGATCCAGATCGTGCCCGTGCACTTCTGGGCCGCTCGGCGCTTCGTCCCGGTGATCCTGCCCGGGGCGTCACTGATGGCGGGCGCCGCCATCGCCGCGCTCGTCACCGTGTGGCCGCTGGCCTGGCGCCGCTGGCGGATCGCGAGCCTGGTCGCCGCCTCGGCGATCGTCGTCTTTGTCGCCGTGCCGATGCTCCGCGCCGAGGTCCCGCTGCGTGATCACGTCGAGTACGCCGGCATGCTGTCGCGCATGGAGGAGCTGGCGAAGCGGTTCGGCGAGCGCGACCTCGTCGTCGTGGAGTCCCGCGACACGCAGTCGGACGTCTTCGTGCTCGCGCTGCCCCTCAACTACATCTGGAACCGGCCGGTCCTCGTGCTGCCCAGCCCGAAGCCCGACAAGAAGCAGTTCCGCGCGTTCCTCGACTGGGCCTGGCTGCGGTACACCAACGTGTACTTCCTGGGCGGCGGCGGCACCGATCTGGTCTCGCGCGCCATCGGCATCGTGCCCGTGTTCAGCGACAGGTTCCAGGTGCCCGAGTACGAGTCGGCCAAGAACGCCTACCCTCGCGAGGTCCGCCGCAAGGAGTTCGATTTCGGCGTCTATCGCTTCACGCCGCCCACGGCCCAGGCGTCCACCTTCGCCCTCGACATCGGGCAGATGGACGACGTGAACGTCTACCGGTTCCACTCGAAGGAAGCGGGCGAAGGCCGCTCCTACCGGTGGTCGCGCCCGCGCTCCACCATCGTCGTGCCGCGCGACGACGCGGCGCGCTCGCTCACGCTGTGGATGAGCAACGGCGGCCGCCCCGAGAAGGCCGGGCCGGCGCGCGTGAGCGTCTACCTCGACGACGTGCTCCTGGGTACCGTGGTCGTCGCGCCCGGCTTCAACCCGTACTCGTTCGCGGTCGCGGCCGGCGCCGTGCTCCCAGCTGGATCGACGACCGACGATGCCATGCTCGTGCGGATCGAGAACACGACGTGGAAGCCACGCCTGCTGCTCGGCACCCCGGACGACCGGGATCTGGGGGTGATGGTGAGCCGGATAGAGGTGAGATAGGGAGGGCTTAGGGCTTAGGGCTCAAGGCTCAAGGCCTGTTCGGCCAAGGGCCTGGTGGCCTTCAGCCCAATCAGGCCATCAGCCTTGAGCCCTTAGCCTTGAGCCATCAGCGTAAGGATGTTCTCGCATCTGCAGATCTCCGATCGACGCGAGCGATGGCTGGTGGGCCTCGCGGATGCGGCGCTGGGGGCCGCGATGGTCCCGGTGCGCCTGGTCGCGCCGCGGCGGATCCACCCGGCCGAGGCCGGCGCCGCCGCGGGGCCGCGGCGGATCCTCATCCTGCGCCTCGAACGCATCGGCGACCTGCTCATGGCGCGACCCGCGCTGGCGGCAGTGCGGCACCTCGCGCCCGGCGCGCGCATCGACCTCGTCGTCGGCAGCTGGAACGAGGCGCTCGCGCGCGTGATCGGGGACGTGGATCGCGTGCGCGTGCTGGACGCGAAATGGCTGGCACGCGGCGCGGCGGCGCCGTCCTGGCCGGCCCTGATCCGTCAGGCGCGCGCGTGGCGCGACGACCGGTACGACCTGGCCCTCAACTTCGAAGGCGACATCCGGAGCCACCTGTTGATGGCGCAGTCCGGCGCGCCCAGGCGCGTCGGCTTCGACATGGCCGGCGGCGGCCCGCTCCTGACCGATCGCGTCGCGCACGATTCCTCGCGCCACGTCGCCGACAATCTCCTGCGGCTGGTCGAGACGGCCTTCGGGCAGGCGGCGGGTTCGCAAGCGCGCGTCCACACGCCGCTGAACCTGCCCGAGGAAGCCCGGGAGCGGGCGCGCGCGCTGGTCGGGATCGACCATCGCCGGATGCTCATCGGCATCCAGGTGGGCGGCGGCCGGCCGGTGAAGCAGTGGGAGCCGCGACGCTTCGGCGATCTCGCCGGCCGGCTGGCCGCGAAGTACGGCGCGACCATCGTCTTTACCGGCGACGCCGCCGATCGGCCGCTCGTAGACGCGGCGCGGGCGTCGCTCGCCGCCGACGTGCCCGTCGTGGACCTGGCCGGACGCGCGGATCTGCTGACGCTGGCGGCCGTCCTCGAGATGCTCGCGATCTTCATCACCGGCGACACCGGGCCGATGCACCTGGCGTCTGCAGTGAACGCGCCGCTGGTCGCGATCTTCGGCCCCTCCGATCCGCGGCGCTGGGGCCCGCTCTCGCCGACGTCGCGCGTGGTCCGCAGCGACGTGCCGTGCGGGCCGTGCAACCGCATCCGCAGGCCGCCGGCCGCCTGCGTGGGCGTGATCCCCGAGTGCCTGGCCGCCATCGGCGTCGCCCAGGTGCAGGCCGAGGCCGAGCGCTTGCTCGAGCGCGAGGGGGGCGGCGATGGCCGCTGACGATCGCGTGACGATCGCCGATGCGGCCGGCAACCGCCGCGACGTCCGCCTGGACGATTACATCGACGCCGGGGCCATCGAGCACGCCGAGCGCGCGGCCAACGCGTGGATCAAGGCCCTCCGCCACGCGAGCGTGGAGGAGGCCCCGCTGCGCGACCGCCTGACCTACCGCGGCGATTCGCTCTGGTGGTTCGTCGAGCTGTTCCTGCACAAGGAGCGGGTGATCGTCTCGGCCTACCGCGCCATCGCCGCGCTCGAGTCCATCGTCGCGCGGGAGCGCCCGGCCGCCATCCTGCCCGGCGACTCGCCGCTGCTGCGCGTGCTGGTCCCGCAGGTCGCGCAGCGCTACGAACTGGGCGTGACGACGGAGCGACGGGCGAGACGCCCGTCCTACGAAGACGGGGAGCGACCGGCGAGACGCCCGTCCCACGAAGACGGAGAGCGACGGGCGGGACGCCCGTCCCACGAGGACGGGGAGCGACCGGCGGGACGCCCGTCCTACGAAGACGGGGAGCGATGGGCGGGACGCCCGTCCCACGAGGACGGGGAGCGACCGGCCGGACGCCCGTCCCACGAGGACGGGGAGCGATGGGCGGGACGCCCGTCCCACGAGGACGGGGAGCGACCGGCGGAACGCCCGTCCCACGAGGACGAGAAGCGGGAGTGGCCGCTGTCCGGTTCACGCCTCCGCACGCTCGCGCGCGGCTGGTTCCACACGGCGTCGGCGATGGCCGATCGCGTCAGGCCGGGCGCCGGTCGCGCCGGCGTCGCCGGCCCGGTCGAGGTGGCGGCGTTCGTTCACTCGGCATTCTGGCGGCAGGACCGCGGCGAGGAGGGGTACGTCGGCCCGGTGCTGCGCGCCCTCGAAGCGCGACTGCCGCCCGCCAGCCTGGTGCTGGTCGGCCTCGGCCCGCGCACGAACTTCCGCGTGCGAGGCTGGCGCCACCGCCTGGCCGAGTTCAACGATCCGCACGCGCGTGACCTGCCGCTGATTCCCGTCGAAGCGCTGGCCGCCTGGCCGGCCATCCGCCCGTCGCTGTCGGTGTGGCGCGAGCGCCACCGCATCCTCGGCGCGCTCGTCTCCAGCCCGGACCTGCGACGCGCCGCCGTCATCGACGGCTACGACCTCTGGCCCATCCTCCGGGAGCAACTGCTCGGCATCACGCACCTGCAGCTGCCCTGGTCGGCGCGGGCGATGGACGAAACCGGCGCCGCACTCGACGCGCTGAAGCCGCGCATCGTCGTCACCTACGCGGAGGCCGGCGGCTGGGGACGCGCGCTCACGCTCGAGGCCCGGCGGCGTGGCATCCCGGTGGCGGGCCTGCAGCACGGCTTCATCTACCGGCACTGGCTGAACTACCTGCACGAGCCGGACGAGATGGCGATGTCGGCGCGGCACCCGGAGGATCGCGGCTTCCCCCGGCCGGATCTCACGCTCCTCTACGACGGCTTCGCCGAGCGTCACCTGATCGAGGCCGGATGCTTCCCGCCCTCCTCGCTCGCGGTGACCGGCAGCACGCGCCTGGAGGCGTTCGTCGAGGCCGGCCGCCGCCTCACAAGCGACGAGCGCGAGCGGATCCGCGCGAGCGCGGGTGCCACGCCGGGACGCAAGCTCGTCGTCCTGGCGACGAAGTTCACGCAGGTTGGCCCCTGGTTCGCGCCGCTGGTGGAGGCCATCGCCGGCATGACCGACGCGCACCTGGCGGTGAAATGCCACCCGGCCGAAGCACCCGCGCCCTACGAGCGCGTGGCCGGCTCGACGCCGAACGTCCGCGTGCTGTCGTCGGGCGCCGATCTCGCCGCGCTGGTCGCCTGCGCCGATCTCCTCGTCACCGTGAACTCGACCGCCGCCGTCGAGGCGATGGCGCTGGACGTGCCCGGCCTCGTGCTGGCGCTGCCCAACAACCTGTCGCCGTTTGTCGAGGCCGGCGTGCTGGCCGGCGTCGAGCGGTGCGCCGAGATCGGCCCGGCCATCCGCGGCCTCCTGTATGATCAGGAGAAGCGCCAACAGCTGAGTTCGCGACGCCGGGCATTCGTCAGCCGGTACGGTATCGTGTCGGAGGGCGGCGCCGCGGATCGGGCGGCCGACGCCATCCTGGCGCTTGGCGGGCGTCGTCCACAGTCGTGAGCGCGAGCCGAGGGCCGTCAGCCTCGGGCACATCCTGCGGGAGTCTTCATGAACGTCCTCATCACCGGTGGCGCCGGCTTCGTGGGTTCGCACCTGGCCGACCAGTTGCTGCGCGAGAACCACCGCGTCTTCGTGCTCGACAACCTGTCCACCGGGTCCATCGCCAACATCGCGCACCTCAAGGGGAACCCGCGTTTCCAGTACACCATCGACACCGTCACCAACGAGCCCGTGCTCGCCGAGCTGGTGGACCAGTGCGAGGTGGTGGTCCACCTGGCCGCCGCCGTGGGCGTCAAACTGATCGTCGAAGCGCCGGTCCACACCATCGAGACCAACGTCCACGGCACCGAGGTGGTGCTGAAGCACGCGAACAAGAAGAAGAAGCTCGTGCTCATCGCCTCCACGTCGGAGGTGTACGGCAAGAGCACGTCGGTGCCCTTCGCCGAGGACGCGGACCTCGTGCTGGGCCCGACGATCAAACACCGGTGGGCGTACGCGTGCAGCAAGGCCATCGACGAGTTCCTCGCGCTGGCGTACTGGAAAGAGAAGAAGCTCCCCGTGATCATCGCGCGGCTGTTCAACACCGTCGGGCCGCGGCAGACGGGCCAGTACGGCATGGTCGTCCCGACGTTCGTCCGCCAGGCGCTGGCGGGGCGGCCGATCACCGTGTTCGGCGACGGGACGCAGACGCGCAGTTTCACCTACGTCGGCGACGTGGTGGGCGCGCTCGCCGGCCTCATCCAGGAGCCGCGCGCGGTGGGCCAGGTGTTCAACATCGGCACCGTGGAGGAGATCTCGATCCGCGAGCTGGCCGAGCGCGTCAAGACGCTGACCGGCAGCACCTCGCCCATCGTCACGGTGCCCTACGACCAGGCGTACGAGGCGGGGTTCGAGGACATGCCGCGCCGCGTACCGGACATCGGCAAGATTCACGCGCTCATCGGCTACGAGCCGAAGGTCCGCCTCGATGAAATCCTGGCCAGGGTCATCGAGTACTTCCGGGAGCGCTGAGGGCGTGTTCCACCCCGGCCGCCGCCTTCGCCCGATGCTGGAGCGCCTGCTCCTGCGGCAGGCAAAGCCCGTCCGCCACCTGCTGTTGCGCGCCGGCCGCGAGGCGGCGCCGCGCCTGCCTGAGATCCTCCAGATCGAAGCCACCAACCATTGCAACGCCAAGTGCGTGTTCTGCCCGCGCGACCTGATGGAGCGCAAGCAGGGGATCATGGACATGGCGCTGTTCCGGAAGATCGTCGATGACGCATCGGCGCTGCGTATCCCGTGCGTCCGCCTCCACAACTACGGCGAGTCGTTCATCGACAAGGAGATCGTCGAGAAAATCCGCTACGCGAAGGCGCAGGGCATCCGCGAGGTGGGCCTCATCAGCAACGGCTCGTTGCTGCCCGAAGCGACCTCCCGCGCCGTCGTCGATGCGGGCCTCGACGTCATCAACATCAGCGTGGACGCCGCCGGCAAGGAGACGTTCGAGCGCACGCGCGTTGGTCTGAAATACGACCGCGTGATGGCAAACATCGAGGGGCTGGTCCGCGTACGGCGCGAGGCCGGGGCCTCCCGTCCGAAGCTCATCCTCTCCTTCGTCCGACAGAACAACTCCGACGACGAGCGCGCCTTCATCGAAACGTGGAGTCGCGTCGCCGACAAGATCCACGTCACCGACCTGCACAACTGGGCGGGCACGCTCAATGGCGAGTCCGACGTCCGCTTCCCCTGCTATCGGCCGTGGCTCACCTTCACCGTGTTGTGGGACGGCCGCGTCTCGTTGTGCTGCGCCGACTTCGACGGCAAGGTGATCCTGGGCGACCTGCGGACGTCCACGCTGGCCGAGGTGTGGAACTCCGAGGCGTTTCGGGCGGCGCGCCGGGCGCACCTCGACCACGGCGGCCCCGACATCTGCCGCGGCTGCGACCTGCCGAAGAGGGACTCGCCGCTCTGGGTCAAGAAGCTGATCTGAGGCCCGCAAGAAGAAGGTTGGACCCGAGCCGTCGCGGGGCTATACTGGGAACATCCGTGAGGTGGTCATGAAACGGTTTCTCCCGGCCATCGTGTTGTGCCTGGCGGCGTCGGTGGCGGCGCCCGCATCGGCGGGTGACGTCACGATCCGGGTGTCCAACGGGCGCATCACGCTGCAGGCGCGCGATGCGACGCTGCGCGAGATCCTCACCGAGTGGGCCCGCGTCGGGAACGTAACTTTCCTGAACGTGGAAAGGGTGACGGGCAGCCCGATGACCATCGAGCTGCAGGACGTGCCCGAATCGCAGGCGCTCGGCACGCTGCTGCGCACGCTGTCGGGCTACATGGCGGCGCCCAAGGCGCAGGTGGCCGCCAACGTGTCGGTCTACGATCGCGTCGTCCTCATGGCCGCGCCGCGCCCCGCCGCCACGGCGGCGGCGACGAGCTACACGCAGCCGCCCGCTCAGCAGATCTACCGGGGTGGCGTGCCCGGCACGATGCCTCCGGGCACCGACGAGCAGGACGAGCCAGCCGGGCTTCCGCCCGGGTACCCCGGCATGCCCAACCGCGGGATGCAGGCCCCATCGCAGCAGGGCATGCCGCAGCCAGCCATCACCCAGATGCCGGCCGCCGGGACGATCCCGCAGGGCGCGCCGGGGACGGTGAGCCCGTTGCCCTACGTGCCGGGGATGACGGGTGGCCAGCCGATCCAGACGGGCCCGCCGGGAACGGTGTCGCCGCCGGTGGGGACCCAGGGTGGGCCCGGACGTCAGGGCGGCCCGGGTGGGCCCGGACGCCAGGGCGGGCCCGGACGCCAGGGCGGGCCTGGCGGGTCGAGCACCCGGCAGACGTCCTGAGCGCGGGGCCGAGGCAGGCTCGGCCCCTACGGTCGGCGCTTCACGTACCAATCCGCCAGGTAGTCGGCCATGAACCTGTGCCCGCGCCCGGACCAGTGGCAGTCCGCGCGCAGGTAGAGCGGCGGCGTCCCGGGTTGCTCGCGATGAAGGTCACGCATCGCATCTGACGGATCCAGCAACTCGATGCCGTGCTGCGCGGTCACCGAGCGCAGCCACTCCTGCACGCCCGAATCGGGCGGCAGCACGACCTGCGCATCGAGACGATCGAAGTAGCGCCCCACCGAACACTCCGCCGCGGCGATCTGATATGGGTTGGGCACGTACACGATCGCCAGGCGGCCGCCATCGGCAGCGACGTCCTCGGCAAATCGCCGCAGCTCGCGTGCGGTGGTCGCGGCCGCGCGGCGCTGCTCGTCGGTCCACAACGCGAGCGGGCGCAGGCCCGGCCAGAACCCGCTCCACGCCACCTCGCGCAGGTCGCCCTGGAAGTCGTCAACCTGTCGCGTGAGCAACGCCTCGATCTCGCCCGTGCTCAGCATCCGTCCGCCGGCGGTGCGACGCGCAAGCTCGACCGCGCGCGGCGTGTCGAGCGCGACGCCTCCCACCAGGCGCGCGCCGGCGCCGGCAAACGCCTGCCGGATCGCCTGCAGGCCGAAGCGTTGCAGGACGTCGCCGGCCAGCCGCACGGCGCGCAGGTGCTTGTACCAAAGCCAGTCGGATTCGACGAGCGCCTCGAAATGATCCGGGCGACCGTCGGGCCCCATCACCGCGCGGAAGGTGCGGACCTCGTCGCCCCGCGACCACAGGTCGTTCCAGAAGAAGAACAGGAGCACGGTGCGCGGGCGCAGGCGCCGGCCCACCTTCAGGTACCAGTTCCACTCGAGCAGCGGCGACCAGCCGCGCATGCCGTGGCCGGCCACGCGCGCCGCGGCCGCGCGCGCACGCAGCGCCTCGCGCAGGCGCGGCACCAGCGTCTGCTCCCACGGCAACTGGCGCGATTCGATGAAACTGTCGCCGAGCAGCAGCAGGTCCACCGGGTCTGCGGCGATCTCCGGTCCACGCAGGCCCAGTGTGTTGGTTTCGATCAACGCCGGCGCGAACTCGTCGAGCATCTTCGGCCGGTTCACGAACGCGGACCGGGGCGGCGTCAGGTTGTTGAACTGGCGCGCGTACTCCAGGCTGTCGGCCTCCTGCAGCGCGTGGCCCATGTGCAGCGCGCGCAGGCCCCCTTCGACGCCGCCCAGGGCGACGAGCGTCGCCACGAGCGCCGCCAGCGCGTTCAGGCGCGCGGACCGGCCGCCGAGGCCGCCGGCGGCCAGGCCCAGCGCCGCCGCCAGCGCCGCCAGCGCCGAGACGGCGACACCGAACGGCGTCAGGCCGAAGGCCAAGCCCTCCAGGCCCGCCGCCCCGAGGATGCCGACCACGGCCAGGAGGACAGTCTCCGGCGCACTTCCGACACCGAACGCCGGATTTTGGGCACTTCCCTGATGCCGGTCAGCGGCGCCCTCCGCGCCCGAACGCCCGAATCTGGCCGTACACCACCAGATCGACCAGTTGGCCAGCGTCCAGACCCCGAACAGTCGAAGTGGGTACGGACGTTGCGTCCACCACAAGCCTCTGAACGCCACGACGGCAAACAGCGCCAGCCAGGGAGCGGTCCCCAGAACCCCTCGGATGCGGGCGCCGGCCAGTCCCGCGCGAACCGCCAGGCGCGCAGGGCCCCGGGCGAACGTCAGGAACACGGCGAGGACAACGACCAGCGGACCCGCGACGAGGACTCCGGCATACGACGGCGAGAGGCGGCCGGTGCGGAAGAAGAGGCACAGGTAGACGGCCGCGAGCACGGCAAGATTGGCGAGCGCAGCGAACGGGCGGACGTGCGCGCGGATAGTCACGGCGGGCCATGGTACCTGCCGGCTGGACCGGGTGCAAGGTGCCAGGGGGACCGTGGCTGGCGCTGGCCTCTAAAGGCTTTAGCTGCAAGCTCTTCCGCCTATCTTCGTAACCGTGCTATATTCGGGGTCTGGTCGAGGCCGGTGACGGCTTCTTTGCGCTGCCTCTCCGGCACGACGCGTTCTCCCTCAGACGGTCACATCTCGAAGAAGCGCAGCTGGCGGCAGACCGCGGCAGCCGGTGCCCGTCCTGCCGGTGCTCGCCGGGTCGCCGCGCGCCGCCCTGATGTCGGGTAACAGATCGGTCGATACGACAACGAAGATGTTTACTTCGCCCGAGGAGGAAGGCTTGTTCTCTCGATCCCGGCTTGCCCGGTTCACAGTGGCCCTGGCAGTTGCGGTCCTGTGCGCCATTGCTGGCACACCTGAGGCGTTCGCCCAGGCGTCGCGCGTGGGCTCGACCTTCGTCGTCAACGGAAACGCCTCATCTCCGGCGGTGGGTGTCACCGGGTCGCGCTATACCGACGTGGCGTACGACTCGGTGAACAACGTCTACCTGGTCGTGTGGAGCGCCGCGGGCGCGTGGGGCGTCTACGGCCGGTTCGTGCAGCCCGACGGAACCCTGCTCGGCCCCGGCCCGTTCCAGATTCCCAGCTCGGTTTCGGCCTGCGGCACCTCGCAGTTATACGAAGGGCCGGCGGTCGCCTTCAGCCCCGACTCCGCGTCGTTCCTGATCGTCTGGCGCGACATGCGGACGTTGTGCTCGGACCCGACGCTCTATGGACGCATGTTGAGGTACCAGAACCGTGGAGACGGTACCTACAACACGTTCCCCGGCCCGGACTTCCCGGTCACCGAGAACGCCAGCCAGAAGATCTACAGCAAGTCTTCACCCGCCGTCGCCTACTCGACCACCAGCAAGGTGTTCCTGGCCGTCTACATCGGGTCCGGAATCCAGGCTCGGAGAGTTACCCAGGACGGCACGCCGACCGGGAGCACGATCAATCTCGAGACCGACTGGGACTTCGACCCGTCGGTCACCTACAACGTGACCGCGGATGAGTTCTACGCCACCTGGCTCAACTACCCTGGCAACGGCATTGCCGGAATGCTCAAGGCCCGCCGCATCACCGCCAGCACTGGGGCGCTGCCCGAGAGCCAGCCGACGTGGATCCTCGCCTACTGGGACAAGACCGCCCCGCTCGGGCTGTCGCAGGCCCAGTGGGACCCCGCCAACGGCCGCTACCTGATCGCCTGGTACGAGTGGGGCATCTTCGGCCGGTTCATGAACAGCGACGGGAGCCCCGTCGCCGCCCAGTTCACCATCGCGCTGCAGGGCACCCCGAATGCGTTCGGCCTCGCCCGGAACCCGAACACCGGCAGCTACCTCGCCACCTACACCTACGCCGACCCGGCCGACATCATCAGGGAAATCTACGGCCAGCAGGTGAGCGCCGCGGGTGTCCCCGACACGATGCCGGCTCATCCCGAAGGGTTCGCGGTAACTAGTACCGCCAACGGCAATGGCAACGGGGTTGACTACTCGAAAGTGACCGCGAGCACGGCGAGCGCCGAGTGGCTGGCGTCCGGCACGATCTACTTCTCGAAGGCCATCGCGCAGCGCGTGTCGGCAACCGGCGGCACGCTGCCGACCGATCCGTACATCTCGGGTGTCTCGCCCTCGTCGGGATCCACCGTGGGCGGCACGGCGCTCACGATCAACGGCGGCAATTTCCAGGCGGATGCCACGGTCACGGTGGGAGGAACGGCCGCGACCGGCGTCACCTTCGTCAACGCGAATCAGATCACGGCGACCGCGCCGGCCCACACGGCGGGCGCCGCCGACGTGGTGGTGACGACGGCCGGCAAGACCGCCACCAGGAGCGCGGCGTTCACCTACGTGGCGCCGTTCGACAAGGCGTCACCGGCCAACGGGGCGAGCGGCCTCGGCAGTTCCGTGGCGCTCGTATGGGCGGCCGTGGCCAACGCCACCTACCTCGTGTGCGTCGACACGACCAACAACGACGCGTGCGACACCCCGTGGCGCAACGCGCTCAACTGGACCTCGATCGGCTACGAGGGCCTCGCCAACGGCACCTACTACTGGCAGGTCCGCGCGAACAGCACCAACTACGCCAACAACGGGACGTGGTGGAGCTTCACGGTCGGCGGCGGCGGCGGTCCCGGCGTGCCGACGGTCACCGGCGTGTCGCCCTCGTCTGGCTCGACGGCCGGCGGCACTTCGGTAACGATCACCGGCACCAGCTTCCAGGCCGGCGCCTCGGTCACCTTCGGCGGCGCCGCCGCCACCGGCGTGAACGTCGGCAGCGCGACGTCGATCACGGCGACGACGCCGGCGGGCAGCGCGGGCGCGGTGACCGTTGCGGTCACCAACCCTGGCGGGTCGCCGGGCAGCCTGGCCTCCGGGTTCACCTACGTGGCGCCCACGAGTTTCGGCAAGGGCACGCCCGCCGACAGCGCGTCGGGCCTGGGCAGTGCGGTCACGCTCACGTGGTCCACCGTCTCGGGCGCGACCCACCGCGTGTGCGTGGACACCAGCAACAACAGCACGTGCGACACCGGGTGGCGCAACGCGCTCGGCTGGACGTCGATCGCCTACGAGGGGCTCGCCAACGGCACCTACTACTGGCAGGTGCTCGCCGACACCGCCTCGGGCACGACGCAGGCCGATAGCGGCGCATGGTGGAGCTTCACGGTCGGCGCGCCCGTGGTGCCGACGCCGACGGTCACCGGCGTGTCGTCCTCGTCTGGGCCGGCAACCGGCGGCACCTCGGTGACGATCACCGGGACGAACTTCCAGTCGGGCGCGACGGTCACCTTCGGCGGCACCGCGGCCACCGGCGTGAACGTCGGCAGCGCGACGTCGGTCACCGCGACGACGCCCGCGCACGCGGCGGGGGCCGTGACGGTGGCAGTCACCAACCCGGGCGGATCGCCGGGCAGCCTGGCGTCGGCCTTCACCTACACCGGCTCTGGCGGCGGCGGCTTCGGCAAGACTTCGCCAACCGACGGCACGGGAGGCCTGACGAGCGATGTCACGCTGACGTGGGCGACGGCAAGCGGGGCGACCTACCGCGTGTGCGTTGATACGACGAACAACAGCACGTGCGATACCGGCTGGCGTAGTGCCCTCACCTGGACGTCGATCGGGTACTCGGGCCTGGCCAATGGCACCTACTACTGGCAGGTGCTGGCCGACACCGCCTCGGGCACGACGCCGGCCGATGGCGGCACGTGGTGGGCGTTCACCGTCGGCGGAAGCGGCGGCGTGCCGACGCCGACCGTCACCGGCGTGTCGCCCTCGTCAGGTTCCACGGCCGGCGGCACCTCGGTGACGATCACCGGGACGAACTTCCAGTCGGGCGTGACGGTCACCTTCGGCGGCGTGGCCGCCACCGGCGTGAGCGTGCTCAGCTCGACCTCGATCCAGTGCACGACGCCGTCCAACGCGGCCGGCGGCGCGACGGTGGCCGTGACCAACCCGGGAGGATCGCCGGGCGGCCTGGCCAACGGGTTCACCTACGTGGCGCCGGGCGGGTTCGGCAAGTCCTCGCCGGGCAACACCACCGGCGGGCTGACGAGCGACGTGACGGTGTCGTGGACGTCGGTGGCCGGGGCGACCTACCGCGTGTGCGTGGACACGACCGACAACAGCGCGTGCGACACCGGGTGGCGCAGCGCGCTCACCTGGACGTCCATCGGGTACTCGGGCCTGGCCAATGGCACCTACTACTGGCAGGTGCTGGCCGACACCGCGTCGGGCACGACGCCGGCCGATGGCGGCACGTGGTGGGCGTTCACCGTCGGCGGAAGCGGCGGCGTGCCGACGCCAACAGTCGCCAGCGTGTCGCCGGCGGCTGGTTCAACGGCGGGCGGCACACCGGTGACGATCACCGGCACCAACTTCCAGGCCGGCGCGACGGTCACCTTCGGCGGCGTGGCCGCCACCGGCGTGAGCGTGCTCAGCTCGACCTCGATCCAGTGCACGACGCCGTCCAACGCGGCCGGCGGCGCGACGGTGGCCGTGACCAACCCGGGAGGATCG
>Ga0315273_10005436_pt1 | contig 15757 bp, 14 predicted proteins | sample YL17G02_0_MG_FD_205753 | JGI IMG/M metagenome (GOLD analysis project Ga0315273, IMG submission 205753) | Sediment microbial communities from Yellowstone Lake, YNP, Wyoming, USA - YL17G02_0 | ecosystem: Environmental > Aquatic > Freshwater > Lake > Sediment | place: USA: Wyoming | collected...
GTCGGTGGTGCAGGAGATGGGCACGCCGTGATCGCCGCCCCAGTTGGAGGTGAGCGAGCTGTCCCAGGGCGCACTGCCGCCGTTGCAGGCCCAGCCGCGCAACCGCAGGCCGATACCCTTGTGCGCGATGGCCTTCCAGGTGAAATCGCCCGCCGCGACCGGCTGGCCGGGCGTGCGCCAGTAGGGGGTGGTCAGGCCGTCCCACTTGACCTCGTGCTCGCCCTTGGCGTAGAAGGCGCAGGTCAGGAGCTGGCGGGCGACCGAGCCGTCGGGGGCGAAGAGGTTCAGCGACACGTAGCCGTCGAAGGGCATGGCGAACCGCAACGGCTTGAACCCGGGCAGCTCCTTGCTCTGGATCAGCCCCGTCCAGTTCACGACCGGCAGGCCCGCCTCCATCGTCACTGCGAACTCGCGGCCGTCGGAGAGACGGACGGGCCGGGGCTTCAGGTTGCCCGCCTTTTCCAGTGTGGCAAACCCCCAGCAGCCCGGGCCCTGGAAGGTGAAGACGCGGTCGATCTGAACGCCGGGTTTGAAGATGTCCTTGATGGTGATGCGGCCCATCGAGCCTGCCGTGAAGTTCGGCTCGACCGTCATGACCATCCGGGCGCCGGCTTTGAGCGGCTGTTTGTCGGCGGTCAGGAGGCTCCAGGGAACCGCCAGTTCCTGCACGTAGCCCTTGCCGTCGGCATCCACCGCGAACGCCTGCTTCGCGCCCTGCGACTTGGCGTCGGGGATGTTGCCTTCGTTGAGCTGCCGGCCGTAGGTGGCGTCCATCAGATCCCCGCCTTCGCGGAGCTTCCAGCAGGTCCAATGGGCCGTGCGCTCTTTGCCCGCCGCATCAGTCGTCACGGTGCGGAACTGCAGGCAGTCGCCCGCGAAGCCGTGGTCGCCTTTCACCCCGGGGTTGTTGAGCGGTGTGGGGTCTTTCCAGCGCGCCAGCACGTACAGGTTTTCGTTGTCGTACATGGTGTGGAACCACACGCTGTACTGGTCGCGCAGGTTCTCGGCGTCGCCGCAGGCGAGAATCCCTCCGGTCAGGTCCCAGTCATCGAACTTGCCGTCGACGACCACCTTGCCCGGCGCGGGCAGAACCTGCATGTTCAGGTTCTCCGTTTCCGTGGCCCGCGCCGGCTGGACGGCGGCGAGGGCGAGAACGAGTGCGATTGCGGTCAGTGTCTTGCTGTACATCCCTTTCTCCTTTGTAGTTACGATTCTCTCTACTTCAGCGGCGTCCTGTCGAACACGAGCGTGCCCCACGTCGAGGGGAGCAGGGCCGCCGAACCGGGTCGGTCGACCACGACCGCTTCGCTCTGCCCGGCCCAGTGCGCGGCGCGGGCACGCGCCCTGCCGCCGGCGTCAGGGAAACCGACGGAGGCATCGAAGCCGACCGTGGGGTTGCGTGGCGGATCGAGTTCGAGTGACTTGAGCGGCACGACGGTCTCGAGCGTGTAGCCCTCGGCGCCGAGGTGGTACGCGAACTTCAATCCGGGCAGCGGGCCGATGTCGGCGAAACTCCGCGTGGCCGCCGGGCTGCTGATCGTCTGCGGGTTCTTGCCGTTCTTGCGGATGGGCCAGAACGCCATCTGGTAGTCGGCGGGAGCGTCGCCCGTGATCCGGGCGAGGATCACCCGCACGTCGCCCTCGGCGTTGCCGTCGCGGTTGGGCTTCGACCAGTCGCGGCCGATGCAGAAATCCACGTAGCTGCCGCTCACGAACGGGCACAGCGGCAACTCGGTGCCGGCGTTGCGGAGGCCGTTCGGCTCCTTGACGTCGTACGCCAGGTACAGGTTCTCCGCGTCGAAGACCATCCGGAGCGAGGCCGCGGGCTTGCCGTCGAGCAGGATCTCCGCCGTCTGCACGCCCGCCCAGTCGTCGAGCTTGCCGTCGATCTCGATGGTGCGCGTGTTCACCATCTTATTCTGCTTGGGATCCTGCTCGCAGATGGCACGGGCAACGTAGACCGGTTTCTTGCCGGGCGCCGGGCCATCGGGGTCCCACGGACGGGCCGCGGCCGCCATCTCGGGCGTGACCGTCATCGTGCCCGCGTCAACCTTCTGCAGCTTCGGGAGCGCGATCTCGTGCACGCTCACGCCGTGGTCGCCCGCGCAGGTGTAGACCTTGCCGTCGATCTTGTACGCATAGGCGCCCACCAGCTCGACGAAGATGCTGTCGGCGTCGCGGATGCCGTCGGATGGATCGTGATACACCTTGCCCACGTACAGGCCCGTATCGGTCCAGACCCACATCTGCGCGATGGTATCGGGCACGAAGACAAAACCGTCGATGGCGGCGCAGATTCCGCGGGGGTTGTACATCTCGCCTGGCTTGGCCTTGCCGGGCGCGCGGCGGCCAAGCTTCAGCCAGGCGGGCTTGCCGGTCGCCGCGTCGAACTTCATCGGCGACTGCCGCCAGTTGCGGCTCGCCCACCAGCCGTCGCCGTCGATCCCGCCGAGCTTGATCGGCACGGGCGCCACCGGCTCGGCGATGGCGTAGATCGAATCGCCGGTGGAATCCAGCCCGGAGAGGAACACGTCCCGGGGATCCTTCCAGCCGTCGCCGCCCGCGAAATCGGGCACGGCGAGCGTGGCAACGTCCTGCAGGTCGGCCCAGTCGTACACCGGCACGCCCGTCGGCAGCACCTGCCGGGCCGGCAGCCGCCGCATGTGCCACTTCAGCGGCTTCGCGTTTTCGGGGCAGATCATCAGGATGCTCAGGTCCTTCTGCAACTGCCACGAGAACAGCCGGCTGCATTTCTCCATCAGCGGATGATTTTCGGTGAACGCGCATTCGTCGGCGGCCATCTTGCCATCGCCGTTCAGGTCGCTCCAGGCGAACCAGTTGTTCGGCCCCCGGTCGTAGTCGCCCTCGAATCGTCCGTCCTTTGTCTTGTACGCCCGGTGCGTGTAGACGAACGCCGCGAGCTTCGGCTCCAGCGTCTTCTGGTCGAGCAGCCACACGGAGAACTCGCCGCCGAACGCATACAGCTTGCCATTGTCTGCCGTGAGCGTGCCGTCGGTGTAGGCCAGGTAAGGGTGCCGGCCGTCAAACGCCGTCGCGTGCTGACCGAAGATATGCGTGTTGCCCAGGAAGACGTCGTCCTGCTGCATCACGCTCTGCGGCATGAGGCGGCTCCACGACGGATACCACGTGCCGCGGACGGGATCGATCTTGTAGGCCGCCAGGCCGGGCACGTCCCCGAACTGGCCGTGGCTGAACACCATCTCGCTCCGGTCGAGGTCGATGCGGCCCTGGCCGGATGATCCGCGGGTGTTGAAGAACTCCTTGCGCAACTCACCGGTCCGGGCGTCCCATACGCTCACCCGCTGGAAGTCCTCGGCCGACTCGGTGACCCACAGCGTGCCCCCCGGGCCGACGCACAGGCCACGCGGGTCGAGCAGGCCCTTGGGGTTGTACAGGCCATTGCGGGGCCGGCCGCCGTCGATCCCGATCTTGCGGATGAGCCTGCCCGCGGGCGAGAAGACCTTCACCTGCTGCGCCGCGCCGCGGTCGGAGACGCAGAAATTGCCGTCCGCGTCGATCGCCAACCCGGACGGATCGTCCAGGCCCGCGTCGATCACCGTCGCGAGTGTCTTGCCGTCGCGGTCGAGTTTCAGCAACTTGCGCTCGCTCAGGAGGAAAATGCTCCCGCCGAACGCTTCCACCCCCCGAGGCGACGCCACGTCGATCGAGTTCAGGATCTTGCCGGCGGCGGAGTCGATCACGAACAGCTTGTTGTCGAGGATGACCGGCACGTAGATGCGGCCGGCGTCGAGGGCGAGCCCCCGGACGTCGGTGGTCCATCGCCCCTTCCACAAGCCCTCCTGGGTAGCGTTGTTGCCGGTGGGCACCTCGCACAGCAACTTGCCGCGCGAATTTCCGATGTCATACCTCGCCACCACCAGCTTCTTTTCCCCCGCCAGCGCGAGATACATGTTCGTCTCGTCCATCGCGCACGCGTACCGCTCATCCCACGGGAAGAAGGTGAAATAGCGGCGGACGATCCGGCCGGTGTCCTCCATCAACTGCACGCCCGTATTGCTGTGCGATTCCACGCAGCCGAACGCGGCGACGACCCGCTTGCCGTCGCTGCACACGTCCATCGGCGAGCCGAGATTACCGCCCCAGCCGCCCAGCCCGTTGTCGAGCACGTAGGGCGGATCGCCGCTCACGCCGACCTTCATCTTGAAGCTCGCCTTCAGCGGCTCCGCGAACCATACGCCGCGGGCCGAATAGGCGCCGGGCCTGGCGGGCAGGCCGAGGTCGGTGGTCCCGTCCCACTCGAGCGTCTGCTTGCCGCCGCCCACCTCGCCGGCGTAGGTCAACGAGCGGATCAGCATCCCCGAGTCGTCGTAGACGCCGAGGCTGAGCTGGCCCTTCCCCGGCGTCGTGAACCGGATCGGGATTTTCGTCGGCTCCGCGGCCTGGCCGGCCGACGCCAGGGCGAGAACGAGTGCGATTGCGGTCAGTGTCTTGCTGTTCATTTCTTTTACTTTCGGTTCATGTGGTTATGTCTTTCCCGCTTACTTTTTAGCCGCTTCCGACTGAAAAACGGCACGTCCCCAGTGCGGACCGCTCAGAAAGAAAGCCGCCCGCGGAGGGGTCGGAGAAGTCGGTGGATTCTGGTTGGTCACATCGACCAGCTGCCCAAAGCAGATTCGCCCCTCGGCATCGCTCCAGTGCACCGTCCACAATGCCCCCATGACGTCGCCTGCGCGCGGGGGATCACTCTCACAGTGCAGCAGCCGCCACGGAATCGCGTATTCCAGCGTGTAGCCGAGTCCGTCCGCGTCCTTCTGGAACGCGCCCTGCCATCCCGCGGGGGCTGCTGCGGGACGCTGCAACTCAAAGCTGTGCTGCAAATCGAGGCTCGCCCGCCCGGACTTGGCATCGTACCACAGGATCAGGCTCGTCACCCGCTCGTTGGTGGAATCCGCAAGCAACTCACGACTGGGCTTCTGGGGCCGGAATTGACGGTTGATCCCCTTGAGCGGCCAGCCCAACCGGCGATCCGTGGAGAGACGCACGATGACGCTGCCCCCCGCAAACTGGAAGCCGTCGCGGGACGCATTGCGCATCGGTTCGGGATCGCCGACGTGGGCCGCCACATACAAGTGCGCGGCATCATACATCATCCCTCCCTCGACGAGATACGTAGCCGCGTAAGGCGGCTCGCACGCGCTTTTGAAAAAGGTGCCGCGGTTCCATTCCGTGAGCCGGCCATCCACCGACACCTCGTGCGTCGCACGAATCACCGCGACCGACTCGAGGACGCTGCGGTTGTAGAGCGGGCCGCCAGGAGTTGCCGGCGTCGTTCGCGGCATCCGCCGGGTGAACCGGTCCTCGACAAACGCCGACGGAGCCAGTTCACCCTCGGCCGAGCATCGTAGCCCGCTGCCCGCCTTCAGTTCCTGGGCTTCCCCTGACGCGGCGGCCTCCGCCCGCACGCGGCCGCCGTAGACCTGCACGCGCTCGTCGCCGCTCGGACTGACGCTCACGCCGAACTCGGTGCCGAGGTCGGTGACCCGCATCTGCGCCGTTTCGACCACAAACCCCGAGCCCCCCTCCGGCATACGCACCACGACCGTGCCGGACGTGAGCCGGATGTGTTGAGCCCCCAGCCATTCCGCGATCGCCGGTCCTTCGACGAGCAGTTCGACACCGTCAGCTCCTTCCAGCGAAATCAATCCGCTCTGTAGGCTCCAACGGCCTCTCCCGATGCTCTCGGACACACGCGCTTCCCGCCCGTCCGCCCAGCGCGCGCGCAGAGTCTCGCGGACCACCGCAAAGACCGGCCCTGAGTCCGCTCCGGGTTCCCGGGGTGCCCCACGCATCGAGAGCCATACCGCCGCCGCCACGGCGAGCACCGCCGCCGCGGATGACAAACTCCAGCGCCACCGGCGCGACATCGAGGGACGTGTTGGTTTCACTTCGCGGAGAACGGGCAACTCGCACTGGATACCGCGAAACTGCCAAGCCAGACCGGCGTGCAGTTCCAGATAGGAGAGGAAGAACCTCCGCGCCTCCGCGCTCGTCAGCAACTCGCGTTCGAGCGATTCGCGTTCCGCCGGGCCCAAGGTCCCTTCCACGTAAGCATCGGCCCAATTCCGGAGCCGGGCGGCTTGGTCCGAGTTCATGATGTGCTTCCTTCCGCAAGGACTCTCAACATGCAGTCGTGCAGGATGGCCCGGATCCGCCGCAGGCTCTTGTACAGGGCATTGGCCGAACGCCCGGCCGCAGCCGCCGTGCGGTTGAGCGGCCCTTCCCGGTAGCTCTCCTCCAGCAGGGCCATTTGGCGCGGCGGAAGCCGGTTCAGGCAGTGCTGCAGCGCCTGGTGGCACTCCTCCGAGAATCGGCCCCCCGCCTCCCGGCTCGTCACGAGCAGCTCCGCCACTTCCTCGCTCAACAGGGCCTGCCGGGTGGATTCGCGGCGGCGGAAATTGCGCACATGGTTTTGGGCGATCGCGCAGGCCCAACTTACAAACTGGCCCTTTTCCGGATCGAACTTCGCCCGCTCTTGCCACAGCGTGAGGCAAGTCTGCTGAAACAAGTCCTCGACATCCTCACGCCGCGGCACGAGGGTGAACAAAAAGCGGTAAACCCTGCTTTGGTTGGCTAGCAGGAGGGTGATGAAGCGGTTGTCAGACTGTTCGGTGGTCATCTCTATAATTGATTGGTCGCACCAGCGGGAAAGTGGCCCAAGAAAACGAGACTGTAGTAAGTTTGCCGGGACGGATCACGGTAACCCTTTTCTGGACAAGAGGTTACGGCGAGGCGCCAATGCCAGAATGGCACACCCAACTTGCCTGCCATGAATCCTGCCCACGGAACGCACAGGCCGGCTTTCCGCTGGGTATCTGCGAAAGACAGATGCCGCATGGTTCCCGGTAAAGGTGCTATAGTCTCGAAAACGCTCCGAATTTCCAAGCTGGCTTTCACGTATTGTCCCGCCGGGAAAGCAAGCGTACAGTCGAATCGACCCGCAAGTCCCCGTTTTGCCAGTCACCCATTGGGTTTCCCTGTCGCAATGGCATGAGTTTTGCCCAACGCCTCCTGTTTTTCAGGGGGCTGATGCCCACCGCTGCTTGTGGTTCCTGCATCTCCTTCTCGTCTTGCTCAGGGCCGCGTCCGCGGGCCGGGATAGGCGTCGGCTCCGTCTGTGCCGCCGGCCCGGTTGTGGATGCGCTCCAGGCGGCGGATGGCGTAGATGGACGCCGGGAAGTCCTCGAGCAGGGCCTCGTTGCACTCGAACTCCGTCTTCATGGATTCCAGCATCGACCTGGCCCGTTCGGCCGTGGCGCCGATGAGGCAGACGAAATGCCGGTGGGCGTACAGGATGGCCCAGATGCAGGCCATCTCGGCGAGGGTCGTCTTGCCGCTGCCGCGCGGCATGGCCTGGGCGAACTGGCCGCCCCTGAGGACCGCCGCCTCGATCTTCGAGATGACCTTCAGGTGGTCGCCCGACCAGGCCAGGGTGAAGGCGGCCGGGAAGTAGGTCTCACAGAACCGACGGAAATCCTTCTCGCAGGCAGCACGGCGCTCGGGGTGGACCACGTCGGGGATGGGGGCGATCTCACGGCCCGTGGCCGAGAGCCGGCGGTTCCTGGCCGCCGCCTCAGCCTTCAAGGCATCGTAGCTTGAGGGGCCCTGGCCGGGTGTGCGCGGGCTGTAGCGTGCTTGCCAGGAGGCCACGAGCCAAGCGGCGTAGGCCAGGACGTTCACGCGCGTGGAGTCGCCCACGCGGAGGCCTGCCCGGATGACATTCCGCCGGACACGGGCCTCGCTCGTCACCTCGCCGAGGCGGGTCGAGTTCAGGAGGCCGGCGAGTTTGCCGGGCCGCATGATTTTCAGGTCGATGCTCACGGTTTCTCGGCCACTTCCTTCTCCAACCAGGCCATCAGTTCCACGAGGTTCAGCCGGCCGTCGGCCAGGACGGGCGCGCCGGCGTCGATGGCCGCCCGAACCATGTCCTCCGTGACGTCCCGCCCGCCCGCCGCCGTCAGCAGCCGGGCCGCCTCGGCGGGCGTTAGGGCCGCGGGGTTCAGTTGCTGCGAATTGGGTTGGTCAGCGTCCATCGGGAATCTTCCAGAATCTTGCCGCCGGGGCGTAACTCGCGCCGGGGGCGCGACATGCGGCGGCGGAATCTATGCCCGTTCCTGCATATTTGTCCTTGCTTCCGGGCCGAAAACATGCCCTGATCCACGTGGTGGGGCAACGCGAACGCGAAAGGAGCAGGCGATGAAAACGACGCGAATGACGGTCGAGGGCACGAAGGGCTGGGCGAACATCGCCTACCGCGAGGTGGCGGGGAAGCAGGTCATCGGCATCCGCGGCGACGGGGCGGCGGGCGTATTCGACCTCAACGCCGACACCCGAGACGAGCGGAGCCAGCAGTATGCCGCCGCCCGACTCCAGCAGAACCTCGACGGGTACGTCGGCACCGCGGGCGACGTGGCCGACTACCTGCGGGCCATCCAGACCTTCGCCGACTGACCGGACCTGCACGCGGAGCCTCGCCAGGTGGCGAAGCCGAGCGCCTGGGCCCGCACGGGGCGGGACGGCAGACGACCAGGACAACGCACAGGAGGACGAACCATGAAGAAGCAGGTCCTCACGATCCGCGAGGCGAACCGCCTGGCGCGGGGCCGGGCGCGGGTGACGACGAGCCCCGAGGACGGGCGGCTCTGGCGGGTCGAGGGCGACGGCTGGGTCGAGGCCCACGAGCCGATGGGGCGCCTGGCGTGGCAGACGTTCCTCGCCGAGAAGGTCGACGCCGAGGCCGAGGAGCCGACGCCGACCAGCGGACGCCACGAGATGGTGGCCTACTCCGGCGAGCAGACGGCGGTGCTCAAGGACGTCCTCAGCGACGCCCTGAGCCCGCAGGCCGTGGCGGCCATCGCCGCCTACCTCCAGCCGGCCAAGACCAAGGACAAGGCGGTGAACCACGAACTCAGGTGGTTCGCCGAGCGGCTCACCGAACTGGTCGGTGGGCCCGAGATGCAGGGCCGCCTCGCGGAAGAGGTCGGCCTGTAACGAACCGTCCCACGGGGACGCCAGCGAAAGGAGTCGGTCATGAAGAAGGCAGACGTCAAGGTCGGCGAGCGCTACAGCGCTAAGGTGTCTGACAAGGTGGTTGTGGTCCGCATCGACGCGGAGAACCCGCACGGCGGGTGGGACGCGACCAACGAGGCCACGGGCAAGAAGGTGCGAGTGAAGAGCGCCCAGCGGCTGCGGGGCGCGGCCAAGCCCAAGGCCGCCGCCCACGAGGCCGCCCCGGCCGCCGACGTTGGCGCGGGGGCGAAGCCGGACGCCAAGGTGGCCCCGGAGGCCAAGGGCAGGAAGCCCAAGGCCGCCAAGGCGAAGGGCGAACGCAAGCCTGGCATCCTGACGCTGGCTGCGGACGTCCTGAAGGACGCCAAGGCCCCGATGGACTGCAAGACCATCGTCGAGAAGGTCCTGGCCAAGGGCTTGTGGCAGACGAAGGGCCGGACTCCTTCCGCGACCCTTTACTCCGCGATCATCCGTGAGGTCGCCACGCGGGGCAAGGAGGCCCGGTTCCACAAGACGGGCCGGGGCCAGTTCGAGTTGAGCGCCGCCGCACGCCAGTAGCATCAACCTGCCTCCCCCAAGCGCCCGGGCGCGTCCTGCCTGGGCGTCTCTTCGGCCTCAGCCTGGGCGAAAAGTGGAGCGGCGTCTCGGAACTGCCCCGAGCCCTGGAACCTGGGAGGTTCCCGGATCGCTCTTGATCCCTCCGCCGCTCTCGTCTCCCCACCGCCCTCGAGTGTCCAGACGCAGTCATCCTTCTTCGGGTACTCCTGGCCCCACCGGAATGGCGACTCGCGGAGGAGCCGCTTCCTGAGGCCGTGGCCACACAGGAAGTGGCAGTACCGGAACTGTCGGCCGCGGACACGCCTGAGGCCCACGCTCCGCGAGAAGGCCCGTTCGACCGCCTGGTTGACCGCCGGGTCGCGGGCGAGCATCTGGAGCCTCGGCCCCGTCCCGACGACGTCGTTGGCCAGCGTCAGGACGATGCCCTTGGCGTAGCGGTCGGCGGCGATCTGGTCGGCCAGGGAGTGCTGCTGAACGCCGCCGGTCTCGTCGGACGCGCTCGCCGGCCCTTCGGCGTTCGTGCGAATCGCGTCTTCCAGGTCGTCGCCCATCGCCTGTCTCCTGCCTGCCCGCCTTGGGCGGGACGACCCGGCCGGGCGACGGCCAAAAAGAAAGGCCGTGCGGGGGTTCGGCCCCGAACGGCCTGTATCTTCTCGGACTCCGCGACGGGGATCAGCCGTCGCGTCGTCGCCCAGCCGGGTTGTCAACTCCTGCCTGCTAGTGATCTATACGCTTGAAAAGGAGGCCATGCAAGAGATTCCCGCATGGCCCCGTTACACCGGTGTACTTTTTTTGCGGACATCAGCCTTATGACAGGCGGACACGCGGCCATCATCCGCTGCCGCTGCCAGTGCCTCGACTACCGGGAGGTGTGCAACGACAAGGACTCCTTGGGCCTCCCACGCACAAGGCGTTTGCCTCGCCCTGGTTTGTGGTGTATAGTTACCCTTGCGGAAGGCCGCGGGGTAAGGGCGCTCGCGGGGGGGGTGAGTGATGCTGCGCGGGCTCAGCAACGACAACCTGAGTGTGTTCGGCGGGCGATTTCCGGGGGAATCCCGGAGGTCGCCCTTTTTCTTTGGCAAACCGCATGGCATGGAAAGGGGAAGGGCAATGATCAGCGTAACAGGTGTGGAGAGGGCAGCGGTGGTGGTGGCGTTGTGTGTAGCGATGGCCTCGGTCGCCACGGCGGCGGTCAACATCGAGACGGTGCCCGTGGGCAACAAGGGCAACGCTGGTGAGTGGTCTGGCGAGAGTTATGGCGGTTATGGCACGGACCGCATCTGCGGTGCGGTGGCCTACTCCTTCAACATGGGCAAGTACGAAATCTCGGCGGGGCAGTACACGGAATTTCTGAATGCCGTGGCTAAAACTGATACTTTTGGGCTGTACCTAAGTCCAATGGGCGATAATCCCGTTGGTTGCCATATCCAGCGGAACGGAGGTTCCGGTAGCTACACCTACACCGTGGCGTCCGATTGGGCCAGTCGCCCTGTGAACTGGGTTTCTTGGGGAAGTGCAGCGAGGTTCGCAAACTGGTTGACTAATGGACAACCGACTGGTGGGCAGAACCTGGCGACCACGGAGGACGGTTCGTACTACCTCAACGGCGGAACCACTAACGAACAACTCTTGGCGGTCACGCGAAAGGCCAGTGCGAGGTACGTGATCCCAACGGAGGATGAATGGTACAAGGCAGCCTATTACGACTGCGACAAACCCGGTGGAGCAGGTTATTGGGACTACCCAACAAAGTCGAACTCGATTCCAAGCAATATCCTGTCTTTGACCGCCAACAATAACGCCAATTTTAACGCCTCTTTCGGGGGCAACGACTACACTATCGGGTCGCCGTACTGGTACACTGAAGCGGGTGCGTTCGCCAACTCATCCGGCCCCTGGGGCACATTCGACCAAGGCGGGAATGTGTGGGAGTGGAACGAGGCGGTTCTCCCCGACCCTGCTCATATGTGGGACGCAACTCGTGGTGTTCGCGGGGGCGATTGGAACAGCCCCTACACAACTCTCCAGGCTTCCTATCGCAATGGCCTCGACCCGGGGAGCGGCCGCTATAGTGCGGGGCTCCGTGTCGCCGAGGTTCCCGAGCCGGCTACGATGAGCCTGTTGGCGCTGGGTGGCCTGGGGATGCTGGTCCGCCGCAGGCGGAATTAATCGTCCTACAAACCAGAACTCGGCTAGGCATGCTCTTTGCCTGTCCGCACCTGATCGCAGTCCAAGCACCGGCCAGCAGCGGCGGATGATTGAACTGTAGGCCGTGCCGTCGTCCTGGGTGCGCATGCTGCGTCCCACGGCTCGGTTTGCTCAAGAAGTTGGGCGAACGTCGGAGGCGGTCAACGCCAGACCCGCTATGTCTCATACCGTTATGGAAAGCAGCAAGTCCAATGAGCGGCGCAGTTGTAGGCGGTCACCCTCGCGCCAGCAGCACCCATAAGCGCTCTGTATTAGTTTGCGTTTGTCTTCGAGTTCCAGTTGTCCGAGGCGATTCTGTAACTCGGTACGCTCTTCGCACGGGAGATCAGGCTGATCACACTGGCGGGAGAGTTTTCGGACGATCTCTGCCGGTTCGCCTGCAATCAGCAAGCGCGCTACGCGGGCCATGAACATAAGTAGTGCGAGACGTACTATATTATGCAGCACTGCAAGTTCGATGTCAGGGCCTTCCCGGAGGTCCTCCGTCTCGATTCCCAGTGACTTGCAGACGGCCAGCGCCTCGCCGTGCTCGTCAGGGCAAGAAGGCTGCGCCAAGAACTGTTGTTGCTCAAAAGTGCTTCCGTGCGCAGTTCTCGACCGCTGCTCGTAGGTCCTGAAGACCCACGCGCGCAGGATGCCAACCGCAGACTGTGTTGGCGAGACAAGGCTCGCACAGCAGATGGAAACCGTACTTTTTACATCAACTTCTTTTTCCTTCTTCTGCTTATCCCGAAACTTGGGGCGTACCTTCTCGTCACGTTCACCGGAAAACAGCGCCTCCAGAGCCATGACATACAGGAGTTGGCGGAACTCCCAATCAGGCCGATTCCATCCGCAGGCACGAAGGAATCGGTCAATTGCGCGGTGCAAGTAGAGGGGGAGGAAGGGCGCAAGGGCTAGAACCTGTATCTGTAAAGCGTCCCAGAACCGCGGTAGGGCTTCGGCGCCCGTTGGGGCAAGCCGATAGGTTCTTAGGACAGGAGGTCCGTCGGGTTCGCTCCATGAACTAGGATAGAGATCCTCTCCATGACAGGGATAGTGGTACACCGAGCGGTCGAACAAGCTTGAGTTCCAATGGAACGTCTGCCGAATGATGGCTGGACCGGGAGAGGTCTTGAACAGGTTCAAGGCCAAGTTGATCTTGCGGAAAGGGCTCTCGATTCCCAGAACGGGACGGTGTAGCCCAATGCCTCCTCGCATGAATAGCCGATCTTGGAGCGGCATTGTTTGTTCCTGGACCACAATGAACCATTCGCGCGCAAGCGCCTGGCGTACTTCCTCGTCCTCGGCATACTGATCGAGCCTGCATCGCCCGATGAAGGCCTCCCGGAGTTCGGTGTCTGTCAAGTGGCGAATAGCGAAATCCTTCGTTTCAACCGCGGGGCCGTCACAGGCAAACCCCTCCAAGAAAGCCGCATGCGTGAAGTTCACATCCGTTCTCGAAAGCTCCTCGACCATCGCCTTCTGGATTGAGTTGGCGTCAACATTTTGTCCACGTATCAATTCATCGTAGATGCGGAAGTTCCACAGGAAGGCCGAGAGATGCCACCTCCCGAACCCTCTGAACACCAGACCGACTTCCTGTCCGCAGCTTGCTAAGCCTTCGAATTCCTTGGCGGCGTTTTGGAATTCTGCGGTTCGTTCTGCGCGCTCGAAGATGGCGCGGAACGTTGGGGCTGGGTTGACCGCCGTCTCGGGCCAGGGTTGGCCATCAAGGGAAGGCAGCAGCTTCGCCCGACAAAGACTCAGGTAAGTATCAAGTGCCTGGGCAAACGCGCTCATAGTCTCAGTGACCAGTTGGTGGCCTCGGTGGGCGGGAAGGGCTGCCAGAGAGCAGCGCGTCTGGAGCAGGGACTGACCTCTCCCCCACCGGGCTCAAGAGGGTTCGCCGCGCTAGACGCCGAATTCAGCGACGACGCCTTTGCAGGGCCTCAAGGACCTCTGCTACGGCAGAGAGAACGATGACCGCGATACGAATGATGGTTGGCCACATGCTTGACCTCCTCGCTACCTGAAGGTGACGTTCCGTTTCTCTTGCCAGCCATCACGTTCACCTTCTGGTCCGCGTTGAGGATTGTGGCCAGAACGAATACTACTGTAGCCGCCTCCCGCTTTTTGTCAAGAGTCCGCCTGCCTTGGGAGCACTTCGGAACATCGTGTCGCGGCGGCGCCTCATGGGGCCCGTAGTCAGAGATACTCTTTGTCGACCCGCACCTGGCCGCAGTCCAGGCACCGACACCGGCGTCGGATGATGGCCGTGTAGGGTGTGCCGTCGACACGCAGGCCGGGGCGCTTCTGGGCCATCTTTCCCCAGTACTCGCTGCGGCGGGCGCTGCCGCACTTGGGGCAGTGCGACCGCTCGACGACCACCACGTCCACCGCGTTCTTGCTCCCCTTGGGTCCTGCAATTCGCTTCGCCATCGCCAATCTCCTATCGCACGTAGGACACATGCCATGCCTGGACCTGACCGGCCACCCGGACAGACGCCCAGGCGTGTGCGGCCTGGGCGTCTTGGGCGGATACGGTTACTGGCGGGCAGCGGCCGTCGCCTCGAATTTCCCGCGCTCGGTCTTGCGGAACCGGGCGTCCTTGCCCTTGGCCCGCACCTCCCTGAGAATGGCTGCGTAAATTGTGGCGGCAGGGGTCTTGCCGCCGGTCTTCCAGAGGCCGTCGGCCAGCATCTCTTGGACCATGTCCTTGGTGTTCATCGGCTTGCCCGCCAGGACCAGGACCTTCGCCGCCGCGTCCAGGCCGCTGAGACCGTCGCGCTTCTTGGCCTCCCGCTTCGCCTTGGGGGCCTTCGGGGCGGCCGTGGGGGCCGCGGCGGAGGCGGTGGCCGCCGCCTTGCCCGCGCTCGGGACCGGGCCACGCAGGCGCTGGGCGCTCTTAATGCGGACCTTCTTGCCGGTCGCCTCACTCACCGCGTCCCAGCCGCCGTGGCCGCTCGTGCCTGTGATCCGCACCGGCACGACCTTGTCCGATACCTTGGCCAGGTACGCGCTGCCCACCTTCACCTCGTTCTTCTTCATGGCTCGACTCCCATCGGCGGAATTGCCGGGCTGAGGGTCGCCCAACCGCACTTGCGGCACACGAGGCCCACGGCGTCTCGGTTCTGAAGGTCCGAGAGCCGCAGGGGCTGCCGCTGGTCCGGCGCTCGAGTGTCCATTGTCACCTCCCCACGAGGGTGCTCAGGCGCACCCGGCCCCTCGGCCGACGCCGAACCAGGCCGACGTCCACGCCCGGCAGCGTCACGCCACACATGGCCGCGCCGACCACGCAGCCGACCAGGCAATCGAACCAGTGGTTGTCGAAGGCGTTGGCCCGCGGCTTCCACTCGTGCACGGTGCGGTTTCGGCCCTGCGTCTTGACAGGCACCTCCGCCGTCAGGTGCTCGGCGAGGAGCCTGTGGTCCTCCGGCTTCCGGCCCCAGAGGCTCAGGTCGCCCCGGTCGCCGTGCGGCACAGCCAGACGCGCGTGCAGGAACGACTTCCAGTAGTTGGTATCGAAGAGGACATGGCGGGGCACGTTCCTGCCCTTCGCGCCGGGCACCCGCCAGTTGTGGCCGACCTGGTCGCCGGCCTTCCGGCGGTATTCCGAGAAGGGCAACTGCGAGGCCGACACGCCGCGGCCGTGGCTCGGCATCACCGCCGCGCCGAAGGGCGACTCGCGGCAGAACTGGTACACGAGGCCGGTCGACTCCCCCCAGTTCGCGTCGATGAGAAGCCGCTCGATGCGCAGCAGCGCCCCGTCATCGCGCCGCCATTCCTGGTTCATCAGCCGCCCCACGAGCGCGTCCAGGCCCGCGCGGATGGCGCCCTCCGGCCAGTCGGCGCAGAGAAGCTCGTTGGTTTCGAGCCAGGTCTTGATGTCCCTGAGGAGTTCCTGCGCCCGTTCGGCCGACGCCGCCACCAACGACACATAGGGCCGGTAGCCCCCCAGGAT
>Ga0315273_10005437_pt1 | contig 15753 bp, 9 predicted proteins | sample YL17G02_0_MG_FD_205753 | JGI IMG/M metagenome (GOLD analysis project Ga0315273, IMG submission 205753) | Sediment microbial communities from Yellowstone Lake, YNP, Wyoming, USA - YL17G02_0 | ecosystem: Environmental > Aquatic > Freshwater > Lake > Sediment | place: USA: Wyoming | collected...
GTAGGCGTTGACGGCCGCGAGATAGTTCTCCATCGGGACGCTGGCGGTGATGGCGTTGCTGGCGCAGAGGATGTGGCCGCCGCGGCCCAGGCCGGCGTCGAGGCAGTCGAGGGTGTGGCGGCGCACGTCCTCGGCCGAGCCGAAGCTCAGGACGTTGCCGCAGTCGAGGTTGCCGTAGAGCGTGATGCGGCCGCCGCAGGCGGCCTTGAGGCGCCGCAGGTCCATGCCGGCGTGGAGGTCGATCTCGAGGTAGGCATCGACCTCGCAGCCGAAGAGGAAATCGTCGAGGACGGACCACAGGTTGCCGTCGCTGGCGTTGACGGCCCAGCGGCCCGCGGCGTGGACTCGGCGCGCGACGGAGCGGACCTCGGGGACGATGAACCGGCGATAGGCCTCGGGCGAGATGAGGGGGCGGTTGCCTGCAAAGTCGCCGCCGACGCCGATCTGGTCGATGCCCAGCGCCAGGTACTTCTCGACGGCGGCCAGCGAGCGCCGCGTGGCCAGGCGGAAATGCTCGAGGGCAACCTCCGGGGCGAGCGCCATCGTCTGAAGGAGATCGACGTCCGTCCAGACGCCGTGGGCATAGGCGGGCGCGAGGATGGGCAGGTCGATGCCGCGCTGCCGCATTCCGTCCTTGAGAAGGGCATAGACGAGGAGGCAGTCGTCGTGCGGGGCCGGATCGGCCGCGGCGGCGCGCTGGTTTCGGAGCCGCAGGCGCTCGACGGGATTCTCGGGCGGTTCCTCGGGCTTCGCGGGCGGAGCCGGGGTCGGCCGGGGTGGCGGAGGGTGCGGGGTGGCATAGAGCATGTCGTGGCCGAGGAGCTGGGCGAGGTCCAGGCGGTCGACGGCGTTCTGTCGCACCGCGCCCTCCCAGCCTTTCTCGCGGACCAGGGCATCCCAGTAGGCGGGATCGCCGGCGTAGGGCCGGCCGAGGAAACGGTCCGCGAGCGGCGAGAGGAGGACGTACTCGAAGACCGGTGTCCGGTCGGGTTCCCGATGCGTCAGCGCGTGTTCGATCCGCTCCCTCGGCGTCATGCTTGATTCCAATATGAGTCGCTCTGCCGGGCCCGGTCCGCACGCGGGCTAATCGGGGAAGTCCAGAGTCATGGTCCGGCTGCGATAGTCGAAGTGAAGCGTGGCCCTGTCGAGAATTCCGGCAAAGCCGAGCAGGGGGTCAGGCGGCGTCTGGTCTCGCCGGAGTTGGGCCGTCTGGCCCAGAAGCATGGGGATCTGGAGCCAGCCTGAATCCCCGCCCCAACTGTCCTGGATACAGGCTCGGACCACCGTGAAGAGGCACCGAATGGCTTGGTCCGGACTCGACCCAACACCTCTTCCGCGGTGAAGCGTGGTCTCAAAGCGGGCTGTCCCTGGCGGACAGGAAGTGGGATATGCCGTGGCTTCCGGGTACCACAGCAGCGTATCCGGGTCCGCGGCCTGCCTGTCCTCACTGGGAAGGAAAGATCCCCAAACATGCTCCGGCAAGAAGCTGAAGTAGGCTCCGGTATCGAGCACTGCCGGAACGATGGCGTTGTTCGCGAATCGCAGATAGGCTTGGATACGGCGGGCCTGGTACTGGCCGCCTCGAAGTGTGAGGTTGAATCCCCGCTCGGCTACGAGTCTGAGGTTGCCCACGCGCAAGTCGCCCTACCGCTAGTAGATGAAGCTGTCGTCGCCGATAAAGACGTACATCGTCTCTTCGCCGGCGTGGCCCGCGGCAGCCGCGGCCTCCATCGCATCCTTGGGCCACTCCCCGCTGGCCACGATCCGGCCGTCGCAAATGGCGACCCACTTGTCCTCGTACGGCGCCAGATCCTCAGTGTTTTGCGTCAGCCACCCTAGTGTCCGGCGCAAGGATTCCGTAAAGACGACTTTGGGGGGTTGGCCATCGGGGGGCGGGACAGGCTCGCCCGGTTCAGGGAAGACATCGCCGAAGCCGTAGCTCTCGCCGCGGGCCAACTCGTTGAGGGCATTGACGAGCCGGTTGCGCGTCGTCAGGGAGTTGCCGCCGAGCCCGCGCTCGCACTTGGTGGCGGTCTTGGGCGACAGCCTGGCAGCCCGCGAGAGTTCCGCGATCGTGATGCCCTCTCGTAGCCGCAGCTTGCGGAGATTATTCTCCGAGACCATAGCCTAGCCTCCTGAAAGTACCGTAAAGTACTGGAAAGTTCCGGTCCTTACCCAACTTATACCACCTGGAAATGCCCGTGTCAACACCACTCCAACCATCAGGGCCGCGGCGCGACCTTCGGCGTGACCGACAGGGTGCCGACTTCTCTCAGGCCGCACCGGATGCGGTAGAGCATCACTTTGGCCTTCCAACTCTCTTCATTGAAGACCAAGTACTCGCCGTCTCCCCTGTGGTACGCGAAGAGACCGCGCGCGGAACTGCACCAGCCGCTCTGGTAGCCGACGGCCTTGCCCGGCCCCACGATGCCGATCCGCAGTCCCGTCTCCGCGTCGTAGACCTGGATCGCCGCCTTGAACTTGTCGGTGACGAACACGCGGTCGTCGGCCACGCTGAACGAGCGCGTCATGAGCGACGTGTCGGTCGGGAAGAGCCAGCGGACCTGGCCGCCGGTCTGATAGCGGGCCATCAGGCAGGCACCGGGGCCCGACTGCTCGACCGGATCGCGCTGGAACTCCCTGTTCCCACCCGCCACGTAGAGCGCCAGAGGCTCTATATAGACTTCGATCTCCTGGATCTCGGAGACCTGCCTGGGGATGGGGATGGTCTTCATGTCGCTGAAGAGGTAGACGGGGCTGCCCAGCCGCTCGAGGCCGTGGCAGGGGTAGTAGAGCAACTGGCCACGGGCCGAGCCGTGCCAGATGCCGATCTGGGAGTCCACAAACCAGCCCCAGGAGCGCGGCACGTCCCCGGCCAGGCTGCTGGTCTCGCGCGGCTCGATCTTGCCGTTGCCGTTGGCGTCGCACCAGAGCCAGCGTCCTTTGTCCGCCTGGTCGATCGGCCACTCGTTCGGTCGGCACTCCGGGATCAGGAGGCCGGCCGGCACCGCGATGTCGCCATCGAACCGGAAGGAGGCGATGCGCGTGACGGCCTTGTCCGCGGCGTAGAGCATGGGCTTTTTCAGGATGCGGCGGAAGGCCACCGACGTGTAGCGGGCGTACGAGCGGGGGTCATCGAACTTGCCCGGCCGGAGCGTCCAGGCGGCCAGCTCCCAGGTGGGCGGATCTTTGGTGTAGTCGACGCGGAAGCGCTGGCGGGGCGTGTAGACGTCCTCCGGCGAGTCGGGGTCGATGGCCGCGCCCTCGTCGCCCACGAGGCCCTGGAGGCGCCAGACGAGAGTCCCCTGCGGCGAGAACTTGCGGATCTCGGCGCCGACGGGCGAGGTCTCGACCCCGCTCGTGGCGACATAGACGTTCCCCTCGGCGTCGGCGGCCACGCCCGTGAGGCGGTTGAACCGCAGGTCGCCGGCCCGGCCGGGCGGCTCGGCGTAGATGCCGCCGGGGACGCCGAGCATGGCCGCGAGCTTCGGCGGGTCGGACTTGATGTCGTAGAGGAGGACCCGGGACGGCCCGTTGTCGGCGACGATCAGGCGGCCGCGGGGCTCGTCGAGGCAGATCGCCGCGGTGGATTCCAGCTTCTCGATCCGGGCGCCAGGCTTGCCTGCGGCGTCGCAGCGCACCGCGCAGCCGTACTGGTCTGCCGAGCCGGGGTTGACGATCCAGACCGCGCCCGACGCCTCGGCCGCCAGCCGCCCCGGGCGCTCGAAGGCGAAGCGCTTGACCTCCTCCATCGTCTCCGTGTCGAAGATTCGGATCGCTTTCGCGTGCGAATCGCTGACGTAGAGCCGGCGCCCCTGGGCGGCCAGGCCGGCCACGCACGGGGCCTTGTCGAGCACGAGCAGCGTCCGATTCCAGCCCTGGCCCTGCGCCCAGGGGGCGAACGAGCCGTCGGGGCGGTAGCGGCGGACGCAGTACCACGTCTCGCCCTTCGGCGGCGACCGGTCGCCCGCGTCCGCGGCGTAGTCCTGCCGGCAGGCCAGGAAGACATACTCGCCGGTGGCGGCCACCGCGTCGCCGCCCGTGCACCCCCAGGCGTTCAGGCCGGGGAAGCTGTGCAGGGCCTTGCCCGCCAGGCTGTAGGCCCCCGCCTGCTTCGCCGCCGGCTCGAAGGCCGAGTGGGCGACGAGGAAGCCCTTGGACGGGACGAGGCAGAGACCCTCGATCGCCGGCTGGACGAAGTCGTCGCCGCCCCCGCTGTTGCCGATCCACGATTGCCGGACGGCCCAGGTGCGCTGGAAGACGCGGAGGCGGTACTCGGTCGACAGGATGGGCACGCGCAGGTTGTCGGTGCCGTCCCAATGGAGCTTGACCTCGGTCGCGTCGCGAGTCTCGTACTCCGTGGCGAGCGAGCGGACCTGCGCGCCCTTGGCGTCGAAGATCCCGATCGAGACCACGCTGTCCCGGGGCACGGGAACGGTGAGTTCGGGCTCGCCGCCCCAGACGGAACGCGGGTCGGGCAGGCAGCCGTAGAGCGGGTCCGGGACGTACTCGAGGCGCACCATGCGCGACGCCGCGTCCTGGCCCGAAAGCTCGCGCCAGTCCTCGATCGTGCTCGCGACGCGCGGCTCGCCACTCACGATCGTGAGCATGCCCCAGTAGCGGTTCCCGTCGGCCTGAAGCTTGCCCACGCGGTCCACCCACAGGACGTTCCCCGCCCGCTGAGGCGCCTGGACGGCGCAGCCCTTGATCGTCAGGCTCGCACAGTCGATCGCCGACAGCCCGTAGAACCTGGCCATCACGTCCGTCTTCGCCAGGTAGCCGTACTGCACCATCAGGTACTGCGAGGAAGCCACCGTGCACCCCGTGATGGCCACGTCGTCGCAGCCGTCGACGGACACGACGGCGCCATGGCCGATGAACGTGCAGTTCTCGATCCGCACCTTCGCGCAGTGGGAGATCGCCAGGGCGGGGCCGCTCGCGGTGATCACGCAGTTCGACAGCGTCACCTCCCGGGCGTTGCTGAGGCGGACCAGCACCTCGGCGATCTCTTTCGGCCCCTGGAGGACGACGTTCTCGATTACCACTGGCCGGCGATCGACGTACACGGTGCCCTTCACGATCGTGTGGCGGTCGGCCTTCGGCTCGTTCTCGTGGTGGGCGCCGTGCAGTGTGATCGTCCCCGTGCCCTTGCGGATCTCCACCCCCTGGTCGTACACCCCCGGAGCGATCTGGAGCGTGACGTTGGCATCGGCTTGGGACATGGCCACCCCCATGCGGATCGTCAGCACCGGGTCGACCTCCTCGCCGGAGCCCGCGTCGGACCCGTTCGATGCCACATGGATCCGGCTCAACCCCCACGCTGCCTGGCCCATGGCCAGGGCCAGGCATCCGACGATCGCCGAGAGAACGGCCTTCCGCATGACGATGTCCTTCCCGTCCCGGCCAATCCCCAAAGCGCCTCGCAAGCCGCGGTCTATTCTAGCCCCACTTCCGCACCGAGTAAAGCGGGGCTGATCGAGGCACGGGCAACACTGTCCCACATCAAAGGGTGGAAAAGAGCAGCCGCTCTTCCCTCCCGAAGGTTTCACACCTTCGGGAGGGAAATCGGAGATGCTCACCGCCACCAGAACGTGCGGAACTCCTCGAAGGCGTCGAGGAGGGCGTCGACGTTCTCAGGCGGCGTGGGCGGGTAGATGCCGACGATCATCGTGAGGCCGCCCTGGGGCGAGCCGAGCGTGCGGACCTCTTCCTCGATGAGCGCGCGAATCTCGCGCCGCGTCCCGAAGGGCACGATGCGCTGGCGGTCGACGTCCAGATCGATGCAGACGCGGCCCTTCAGCTCGCGGGCCAGGTTGTCGATCCCGTTGACGAGGTCCTGGGGGTTGAAGATGGTGACGCCGCATCCGATGAGCTGGTCGGCCAGCTCGATCGTGTGGCCGTCGGAGTGCATGTGGACGTGGGCGCCGGCCGCGCGGCAGGGCGCCATCAGCTCTTTGTAGGCGGGGGCGAGCCACTCGCCGAACGCCTTCGGGCTGATGACCGAGGCGGTCTGGGCGCCGAGATCCTCGGGGAAGCCGATGACGTCGACACCCAGGTTCAACCACTGCTCGATGATGGCCTTGTTGTGGACGTTGACGAGGCGGATCAACTCGCGGAGCCACGGCTCGCCGGTGGCGAAGTCGAGCATGAGGTTCTCGAAGCCGCGGAGGTAGCTGAGGCGCATGAAGAGAAAGCCGTGGGCGAGGCCGCCGGACGTGAGGTCGCCGCGCTCCTTGGCGGCGGCGACGTTGCGGCGGGTGCCCTCCCAGTCGGCGGGGCCGCGGTCGGCGGTCTTCAGGGGATCGGGGGGCTGCCAGGTGGCGAGCTTGGCCCGGTCGTCGAGCGGATGGCCGACGACCTGGCCTTCGATCCCGTCGATGGCGTCGTACCAGACGCAGCCCCAGGCGTCGGTGAAGTGCTCGCCGGCGCGGTTGGCGGGGCCGAAATCGCGCTTCGAGTAGTCGCGCTGCCCTTTGCGGAAGTTCGGGAAGAAGACCGGGTGGCGGACGAGCACGTCCTCGACAGCGCCTCGGAGCTGGTCCCACGAGGCGCCGGAGATGTGGACGCCGATCGGGATGTACTCGGGCGGCGGCGTGCCGCGGGAGAGGCTGGCGGTGCGGAGGTAGTTATCGCGGTTAGACAGTGCCATGGCTTCGTCGTCCTGTTCCTAGTCGTAACTCGTAATCGTAATCTTAATCGTAATCGAGTCTTTTCTGTCCCGCCGCCCCCAAGAGGAGATTACGATTACGATTAAGATTACGATTACGAATCGGGCATCGAGCCCAGACGAAACTACTTCGGCGGCGGGGCAGGGGCCTTGCCCGTCGCGATGGGGATCCAGGCGATCTGGAAGTAGTTCTGGCCGTTGACGTTGCCGCCGGCGACCAGCCCGCCGAGGACGTGCCAGCCGCGCCGGGCGTTATAGGGGTAGCTCTCGCCCCGCACCGCGATGAAGGCCGGCAAGTCGTCGGGCCGGACGGACCGCGTCGCCCCGCCGAAGACTCGAGCAGGCCCCAGCCCCCAGAGCGACCGCCAGGAGACCTCTTCGCCGCTGTCCAGCGAGTACCACGTCTCCGTCGCCGACCACCAGAAGAAGGCCAGCGGATAGCCCGGAGCGTAGCCGCGGGACTTGCCGTAGACTCGCTCCGTCACGTCGCGTTTCTTGATCGTCACCGCGGTCTGGCGGGGGACGTAGCCGATGAGGATGCACGACCAGCGGTTCTCCTTGAAGGTCTTCTTGTAGCGGATGTCCTTGTAGGCGCGCTGGTCGAGGAACTCGAACGGCAGGTCGTTCCAGATGATCTTCGCCATCAGCGTCTCGGCGTCCTGCTTGACATCCGCCGGGATGGGCTGGGGCACGCGGCCGAGGAGCCTGTAGGCCTGATCCTTGGGAACAGGCTTGGTCTCCCCCGTGTCCCAGAACGTGCAGAACGTGGTGCACCCCACGAAACTGCTCGTGGCGAATGCGACAAGGAGAGCGATCGTGGCCCTGCGGCAAAGCGTCATCGTGCAATCTCCTCAGCCTGGGGAAAGCGGCCGCCTCCGCGCGACCGCGCGCGGCGCAGGATACAGGCACAGGCCCCTCCGTGCAAGTCAGACATAGCGAGCCAGTTTCGGCTCGTGGTTGAGGATGTGGGCATAGGTGGCTTTCATGAGCTTGCGGAGGACGCCGAGCATGGCGGCCGGGAGGCGGAGGCCGGCGAGGCGATTCACCGCGCCGCCGGCGAGGCGGTCGAGGACCGTCAGTGTCCCGCGCGGGACCTCCGGGCTCTTGGGATCGCGGCTTCGGCAGTTGGGGCACAGCGCGCCCCCGAGCAGCGCGCTGTAGGCCACCCTGCCCGCCGGCATGTCCACCGCCCCGCAGCCGACGCAGGCCCCGAGCCGCGGCGCGTAGCCCGCCAACGCCAGGAGCCGCACTTCCAGAACCAGCAGCGCGACGTCGACCTCGACGCCTTCGCCGAGCGTCCGCAGCGTGCCGAGCAGCAGGTCGAAGATCGCCGGCTGGCTCTCCTCCTCGGGCGTCATCTCGCGGACCAGTTCCGCCGCGTAGAGCGCCCCGTAGAGGCGGCTGACGTCGCTCCGCAGGCCCATGAAGCGGTCGACGAGCTTGCACTCGGTCAGCACGTGGAGCGTCGTGCGGGTCTTGCGGGCGAAGACGATCTCGTCGTGGCACAGGAGGTCGAGCCGCCCCTCGAAGTTGTTGCGCGGCCGCTTTGCCCCCTTGGCGATGGCCGTGAGGCGGCCGAACTCCCGCGTGTAGAACCAGGCGATCTGGCTCGTCTCGCTGAAGTCGGTCAGCCGGATCGTGATCGCCTCAGCCTTGCACAGGGCCACAGAAACGCTCCAACGAAGAGAAGACGATTGCCCGCGAAACACGCGAAAAGGACGCGAAAAACAGCCAAGAAAAAGACTTTCACCACGGATTACACGGAGGACACGGATGGGAGAAGAAACCATTGGGGTTGAGACCCAGAAGTTCTTGCCCGTGGTTCTTCCTCTTATCCAGGCTCGAGGGTCGATCCTATCCCTGTGAAGAACAGCCCAAACAAGTGCCCGAACACAGACGCCGCGGAGAAACTGGCTCAAAGAACTTCTGGGCCTCAACCCCAGTTATTCTTCTTCTCTTATCCGTCTCTCTTATCCGTGTCCTCCGTGTAATCCGTGGTGAAAGCTCTTTTCTTCGCTTCTCATCGTTCGCGGGGTCGGAAATCCGCGGCATACAAGGGGAACGTCTCGTCGAAGCCGCGGGGCCGGAAACCGAAGTCCCGTTCGAGCGGCTCGAGCGTCTCGCAGACGCTCCCCGCGAGGAGCATGCGGAGCTGCTCGCGCGTGAAGGGCGGGCGCCGCAGGACGAATTCCAGGCACGCCGCGGCCAGCATCGCGGCGAAGACCGGCACGCGCAGCTTCCACCGCGGGCGGCCCCGCACGGCGTGCGCGATCGCGTCGAGCAGTGCGCGGAACGTGACGATCTGGGCTCCGCCGGCCTCGTAGGTCTGGCCCACCGTCTGCGGGCGTTCGAGCGCGTCGGCCAGCAGCCGCGCCATGTCCTCGACGTAGACCGGCTGGAGCCGCTGCCGCCCGGCCCCGACCACCGCCAGGGGCAGGGCCGATTTCACCATGCGGACGAGCATCCGCATCAGCTCGCCGTCGGGGCCGTGGACGAGCGACGGGCGGAAGATCGTGAAGTCGAGCCCGTTCGAGCGGACCAGCGTCTCCGCCTGGTGCTTCGACTGGAAGTAGGCGGCGCCCGGCGACGGCGCGGCGCCGAGCGCGCTCACGTGGACGAAGCGGCGCACGCCGCCCTTCTGACACGCCACGATCAGGTTCTGCGTCCCTTCGACGTGGATCTGGCGGAACGTGGCCTCCGGCGTCTCGGCGATGATCCCGACGAGGTGGATGGCCGCCTGGCAGCCGGCCACCGAGCGCGTGTAGGCCCGCGGCAAGAGGACGTTGCCGACCACGCGTTCCGCCCGCGGATCGTCGGGGAGCCGGCCCAGCGACGGCCCCCGCACGAGGCACCGCACCCGGTAGCCGCGGGCCAGCAACTCGCGGAGCACATGGCGGCCGAGGAAGCCCGTCGCACCCGTCAGGAAGATGGTCCCCGCCTTTTCGTCGGTCACCCGCTCACTCCCGGCGCGGCCAATGACGAATGGAGGATGAAGCCAGGAATCATCGCGGGACCCATTGGGCCATTCGACAGTGATTCGTCATTCCGTCATTCGTCATTCGTCATTTTGCCCAGGGTCTCATTGAGGCTGCCCGTCCGATAGCCTTCGAGGTCGAGGGCGACATAGGCATAGCCGAGCGCTTTGAGTTCGGCCAGGATGCGGGCGCGGGTCGGCGGGTCCAGCGCCCGTGCGATGTCGGCCGGCGCCAGTTCGATCCGCGCGATATGACCGTGGTGGCGGACGCGCAGCCCGCGGAAGCCCATCGCCTCGAGCGCCGCCTCCGCCCGGTCGATCTGGTCCAGCTCCTCCTTCGTGATCCGCATGCCATAGGGGATGCGCGACGCGAGGCAGGCGCGCGACGGCACGTCGGCGGTCGGCAGGCCGAGGCGGCGCGACTCGGCGCGGATCTCGGCCTTCGTCAGGCCCGACTCCTTGAGGGGCGAGCGGACGCCCAGCTCGTGGACCGCGCGCGTGCCGGGGCGGTAATCGCTCGCGTCGTCGACGTTCGCCCCGTCGGCCACGTGCCGCAGGCCCAGCCTGGCTGCGGCCCCTTGGATCGCCGCGAAGACGGCCCGTTTGCAGTGGTAGCAGCGGTCCGGCGGATTCGCCGCGAACTCCTCCATCGCCAGCGGATCCACGTCGATCAGGACGTGGCGGACGCCCAGCGACTTCGCCAGCTCCGTGGCCAGGAGGATCTCCCGCTCGGGGAAGACGGCGGACCGCACGGTGATCGCCGCGCACTCTTCCCCCAGCTCCTCGGCGGCGACTCGCAGCAGGAAGCTGCTGTCCACGCCGCCGGAAAAGGCGACCGCCACCGAGCCCAGCTCGTGCAGGATTGCGCGCAACACGCACAGCTTCTCTTCCGCGCTCACGGCAACTCCTCTGTCCCCGCGCCGGCATTACACCATGCGGGTGTTCCGGCGTCAACTCCGCGCGGAATGGGCAACCACGCGGGTGCCGGGTCACGACGGGGCACTGGGTTCGCATGCCGATCGGCAGGCACGATCTGCGCGGAGGCCCGCGCCTCAGGGATCGAGCGGCATCGGCACGATGGGCTGGCCCGAGACAAGGGGATCCGTCGAGCGAAGGTTCGAGAAGAGCCAGGCCGCCATGTGGGCCTGCTGCTGGGCGTTCATCGTGCCGGCTGCGTTCAGGGCGGCCACGTCGCGGCGCAGGTACCGGTCTTCGGGGGCCGCGGCGAGCGCGCGCTCGAAGAAGCGCCCGGCCGCGGCCATATCCTTCTTGGCGAAGTGGACGCAGGCCAGGTGGTGGAGGAATCCCTGGGTTTCGCGGCCTGCCGCCGCGGCGGCGCGGTGGAGCGTTCCCTCCGCGTCGTCCAGCCGCCCCTCCCCGCAGTAGTCGAGCGCCAGATCGGTGTACGACCGGAGCATGTCCGGATGACGCGCCAGGATCTGCTCGCGCTCGACCGTCGTGTACGGAGCATACGGGCGGTCGCCACCGCCCAGCTTGCCCACGAGTTGGTTGAGCAGATGGCTCATCCCGGGAGAGCTCTCGCCCATGTTGAAGGAGAACTCGCTGCGCGCCATGTCGGTGAAGAAGCGCTCGACGGAGAGGAGCCTCTTGTCGCGCGCGATTTCGAACTCCTCCGTCCCGGGGTATACGGTCAGCGCGCAGAAATAGAAGGCGGTGGGGCGAGCCCTCTCGACGAGGTCCAGCGTCTGGCGCACGGTGCCCGGGGTCTCGCCTCGATTGCCCACCATGAGGTAGAAGCGAACGTCCATCCCGAGGTCCCTGGCCGCGGCAGTGGCCGCCAGGACCTGGGGCAGATCGGTCCGCTTCCGGATGCTGCGGAGGATCTTGGGGCTCCCGGACTCGATCCCGTAGCTCACCTTGATGCATCCCGCGCGCCGCATGGCCGCCAGCAGTTCGGGCGTGACGAAGTCGACCCGCGTGTCGCACGTCCACCGGAGCTCCAGCCCCCGGTCCAAGATGCCCTGGCAGATCGCCAGGGCCCGCGTGCGGTGCGCGGTGAACGTGTCATCCTTGATCTTGAGCAGCCGATGGCCGCGCCGGGCCACGAGGTGCTCGATCTCCTCCAGGACGCTGTCCGCCGAGCGGAAGCGGATTTTCCGCCCCCAGAGCTTCGGCGTGCAGCAGTACGTGCAGTTGCCTGGACAGCCTCTCGACGTGATGGGAGAGAAGTAATCGAAGTGCTGCCAGGGCTTGCCGAGGGAGTCCAGATCGGCGATCGTGTCCCTCGGCGGCCCGAGCGCCGGAGAGCCGTCGGCCCGGAATGCGGTGCCGGGGATGCCTGCCGCGGTGCGCCCCTCGCTCAAGCAGACGGCGAGGTCGAGGGCCGTCGCCTCGCCTTCGCCGATCACCACGGTGTCGAAGGCGGGGTAGTGGCCGAGCCAATCGAGCGGGAGCGCCGAGACGTGGGGACCGCCGACGGTGACGTGGCTTGTGGGGAAGAGGGCCTTGATCTCGGCGGCGAGCGCCGCGGCGGCGTGGCGGTGGAAGGTGAAGCACGACAGGCCGAACAGATCGGCCGGCCGGTTCCGGATCGCCGCGATGGCCTGGGGCCAGGTGAAGGTCGAAAGGTTGATGGCCTGGGCGCCGAAGCCGTGCGCCCGGAGGTGAGATGCGATCGAGAGCAGGCCGCTTGGCACCAGGATCCGATCGGCATCGTGGCCACCCAGATCCCCGGCGCCGTTCTCATTCCGGCTGGCGGGGGCCTGGATCAGGAGCACTCGGAAGGCCATAGGCTGTTCTCCTCGAGGAGCCGAGGCAAGAAGCCCCGGGCCACTCAGTTGGCGACCCGTTGCAGGGTCGCCGCCTTTGACGCGAAGGCAGCACCCCGGCTGTCGAGCAGCTCGACCTTGGCCTCGTAGCGGCCGGGGGCGAGCGACGCGGGATTGAAGACGAACTCGCACCGGTTCAAGCGGACGGGCGAGAGGACGAGGATCTCGCCCTGGCCCGCGCGCGCGGGCTCGCCGATCACGGTCTGCGTCTCGAAGGGCGCGGCCAACTGCCCGACCACCTCCTCCGTGCCACGGTCGGCTTGCCCGACCGTGCCGGCAGGGACACGGCTGGGCAAGCCAGCCGTGGCACGGACCCTTGAAAGCGTGAAGCGGATCTGCGCCGGCGTCGCCCGCTTCGGCACCGTCACGGTGGCAATCCCGACGCGGTCCTGCCCGTCGTACTCGCTCTGGTCGAGCGCGAGGCCGAGCGGAGGCGGGATGACCTCGCGAAGGCTCAGGTCGTCGATCCAAACGGTGCCCGGCCCCTGGACCCAGGCGCCGAGATAGGTCGCCGCGGCGGGGAAGTTCATCTCTGCGCGCGCCCAGACGCGGCTCCAGCCGGCCGCGTCGGGCTTGTCGGCGCCTTCGCGGCTCCGCGCGGCGCGGTCGGGCAGCGAGATCCGCATGCTCGGAGGCGTGCTGCGGTCCTTCCACTTCGCCCAAGCCGCGAACTCGTAGGTGCGGTCGCCTTCGAGATTCACCTTCAGGCCGCCGCCGGCCCACGTGGCCCAGACGAGGATGGTGACCGCCTGGTTGCCGCTCGCGGCCGGGTTATCGATGCGGACCGACTGCTTGCCGCTGCGGTGCTCGGCCGTGTCCAGCTCGCCCTTGCCCTTGCCGTTCCAGGCATCGGCGTGCCAGGGCTTCATGTCCTTCTCGAAGCCCGAGGGCGGCAACAATTCCGGCCCGAACTTCTCGGCTTCCTTCGCGGGCTCCGCGTACGGGAAGTCGAAGGGCGAGACCGGGATGCCCAGCACCACGTCGCCACCGACGATGACAGGCAGCTTCTGGATTTCGCTCGCGATGGCCCGGCGCCAGCGGCGAAGGGTCGAGGGATGCGGCGGCGGGGTGCGCTCGGAGTTGGCGACCGCCTGGAAGGTCCAGCCGATTTGCTTGAGGATGTCGGCGGCGGCTTCCGCGGCCTCGCCCGCGGCCTTCTTGAGCGCGGGGGCGTCCGACGCCTTCGCCGCGGCGATCCGATGCCACAGCTCGGTCAGGTAGCGATAGTCGTCCACGCCTTCGCGGACGGATTCCCAATAGGTGCTCGGCAGCGGCCCGTCGGCGGCCTCGTAGACGTAGCCCTCGTCCTCCTGGCGCATGCCGCCCTTGAACGCCGCGTCGCCGAAGTGGTAGACCCACTGGGCGATCTGGCTGGCGCCCGTCTTGAAGCCGTAGAAGCCGAAGAAGTAGCGCGGGCCGGCGAGCATCGCGCCGGCGCCGTTGTAGACGCCATAGGCTTTCTTGCGGTCGATGAGCGCCTTGGCGATCTCGGGCGAGAAGCGGTTCGTGCTGAAATAGTCGACGACCTTCGTGAGCTGGCCGATCTCGTCGTGGCCCATCGCGATCCCGCCGCCGATGTCGGTCCACGTCGAGATGTCGGGGTAGCGCTTCTTGACCAGGCCGTAGAGGTAGATCGCCTCGTCGAGCAGGTTGTGCGCGCCCGCCTCGTCGGTGGCGTAGGCGCGGAGCGGCGGCCAGCCTTCGGCCTTCGCCAGGTCGCGGACCACGTCGATCGCCTTGTAGAAATCGCTCTCGATCTCCGGGCTGTGCGGCCAGTGGACGAACCAGTTCTTCGCGGGGTCCCACCAGTAGGCGATCTGGTGGCCGACCTCGAACGTCACGGGGAAGCGCCAGCCGCCGAAGACCTTCTTCACCGCGTCCATCATCCGCTTGCAGTGCGCGCGCGTGGCCTGGACGTCGTCCTCGCCGAACTTGCGGTCGCGGCTCTTGATCTGGACTCCGACCGACGACTCGAAGGAGTTGAGCCCGTGCTCGCGCAGGTCGGCCAGCTCCTTGAGCAGCATCGCGTCCGATTCGGGCGGCCGGCCGTAGTACATCGCCATCTCGATCGGCGCCGGCGGCAGGTGGAAGGGCAGAACTTCGAGCGACACCTTCAATGTGACTGTGCCACGGTCGGCTTGTCCGACCGTGGGCTGCTCGGCACGGCTGGACAAGCCAGCCGTGGCACGGACGGCGACCGTGCCCTGGTACGTGCCCGCCTTGGCGTCGGGCGGGGCCTGGACCGTGAGCCAGACCTGCGTCGAAGCGCCCTTGGGCACGGCAAACGCCTTGCGCTTCTCCAGCAGGAACGGCTGGAGGCGGAAGGTCTTCGCCTTGGAGTCCACCGGCAGCCGCACGGGCCGGACGACTCGCACGTCGATGTGGTCCGCCGGGATCGCGTCGCCCTTCTCCGACTTCAGCTCGCTGGCTTCCACGGCCACGCCGTCGAGCGCTTCGAGCGCGTGGAGGGCGAACGAGAGCGGCTCGTACTCGCCCTGCGCCGCGAACGCCTTCAGCTCGCTCACCCGCTCCGACGGGAACGGGATGGCGTAGGGCGAGACCTCCACCAGCGGATCGCGGGCGAAGACGATGTAGCCCCGCTTCGCCTCCTCTGCCGTCGGGGTGACGGAAGCCGGGCCGCCTTGGGCGCCGCGGACCTCGCTCCAGCCCGCCGGGGGCGGGGGGAACTCCGGCCCCGCCGTGCCCCAGACCTGGAACTGCTCGGGCGGCGCCGCGAGGCTGCCGCTCGCCCCCGCGATCACGAGAGCCACCGCGACCAATGAACTGCCAATGCTTCTCATGCCTGTCCTCCTTGGTGTCCCAGAGCGTGTGCAAAGCTGTCTGAAAGCCTTTTTCTCAGGTTTTTTCTGATCAGCGTCATGGCGCTCCTCCAAGTCATAAGTGGCTATCTACTCCAGCTCTACAGCTCCATCAGGAGCCCTAAAGCGTGAGCAGGATGTGTTCGCCAAAGCCTTTTTCGTGCGTCCGGCGTCATAAGGTAGAGGAGTGAGATGCCCGCCGCCGGCGATGCGGGACTGTCTCCTTGCCGGTGCGGCCGCACCGAGGGTTCCTCCGGCCTCTGTCATGCCCTCAACCCGTCTGACCCGCCGACGGGACCCCGAGCCATAGCTCTTTGACAATTCGACACTTACAATGCAGCACAGAGGTCGGGCTGTGGGCGGCGCGGAAACGCTCCGCCCACGGCCCGACCCAATGCCCATGCTATAGGCACAACATATTGGTATTACACGACTTATGGATACATCACCTAGCGCACCTCGTCAGGGCGCCAGTCCAAGGAACCAGGATGGTCGCGTTCGCGA
>Ga0315273_10005438_pt1 | contig 15751 bp, 23 predicted proteins | sample YL17G02_0_MG_FD_205753 | JGI IMG/M metagenome (GOLD analysis project Ga0315273, IMG submission 205753) | Sediment microbial communities from Yellowstone Lake, YNP, Wyoming, USA - YL17G02_0 | ecosystem: Environmental > Aquatic > Freshwater > Lake > Sediment | place: USA: Wyoming | collected...
CGGCTTCCCCAGTGTACAGGTGACTCGTGCAGACCTGCGTGGTGCGGACATCTTGATCGGGATGGACATCATCACGCGAGGGGACTTTTCAATCACCAACGTCGGGGGGCGCACGGTGTTCTCGTTCCGGTGCCCGTCCATCAAGACCGTTGACTTCGTGAAGGAAGCAACCCAGCTCAGCGCGGCTGCCGCGCCGCCGTTCTATCAGGGATTTCGCAAGAAGAAGAAACGCAAGTAGCCAGCAACAAGATAGCCGTGGGGCCGACAGTCGCGATCGGGGTGAGGGTGCCGCTGCCTAGTCTCTAACAGGATTCGGAAACCGCCTGCTCAGGACTTGATCGCTGCGGCGAGGAAGCGCTCGATCTGCGCCGGCGTCAGGCCTGCCTGTTTGAGGATGACCGCCGCCTCGTCCTCGAGGAAGCAGTCCCGCCGCGGAACGCTCACGCGCCGGACGCCACCCTGCTGACGCCAGAGTTCCGTGTGCCGCTGCCGACTGGCGAATGTGAAACGGGCTTCGCGCAGGCGGGCGATCACCTGCGCGTGTGATATCAAGCGCCGACGGCGACCAGCTTGTCGAGGCGAGACTTCCGTTGGACTGTGATCGGAAGATCGAAGCGCACCTTGGTGCCGGGTGCCGGAAGGGCCGCCGTGGTGCGCCAGCCGTTGCTGTGAAGGTAGGCCTCTAGTTCGCCCGTGCTCAGCAGATCCTCGAGCAGGAGCTGGATCGCCTCGTTCGCGCATTCCTGGAACTCCGCCCACGTGTCCCCGACCGCGTTCAGGTTGAGGGGCCGGCACACGCCGAACCAGTGACCGTCCAGCGGGGCCTGCGCCGCCTCCCAAGGGACGGTCGCCTGAATGTGGACGACCACGGGCTGACGCTTGCTCACGCACGGCATACCTTGCGCACCTCCGGCGCCCAGGGGCGGGCGCTCGAACCTACCGCTTATCCTACGCTCTGGCTAGGGGATTCGTTCCGACCCTGCCGAGGCTGGTCTTGTCAGGGCGGCGCGCGGAGTCGGAAGACCCCACAGCTAAGTAGCTATCGGCGCAAGCCTTGTACCACTTGAGTCTCCCGAGACCGCCCGAATGGATGCCGCGGCGCCCCCCCGCTGCGTTATGGCGACCCTTCCAGTAACCGGTCTCTGGCCCATGTCGCGGCCGCCGTCTGTTGCATCTCCATCCAGCTGGCGAAGGAGGTGTGTGCACGCACCGTGGCCTCCCACGCTTCGGCCGGGATGGCCGCGAAGTCCATCCCACCAAAGCCTCCCGCCTCCATGAGCTGCTCGAACGAGCCGACGCGCGTGTGCTGGCGCATGAAGTCTGCAGAGAATGCCTCCGCCAGTGGGATTCTATTCTCACCGTCGAGCTTCTTTGCGTTGTCTAGGATCTGCTGCAGCTTGCCCTTGAACTGCTCGAGGCCCCTCACGAACTCGCCCATGACTGTCTCCCGATTCTGAAGACCCTGCACCGTCACGACGGCCTCACCGCTTAGGCCTATCTCCCGTGTTACGGCGAGCAGGCCGACTTCACGCCCCGCTGACTCCCGTGCGCACCGAGGCCCGGCAGCAGCAAACGCTGGTCAGGCGGCGCGCATGAAGGCTACCCGTGTTTCGGGGGTGGAGGGGGCGGACGAATACCCTCGCGCTTCTCGATGCGCTCCGGAGGTTTCGGGGGCGGCTGTGGCTTCGGGGGGGGTGGAGGTGGCTTGTGTGGAGCCTTGTCGCCTGCCATTTGTCACGCTCCGAGGTTTGCGTGGACGAAGAAGCCTGCGAGCACCAGGCCGGCCAGGAAGGTGAAGAGAGAAACGAGGTTCAAACCGGCCGTCACCCAGTCCGCAATCCCGCCCGTGTGCTGTTGATGGCTCTTGCCGCTGTCGATCTGGTCGACTGCTTTTCGGATCGCGATGACGGAGAAGTAGTGAGACGTCAGGATGATTGCCAGGGTGGCGACCCAACAAAGCCACGCGGCGAGGAGAATCCCCACATGCGTAGGTGGCTGCGGACGGAGAAAGTCCTTCACGAACGCGAAGGAGATCGCGAGGGCGCCTCCGGCCAAGGAGACCATGGTCTTGTCGAACGCGGTTTGGGAGAGCTGCTCAAGCTGGAGCAGGTGTCTTCTATGCTCGCTCAGCTCGGCATCGTCGCGGCTGCGTGCCGGTGGGCTGGCTGCTGCGGGAACGGGATGCTGCTGCTCTGTCATGGGATCGCCTCTGTGCGCCGCCTGACCAGTGTTCGGACTGCGAAGCAGTGTTCGTGAGAACTATGTCGTCCTCGTCCCTTCACCTGGTGGATGGATCCAGCGCGTGTCAGATCGCTACCTCTTCCCTCTGGCCAGCCTCGCCAGCGTCTCCACTCATGCCGCAAGCCCGGCAGCCACCGCCGGCGTCTGCCGGGGAGATACGGCGAGCAGGCCGCGACTTCAAGCCCCAGTCGATACGTGGCAAGCAGCCTTACCGCCAGTCCATGGCATCACCGAGAAGCAGGGCGCGGAAGGCTGGGAGCGCTGCCTGATCAAGCTCCTCGGAAACCGGCAGTCTGAGTCCCGAAGCGGCAGCGGCCTCGAGGCCTCCGTCGCTCAGAAACAGTGCGGGACCTGATGGTTCGGGGTGACCGATCCAGATGACAGCGCGCAGCGGACCGTCGAGGAAGGCCACCCCGAGCGGGGTCGCGACGTAGTCCATAATCCGCATGGCCGCCCGAGTCGCTTCAAGCGCGCTCTCGAAGTGGATGACGCTGAAGTGCTTTATCGGCATCGGCATCTCAGTCTCCTTTCCCGGACGTAACCCACGGGCCTTGGGTGGCGACTGGCGGCTGTCGGCGCTAGCCGCGCCTCAACAGGACCAGTATCACGAGCGCGGCAACCAGGGCGAATAGCAGCAATGCGAGGAAGACCTTCAGCGCCGAGCGCTCTCGGCGGGCAACCAACGTGAGGCATACAAAGGTACAACCGGTGCCCGCCAAGAGAATCGCAAGCGTCTTGTCCATAGATGTCACCTACCTCCCGGGCGGTCGTGCAATCCGGCTGCCGTGCAGGTCCCCAGACCATGACTCTAGCGCGGCTCTAGCTGGCCGTCGACCAGTCGACAGGAAACGCTCCAACCCGCACCCGGGGCAGCGGCGATGATGTGGGCCCACCGCCTATCCGGCATTGGCAGTCTCCGCGCCCTGCCTGCTGTCCTAGGACTGCGACCCGCCGCCCTTCACGCGCAACCACGCCTCGGCCTCCAGCTCCTCCTGGAACGCCTCCACTGTCAGTCCATCGATCTGCAGCCACATCGCGACTTGCCGTGCCGCACCATAGTGAGCGCCTGGGCCCGACAGAATGGCAACAGGTCGCCCTGGATGCGGCTCCGCACGGACGCAGGCACAGATTGCATGCATGTCCTCGATCCTCGGCGTCCACGCGAGCCGGCGAGCGTCGATGACGACGCTCCAGGCCGAGTGCAGGCACTCGTGGCCGCAGAGTTCGTGGATGGCCCGCAACCACTCCGCGCGGCTCCCCGGGCCGTCGCAGGCGACCAGGAGGCGCGTGCCGCGAGCGACGGTGGAGCATACGGCGCAGCCAAGGTGCCAGCGGTTGCCGAGAGAGCGGCCTCCAGTCATTGCACGACGAAGACCTCTCTCTGCCTCCCGGTCCCAAACTCCGCTCTCAACTTGTCCAACCGATCATCCGGAGCGGCGCCGAGGAGGGGACCAAGAGGGAGGGTGAAGCTCTCGCCATGCGCGAGCGTACCGCCTTGGCCGCCGGACATGCTGTGCTTCCTCCTGCCTGCCTGCTGGTACCAGCCGACGAGGGTGAACGGCGAGTAAGAGGCCGGCTCCGCGGCATCGTTGCGCACCTCGAGTGTCTGGGCGCTCAGACTGACTCTGACGGAGAGTCGCTCGCCACGAGTCCATTGATCGGGCGGACCCGAGACGGCTGGCTGCCCCGCGCAACCAAGGACCACGGAAGCGAGCACCGCACCAGAGAAGGCCACTGCGCGTCGCGTCATCATCCCTCCTTCGGCATAGGCGCCCACAGCGCGGGCCAGATGTGAGCCTCGTCTTGCCCGGGCTGCCCAGAACCAGTTTGGACCGCGAAGCAGGCTCCGCGAGCCCTGTTCCGATCTCACCCCGGGCTCGACAGAATGGCGACAGGCCCCCCTGGACGCGGCTCCGCATGGACAGAGGCACGGATCGCCTGCACGTCCTCGAGCCCCACCGTCCACGTGTGCCGGCGAGCAGCGACGACGACGCTCCAGGCCGGGTGCAGGCGCCCGTGGCTGGCGAGTTCGTGGATGGTCCGCAACCACTCCGCGCGGCTTCCCGGGCCGTCACAGGCGACCAGGAGGCGGGCGCGGGCCGGATCGGTCGTGATGGCGTAGCTCATCGGGGACCGCAGGGCCGATGTGAGGGTTGAGTACGATATGGTGCGCGCCGGCCCTCGGCGTCAAGCCGGCGAGCCGCCAGCTTCGTGCGCCAGTCAGGCAGCCGATCAGTCCCGCCCATTCCCCAGGGCGAATCTCACGTCCCGCATGTTACCGACATACACGGGCAACTCGGCATGCCCCAGCATCTGACGTACGGCGTGAGCCTTCCCGAGATGGAACCAGTAGTGATAGATGTTCCTCAACAGGATGACGCCGACGTTCTCGTCGGTGGGCTTGCCTTCCCAGAGGAAGTGGGCAGTCAAGTCCTCCGGTGTGAGCCGTTCCAGATATGCGTCGGCCGCCTTGGTGATGGCGTGCCACAGCCGCCACATCTCATCCCAGGGTGGGGCGCTGGCTGGCTGGAGGTAGCCTACCAGCTCTCCCAAGCCAGGAGCGATGGTCTGGCCTTGAGCCAGCTCCACCCAAAGGGCGTGCTCCTGCCACGCCAGATGGCCGACGGTCCAGCTCAGGCAGTTCATGTGGCCAGGGCGACGGCAGGCATCTTCGGCGGGGACGCCCTCGAAGCAGCGGACAAACTCGCCGCGGGTGAAGTGCAACTGAGTAACCAATGGATGAATCGTGGCGCCCTCGCAGTCTGTGCTCGATCCAGCATGTCGTGGGTGGTTGGCCGCGCCCGGGTCAGAGGGGCGAGATCCGGGCCACGCGAAGCCAGTGGGGCGTTTGCCCTTCAAAGGACACCGACCACGTCCGGTAGACGTTCGAACTGATGGCGGAACGCCCTTGTTGCGGCGTCGGCCCCTGGAACTCCCATACCTCGATGATGCCCGCGTCCGTTTCGAAGGCCCGGACCCTGATGGGCCAAATCTCACCAGCCAGGTCGCACACGAACTTGCCGCGATCGCTCGCGACCAGGAACCTGGACGCGTACGTGTGGCCCGCCGCGACAGCTTGAAGGGCAGCGCCCACCACGGCGTTCTCACACTGGTAGCGCGTGCGCAGCAGTTCCGGCCATTGGGGGTTGAACACGCCGTCGTTGACGGGTCGCACATGGAGAACCGGTCGCGCGCTCGCGCAGGCGGCGAACGACGCAAGCCACAGCAATCGCAGAGTGAGACGGCGTGGACTCCTCATCACCCCTTCGGCGGGAACGGATCCCGCGAGTCGTCTTCGGATGACGATCGGCCGCCCATCGCGCGCAACCACGCCTCGGCCTCGGTCTCCTGCCGGAACACCTCCACCGTCAGTCCATCGATCTGCAGCCAGGTCGCGAGTTGCCGTGCCGCGCCAAAGTGAGCGCCCGGGCCGGACAGAATGGCAACAGGCCCCCTTGGACGCAGCTCCGCACGAACACAGCCACGGATTGCCTGCACGTCCTCGAGCCTCACCGTCCACGTAAGCCCGCGAGCATCGATGACGACGCTCCAGGCCGAGCGCAGGGGCTGGTGGCCGCTGAGTTCGTGGATGGTCCGCAACCACTCCTCGCGGCTCCCCGGGCCTTCACAGGCGACCAGGAGGCGAGCGCGGACCGGATCGGTCGTGATTGCATGGCCCATCAGGGACCGCAGCACCGATGTGAGGGTTGAGCACCAATTGGCTCGCGCTGTCCATCCGTGTCAAGCCGGCCGTGCTTCGCCCGCCAACCCCTCCTCGAGCCACGCGAGCGCCCGGGTCTCGTCGGTCATGACCTGCATCTCCAGTCCCAGGTACTCGGCGTGGGCCTGCATCATCCGACCGACGCCGTACTGTGCCCCGCCGCCGGTCGTGAGTAGGGCCGTGCGCCGAACGCGACCCTTAGGGGCTGTGAATGAATAACTGACTCAGTGTGTTTGGGCCCGTGGTCGAATCGTGTAGTTCCAGTCGCCGTGAAAGGTGTGCGGCTCGAGCTGGACCTGAGCCATCTGCTGGTCGGTGATGGCCACGCCCTGGGGGTAGCGGCCGCGATCCACTTCGGATCTCACCCGCAGGCCGGTCGCGGTGGTGGTATCGCCGATGAGACTGACGATCGTCACGAGATCGACCAGCGGTTGGCCCCGCCAGTTCGTGGTAATGTACGAGAAGAGCCGGTGCTCGATCTTGTTCCATTTGCTCGTGCCAGGCGGATAATGACAGACGGTGATCGAGAGCCCCGTGCGATTGGCAAACTGTTGGAGTTCCCACTTCCACAGGCGGACCCGCGGACCGTTGCTGCCGCCGGCATCGGCCGTGATGAGCAGCGCCGTGGTGTCCGGGTAGACGCGCCGCCCCATGCGGTGCCACCACCGGCGAATCGTGTGCGTCGCAAAACTGGCCGTGTCATGATCGATGCCGACACTCACCCAGCCTTCGTTGCGCGCCAGGTCGTAGACCCCGTAGGGGACCGCTTTGCCCTGGGCGGGAATGAGAAAATCATGGACCCGCACGGCCGCGGGCTCGCCCTTGGGCCGCCAGGCGCGCCCGGCGTTCTTGAAATCCCCCACGAGCTCCTTCTTCTTCGTGTCCACCGAGATCGCGGGGCGGTGCGCGCCCTGAAAGCGCCGCACCTGGGCGTTGAGATACTGGAACTGGGCGTCGCGGTCCGGATGCTGCGGCCCCTCCCGCGTCTTGCGATTCGCCTGCAGGCTGTAGTCGGCGGCCAGCAGGAGCTTCCGCACCAGCGCGTAGCTGACCGTATGTCCCATCCGCTGCAGCTCCCGCGCCAGGTGGCGCACGCTTTTCGACGTCCAGCGCAACGGGGACTGCGGATCGCCCGACGCCGTGGGCTCCACCAACGCGTCGAGATCCGCGACGAGGCGGTCGTCCTTGTCCACCGTCCGCTTGCGCCCGCCGCCCGGGCGTCGGGTCCGCTCCGGGGGCAGCGACGCCCGACCAGTCTGCTCGCGAATGCCGCGGCTGATCGTCGAGCGCGAAATCCCGGTGGCTTTCTCCACGAAGCCAATGCCCCCATGGCCCAGGGCCACCGCTTCGCTCGCCGCCCAGACGCGCCGCGACCGTTCCGTCAACACCGGTCGGAGCGTCCGGTACTTTCGACGAAGCGTCTGGAGATCCATGCCTCAACATACGGCGCGCGCTCTGATAAATCAAGCAGTTATTTAATCACAGTGCCTTAGAGAGCCGGCAGTGGCTCTCGGCCATCACCCGCGCCTCGCCCAGCGCGAGGCACCTGGAGGCGCCCCTCGCGTCGATCAGGATCCCGAAGCACAGCTGCAGTCCGGGATCCGCGAGGAGGGCCGCCAGCGTCCGCTCCGCCTCGTCCGCTGTCGCTCCGCCCCAGCCGTGGATTCTGGCGATGCGACCACCGGCAAGCAGATCGTACGTCGAGTCCGGCTGCATGAGCGTCTCCGCGTGGCTACGGGTGCAATCGTCTGGTGTCACGCTCCTTTCACGGCTCCGCCCGCGACGGCCCAGTCCGGTGAGCCGTCGCCTCGATCCTTCAAGAGCGTCGTCTCGCCTACTGGGTCGTCGTTCTATATCGATGCAGGGGCTGGCAGGAGGGGACTGAGGTGGAACGCAGACTACTCCGCGTCATCCGCGGACAGGACTGCAGGGAAGTCACGAGCGCCGTCGGCAAAGCGTACTTCGACACCGGCACCTCGGTGATTGTGAAGCGCGCCGAAGGTACGGGTTGGGCGGGGGTGCCGCAAGAAGCGGGAACCGGTCTGTGTACGACACTCCCGTCAAGGCGGCCTCGGTGGCGAATCTACTGTCTGGCAGTCCGAAGACTTCGCGCTCGAGCTGCTCCGGCATGCCGACTCGAGGCCTCCGGTCACCGGAGATTCCAGTACCACGTCTGATCGTAGCCGTCGGTGATCTCGAATCGCCGGAATCCCAGTTCACGCAGGCGCTGCAGGATCGTCCCATCTTCTCCGATCTGATAGGCAAGCGGCCGACTCACCAAGATCCACCGCATCCGCATGGTCGTCCCGTTCCGCCCCGTGAGAGAAACATAGACATCGCTTCCCTGACCGAGCATGCGCCGCTCGAGTTCCCGCGCGTAATCATGCCGCCGCCGTTCGCCCTGCTGCTCCGCGATGAGGGCGTCCGTCTCGGCCAATCCCTGGTAGCGCAGCTGCAGGATACCCCGTAGCCGCGAAATCTCAGCGTCCTGTTGCCGGCTCCTCGGAGGGCGGATGAGATCGAGTAGCGCCCATATCCCGTCGAGGACCTGCCGCCCGTGAACGGCTGTGGTTCTGCTGATTTCGCGCGCCGAATCCAGCGCAAACCGGACCACGCGCCGGTGCAGCGAGTCGTGCGGCGTCGCGGGCCATCGCAGGTGGAGCGTATGGTCAGCCTCGATGAGTAACGCGCGTGGACCGCTGGGCCGCCGGACAAGTTCTGCGATTCGGATACTGTCGGAGTCGTCGGAGCGCGCGACAGGGGGAGTCCGGCGCACGTGCGTGTCCCGTGGAGCCCCTGCCGCAACGTAGCCGAACAGAAGAACTGCCGTGCCCAGGAGGAACCAGCCTATGGGCGCTGGGATGCCTTTATGGCCCCGAGGATCTGTCATTGGGCCTCCACCTCTTGGGACTCCGATGGGATGCGCGGTTGGAGTACCTGCAGCGCCAGCAGCGTGAGGTCCGAGACGTCTGCGCCATCGCGCCGCAGCTCGCCAGCGAGCGCACAGAGGCGCGGAGGACCTCGAGGTTGTCGCCGTAGAACAGCAGGTTGTCAGCCACAGTACCTCTCATCCTGTACGGGAGCGGCCGCTGGGCAACTCCGCGCTTTCATATGGTCGGGTTAGGTCGCATCCGGTCGCCTGTGCCTCTACTCGACCACCCAGTCAGTCACACGCTGCTGAATGGTGGCAATCGCGTCACGAGGGATGATCGAGTAGTAGTCGTCCCAGACTGTGGCCGACGCCATCGCGTAGCGAACGCCAAACACAAGCACGGTGCCCAACTGAGTCAGAGGCCGAATGACCACACGGGGGCCCGAGAATGCGAGTAGCTGGTCGGGCGACGCACCGTGCGCGATCTGCGATAGGAAGCGATAGTCCTGGTCGTAGGTATCCTTGTGACCTAGGCCCGCGAGAATCGCCTGGAAACTCGGCAGAGCTCCAGTGCGAGGCACGCCGTCCGCGATGGCCTGCCAGTATTGGGCGGCCTGCGGCGGGACCCGTTGGCGAGCGTCGGCCTCGAGTTCATTCCACAAGGCCGCCAGGAACCTGCGGGACCGACGGCGTCTCTCTTCCTCGGGTTCCGCGTAGCCCATGTACCCTGCCGAGCATCCAAGTTCGAGAAGCCGTCGCGTGATTGTAGCGGCATCCTCCGTGTGGCCGTGCTCTACGAGTACAACAACGCTAGCAAGCCCTTTGTATGACTGGACGAACAACATGTCCAGCGCGAGGAACAGCTCATCGGCATGAGTACGCTCGGTCGCGACAGCTGGCTCAAGCACTGACAGTGCCTCGCTGGCAATGGCAAACGCATTCGGCCAGCGCGCTCGGACGCTACTTCTGTACTCATCGAAGCTCATGGCATCAGGAAGCATGGAAGCGCTCGGATGTGACCTGACCAGAGTTTGGACTGCACACTGGACGACGAGAACACAGCGCCGCCCTGGTCTCCTCTTCGGTCAATACTTCTTCCGTCTTGCCGGCCTCGCCGGCTACAGCGAGACCTGGCTAGGCTGCTCCGGCCTGCGCACTCGGCGATTGCGCCTTCAGAGTGGCAACGATGGCCTCGATGGAGGCCTTCCCACGGTTCTTCCAGGCCCGCCAAGCCGTGACGATGGACCAAACGAAGGTGACGAGCGAGCCGAGAACATACAGCGCCTGCCAAGCTGAAGGCTTGAGAATGAACTCACGGAACTCGGCGGCGGCCAACGTCGTCACGAGAGCCAGGAATAGCGAACCAGGGGTCAGCCACTCCCTCTGTGCCGTGAGACAGTCGCGGCTCTCCATCAGGCATATTCTGACCTTGTCCACGGTGGTAACGACAACCTCCTGACCCACGTTCATGTGGATGGTGAGCCGCCCCGAGAACTCCTTCTCAAGCTCGATTCTGGCTGGGGTGGTCACTTGTCACCCCCGGTGGCTGGTGGTGGGAGCAGGCCAAGCGCTCCCAGGGCATGCTGGCTGATGAAGCCGCAGTTGCTGCATGCGATCGCAACCGTGGGGATGGCGGGGCCACCGAAGACCATCCCTCCCGTGAGTTCGAGTTGGATGGGGTGAGTGAAGTAGCCATCCAGGAGAAAGAACGCGTCCGTGCCACACATCGGGCACGCCCCGCGTACCCTCTTCTCTTGAAGTCGCTGGACAATCTTCTGCTTGAACTCCGGAGGCCACGCGGGAGGCGGAACGGTCGTCACTCTGTCCATCCTTGCAGTTGGAGTTCTTGATCGCTACGACGTGAGGCTTCTAGCCAGTGCTCGGACTGCGCGGGTGGCGCCGCGATGCGACCGCAGAGGACCTCGAGGCTGTCGCCGTTGAAGAGGAGGTTGTCGGTCATCGCCCCAGCGACCGCATGATCCGCTCCGACTCGCGGGCTATCTCCTGCCGAACCCGCTCTGCGCGCGCCTCGTCCGATTCCAGGATGCCCGCCGCCTGGAGGTCCGCGCAGAGCTTGCCATGCTGGGCGCTGGCGATGATCCACGGAGAAGTGGTGCAGTCGGCGACGGATGCGAATGGCTCATCAAAGCCGAAGTACTGCCTCTGGACGATCCAGGTCGGCGCGCCCGAGACAATTCTGTAGTTGCCGAACAAGATCACCAGGAGCAGCAGCAAGAGCGCGACGGCGCCCAGATTGCGCCTGGAGAGCGTGAAGGGCACCGGGAGATAGCCAGCTGACGCCGCGGGCGCGTCACGGGCCCCGCGTGCGCGCCGTGCCTGTTCTCCGCTGAGGATCTTCCAGAGCGCCGGGGCCATCCCCTCCGACCCCTCGGCTATCAACTGCGCGAGCCGCTCATCGGACATGGTCGCGGCCTCACGGCGAGCGTGCTCCAGTGCTTGGTCATCCATGGCCCGGCTCCCCGAAGACGATGCCTAGATGTGTTGCGCCGCGATCCGATGCCCGCGCTGCGGGCCACTCCGGCGCATAGCGGAGGATCTCGGCTCTCACCCACCGCTCGAGATTCCTGCCCCGGAAGCCCACCCCCTGCATCTCGCGCAGCATCCGATCGGGGATGAGATCGGCGAGCGCGAACGCATCGGCGAGCTGTTCTCCTGGTGTCTCCCAGTGGTGTCCGTCGTGCGCATACGTCAGGTCCGCGACGTGGCCGGCGAGTACGTGTGCGAGGCCGTGCCGAAGTGCGAAGCGCCGCTCGAGGCGGGACTGGTAGCGATCGAGCTGCAGCAGGTGGATCCCGCACACCGGCGGCCAGACGATCTCGCCGGCGTGCTCGAGCTCGCAGTAGCGCCACTGGATGCCGGCGCGCCTGAGCAGCAGTCCGAGCGTGATGTCGCTGAGCGGGCTCCAGTCGTCGCTCGCGTAGAGCACACCGAGTTCATGGCAGCACTTGACGAGGCGCGCGACGTCGGCGCGCAGCTCGCACACCGAGTAGGAAGAGCGGTCGAGCGGCAGCGGCGTGGCCATCCTGGCCTCGCAGTCTTCGAGAGCGATTGGGAGATCGGCGAGAAGTTAGGGCCCGCGCCCGCGGAACACCACTATGGGATGTCCTAGTGAGTGAACTTGTCGGGATTCCCACGCCGACCGCGCCACCTGGTTGACGTACAACCAGGATTGCCCGAAGCTACGCATCGTCCGCCGGCGCGACCCGCTGAGGCGCGCCGGCCGAAAGGCAAGGAGAACGCCATGAACGCACTACAGCACATCCCGCTGCCCCTCAACGAGCCGGCCAAGTCCTATGCGCCGGGCTCGCCCGAGAAGGCCGAGGTCAAGGCGGCGCTGGCCCGGATGCGCGCGGAGACCATCGAGATCCCGCTGATCATCGGCGGCAAGGAGGTCAGGACAGGGGTCTTCGGCGAATGCCGCATCCCCCACGACCACGCTCACCTGCTGGCGCGCTACCACAAGGCCGGCCAGAAGGAAATGCGGATGGCCATCGACGCGGCCCTCGCGGCGTGGCGCACCTGGTCGGTGATGTCGTGGGAGGAGCGGGCGTCCATCTCGCTCAAGGCCGCGGAGCTGATCTCGAAGCACTTCCGCGCCGAGATCAACGCGGCCACCATGCTGGGGCAGAGCAAGACGGTCCACCAGGCCGAGATCGACGCCGTCTGCGAGCTGTGCGACTTCCTGCGGTTCAACACCTACTTCATGCAGCAGATCTTCCAGGTCCAGCCGGAGAGCTTCGCCGCCACTTGGAACCGGCTGGAATACCGCCCGCTGGAGGGGTTCGTGTTCGCGGTCTCGCCCTTCAATTTCACCGCCATCGGCGGCAACCTGGCCATGGCCCCGGCGGTGATGGGCAATGTCTGCGTCTGGAAGCCATCGTCCACCGCGGTCTACTCGTCGCACGTGGTGATGCGCATCCTGCGCGAGGCCGGGCTGCCGGACGGTGTGATCAACTTCGTTCCCGGCGACGCGTCGGTGATCGGGGAGTACACGCTCAAGGACCACAACCTGGCCGGGCTGCATTTCACCGGCTCCAACGCGGCGTTCGATCGGATGTGGAAGACGATCGGGGAGGACGTGAGCCGCTACCGCAGCTATCCCCGGGTCGTGGGCGAGACCGGCGGCAAGGATTTCGTCGTGGCCCATCATTCGGCCGAAGTCACGGGCCTCGCCACCTGCCTGATCCGCGGCTCGTTCGAATACCAGGGCCAGAAATGCTCGGCCACCTCGCGGGCGTACATCGCCAAGTCGCTGTGGCGGCCGCTGCTGGAGGAGATGAAGACCCAGCTGGCCAGGGTCAAGGCCGGACCGGTGGAGGACTTCACCAACTTCATGGGCGCCGTGATCGACAAGGCGTCCTTCGAGAACGTCAAGTCGTACATCGAATACGCCCGCACCAGCCCGGAGGCCGAGATCGTACACGGCGGGGCATGCGATGAGAGCGAGGGCTATTTCATCGAACCGACCATTGTGCTGACCACCAACCCGCGGTTCAAGCTGATGGAGGAGGAGATCTTCGGCCCGGTGCTGACGGTGTACTGCTACGATGACGACGACTATGCTCGAGCGCTCGACCTGTGCAACACCACCTCGCCCTACGCCCTCACCGGCAGCATCTTCGCGCGAGACCGCCAGGCGGTGAGTCAGGCGGCGGATGCGTTGCGCCACGCGGCGGGCAATTTCTACATCAACGACAAGACCACCGGCGCGACGGTCGGCCACCAGCCGTTCGGCGGCGCCCGGGCATCGGGCACCAACGACAAGGCCGGTTCGATCTACAACCTGCTGCGCTGGACATCGGTGCGGACCATCAAGGAGTGCTTCAACACGCCCACGGATATCGGCTACCCGTTCCTGTCCGAGGAGTAGACGCATAAGCCCGGAAGCAGTACTCTCTTCAAGGCAGTAGGCGGGGCAACGGCCCCAACTGAGGTTTGATGACCGCAACCGTTCTCCATACGGATCTTGCCTGAGGATTCGAGTGCGCCGTAGGCGCTGAGCGCCACGGCGCGCCTCGTTCCCTCATCCGCTGATCCCTGTCCGCGCGCTCGCCGACCGCGTCGGTGGGCTGTGCGCGCGGCTGACTGCGCGTGCCTCGGGCCGCGCACTTGGAGGACGTCATCGTGTACGAGCTTTCCGCCTTGGGCTTCGGCCCGTCCTTCGAACAACAGCTCCAGCCTTGGGATGATCGCGAGGTGATCCCGGCCCGGATCGCCGCCGAGCACCGCGGCGCCTACGAGGTCTGGTCGCAGGCGGGCGCGGGCCCTGCACAGCTTGCCGGGCGACTTCGCCTCGAGTTGGAGGAGGCCGGTCTGCCCGGCGTCGGCGACTGGGTCGTCCTCAGGGAAGCGCCAGGGCCCGATCGAACCACCATCATCGACCGCGTGCTTGCGAGGCGCACGGTCTTCACCCGGGGAGCCGCCGGCCGCCAGGTGCGCGCCCAGGTGGTCGCCGCCAACGTCGACCTGGTATTCGCCGTCTGCGGCCTCGACGCGGACTTCAACGTCCGCAGGATCGAGCGCTACCTCGCCCGCATCTGGGCGAGCGGTGCGCAGCCTGCGGTGATCCTCAACAAGGCCGACCTCTGCGAGGACGCGGTCGCCCGGGTTGCCGAGGGCGATTGCTCAGGCGTGCCGATCTGCGTGACGAGCGCGCTGCGCTCCGAAGGCATCGCGGCGGTGCGTGCGTGCATCCACCACGGCATGACGGTGGCGTTCGTCGGCTCATCCGGGGCCGGCAAGTCCACCCTGGTCAACGCGCTGCTCGGCGAGGAGCGGATGCCCACCGGAGAGGTGCGAGCGCGTGATGGCCGAGGTCGCCACGTCACAAGCCACCGCCAGCTCCTCCTGCTGCCCGGAGGCGGCCTGCTGCTCGACACGCCGGGCATGCGGGAGCTGCAGCTTGTCGACGAAGATGGCCTGGACGAGGTGTTCGCGGACATCGCGGCGCTCGCCGCGCGATGCCGCTTCCGAGACTGCCGCCACGACACCGAACCGGGTTGTGCGGTGAATGAGGCGGTGGAGTCGGGCGACCTCGCCGCTGAGCGTCTAGAGCACTATCGGAAGCTCGAGGGCGAGGCCCAGGCCTACGAGCGGCGTCACGACGAGAGGCTGCGGCGGCAATCCGAGCGGGTATGGGGCCAGCTCTACGACGAGGTCGCGCACCTGCGGCGCTGGAAGGGAGGCAAGGAGTAACAGGCCCCAACATGGCCGAGCGGCGCTGCACTTCGTCGAGAATCACGGCGCCTTCCAGCAACGATTCCGGATTGGCCTGCGCTGCCGCCAGCGTGGCGAAGTCGTCGAGCATGCGGTAGGTGTGGCCGCGGGCGAGGGCCGGCTCGTTCTGGAGCAGTGTGCTCCTACCGGTTTGCCGCAGCCCGGAGAGCCCCACCACCGGCAACCGCCGCAGCGCCCTCTCCAGCCGCGGCGTGATTTCGCGGGAAAGGTAGGCTTGTCATAGTGCCATATGCGGTAGCGTCATTGTGACAGCACGTCGAGTCGCTTCCGGAGGTCAAGGGGCCATCGGGCCGGAAGCCGCCGGCGGCGCCGATGCGGGCCGCCAGCCGCGCGAGACCGCCCAGCTGGTCCTTGCCGTACCCGCGCCGTGACCTCGACGCGATCGCAACGGGCTCGCGCCCAGCGCCGGGAGGCCGGCTGACGGTACCCCCCCACATAGCCCGAGTCGGCCGCAGCTTCCGAACGCCTGACGCCCCGCCCGGGGGAATCCCGAGCGGGGCGTCGGTCACGAGGTATCCCCGCGCCTCTCTCCCGCCAAGTCTCGCCGTGAGAGCCTCAGCGAGGATCGCTCGCGCCGCTGTCATCCTACTGACAGGTGTGGCATCTACTATTCACGATGACGGGATGGCGCTCCGGAGGGCGAGCTACGTTGTCGCAGC